>BNJU01001563.1_pt1 | contig 328512 bp, 351 predicted proteins | sample 8539281 | NCBI WGS metagenome assembly BNJU01 (sample SAMD00202456, study PRJDB9452) | human saliva metagenome | isolation source: human saliva | place: Japan
TGAGGCCGAGTGCTGTGGGCTACCTGCTCGTACTCACCTCCGAGGAGCTCCATGCCCGGGGTTGCGTCAGGTCATGGCGGGTGAGCGTGCTCTCGCCGGGGCGCTGCTGAGCTGCTGCGATACTTGCGTCGCCAGCCGACGACACCGGCGGCTGCGGCTTATGACGTTCGCTCTCAGGAGCCGCTCAGCAGCGGCTCAAAGGCCCGGCAGGCAGAAGAGACTCCAGCGACGCGAGCTTAGAGGTCATGCGGCGGCCGCCGAGGGCTGACCACCGGGGAGATCGCGAACCGGCTATGCGATTTTCGATGCTCGACCGTCAAGGCCCACTGCGGCGCGCAGAGCGGAGTCGGTGCCTGCAACCGGGTGCACCTGGCGGTCCTCGCCACGTAGCGCTGCTTCTGGGATAGGGCGATCCACCCCTGACCGGTGAGGGCCGGTGGCGAGGCCTGCCTGGCACGCTTCTGGCGCCTGTGCGGGGGACATCCGGCTGGGGACATCCGCTGCGCGTTCGACGGGATTGCGGTCCCCGACGGCGTCGAATGCCCCGTCGGAAGGACACACCTGCAACCCGCGTGGAATGTCCTCCCGTCGCGATGGGTCTGCTGGATGCGGGTGCCCTAGACGCTCGAGGACGCACCTGAGCGCGCGGGCTGTGAAGGCTGACGTGCCGCACTCACGCCCGCAGTTCTCTGACGACGCAGCGCGTTGATTCCCACGCAAGTGACAGGCCAGCGCAGGGTGCGCCAGCGACGGACCCGCGTTGGCTATTGCCGCAAGCGACGGGTGGGGATGGGCGTCCGTGGCGTGCCCAGATTGCTGTCCCGCGCAAGGGTGACAGGACGACAGCGGTGTGCATCCCCGACGAGCAAAGGCCGGCCGCGTCTCCGCCGGCGTTGATCGTCACACCTGCCCCGTCGAGGATGCGGCCGGTGTCTCCGGGCAGGAAAAGCCCTGAGGCGCCAGTTACCACGTTGTAGGACCGAGGGTTTAGCGCCGCCCGGCAACTATGGCGACGTCAGAATGACCCTGTCGGGACTGATCTGCTGACCCTCTGCTGCGGGTTGAACTAATCATCATTCCAGGTTGAACTTGTGGATTGTCGGACTTTTGCTTCTCAGTGCTGACGCTGCGAGAACCTTGATCTTCGAATCGGACTTACGGCCTTGAGTCCTTCCGTTCACGTCCGGCATGATGGTGGCGTTGGGATCTCCTGTGGCAGTCAGGTTCGGCGTCGGCGCGCCCGGCGCCGCCGAGAAGCTCACGGTGATCGTGTCTCCCGAGGAGACGCTGGTGCCCGCGGCCGGGTTGGAGAGACGGCCTTGCCGCGCTCGACGTTGCTGGAGACGTCGTCGCCCTTCTTGAACTGCAGGCCGGCGTCCTCGATGGTCTTCGCCGTGGCCTCGTCCTGGCCGGAGACGTCGGGGACGGAGAGGTATTACCAGTGGAAGCACCAGGTCGACCGTGGTACCGCGCGCAACGGGTTCCCCCGCCTGCAGGTTGGTGTGGGATGACCCGGTCCTTGCGCGACCGTGGCGGAGTCCTCCTGGGAGGTGTTTCCACCCGTCAGGCCCGACATCCTTGAGGCCTTGCGGAGCGTCCTCCTGGGTCTTGCCGGACAGGTCGGGAACCTTGACCATGGCCGATCCGGTGGAAAGTGCACGGTGACGGTGGAGCCCGCTCGACCTTCGTGCCGTTGCCCTAGGTCGGAGGAGACGGCCAGGCCCGCTGACCTCCTCGTTGGCGACCCTGTCCTTGGCGAACTTCAGGCCCGGCGCCTCAGTGGTCTTCCTGGCCGGGTCTGTCGTCCTGCCCCTTGCGTCGGGACCTCCACGCCTGCTGGATAGGGCTCGGGCGTCGAGAGTGGGCACGTTGGATCGTAAGGCTTCTAGGGCCCAACGTCCGCGACGACGGTGCCTACGGGAACAGCGGAACGAGGACCCAGATCCAGGCGTGGCTCTTGGACGCTTCGCGCAAATCCTCGCTCTCTTGACCGTGGACGCCGGAGAGGGCTCGAGGCCACCTGGGCGAAGGTGGAGTGGGCTGAACCGGCTCAGTGGCGGTGAGGCCATCGACCGAGGTGGCTGACCCAGAGTCGGCGGGTGCGGCCACGGACAGGTCCCGGGCAGCCGCCTGCAGGTCGGCGCGCGCATGGGCGCATCCTGATAACGGTCTCGTGACTCTTGGCCCAGCCTTGCAGGATCACGTCGGGGACTCTGGCACGTCGGCCGCCATGACGAGCGAGGCGTGGGGATCTCCGCACGTGCTGGTGGGCGATGGCCCACGGCGGAGTCGCCCTGGAAGGCGGCTGGCCGGTGAGCAGCTCGTGAGAAGACACCCGGTGGAGAGTACAGGTCCGAGCGGGCGTCCACGGACTCGCCGATGGCCCTGCTCGGGGAGGTACTGGAGTGCCACCACACGTATGGGTCAGGTGACCGTGGGCGGGTCCTCAGTGGCCCGGCGCGATGCCGAAGTCCATGACCTTCACCGCGCCGGTGGAGGTCAGCATGATGTTCCGGGCTTGATGTCACGCAGGACGATGCCGCGGTGGGAGTACTCCAGGGCGTCAGGACCCCGGGACGATCTCCACCGCCTCCACGATCAGGACGGCCTCGCCTCGCTGAGGGCTCCCGCCCGTGTACTCGATGTGCTCCATGACGATGTAGGGACGGTGCGGCTGGCGCCACCGGGCTGGAGGACTCCTCCTCCCCGGAGTCGTGAGACGGCGACGACAGCGGGTGGTTGAAGTGCGCCGCGGACTGGGCCTCCCCGGCGGAAGCGGGCCTGGAAGGTGGGGGTCGCCGGCGATGTCCGAACGCAGCAGCTGATGGCCACGACCCGCGACAGGCGAGTGTCGTAGCCGAGGTACCTCTGCCATACCACCACGTCCGATGAGGTCGCGGATCCGTAACGGCCGGCGAGACCTGGGGAAACTGACTGCGTCACAGTACCTCCTTGACAGGGGATGCTCAGCATCAAGGCTGGCATGACCTGATGCGCATGGGCAAGCGTACCCGTGCTGTGCAGGGCGATGAGCGAAGGACCGGGATGATGACCCTCAGCGTCAGCAGGTTGAGGCCGAGGAAGGAGCGTCCTGAGGCGTGCCGGGCGGTGCGCGACGGCGTCGGATCTCGGCTGCGTGACGACCGGGACGCACGGCGGCGGGCTGGGGCAGCTCGCGGGTCTGCGGGCCACGGCGGCGAGTGGACTCCCAGCTGAGCGCCTCGCGGATCCCACGCATCCGTGGGCAGGGTTCACCGCTCGGTCCAGGGCGCGGGCCACCTCGCGGGCGGAGTGCGGCCGGTCGGAGGGCTTCTTGAGCGAGCAGCGAGGATGATGGCCTGGACCTGAGGCGGGACGGTGTCGGGGAGGGCAGGCCTCCTCGCTGACGTGCGCGAAGCGAGTATCGACCTGGGTGGCTCCGCTGAGGGGCGCCGCACCAGAGGCCTCATAGGCGATGATGCCCAGCCCGTAGAGGTCCCGCCAGATGTAGCCATGTGCCCTTAGCCTGCTCAGGGGGCGAGGTATGGGCGGTGCCCATCACCATGCCGGAGGCCGTCAGCGGGCGCTGGTTGATGCCGGTGGAGATACCGGTCGGTGAGCTGGCCAGGCCCTCGCGGTTGATGAGGATGTTGGAGGCTTGACGTCCCGATGGACGACGCCGGAGTCGTGGACGACCTGGAGGGCGCGGGCGACCTGCGCCAGGACCGGCAGGATCTCCGGCGGGTGACAGGGTCCCCTTCTCAGCGATGATGTCGGACAGGGCGCGCCCTGGACGAGCTCCATGATGAGCCAGCCGCGCCGTCCTTCTCCCGGGTCCAGGACGACGGCGAGGTTCAGGTGGCGCAGGCCTTCGAGTTCTGGCCTCCGCACGCAGGCGGGACAGGAAGATCTCGTCGCCGGTCAGCTCAGGGCGCAGGATCTTGGCGGCCACCGCCCGGCCCGGAACGCAGGTCGGTGGCTCGCCACACCTGGCCCATGCCGCTCCAGAGCGATCTGCTCGACCAGCTCTGTAGCGGCCCTGGAGCTGGAGCCCGGCAACAGGTTTCACTGGTTCACCGCCGCATCGATGACCCGGCGGCGACGGGTCCGGCCACCGTGCCGCCGGTGGCGCCGTCCTCGGTCTCCGCATTGCCGTCGAGCACGACGGCCAGGCAATCTCAGGCTTGCTGATGTCAGTGCCGGCGAAGCTCACGAACCAGGTGGTGGGGCCGTTGTCGGAGCCGAGTCTCGGCGGTACCGGTCTTGCCGGCGACCTGGACCCCCGGAGACCTGGGCGCTCGTGCGCTGTGCCAGTGCTATGGCCTCCTGCGCATGAGGGAGGACAGGAGGTGGCGGTGGCCGAGTCGATCGAGGTGCGAGCCACCTTCGTGGAGGTGGAGCCGAGCCTCGTTGAGGTCGAGGGTCCAGGGTGCGCGAGACCAGGTGGGGGTCATCTGCTCGCCCTGTTGGGCCACGGTGGCGGCCACCAGCTGCCATCGCGAGCAGGGTCGCCTGCCCGAGGTCTGACCGATGCCGTGCCATCGCGGTCTGCGCCTGCGAGTCGTTGTCCGGGTAGGTCGACGGCGTGACCTTCAGCGGGATGGACAGCTCGAGTCGAAGCTGCCTTCGCCTCTGGAGAGCCTCGTCACCGACGTTCATGGCCAGCTGGTGCGAAGGGTGCTGCAGGACTCGGCGAAGGCGTGGAGAAGCTGGTCCGACCACCGCCGCAGGACTCCACCGTAGTTCTCCAGGGAGTGGCTGGTGCTCGGCAGGGTGATGGAGTCAGGGCATCGACCTCCTGATCCGGGGTGATCTTGCCGGTGCGCAGCCGCCGCCGTCGTGATGATCTTGAAGGTCGACTGGCGGCAGCGGTTGCCGGCGATGGCCCGGTTGTCAAAGACGGGAGGAGTCCTGGCTGAGGTCGTGTTGGCCTCAGTGGCGGCGTTCCCGTTGCGGGTCGCGAGGCCGAGGGTCGTAGGGAGGGGTGGAGACCAGGGCGAGGATGGCCCCGAGTCTTGGGGTCCAGGGCGACGACGGCGCCCTCGCGCCCGGCCAGGGCGTCGTGAGGCGGCCTGCCGGATCTCGGGCTGATAGTCAGCTCAACGGCCCCTCCCGCTGGGAGTCACCGGTGATGAGGTCTTGATCCGCGAGGGAGAACAGGAGGGGTCGTCCCCGTTGAGCACGGAGGTTGCCCTCCTTCTCCATGCCCGGTCATGGAGGCGAAGGCGGCGAGAAGTACCCGGTCACCGGGGCGTAGAGCGGCCCGTTGGCGTGAGACGCGCTGGAGTCCTCAGGCCCTGACCGTCGTCGGACTTCTGGGTGCTGGCGATCGTGGTGCCGCCAGCCACGAGGATCAGGCCCCGCTCGGTGTCGAAGTTGCGGCTGACGGTGCGGCGGTTGCGGGGTCGAGGTTGAGGCCCCGTTGGCTGACCGCGACTCCCACACGGAGGACGGGCCAGGCCCTGGACGCTCGTGACAGACAGGGCCAGCGTGGTGAACATGACCAGCACCAGGAAGGCGACCTGGCGGATCTGTCGGTTCATGGCAGCTGCCTCATGTCAGAGTCCTCAGTGAAGCCCGGGGCCCGCGATGAGCGCAGGGTCGCCCCGTCCGGTGCGGTGTGCGGCGGAGGCGGCGCCTCCGGACTGACGGCAACGGTGGGGCGGGCGTCATCCGCCAGGTCGCCGAAGCCGGGTGCGGCCTGCGGGGACGCGTAGCCCCCGGCGTCGGCCGGTGCGCCTTCGGCGGGTGCATCGCTGCCGGCCTCGGCCATCGACTCCTCGGCTCCGGCGTCCTGGACCCGGCGGCGCAGGGAGAGTGGCAGCTCGGCCGTGTCAATGATCCGCGGCGCATGGGTGGCCGGCCGCCGAGCGGCGTCGGACAGCGCAGCAGGGAGAGCCAGGATGACCCAGTTGGCGATGGTGAGGAACCGCCGTAGATGGGAAGGGCAGGGTCAGTCCCGTCAGCGGGATGAGCCGGGTGACACCACCGATGACCACGAAGATCTGCAGGGCGACGGCGAAGGACAGGCCCACGGCCAGGAGCTTGCCGAAGCCGTCGCGCAGCAACACGGCGGTGCGCAGGCCTCGCTGGATGAGCACGAGGTAGAGCACGAGGATGACGAGTGTGCCGGTCGGACCCAGCTCCTCACCCAGTGAGGCTGAAGATGAAGTCGGAGTTGGCGAAGGTGACCAGGGTCGGCGAGCCCCTTGCCCCAGCCGGCGCCCATGAGGCCGCCGGAGGACATCCCGAACATGCCCGTCAGCGGCTGCCGGGAACCGCCGGCGGCGTTGTACACAGCGTCGTCGGTGGCGTGGAGCCAGCCGCTGATGCGCTGCTGGACGTGGTGGAGGTGCGTCGCCGCGAACCAGGCCGCCGGAAGGAACAGCGCGCCGCCGATGAGCAGCCAGGAGGGCCGGTCGGTGGCCACGTACAGGACGACGACGAACAGGCCGAACAGCAGCACCGAGGGCCCAGGTCCTTCTGAAGGACCAGGACGCAGATGCTCACGACCCACACGATGAACAGGGGCCCCAGGTGCCGGGCGCGCGGCAGGCTCATCCACAGGACCCTGCGGCCCGCCAGGGATCAGGGTTGTCAGTTGGCCACCAGGTAGGAGGCGAAGAAGACCGCCAGCAGCACCTTGGACAGCTCGGCCGGCTGGAAGCTCATCGGGCCGATCCGGATCCAGATGCGGGCGCCGTTGATGCTCTGGCCGATCCCGGGATGAAGAGGCAGGGACGAGGAAGACCAGGCCGGACCACATGGCCCAACGGTCCCAGCGCCTCAGACGCCGATAGTCGCGCAGCAGGAGGAGCGTGACGGCGAAGAGGATGACGCCCAGCAGCGTCCAGACCAGCTGCTTGGAGCCCGTAGAACTGCCACTGCTCGTTGGCCTCATAGGCCAGATCCAAACGCCGGATCATGGCCAGGCCGATCCCGTTGAGCGCCACCGCCGTCGGCAGGAGGACCGGATCGGCCCACGGGGCGGCGTAGCGCACACACAGGTGCATGAGGACGGTCAGGACGAGGAAGGCGATGGCCACGCCCACGGTCTGCGCCGGGGAGGGCCGGTGCGGTTGAGGCAGTGAGCACGAAGCCGCCCAGCCCCAGGACCAGGGCGACGCCGAGCAGCGCGGCCTCCGCCCACCGTCCCGGGTACTTCGCGACGCCGGCGGGTTGGATGGTCGCGACGCCAGCGGGGGCGCCCAGGGGGCTGGGAGCAGCAGTCATCTCACCCCTCCTGCCCGGGTTTCGCGGGCTGGGTCAGTGTGATGAGGCAGGCGACGAGGTGGAGGAGGCTTGGCCGTGGGGTTCGAGGTGCCCTGCGGGGCGAGGGGCCTGCTTGCGGTAGGAGCGGACCGTCTTGTCCACGTAGGTCTCCGCGTCGTTCATGGACGACTGGGTGACGGTGGCGTCCAGGCGCTCGCGGATGTTGTGGTCAAGAGCCTCCACGGGCAGGTCCGCGTAGGTCTTGACCGAGTGGCTCAGCTTGAGCGGGCCGACGGACTGGGGGATCCCTGATAGATGGCGACCTCGCCCTTGTAGGTGGAGACGTAGTAGCGGGTCTGGGTCCAGCGGTAGAACAGGGCGCCGGCACCGACGAGCGTGGCTAGCAGGACGAGGCTGCCCACGAGGACCCGACGGCGGTGGCGGCGTCGGGCCTTCTCCTGGGTGGCGGCCTCGGCGGCGATGGCCTCATTGACCTCGGAGGACTCCTTGGCGGAGGCGGCCTCAGGGCTATGTCCTCCAGGGTGGCCATGAGGGCCGCGGCCTTGGCGGCGGGGCTGGCGGCCTCGGACTCCTTGTCCTCGGCCTGCCCGTCGCCCGCGCGGTGGGCGGCGGCGGCACGCTCCTGGGCCAGGCGCTCGGTGGCGGCGCTGCCCACCACTTGCAGGACGGTCTGCGGGCTCGGGGTCGTCCTCGAGCGACGTCGAGGACGACGGCGGTGACGTTGTCCGGTCCGCCGGCGCGCAGGGCCAGGTCGATGAGCTGGTCGGCGGCCTGACCGGGGTCGGCGACGCCGGCCAGGACCTCGCCGATGGTCTCAGCGGTCACCGGGCCGCTCAGACCATCGGAGCACAGCAGCCAGCGGTCGCCGGGAACGGCCTCGCGGATCGACTCGTCGAGCTGCACCTCGCCCTCGGTGTCCCCCAGGACGCGCAGGAGGACCGAGCGCTGCGGGTGCTGGCGGGCCTGGTCCCAGGTCAGGCGCCCGGTCTCCACGAGGTACTCCACGAAGGTGTGGTCGGTGGTGACCTGGGTGAGGGTGCCGTCGCGCAGCATGTAGGCGCGCGAGTCGCCCACGTGGACCATGGCGAGCTTGTTGCCGCTGCGCATGACGCCGATGCAGGTGGTGCCCAGGCCGGCGAGGTCAGGGTCCTGCGAGGACAGGGTGACGAGCTCGGTATGGGCGGCCTGGACGGCGTCGCGCATGAGGCCCAGCAGCTCGCCGGCCTGGTGGGAGTCGGCGTCCAGGGGCATGAGGGTGCTCGACGGCGACCGCCGGGCGATGTCTCCCGCCCGCAGGCCCGCCCATCCCGTCGCACAGGAGGCACAGGTGGGGGCCGGCGTAGCCCGAGTCCTGGTTGGACTGGCGGACCAGGCCGACGTCGGAGCGCGCGGCGGCGCAGGGAGATGGTCATGAGCGCAGCTCCAGCGTCGTTGGCCGATTCTGACAGGAATGTTCATGGGGAGCTCCACGGCGCCGTGCACGGGCGGCCGTCCATCATGGTTCCGTTGGTGGATCCGGGTCCTCCAGCCACCAGGTGCCGTCTGGGGAAGACGCGGGCGTGGCGCGATGAGGCGTAAGGTCATCGAGGACCAGGGTGCAGGGAGGGCGAGCGGCCGATGATGATCGACGAGGGGCTCAGGGCACGGTCGATCCGGCCAGGGGCCCTCGGTGATGACCAGGCGGGTGGCGCTGCGGCGTCGCCCCTGGGAGAGGGCCGAGGGCTGCTCGGAGCCGCCCATGGAGCGTCGACGTGACGGGCCGGCGACGGGGAGTCGGCCATATCGCGGCGCATGACGCGCACGATGAGGTACAGGAAGAACCACAGCAGGACCAGGTAGCCCAGCCGCAGGATCGTGAAGGCGAGTGCGCTCAACCGTTGACTCCGCTGTTCTGGGTGCCATCCCAGAACAGGATCTGGAGTGCGGCCGATGGTGAGAGTGTTGCCGTCCACGAGCGTGACGGCGTCAACCCGCTGGCCCTCGACGAAGGTTCCGTTGGTGGAGCCCAGGTCGCTGGCGATGGCGTTGCCGTGCGTCAGGCGGATCTCCAGGTGACGGCGGGAGACGCCGGAGTCGTCGACGATGATGTCTGCCTCCGAGCCGCGCCCGATGACGGTGACCGGCCCGGTGAGCAGGTAGCGCTGGCCGTTAATGTCGACGATCGGGTGCGCCGGGGTGGCGGTGGCGGCGGCGGCCGGGGCGGCGGCGCCGCGCCGCGTGGAGGACTCGATCTCGATCGCCGGGGCGTTGGGGTTGTTGTTGACGAGGAAGGAGACCTCGACCGGGCCGACGAAGGAGTAGCCCTGGTCCGCGGCGTGTGAGTGGCGACCTCCTCCATCTGACGCACCATCTCGTCCTGGCCCCGAGGCGGTGATGCGCTCGATGCTCGGCGGGGTGAGGTGGATGCGGAGATGTTGGGAACCACCGGAGCGGTCGCGGGCGAAGGACGCGGCGCGCTTGTCCATGGTCTCACGGGCTTGAAGCGATCTCGATGGGCTCGATGTCGTCCGAGAAACAGGACATGGCGCGGTTCGTGACGTTCTCGACGCCCTTCTCGAACTTGTCCAGGAATCCCATGGACGAGTACCTCCCCAAATTTGGTGTGGCGGCCCCGGGATGGAGCCGGGAGACGGGACTGTCCCGCCTCGCTGTGGGCCTGCACGGACCTGCGTGCAGGTCGATACCGTTCCCATCGTAACGGTAGCGAAGCCATCGCAGGGAAGACGGCCCCCTCTGTGTGAGGTAATTGTGTCGTGAGCGGTCTCACGGCCGGATATGACGGTGAGGATTGGACGCGGGCCGGGATGGCAGGCTAGTCTCATGCTCGCTTCTCGCGCAGTGGCGGAATTGGTAGACGCGCACGGTTCAGGTCCGTGTGATCTTACGATCATGGGGTTCGAGTCCCCCCGCGCACAGAATGGAAGGCCCGGGCCACATGGTCCGGGCCTTTCGCTCATCTCAGGGTCTCCGTGCCCGGTCTGCAGTGCGGGTCAGCCTGCTCCACGAGGGTCGGGATCTACTGGCCGAGGGTTGTGCGTACTGCACGAGGCCCCACTGCGAAAGTACCCCGACCCTCTTTCAGTAGCACCCCACCCTCGTGCAGTGCGCGCATGGTGCCCTGACGTCCCCGCCCTCGAGTCAACGCAGCCGCGCGTGGCGGTGCGGCGTCGTTCCAGTGATGACAGGGGAGTCAGGCGGAGGCGGGCCGGGGGTGCAGGCGGCGCAGCAGGGTACCAGGCGGCCAGGGGCCCCGGCCCAGGCGCCGACGGCGTTCTGGCCGACATTGGCCAGCGAGGGCGCCGCTCCAGCATCGGCAGGAGGCTCTGAAGCACCTCGGCACTCAGCCCGACCACGCAGCCCACCAGCGCCCACATCCACCAGGGGATGTCCCGCCAGCCCGCGACCGCGCAGAAGGTGGCCGGAGCCAGCATCACCAGGTTGAGGACGACGTCCTTGCCCTCGGAGCTGAGGAAAGCCGGTCCCACGGCGTCCTTGAGCTCGGCGACCTCGCGCCCGGAGGGCCACGACCGCCACGCAGACAATGGCCAGGAGGATGACCGCCGCGACGCGGGCGATCCGTTCGTAAGGGGAGGTGCTCGGGGAGGGGCGTGGGCGGGTTCGGGACCGTGGCGCCGCCGGCCGACGCCGGTGTCGTCCCCAGGGAGGTGTTAGGGGAGTCGGCGGACGTCAGTGCGTCGGGCGCGGGCTGCTGGGCAGAGCACGCTCACGACGCTACCGCTCACCCTCCGGGAATCCCGGAAGGCGGGCGGTAACGATCAGAGCACAACAGAGCGCAGGAGCGTGTCCCGGCTCAGCAGCAGCTGGCGTTGATCTCCGTCTCGGCCTGCTTGGCCCGGGCACGCCAGAACTCGCGCTCGCTCATGGGGCCGTGCTCAGAGCCGTGCCCTGGGTCGTGGGCGCCCTCGTGCCCGTGGGGGCACTGTGCGTGCTCGCGGGCGTAGCGCTCCAGGTAGCGGTCATAGGCGGACTCCCCGGTCATGTCCCGCCACAGGGTGCGGGCCCGGCTCAGGACCTGGCGGACCCGACGTCGGGCGCTCACCCGAACCGCCGGCTGCGGCGTCGAAGGAGGAGGTGTCGTGACTTCTCCACGTGGGCCTTGTGCGGGATGAGGGCCGGGTCGCCCACCTGCTCGTACTCCCGGGAGACCTTCTTCATGAGCGAGGAGGCGATCATCGTCTCGGGCGCGTAGAAGTTGGACTCCTGGTACGGGTCCTCCGACGTCGTCGTGTCCCCGTTGCGGATCGTCTGGACGATGCGGATAGAGGCGCAGACCATGACGAAGGCCACCATGACCAGGAAGACGACCGACAGCGTCCCTGAATCATCGTGTTGCGCACGATGGCCCGAGTCTCCTCGATCTTGGCCGGGTCGGTGAGCGTGCCCAGCTGGCCACGGCCTCACGATGCTGCTGGAAGTAGCCCCACGAGCGGGTCGGTGGAAGATCTTCTGCCACGAGGCCGTGAAGGTGACGGCGGTGTCGAAGACCAGCGGGATCGCGGGGATCCACACCCACTTCGTGTAGCCCTTGCGCACCACCATGACGGTGACCACCAACAGGGCCACGGCCGCGATGAGCTGGTTGGCGATACCGAACAGCGGATAGAGCGTCTGGATGCCGCCGCGCGGGTCGGTCACGCCCGCGAGGGCAGTGCACCCCAGGAGGCGACGACGACGGCCGTGGTCCCCAGGCGCCCACGTGCCAGGAGGGTCGCTGAACTTGGGAAGGCGTTGCCCAGCGCGTCGGAGAGCTGGAAGCGGGCCACGCGGGTGACGGCGTCGACGGCCGAGAGGATGAACAGGGCCTCGAACATGATGGCGAAGTGGTACCAGAAGCCCATCATGGCTCGGCCTCCGCCGATCTGGTGGAGGATGTGGGCGATACCCACCGACAGGGTGGGGGCGCCGCCGGTGCGCGAGACGACGTTGGGCTCGCCGACGTCGCTGGCCAGGCGCTCCAGGGCCTCAGCGCCCGTGTAGGTCTTGGGGTTGCCCTGATCGTCCCAGGAGTCCCACTCGGGGGTGGGCTTGCGGCCCTGGGCGTCGGTGACGCCGAGCTTGGCGACAGCCGCCTCGGCGAGCTTCTCGCAGTGGTGCTCGGGGTCGTTGGTGGTCTTGCAGGGGGCGGCGGCCACCGTCTCGGGGCCGGCGAGCTTGTTCATGGTCGCCGTCGAGGTGTTCATGGAGAAGTAGATGCCCGGGCTCAGGGAGACCGCGGCCGCCAGCGCCATGATGGCCACGAAGGACTCCATGAGCATGCCGCCGTAGCCGATCATGCGGACCTGGGTCTCCTTCTCCACCATCTTGGGGCTGGTTCCCGAGGAGACCATGGCGTGCATGCCGGACAGGGCGCCGCAGGCGATGGTGATGAACAGGAAGGGGAACAGGGTGCCGGCGAAGACCGGGCCCGCGGTGTTGAAGGCGAACTCGGTGACGGCGGACATCTCCACCAGGGGGCGCACAATGATGATGCCCAGGGCCAGGATCGTGATAGTGCCGATCTTCACGAAGGTCGACAGGTAGTCGCGCGGGGTGAGCAGGACCCACACCGGCAGGACCGCGGCCAGGAAGCCGTAGATGATCATCGCCCACACCAGGGTGGTGGGGGACAGGTGCAGGTAGCGGCCGAAGGAGGACTCGGCCACCCAGCGCCCGCCGATGATGACGGCGATGAGCAGGCCGAAGCCGACGAAGGAGACCTGCGTGATCTTGCCGGGCTGGACGAAGCGCAGCCACAGGCCCATCGCGATGGCGATCGGGATCGTCATGCCCACCGAGAAGACGCCCCAGGGGGAGGCCGCCAGGGCGTTGACACAGACCATGGCCAGGACCGCCAGGACGATCGCGAGCATGACGAAGACGACGACGGTGGCACGATGCCGCCGATCTTGCCGATCTCGTCGGTGGCCATCTGGCCCGAGGGCAGCCGCCGCGGCGCATGGAGAAGAACAGGACGAGCATGTCCTGGACGGCGCCGGCCACGAGCACGCCGATGATGATCCACAGAGTGCCGGGCAGGTATCCCATCTGGGCGGCCAGGACCGGGCCGACCAGCGGGCCGGCGCCGGCGATCGCCGCGAAGTGGTGGCCGTAGAGGACGACACGGTGGGTGGGGTCAGTCGCGCCCGTTGTTGATGCGCTCGGCCGGGGTGGCGTTGGTGTCGTCAGGGCGCATGATGCGCCGCTGGATGTGAAAGGGCGTAGAAGCGGTATCCGATCGCGTAGGTGCACACGGCGGTGACCACGAACCAGATGGTGTTGACGTGCTCGCCGCGCACAATCGCCAGCATCCACCACCCCAGGACGCCCAGGGCGGTGATGGCCACCCAGGTGGCGATCCGCGCGGGTGTCCATCGATTGTCAGGACGTATGCCGACGGGGACGCCGGCGGCGTTGCGGATGATCCGCTTCTCCTCCTGCGGTGAGTAGGTGGGCAGAGAGGCTTCTTTCTGGGGCATCGGGATTCCGCTCTCGTCGTCGAGAAAAGGTACGACGTCGTCGTCTTCGGTGACTCGTCCAGGGTATTCCTCCCGCTCGCAGAAGGGAAGCAATAGCGAGTCTGAAGGCGGGGCGTTCGCATCTCGGCCTTGATATCAGCACCATTTATCCCACTCATTGAACAGTGCTTCCGGTGGCCGCTTCACGGCGTCGCGCATGACGCTGCCGAGCCTGGGCCGGGAACCGGTGGTGCGCGGTTCAGGGGCCTTCGGGGCGTGCGGCTACCCTGACCTCGTGTCCGTGCTCCATCCCGTCCTCGACGTCCTCGCGCAGGCGCCGATCCTCACCGTCTTCCTCGTCATCGGCTAGGGGACTGCAGCAGGGCAGATCCGCTGGGGCCGATCCGCTTCGGCGCCGCCGGGGCGCTCTTCGTGGGCCTCGCGGTGGGCGCCCTCGACCCCCGGCTCGGCGCCGACCTCACCCTGCTGCGCAGCCTCGGCCTGGCCCTGTTCTGCTACACCGTGGGCCTGGCCGCCGGCAACACCTTCTTCCGCGACCTGCGCAGGCAGCTGCCGCTCGTGGCCATGTGCGTCGTCGCGCTCGTGATCGCCGGCGCGGCGGGCGGCCTCTACTCCCACCTGGCCGGCGTGAGCCCCGCCATGGACTCCGGCGCCTACGCGGGGGCCCTGACCTCGCCGGTGCTCGACGCCGCCATCGAGGCGGCCGGCACCCAGGAGCCCGCCGTCGGCTACGCCCTGGCCTACCCCGTGGGCGTCGCCGTCGCCATCCTCATCGTGGCCGGGGTCGTGGGGCGCACCTGGCCCGGGCGGCGCGACCCGCGGCCCGCCAGCGCCGACGGCATCACCGCCACCAGCGTCTACCTCCTCCAGCGGGTGGCCCTCGGCGAGATGAAGGCCTTCAAGGAGGGCAGCATCCGAATCTCCTACCTGGAGCGCGACGGTGAGACCCGGGTCGTGGCCCCCGGTGAGGAGCTGCTGCCCGGGGACAAGGTCGTCATCGTCGGAGCGCCGTCCGCCGTCGAGTCCGCCGTGCACGACCTGGGCACCGGGCTCAACAAGTGCCTGGCCAAGGACCGCACCGTCGTCGACTTCCGGCGCCTGACCGTCTCCTCGACGCGGGTGGCCGGGCGCACCATCGCCGAGGTGGACATGCCCGGGCGCTTCCAGGGAGTCATCACCCGCGTCAAGCGCGGCGACCTGGACCTGCTGGCCCGCGAGGACCTCGTCCTGGAGCTCGGCGACCGGGTGCTGGCGGTCGTCCCCAGTGACGAGCTGGAGAAGGCCGCCGACTGGTTCGGCGACTCCGAGCGCTCCATCGCCCAGATCGATGCCTTCTCCGTCGGGGCAGGCATGGCGCTCGGCGTGCTCCTGGGGCTGGTGGCGATCCCGCTGCCCGGTGGCATCACCCTGCGGCTCGGGGTAGCGGCCGGGCCGCTCGTCGTCGGCATGGTCTTGGGGTGGGTGGGGCGCACCGGGCCCCTTCGTGTGGGGGCTGCCGCACGCCGCCAACTCCACCATCCGCCAGCTGGGACTGCTGTTCTTCCTGGCCGCGATCGGGCTGGCCTCGGGGCCGGACTTCGCGGCCTCGGCCTTCTCGATGACGGGGCTCAAGGTGGGGGTGCTCGCCGCGCTCATCGTGGCGGTCAACGCGATCATCCTGCTGGCCGGGGCGCGGTGGGCCGGGGTGTCCGCGCAGCGCCGCCGGCGGCCTGGCCGGGCTCGTCGGGCAGCCCGCGATCCTCGCCTTCGCCCCTGTCCAAACGCGATGACGAGCGCATTGAGGCCGGCTACGCGACCCTGTTCGCCCCTGGCTATCGTCGTCAAGATCGTCATGGTTCAGGTCCTCGTGGCGCTGTAGGTGCGTGCATCGGGTCGCGATGATGGTGCGGAGTGCTGGTGACGTAATCGGCTGTCGATCTGGCGCCGAGGAACGTAACGGTGTCCAAATCTGTGACAAAGGCGGGGGCAGGCGCTGAGTGTGCCAGATGAAACCGCATGGTCCTGCGGTTCCTGCTGCTCAGTAAAAAGGTGCTTGGACCTCTTTGTCACAGATTTGGACACGTACGCCTCTGTCGCGACCTGCTGAGGCCGCGCGATACGGGCCGATGCGGACGATCAGTTGGCGGCGTCGCGCTCGGCGAAGACCTCGCGGGCCACGAAAGTGGCGTTGAGCGCTCGCGGGAAGCCGGCGTAGACCGAGGCGTGCAGGATCGCCTCGACGATCTCCTCGCGGGTCAGCCCCACGTTGAGCGCAGCCCCGATGTGGATCCTCAGCTGCGGCTCGCAGCCACCCAGGGCCGTGAGCACGCCGATCGTGACGAGCTGGCGGCTGCGCGGGTCCAGGCCGGGGCGGGCGTAGACGTCCCCGAAGCCGAAGGCCGCGATGTGGTGGCCGAGGGCCGGACTGATGTCCGCCAGGGAGTCGATGACGGCCCGGGCGGCCTCGCCGTCGACCGAGCGGGCAACCTCCAGGCCGCGCTCGCGCCGGGCCAGGTTCTCGGGGCTGTTGACGTCGTGCTGGGGGTAAGTGGTCTCAGCGGTCATGAGGGGTTCTCCTTGTCAGTGTCGAAGGTGTCGATGTCGTGTGCGGTGGCCTGCTCCTGCAGCTCCCGCGTGTAGGCGGCGATCTTGTAGTCGGTGGCGGACAGCGCCAGCTGGAGCTCATCGATTCGGGTGCGCAGGACACTGCGGTGCTCGGTGAGCATGGCCAGGCGCTCGGGTACCGTGTCCCGACCGGCCTCGACCATGTCGACATAGCGCTGCAGGTCGCTGATCGTCATGCCCGAGGTGCGCATCCGGGTAAGAAAGACCAGGCGCCGCACGGCCGTGGCGTCGTAGCGGCGGTGCCCGGAGGCGTCGCGCCCGACCCGCACGAGCCCGATTCGCTCGTAGTAGCGCAGAGTGTGGGCGCTCACCCCCAGGCGCTCGGCGGTGGTCGCGATGTCCCATCCGGCCGCACCGGGCCCGGCCGCCGGTCCGACGTCGTCGCTGCGTGGGACGGAGGCGAGCCGGAGCACCTCGCGGAGCCGGGCGTCGTCGGGCTCGCTGCCTGGGGCGATCGTGCTGGTCATGCCTGAGACCGTAGAGCTTTGAGCGCGCTCGAAGGCAAGAACGCTCGGAGCGGCGCCCGGCAAACCGACCAAAACTTCATAAACGACGCGGCTCCGGGTCGATTCTGAAAGATTCTGTCGAAGTGTGGGTGGGGAGGGAGGCGCGGGGTGTCAGCGACTCATCCGAGCAGAGCCAGGACGACCGCGGCGCTGCGGGCGGCGGCCTCCTCGGCGGCGATGTGGAAGTCCTGGCCCGCCTCAGGGGCCGCACAGGTCTGACACGCCGCGCACCGAGACGAAGGGGATGCCAGCGCCCGCCGCTACCTGCGCCAGCGCCGTCGACTCCATGTCCGTGCTCAGTGCCGTGGGGAACACCTCGCGGGTGTCGGCCACGTTCGCGGCCGTCACGAAGGAGTTGCCGGCCAGCATCTGACCGACACGCAGCCGCGCCGAGCCCGACGACGCCGTGGCGCCGCGCAGGGCCTCCTGGCCCACCTGCTCCAGGCGCTCCAGCAAAGCCGGGTCGCCGGTGAAGGTTTCTGGCTGGCCCGGGGTCTGGCCGCGGGCATAGCCGAAGGCGGTGGCGTCGGCGTCGGTGTAGGCCAGGCTCGCCGAGACACACACGTCGCCGACCTTGACCTGCCGGCCGAGCCCGCCGGTGGTTCCCGCCGAGACGACGGCGCTGGGACGGACCCGGGCCAGGACCGTCGCCAGCGCGCTCGCGGCCGCCACGAGCCCGATGCCGCTGCGCACCACGATGAGCTCGCGCTCGTCGCCGGGAAGCTGGAGGGACCAGGCGCGTGCGGCCCCCGGCAGGGTCGGGGCCTGGGCCGCCGCGCGCTCGGGCAGGGCGTCCAAGAAGGGCTGAACCTCCTCGGCCATGGCGCAGGAGACGATGACAGGCGCGGCACAGGTGCGACTCACACGCTGAGCCTACAGGGGTGGCCGAGCCCTGAAAGTGTCCAGATGGGACGACTTTGGCGGTTGATCGCAGCCACTATCAGGAGGTAACAGGGCGATGACCTGGGCTTTTGTAGACCGCGGTGCGGCTGCCGTGATTCAAGGTCGTCCCAGATGGACAGAATCGCTGCATGATGACTCTGTCGGTGTCGTTGCCTCTGGAGACATGCTGCCGTCATACGTCCGCGGGTCAAGAGCTGGGGCGTCTGGCTCCTGGGCGGGGCGGATGCGGCGGGATGCACCCGCCAATGATCCAGGTAACGGTTCCCTCCGGTTCGTCTGCCGTGCTCGTTGCACTCGGAACCTATGAGGTAAGAGCGCCATCACCCTGCCTGGGGCGGGATGATCGGGGTGATTCCCATACGCATGGCGATGGGGGCGACAATCTCGACCGTGCCGTGCTGGAGGACCTGTCGGCTAGTCAGACGCAATGGAACGTGACTCGCGGTGAGTGCGGCTTGGTCGCGCAGGTGGTCGTGCTCCCAGTCGAGATGGGAGGAGTGAAAGGCGTAGCCGTCCGTCTCGATGAGAAGTGCTGGGTGACTGTCTGCTCGAAGCGCCTTGGTGTCGGGCGTGAGACCGGGGATGAGATCGTGTGGATGAGCTGTCAGCATCAGATCCACCTCTCCAACGCCCGGGACGAACACTGCCGTCGCCGGCCAGTATCCCGCTTCTTCCAGCTCGTAACGAGCGATCGTCTCCAGGAGAGAGCGGGCATCGGGGAGCGACCGCGACACAAGCGTGCGGGAGCGGTGGTTTCGCGGACCCCGTAGGAGGCTCTCAAGCTGAGAACGGGTCGTCAGCCCAAGTCGAAGGGCCGCATCGAGTGCGATGAGTGCATCAAGCTCATCCGCACAACGCAGGTAACAGATGAGTGCCTGCTCCACGGGTGCCACCGGTGCCGCATCTGCGGCGGGCAGAATGAGTCCACTCAACCGATGGGTGACGACGCGCCCGATTGCGTCCGGTATGTGACCCTGGTTGCAGGGGATGGCGATATGCAACGCTGTAGGCGCTGATTGCAGCGGTAGGCCGTAGTGCTGCATCGCGTGGGCACAGGTGATGACACCCTGATGCGTCGGCGAGAGGATGAAACGAGGGTCGGCGCCCTTCAGCGCGGCCACGTGGTTCGGGTGAAGTGATGAGCCCGTCGTCGGAGGCTCGGGCAACCAGACGACGCTCGGTCCGCGTGCTGCACAGCGTGCTCAGGCGCGCTGCTCCCTGGTGAGCGGTGAGACGCGCCAGCAGTCCCTCGATCCTGGATGACTTATCCATACGTAAATGATGTCAAACATCATCAAAACGCGTCTCGTTGGAGTGGGGGGTTGTGGATTGAGGTGTGTCCGTTTTGTCCAGATGGGACGGCTTTGACGGTTGATCGCATCCACTATCAGGAGGTAACAGGGCGATGACCTGGGCTTTTGTCAACCGCGGTGCGGCTGCTCCGATTCAAAGTCGTCCCATCTGGACAGATTCGCCGCACGGCAGCTCTGTCGAGGCGCTGTAGAGAGCGTGCAGTGGGGGTCGGTGGGGCGGCGGCCTTCTGTCGGGGTGGAATCGTCGCTTCGCCAGGAGGCAAGCTCTGGTGCGGGGCGACGTCAGGCGTCGCCGGCTTGCGTCGGCGTGCTCAGCCCGATGATGACCGCCTCGATGAGGTCGCGCAGCCTGCCACAGTCGATGTTCGCGGCGATCGAGTCCATGAAGAGCAGGCTGACGATATCGGCCAGGCTCGCCGTGGGGACAGTGGGGCGGCGCCCCATGCGGGCGAGAACCTTCTCAACCGTCCCGGACAGTCTGGCGGTGAAATCGGCGCGCGCCGTGCCGGGGATCGTCGGGCTGTCGGGGTTGCGCAGCTGGAAGAGGAGTACTCCGTGGTCAGCAGGTAGATAGTGCGGGCCTCGGGGCGGATGGCCTCGAGCAGCTCCATGAGCGAGTCCATCGTAGGGGCGCCCTCGAAGGAGTCGATGGCCTGCGTGACCCGTGACAGCAAGGTGTTGGAGCGCGTGACGATGGCCTCGGTGAGGATGTCCTGGAGCGAGGAGTAGTTGGAGTAGAAGGCGCCTCGGGTGAAGCCGGCCTGCTTGACGACGTCGTCAATGCGAGTGCTGGCGATGCCTTTGGAGGCAACGATGTCCGCAGCCGCCTCGATGAGACGGGCGCGGGTGTTCTCCCGCTTGCGCAGCGTGCGCTCAGCGGCGGGCGGGTCGGTGCTCGGTGTCATGAGACCGCCCACCTTACCGGCGCCGTGGGGGTGCGAGGAGTCACAACGTCCTGGGTTTCAATACATGAATGTATCCAGTACGTTTGCGTATCGAATTCGATCATCTCCGTACCTTCTGGAAGGCCTGCCATGTCCAACTTCCTCTTATCCCTGGGGCGATGGTGCGCTCGTCACGCCACCCGGGTCCTCGCCGCCTGGGCGCTGCTCATCGCTGCCCTCGGCGGTGTCGTCGCCACCACCGGCATCCAGCTCGACGACACCTTCACCATCTCCGGCACCGAGTCGATGCGGGGCCTGGAAGTCCTCTCCGACCGGCTGCCCCCAGGCGGCCGGGACCAGCGAGCAGGTCCTCATCACCAGCTCCAACGGCCGCATCGAGAACCACGCCCCGGCGGTCAACGCCTTCGCCCTTCGGGCCTCACAGATCGACGGCGTCGCCATGGTCTCCCCGCCCTTCGGGGACAAGGCCGCCGGGGTCGCGTCAACCGTCTCCGCCGACGGCACCCACGTGCTCGTCCAGGTGCAGACGGACGCCTCAGTCGGCTCCATCACCACCGGAACCACGCCGAAGGCCAAGACCGTCGCCCAGGACCTCGACACCCCTTGCCGAGCGCGCCGAGGCCATGGACCCGTCCCTGACGATCCAGCGCAGCGGCAACATCGACCAGGAGGTGGGGATCGGTATCTCCGCCGTTGAGCTCGTCGGCGTCGCCATCGCCGCGATCGTCCTGCTCATCACCTTCGGCTCCCTCGCAGCCGCGGGTACCCCGCTCGTCGCCGCCGCCGTCGGCGTGGGCGTCGGCATGCTCGGCATCCTCGCGACGGCGAGCATCACCGACATCAATTCCACCACCCCGGTCCTGGCCGTCGCGATCGGACTGGCGGTCAGCATCGACTACGCCCTGTTCATCGTCTCGCGGGCGCGCGAGTACCTCGCCGACGGCGTCGATCCGGCCGAGGCCGCCGGGCGGGCCACCGCCACCTCGGAGGCCGTCGTCTTCGCCGGCACCACGGTCATCGTGGCCCTGTGCGGTTTGAGCGTGGCCGGCATCAGGTTCCTGACCACGATGGGACTGGCCTCGGCGGCGGTCGTGGCGGTGGCCGTGCTCGTGGCGCTGACGGTCGTCCCCGCACTCATCGGCCTCCTCGGTCAGCGCCTGCTCCCGCGTCGCCGCAAGGCCGCCGACGTCGGTGCGGACGCGGACCGGAGGCCGGCGTCCCGCTGGGTGCGCACGGTGACCCGCCGCCCGTGGGTGACCATCGGCGCCGTCGTCGTCCTCCTGGGACTGTGCGCCGTCCCCGCCAGCGGCCTGCGCCTGGCCCTGACCGACAACGGCTTCGCCGAGAGGGGACGCAGCAGCGCGAGACCTACGACGCCGTCGCCGCGGCCTACGGCGAGGGCTACAACTCCCCGATCGTCGTGATCGCCGACGTCTCTCAGCCCTCCGGTTCGGTCGCCGCCGTCCAGGGCCTGGCCCATGACCTCTCCCAGCTCGACGGCGTCGAGGGAGTCTCCCTGGCTACCCCCAACGAGGACGGGACGCTCGCCTTCGTCCAGCTCCGCCCCGAGAAGTCGCAGACCGACCCCTCCACGATGGAGCTCGTGCGCAGTATCCGTTCCCACGCCGGTGATTACGAGAGCCGCTACGGACTCACTAACGTCATGGTCACCGGCCAGACCGCCGTCGCGATCGACGTCGCCGAGGAGCTCAACGCCGCCCTCATCCCCTTCGGCATCGTGGTGGTGGGCCTCTCGCTCATCCTCCTCATGGTGGTCTTCCGCTCCATCGCCGTTCCCGTGACCGCGACCCTCGGGTACCTGCTGTCACTGGGTGCGGGCATGGGGGCCGTGGGCGCCGTCTTCGGCTGGGGCTGGGCGGCCGACCTCCTGGCCGTCTCCAAGGTCGGTGCCGTCATCTCCTTCCTGCCGGTCATCGTCATGGGAGTCCTGTTCGGGCTGGCCATGGACTACCAGGTCTTCCTCGTCTCACGCATGCGCGAGGAGTGGGCCCGACGGCGCAGCGACGCGACTGTCGCGACGCCCGAGGCTCGCCGTGAGGCAGGCCGCGGCGGCGGTCGAGGCGGGGTTCCAGGGCAGCGCGAAGGTCGTGGTGGCGGCGGCCGTCATCATGATCGGTGTCTTCATGGCCTTCGTCCACACCGACAACGTGTACGTCAAGCCCATCGCCCTCGGCCTGACCGTCGGGATCGCCGCCGACGCCTTCCTCGTGCGCATGACCCTCATTCCCGCGCTCATGGCGGCGCTGGGGGAGAAGGCCTGGTGGCTGCCGGCGTGGCTGGACCGGCTGCTCCCCGTCGTCGACGTCGAGGGGAGGGCCTGGAGCAGGCACTGGAGCAGGAGGAGGCCGATGCGGGCCAGTCCGCCCGACCGGTGACGGACTGCTCGGACGATCAGGGCGAGGATGCTGAGGGGCGCCGCGGACGCCCAAAAGTAGGCAGGCCGCTGTCGTGTCCTGAGGCCGGTGGCCGCGGTGTCTGGCGAGGGCGGGTCAGGTGGATTGCTGCCGGCCCGCCCTCGCCGGGGACATTGCGCGCGGCCGGGTGCGTGTCCTTCCGGGCGAGGGGCATTCGACGCCGTCGGGGACAGGAATCCCGTCCCCGGCCGCGCAGGATGTCCCCGCACGCATTGGACCGGTCCACCGGGCCTCGCCTCGTCTCACCGCTGGGCCTTGCCTTGCCGCGCTCCATCACCAGGACCCGGGGCCCGCTGTGTTCCGGCGGCTCGTGGCCTACGACGGCCTACTGACCGGTACCCTCGTCGTCCCGGGAGCCCGTGGCGGCGGTGACGGCCGCCGCCGGGTTGATGGGCAGCGCCCGGCGGGACTGGTCGCGGCGCAGCAGGAAGTTCCCCAGCCGGATCGGCCAGGGTCACGTGGTTGATCCGCGGCCAGCGCAGCATGACGTAGTCGACGGCGTCGTCCACCTCCAGGCGCCGCGTCGAGTTGCCGACCCGCACCCACAGCGCCGCCCCGTCGCGCCCCTTGGCCGGCTGAGGTAGACCGGCAGCGGGGACGGGGGCGCCGTCACCAGCACACCTCTGCGGTCCCGTCCGGTGTGGGCGTGAAGTCCACCTGCGGCAGCGCCGCCGCGTTCGTGCCCATGCGCGTGCGCCACATGCCGCGCAGCCACAGCTCGAAGCGGTCGGCGTCGGGCTGCTTGAGGGTCGCGTAGTCGGGGCCGAGCCCAATGAGGTTGCCGCCGTCATCGACGCCGAGCAGGAGCGTGCCGCCCGCGGAGTTCATGAAGGCCGCCACCGTCTTGGCCACGACCTCCTCCATCGCCTCATCGCGCTTGTCCGTGCGCAGGTTCCAGCGGGCCGAGGACTTGAACTCCAGGCGGTCGGACTCGCCCATCTGGGCGACCTCCGCGATCGGCAGCAGGGTGCGACGGTGCTGGACGCGCGCCAGCACCGCGGAGGTCGCGACCAGCACCACGACTGCCACGCTGCAGGAGGTCGCCAGCATCTTGACCGAGAACAGGTCGCCCTCGTCGAAGATCCACCCGCCAGCAGCAGCCCCAGCCACAGGCCGATGAGCGCGATGAGCGTGGCCTCCGCATCCGACACGGAGACCCGTCCGCGCAGCAGGAACCGCGTCACCTGTCCCACGAGGTAGGACAGCAGGAGCAGCAGCGGCTGGGCGATGACCCACCAGATGAGGATGGGGTTGGCGGGATTGGCGATGACGGTGCTCTCCATGGTTGTCAATGCTTCTCGTCGCTTTTCGGGAAATCGGTGGGTTGGCGCCCCAGTGGGCGCGTGCGGAACAACGTCAGGATACGGTCGGCCCCGTTGATCCGGGCCGATGTCGGAGCCCGGCGACGGCGCGACGTCTCACCCGTCACTGTGCCGGGCCCGGTGTTGTCGAGACTGAGGACTGTCCTCTCCTCGGCTCCTGGTCTTGGCGGCTGTGTCAGGCCATGACCTGCGTCCACTCCTCGCGGGCGGCGAGGAAGTCGCGCACCGCCTCCTGGGCGGCGGCCAGCGAGTGGTTCGCCCCCCAGCCGCACTGGACCTCGTTGGCCGCCGGCACCTCCTGGGCGGAGAGGATGTCGCGGAAGGTCGCCTCCAGCAGCGGCAGGAACTCCTCGGTCCCCACCCCCAGCATGAGGGCGTAGAAGCCGGTCTGGCAGCCCATGGGGGAGAAGTCGATGAGCCGGTCGGTGTGGTTGCGCATGAGCTCGGCGCTCAGGTGCTCGATGGAGTGCACGGCCTTCATCTCCAGGTGTGCGCGGTTGGGCTGGCAGAAGCGCACGTCGTACTTGACGAGCACGTCCCCGCCGGGCAGCTCCTTGCGGTCGGCCACGCGCACGTAGGGCGCGGCCACCTTGGTGTGGTCCAGGTTGAAGGACTCGACGTTCATCCTCGGCGTGCTCTGCTGGCTCGTCTCGCTCATGGGCTCAGCCTACGGGGCGGTCACGAGGCAGGATGGGGGCATGACTTCACTGGCGCGCATCGTCGCGGGGCCCGACGCCGCCCCCACCCTGGTCCTGCTCCACGGCATCACCGGCTCCGCGGTCTCCCTGGCCGAGGCCATCGACCACTGGGTGGGCCGCGGCTACCGGGTCGTCGCGGTTGACGCCCGCGGGCACGGCCTGTCCCCGCGGTGGACGCCGGCCCAGCTCGAGCGAGCCGGGGAGGTCCTCGTGGGCGACCTCATCGCCGTCCTGGAGGACCTGGAGGCCGCCTCGCGCGGCCGGGCCGCCCTGGGTCTGCCGACGCCGCCGGCCCCGGTCGTCATCGGCCACTCGATGGGTGCGGCCACCGCCATGGTGGCTGCCGTCCGCCGCCCCTGACCTGGTCTGCGGCGTCGTCCTGGAGGACCCCGCCCGCTTTGGCACCCGCAGCCCGCGCGAGCTCCTGGCCCGCGGCGCCGCCCGGGAGCGGGCCCGCGCCGCCGAGGTCGCCGACCTGACCGCCGCCGTCGGCCGCGCCCTGAAGACCATGCCCGACGCCGAGGCCCTCCCGGGCGTGTGGGCCTCCCAGCGCACCGACCCGGGCCTGCTGCTCACCGGCGTCGTCGCCCCCGAGGTCCCCTGGGACGAGGCCATGGCCGCGCTCGACGTCCCCGCCCTGCTGCTCACCGGCGACCGGCCCGGCAGCGCCCGCGTGGGCCGCGAGGGCCTGGCCACCGCCGCCCGCAACCCCCGCATCACCCCGGTCCTCGTGCCCGGGGCCGGCCACCAGGTGCGCCGCAGCGACCCGCAGACCTTCTACCGCGCCGTCGACACCTGGCTGGCCGAGGTCCTGCCGGTGGACTGAGGCGGGGCCGCGGCCACCGGAGCGCCACCCGGCTGCCGCCGGACTGCCGCCCCGGCGCCGTCGCCGCGAGCGCGAAACGGGAGAGCTCCCACGGCGCGTACAGGCCCGTCGGGGCGCAGCGCGCCGCCCGTCCGTGGGAGGATGCGCCCATGGCAGCTGTGTCGGAAAAAGCTCGGAAGGCCTCCGTTCCCGTCCCCGGGGGGCGCACGCAGGGGGAGACCATCGCCTACCTCCTGGCGGCACTGACCATTGGCGCGGTGGGGCTCTACCTCATCCAGGACCTCTTCGCCCCGGCCTTCTTCGCCCTGACCCTCGTGGTGACGGTCCGGCCGCTGGTGTCCTGGATGACGCGCCACCGGGTGCCGCGCGTGGTCGCGGCGACGGCGGCGATCGTGCTTATCTTCGCCTTCGTCGTTCTGCTGTTCGCGGCCCTGGCCGTCGCCGTCGCCCAGCTTGTCGACACCCCTGCCGCAGTACGCCCCCAAGTTCCAGGCGATCTGGAAGCAGATCGAGACCCAGCTCAACAGCATGGGGGTCGACCAGTCCACGGTGCTCAAGCAGGGTCACCAACGTGCTGGACACCTCCCAGCTCGTCATGGTGGCCCAGTCGGTCCTGGGGCAGCTGACCTCGGCCAGCGCGATGCTCGGCGTCATGTCGATGGTGGTCGTCTTCCTCATGTTCGACACCGCCAAGATCGAGATCCGCACCGCGGCCCTCGGCGTCCTCAAGCCGGGCATGGCCTCAGCCCTGGTCTCCTTCTGTGAGGCGGTGCGCTCTACTGGATGGTCTCGACGGTCTTCGGTCTCATCGTGGCTGTCATCAACGCGGTCACCCTGTGGTACCTGGATGTGCCGATGGCCATCACCTGGGGCGTGGTCTCCTTCATCACCAACTACATCCCGAATATCGGGTTCGTCCTGGGCGTGGTGCCGCCGGCGATCCTGGGGCTGGTGGACTCCGGTCCCTGGACGGCGCTGTGAGTGGTGCTGTCCCACACGGCGGCCAACTTCGTCATCCAGTCCCTCATCCAGCCCAAGTTCACCGGGGACGCGGTGGGGCTCAACACGACGACGACCTTCCTGTGCCTGCTGTTCTGGTCCACCGTCATCGGGGCGATGGGGACGATCCTGGCGGTGCCGCTGACCCTGTTCGTCAAGGCCCTCCTCATCGACTCCGACTCGCGCTCACGCTGGGTGGGGATCTTCCTGTCCGCCGGCGACTCGCCCGTGCGCGACCCCGATGAGCTCGACCAGGGGCGTGCTCGACCAGCTCGACCTCGACGGCGACGGCGTCGGCGAGGCCGATCCCGACTACGGCCGGGCCGTCGTCGAGAAGCGCGCTGAGACGAAGGAGCCTGAGAAGGCCGGCGCCTTGGCCACACGTGCCGACGGCGGAGGCGGCGTCGGGGGTGACGGCGACGGTGCCGGCGCCTCCGCGACCGCGGACTCAAGCCGGGCCACCAGGACTGAGCTCAGGCCTGCGCCCCGGCGCACTGATGGTCGCAGGGCGAGCCTGGCGCCCCAGGGAATCGGCGACTGCGTTTCGCCCCGAGAACGTACTTCTCCTCCAGATGACTGAGGTCCGCTTCCAGTCATCTGGAGGCTACGATCCTCGTGCAGAAAGTACGTTCTCGACGACGTGGCCTCCGGTTCGGGCGGCCTGCGCCGGTGCCTCGCGGCCCTCAGGGCTGGCAGGGCCAGGTCCGCGGCGCCGACGAGCCCGGCCTCCTGACCGCCCTCGGCCAGCACCACCGGGATGGCGGGGCGGTGGGGGAGCCAGCCGTGAGGTTCTCGGCGAAGGCCCTGCGGGTGGGGGTGAGCAGGATGTCACCGGCCTCGGCCAGGCCGCCGGCGATGACGATGACCTCGGGGTCCAGCAGCGCGCACATGTCGGCCAGCCCCACCCCCAGCCAGTGGGTGAGCTGCTCGTAGCACTCCAGGGCGGCCGCGATGATTTCTGCCGTTGTTCGTCCTGCGGGGCTCATAGCGGGACCGCCTCGGCGAGATCCGCTCGCGCATAGTTGGGCGGATGTTGGTGTCGGGCACGAGGTCGACGTCGGCATGCAGGATGGTCCCCTAACTCGATCTCCAGCCCGGCCAGATCCATGAGCCCGAGTGGTTGATCCATGCGGAAGAGCAGGTCGATGTCGGAGCCCTCGTGCTCCTGCCCGGTGGCCACGGAGCCGAAAACGCGAACATTCGAGCCACCGGCCGCTTTGACTGTCTCGATGACCTCTCGGCGTGCAGTCCGCAGCTGCTGGCCAGCGGCGTGGTGCCGTGAAAGCGCAGAAGTCAGGGAGACCTCGGGCTGGCTTCGGCCGATCAGCTGGGCGATCTCCTTCTGGGACAGGCCGTCTCTGGAAGCCTCGCGCACGGCCGCAACCAGCTGATGTCGAGCCTGACGGACTGCTTCATCCGTCTCCTGAGCGACGGAGGCCAGGTTCTGACGCGTCTCCACAACAGACATGACATAAATATAGCAAATGCTATACAAGTCATCGGTTCCGGAGCCTCGGGCTCAGCCCTCGGCGCGGCCCTGGCGCCAGTAGCCCATAAAGGCCACGGAGCGCCGGTCGATGCCACGCTCGCTGACCAGGTGACGGCGCATCGTCCGCACGGCGGCCGCCTCCCCGGCGAGCCACGCGTACAGGGTCGTGCGCTTGAGCGCGTCCCCGCCCTTGGCGTGGCGCGGCACATCCCACAGCAGCTCACGGTCGACATCGATCTCCTCGACCTTCTGCGGCACCCCCACTGGGCACAGCTCCTCGGCGGCCCGGCGCACACCCTCGACGAGCAGTTCACCGTGTGCGCCCGTTGCGCCCAGCCACCCGCACCTCGATCCCGGGATGCATGGGCAGGGTAGGGAAGCATCCTTGTCACCGGGCATCTCGACGACGGCGACTCCTCGGGCGCTCGACGGCAGGTCCTCCAGGATCCGGGCGATCGCCGGTGCCGCCGTCTCGTCCCCGCCCAGCAGATAGCGTTCGGTCACCTGCGGTGGCACGAAGTCCACGCCCCCGGTGTCGCCGTCCCACTGCCGGTTCGGTCCCCAGCAGGACCGCCTCGGTACCGACCTCGGCCTCAGGATCCACCGTGCGGCCGGCCCCAGCGGGTCGTGCACCACCATGTCGACATCCACCTCGGCCCGGGTCCCGGCTGCGTCATCGGGGTCCGACGCATCGTGGCGAACCAAACGGGTCGTGTAGGTGCGGATCGAGCACCGGTGCTCCTCGGGCAGCCTCATTAGGCGGCCGTACCAGTCCTCGCCGTCGGGCAGCCGCTCATAACCCGACGCCAGCGCCGGCAGCACCAGCTTGATCCGCTGGTCCCAGCCCGGGTCGGCGTAGTGGACCAGCTCGTCGCCGATGAAGGTGAAGCGCCGCATGGAGGGCGTGACATCGCGGATCGCCGCCACCGTGACGTGGAAGAAGCGGAACGGGGAGGTCGGCGAGGCGGAGGGTCTGGGTGGGCTCATCTCGGTATCTCCTTCGCGAGTGTCTGCGGCGATGGATGCTGGGATCAGGAACCGGTTCAGTCGGTGCGAGTGACGCTATCGGTACCGGCTATGGTTCCGGTGTCAGAACCAGCGCTCGAGCCGGCACCGCGCACGTGGTGGCGGCCCTTGGGCAGGATGAGGGGCGTTCCCGAGACCGGGTCGGTGATGACGTCGGAGTCCAGGTCGAAGACCCTGGCCACCAGATCGACGTCAACCACCTCCCGCGGGGACCTGCGGCCACGACCCTGCCGGCGCGCATGGCGATGATGTGGTCGGCGTAGCGGGCCGAGAGGTTGATGTCGTGCAGCACCATGACCACGGTGGTGCCGCGCTCCCGGTTGAGGTCAGTGAGCAGGTCGAGGACCTCCACCTGGTGGGTGAGGTCCAGGAAGGTCGTGGGCTCGTCCAGCAGCAGCACCGGCGTGCGCTGAGCCAGCGCCATAGCGATCCACACCCGCTGGCGCTGACCGCCGGAGAGCTCGTCGATGGAGCGGTCGGCCAGCTCGGCGGTGCGGGTGGCCAGCAGCGACTCCTCAACGATCCGGCGGTCCTCGGCGCCCGTGGAGCGGAACATGGACTGGTGCGGGTGGCGCCCGCGTCCCACGAGGTCGGCCACCGCGATCCCTCAGGGGGCGATCGGCTGCTGGGGCAGCAGGCCCAGCCGGGTCGCCAGTCTCCGGGTGGGGATCTGGCCGATGGGTGTCCCGTCGAGCAGGACCTGGCCCGCGGTCGGTGCCAGGATCCGGGCCATGGTCTTGAGTAGCGTCGACTTCCCACAGGCGTTTGCCCCCACGATGACGGTGATTCTGCCGCTGGGGATCGTCGCGTCCACGCCGTCGACGACGATGTGCCGACCGTATCCGGAACGTAGGCCCTGTGTGGCGAGCTCGGGGACCGGGGAGGGGCGGAGGTCGCAGAGGAGGTCATGCCGAGGCGCCCTGTCTGTTGATGCGGATGAGTTGGCTGATGAGGTGAGGGGCGCCCATGAGGGCCGGTGACCACGCCCACGGGCAGTGCGGCGGACAGAAAGCACTGGGCTACCAGATCGCATCCCAGCACGATGACCGCGCCCATGAGTGCCGCTGGCACCAACAGGCTGCGGTCGGTCTGCCCGATGAGCCTGGCCGCCATTGGCCCGGCCAGGAAGGAGACGAAGGCGATGGGACCGGTGGCCGCCGTGGCGAAAGGCCGACAGCGCCACCATCGTGATGACAAGCGCCAGGCGGGCCCGGTCCACGGGCACGCCCAGTCCGGTGGCGGTCTCCTCGCCCAGGGTCAGGGGCCCCAGATCACGGCCGATGACGAGCAGCAGTGCCCCGCACACCGCCATCGCCGCAGCCAGCACCGGCACCTGGTTCCAGCTGACCGAGTCCAGTGAGCCGCTCAGCCAGCGCATCGCCTCGATAGCCTTGTACACGTTGCCCTGAAGCTGGAGATAGGAGATGAGGGAGGTGAACATCGCTGACACGCCGATGCCGATAAGAATGAGCCGCCCGCCCTGGGAGCGCCCCTGACCGGACAGCAGGAAGATGGTGAGCGCGGTGCCCAGACCGCAAGTGATGGCCAGGATGTTGACGCCGATGCCGGCGGGAGACCAGCCCAGCACCAGGATGGCGAAGACCGCCGAGGCCGAGGCGCCCGAGGCGATGCCGATGATGTCGGGGCTGGCCAGCTGGTTGCGAAGCATTGTCTGGGAGGTCGTTCCGGCCATTCCGAAGGCCATCCCGGCCAGCAGTCCGATGATCGCCCGGGGCAGTCGGATCTCTCCGACGTCGAAGGAGGCTCCCGGCACGATGTCGCCGGAGAGCACCGCAAGCACCTCATCCGGGCTGTACCAGGTCTCGCCGACCAGGATCATGGCCACCCACAGCGCTGCGGCTGTCAGAGCCAGGGCGATGGTGACGGCTGCAAAGCGGAGGGTGCGGCGTCGGCGACCGGCGATGGAGAAGCCCGGATGCAGGGGTGCTGGGTGCGCTGCTGGTGCTGGCGGCGTCACTGGTGATGCTCGGGGTGCTCATAGCTCGCGCACCTTCGTTCCACGGACGATCATGATGAGGATGGGGGCGCCGATGAAGGCGGTCACCACCGCCACCGGCAACGCGGCCGAGGGGCGGGAGACGACCCGCCCGACGACATCGGACAGGGTCAGCAGGTCGGCTCCGCACAGGGCGGATAGCGGCAGCAGCCAGCGGTGATCGGAGCCGCAGAGCATGCGCACCGTGTGGGGACCATGAGTCCAACGAACCCGATGGGGCCAATGACGGCGGTCACCGCCGAGCACAGGAGCACGCCGGCGCTCGCCGCCGCCAGGCGCGTACGGGTGACGTTGACGCCCAGCCCGATGGCCATCTCCTCGCCCAGCGCCAGTGAGTTGAGAGGGCCTGCGACCAGAAGCGCCAGGACGGTAGCCACGGCCAGGAAGGGGGCGATCGTCGTCAGGGAGCTCCAGTTGCCGCGCCCCAGGGAACCCATCTGCCAGAAGCGGTAGTCGTCGAGGCCCTGAGCGCGCGGAAGCATGACGGCGCTGATGGCGCAGGACAGGGCGGCGCTTGTGGCCACACCCGCTAGGGCGAGCTTGACCGGCGTCGGACCGCCCGGACCCAGGGAGCCGACGGCGTAGACGAACACCGCCGTCAGGGTCGCCCCGATGAGGGCGAACCACAGGAACTGTGAGGCCCCCGAGATGCCGAGGAAGGCGACGCCGATGAGGATGGCCAGCGAGGCGCCAGTGTTGACACCGAGGATCCCGGGGTCGGCGATGGGGTTGCGGGTCACCGCCTGCATGAGGGCGCCCGAGACCCCGAGGGCCGCCCCTGCCACAAGGGCGACGACGGTGCGCGGCAGGCGCTCGGCGACCACCAGCGCGCCGATGTCGGTGCGCGAGCCGGACAGGCCTCCGACGATCTCCCCAATCCCCACGACCCGAGTACCGAAGGCGATTGAGCACAGGGCAGCGGTGACGGCGAGCGCCGTCAGAAGGATCAGGGCGGCCAGGCACCGGCGCACCTGCCTGCTGACGCCAGTGCTTGGATCGGTTGTCGCTGTTGAGGTACTCACCGGGCCCTGGTACTCACTTCACCTTGCCCGCCGCGGTGGCGATGAGCCCCACGTACTTCTCGATGCCCCACGGGATCGACAGCGGGCCGGGGTTGGTGGAGGCAGCCATCGGATCGCTATTGCCCACGAGGCGACTGCGCCGTTCTTGATGGCGCGCACCTGGCTCAGGAGGCTGTTGGCCTGCATGGCTGCCAGGTCGGACTCGGTGCCGTACATGACGATGAGGTCGAAGTCGTTGAGCGAGTCCGCGTTCTCGGTGGAGACGTCCACATTGAAGGCCGAGGCGTTCTCCTTGGAGGCCTTCTCCACGGAGGCCGGCACCTTCATCCCCAGGTCGGACAGGAAGGCGGTACGAGGGTCGGCGGTGGTGTAGTAGCCGAACTTGGTCGCATCGCCTTCGGCGGTGTAGCAGAAGGCAGCGGCCTTGCCCTTGATCTGCGGGTGCTTGGCGATGGCATCGGCCACCTGCTTCTCCAGGTCAGCCACGAGCTTCTCGCCCTCGGCCTTTTTGCCGACGGCTGTGGCGTTGATCGCGATAGTCTCGCGCCAGGGTGTGCCCCAGGCGACCTTCGGGTAGGCCACGGTGGGGGCGATCTTGCTCAGCGTCTCGTACTCCTCCTTGGACATGCCGGAGTAGACGGCCAGGATGACCTCGGGCTTGGTGGCGTTAACGGCTTGGGGGTTGATCTTGACGCCACCGTCGTCGTCGAAGAGCTTGGGCTGGGCGGCACCGTTAGCGGTCAGCTCGTCGACCTTCTCCTTGGTCCAGGGCAGCATGCCGGAGCCGTCGGTCACTCCCCAGGTCTGCTTGGAGAAGCCCAGCGGCATGATGCCCAGCGCCAGGAGGACGTCCTGGTTGGCCCAGGCAACGGTGGCGACCTTGGTGGCGTCTGCGGGAACCTCGGTGGTGCCGTAGACGTGCTTGATCGAAATGGTCTTGCCGGAGGTGGTGGACGATGCGCTCTTGGAGCGGCCGCAGGCCGCCAGGAGAGTGGTAGTGGACAGGGACGCGGTGCCAAGGATGAATGACTTGCGTGAGACGGTCACGAGGCCTCTTCTCTGGTAGAGCCGATCAGGAGAGATCGGTCGAACAGGCTGACGCTAACCGAGGTAAGGCATACCTAACAATAGGAGGGTCGGTGCAATAGCGCACGCTGACGCCGCGTCATCTCGCAAGGTTCCCGTAAGAGCCCGGATGGCTGATGGTTTCCAGGCCGACCCGAGGATGGTGCCCGGGTGGTTCAGGGCTGGCGGGCCAGGTCCGCGGCGCCGACGAGCCCGGCCTCCTGACCGCCCTCGGCCAGGACCACCGGGATGGCGGGGCGGTGGGTACCGGCCGTGAGGTTCTCGGCGAAGGCCTTGCGCGTGGGGGCGAGCAGGATGTCACCGGCCTCGGCCAGGCCGCCGGCGATGACGATGACCTCGGGGTCCAGCAGCGCGCACATATCGGCCAGCCCCACCCCCAGCCAGTGGGTGAGCTGCTCGTAGCACTCCAGGGCGGCCGGGTCCCCCTCGCGGGCCGCGGCGGTGACGGCCTTGCCGGAGATGTGCTCCGGGTTGCCGCCGGAGAGCTCGATGATGCGGGCTGCGTAGTCGGGGCGGAACTGCGCCAGCTCCCAGGCGTTGACACCCAGGGCCGTGCCGGCGCTGTAGCGCTCCAGGCACCCGCGCAGGCCGCACCCGCAGGGGCGCCCGCCGGGGACGACGTTGATGTGCCCGATCTCCCCGCCGAATCCGGCCGCCCCGCGCAGGAGGTGTCCGTCGACGATGATGGCCCCGCCCACGCCGGTGCCGATGGCCACGATGAGGGCGTTGCGCTTGCCGCGGGCCGCCCCGAAACGGGCCTCGGCCCACCCGAAGGCATTGGCGTCGTTCTCCACGACGACGGGCAGGCCCACGCCCTCGGAGACGACGTCGCCGATCCGCATCCCGGTCCAGTCCAGGTTGGTGCCGTGCGCCATCGTGTTGCGGTCGGAGGACACGAAGCCCGCCGCCCCGATGCCCACGGTGGCCACGTCGGGGAAGTCCTCCCGCAGCCGGCGCACTACCGTCGTGATCGTGTCAATGATCGCCTGGCGGTCGGCGGCGGGGAGTCGCGCCGAATCGTCTGAAGAACCTTCCCTCGTCGTCGACGACGCCGGCCGCGATCTTCGTTCCGCCGACATCCGCTCCGATGCTCAGTGCCATGCTCGCGCTCCTTGGTGAAACGACCGTTGCTGACGTCGCCGCTTGCGTCGTTGCTCGTCAGACGATCAATGGGATAAGTGGTGGAAGAATAGCGTCCCCGGCCCGCCCATGGGGCGAGTCGGGGAGGAGCCCAGGGCGGGGCGGGCGCCGAGGGGCGCCGTCGGGCCCCGTCGGTGCTCCGCTGCGTGGTGGTCAGCGCGCCGGTGCCGCGGGGCTCGTCGGGCTCGCGGCACCTGTGGCTGCCTGGGCTCCCTTGGCCTCTTTAGCCTTGGCGGCCTGGCTTTTGACGACGGCCGTCATGTAGTTGGCGTCCTTGTACCCGTTGATGTAGGTCTCGCCCACGATCATGAACGGGGTCCCCTGAATGCCGATGGAGTGGACGTGGTTGGTGGACTCGGCGACGGCCTTGACGGTCTCGGCGGCGGTCATGTCGGTGCGGAACTTCTTCAGGTCCGGTACCCCGGCCTTCTTGGCGAAGTCGACCAGGGAGTCCTCGGTGTAGGGTCGGGTGGCCCTTGGGGTCGGCGGCGGCGTAGACGACGTCGTGGAACTCCCAGAACTTTCCTGATTGGCGGCGGCCCGTCCGGCCTGAGCGGCCAGGGGCGAGGTCTCTGTGATCTGAGCCAGGTCGCGCCACTCGATGCGCAGCGTGCCCTCCTTCACCAGCTTGTCCAGCTTGGGCTCGACCTTCTGGGCGAACTGGGTGCAGAAGGGGCAGGCGAAGTCGGAGTAGATGACCATGACGACCGGTGCGTCGACCTTTCCCTTGGCCTGGGCGTCGGCCGGGTCGCGGTGGATCTCGGAGTGGATGAGCTCCAGGGTCTGCTGGTCGGCGACCGGCGGGGCCGGATCGGGCTCGGGGACCGCGGCGGCCGAATCGGAGGTGGAGGCTCGGCTGGTGGCTTCGGCGTCATGGCGCCGGGAGACGACGTTCTGCAGCAGCACCGCGGCGAGGACGGCCAGGATGACGGCGATGACCACGAGGGTGATCACCGTGGCGCGGTTGGTCCGCGACTGCGTCTGCGTCGGCGTCGAAGAAGGCGGCTGAACACTCATGGCAGCGAGTCTGTCAGAGGAGGTACGCCCCGCAATACGCCTGATCAGGCTGATGAGAGCACAGTTCGTCACAGCCGTCTCGGGCTGATCTCGGCAGGCCCGCCAACCTTACAGGGGCGCTCACGAGCCGCTTACGGCGCGCTCACGAAGGTCACCGAAGCTCATCGGCCCGGGGGCGGCGTCGTCGCGCATCCCTCGACCGACACACTTCGACCGAATCTTCATAATCGACCCGGAGCCGCGTCGTTTGTGAAGTTTTGGTCGAAGTGTCGAAGTGAGTGGGGGCCGGCCGGGTGGCGCTCTAGCGCAGGGGCTGCGCCGGCCGCCAGCCCGAGCCCGACGGCGCCCAGCGTCGCCGCCGTCATGAGGGTCGCATGCACGAGGGCCGGCCCCCACCGCCCGGCCAGCAGCAGGCGCGCCCCTCGACGCAGGCCGTGGAGAAGGTCGAGTACCCGCCCAGGAAGCCAGTCCCCAGGACGGTGAGCGCGGTGGCGGCCCAGGTCCCGGAGTGTGGCGGGTCTGCCGCCCAGCCCACGAGCAGGCCCATGAGCAGGCAGGCGGTCACGTTGACGACGACGGTGCCCCACGGCATCCGCAGCATCCACGGCATCAACGGTGCCCGCACCCCGGAACGACGCCGCTGCCGGGCCTCGCTGCGGCCTCCCGGGCGGCTCGGCCGCTGAGGCGGCTGACGGAGGCGTCCACGCCCCAGCGGCAGGCGGCCCCCACCCCGCCGGCCATCGCCAGGGGAGCCAGTCGGCGAGCCAGGTCCCCAGCCCGGTGGCGGCCCCACTCATGACGCCTCCGGGACGAGGCTGCCGCCCACTCGGCCCGTGCCGTCGCCCGCGTCGCCCACACTGCCCGCTCGGCCTGCTCGGCCCGCCTGGCCCATGCTGTCCACGCCGCCCGTGCGACCCGGACGGCGCAGACGGCCTGCCAGCCACAGCCCGAGCCCGGCCGACACCAGCCCGGCCACCATCGACCCCCACCAGGTAGGCGGCGCCGAGGGACCGGGTGGCCGCCGTCCCCGCCGGAGGTCAGGAGCCGGTGGCTCTCCAGGATGAAGGTCGAGTGCGTCGTCAGCCCGCCCAGCACTCCCGTGCCCAGGGCCAGTCGCAGGCGGGGGCGCCCTTCGCCGAGCGCCCCGAGCAGCAGCCCCAGGGCCAGGGCCCCGACGACGTTGAGGGCCAGCGTCGTGACCGGCAGGTGCCCGGGGGAGGCGGGCCAGGCCCGCTCCAGGGCCGCGCGCACCAGGGTGCCCGCGCAACCGCCCACGGCGACCAGGGCCAGACAGACGGACACCGACGGGGCCCGCCCGGCCACCGGCGGGGAGTCGGCGGCTGCCGCCGCTGCCGGCTCGGCCGCTGTATCGGCCCCCGGCTCAGCCCCGACTCCGGCCCCCGGCGTGGGAGCACCCCCGGCCCTGGAGGCGTGGCGGGTTCCGGCATCGGCGCCGGGGTCGGCCTCAGCCATTGCGCTTGGCGATCTGGTAGTTGTCCTTGTTGAAGATGAGGGAGTAGCTGGCCCCCTGCTGGGAGTGCTGCTCGCCCCAGGTGGCGGCATGGTGGTGCCCCACTGGTTGGCGCTGCTCGGGGTCATGACGATGTACTCCTTGTCAGGTCCGCTCGTGCCCATCCAGGAGACCTCGGCCCGGGGCACCAGGTAGGCCAGCAGCGACAGGTCGGTGACCACCGTGGCCCCCTCGGGGATGGTGGCGATGACCTCGTGGGCGACGGCCACCCGATGCGTCTCGGTTCTCTTCGCCTCGTCGGTCTGCTTGGCCTCGGCGGCGAGCGGGTCGAAGTTCTTGTTAGTGGCCCTGCCACAGCGGGAGATAGGGGGCGGTGAGCACCCCGGTGGCTACGGCGGTGAGGATGCTCGTGGCGACCACGAAGCGGTGCCGCATCGGCACCGTGAGCCAGGTGGGGAAGGCGGCCGGGCGCCGGCGTGGGCCGTCGACGTCGGACTCATCGGCGGCGCTGGCATCCCCGGCGGCCCGGGCGGAGCGCCCCATGACCGCTCGGCCATCGACCCCACCTGCCTGACGGGGCGGTCGGCCACGTAGGAGCCGTGCGCCCGGCGCCGGGCGACGACGTCGAGCAGCGCCCCCAGCGCGATGGGCATGAGGGTGGCGTTGTGGTGCCAGTTGTCCCACAGCCCAGTAGAACTCCACCGACCCCAGGAACCGCCACGCCAGCGTCGGCAGCACCACGAGCAGCCACGGCGAGGTGACCCCGATGATTCCGCTGGTGAGGATCAGCATGACGACCACCGTGGCCTTCTGGGTCAGGGCGTCGGGTGAGGTGGGCTGGTCCTGTGAGCTCAGGCCGTAGTCCCACACCCCGTTGACGTTGAAGGCCGGCAGGAACACCAAAGTGGCGAAGAGGAAGGCCGCGATTCCGCCGACGACCATGCCCGCGCCCAGGCGCAGCCCGCGCTGCCGGTTGCGGGCGGCATCGTCCTCAGCGGCGTTCCCACCGGCCGCGTCGGGACCGTTGGTCCTGCGGCCACCGGGCCCGATGACCGTGCACGTGCGGTACCAGGCCGGGACCGCCGAGGTCAGGATGACGGCCACCCCGATCATGAGCACCGTCAGCCCCATGTCCTCCTTGACCAGGACCAGGGGCACCGACCAGGCCGTCACCGCCACCCAGCGCCGCTCCACGAAGGCCACCGAGGCGTAGGCCAGCATCGGCATCGCGAGGCGATCTCATGGAACTGCGCCGCCACCGCCCCCTGCATCCCCCAGGACAGGACGTAGACGAGCCCCAGCCCACCGGCCACCCACCGATTCGTCAGCCGGCTGGCCAGGCGGGTCAGCGGCCAGGCCGAGAACGCCAGCAGCAGGTCCTGAGTGATGAGCAGGCTCAGGGGCGTGGGGAAAAAGCCGCCAGATCGGCCCGAGGAGAATGAGAATCGGGTGGAAGTGGTCACCCAGGAGGTTGTACCCGTCGGCCTTGACCGGCACGATCAGGGGCCTGGAAGTGGGCGTAGGCCTTGGCCAGCTCGGAGAAGATCGCTAGGTCCCAGCTGGGCACCGGCTTCATCGCCTCCCACTGGACGATCGAGTAGTAGATCATCACCCAGGCGCCGATGATGACGACGATCGCAGCCGGAATCGAGTGGCGGATCTGCTCCTTGAGGTTCACGGCGCTGAGCCTACCCGTGTGAATCGGGGATGAACCTGGTAGCGCTAGGCTCGTGGCGTCACCCACGATCAGGAGACGAGATGCCCCTCACGCCGACGCCCGCCGATTCCGCCTCGGCGGCCGAGTCCTCGCCGCCTCAGCGGCCTGGCCTCGACCAGATGGTGGACCACGACGCGGAGCCCCAGCTCCAGCGCCACCTCACCAACCGCCACGTCCAGCTCATCGCCATCGGCGGGGCGATCGGAACCGGGCTGTTCATGGGGTCGGGGAAGACGATCGCCCTGGCCGGTCCCGGTGTGTTCCTCGTCTACACGATCATCGGCTTCTTCCTCTTCCTGGTCATGCGGGCCCTGGGTGAGGTGCTGCTGTCCAACCTGTCCTACAAGTCCTTCGCCGACGTCGCTCACGACCTCATCGGACCGTGGGCGGGCTTTTTCGTGGGATGGACCTATTACGTGTGCTGGTTGGTGACGGCCGTGGTCGAGGTCATCGTCATCACCGGATACATGGACTTCTGGTGGCCGGACCTGCCGCGGTGGATCATGCCGGTGGTCACCGTGGTCCTGCTGTTCTTCCTCAACCTCGCCACCGTCAAGGCCTTCGGGAGATCGAGTTCTGGTTCTCCATCATCAAGATCGTGGCCATTATGGCGCTCGTTGCCGTCGGCGTCGTCATGGTCGTGATGGGCTTCACGGCGCCCAACGGCGCCCACGCCCAGATCTCCAACATCTGGAGCGGTGGGTTCTTCCCCAAGGGCGCGAGCGGGTTCTTCGGGGCCTTCCAGATCGCCATCTTCGCCTTCGTGGGCACCGAGCTCGTGGGGACCGCGGCCGCCGAGGCCAAGGATCCGGAGGTCACTCTCCCGCGGGCCATCAACGCGATCCCGATGCGCATCGTCCTGTTCTACCTGGGGGCGCTCGCGGCCATCGCAGCCGTCACGCCGTGGCGGGAGATCAACCCCGAGGACAGTCCCTTCGTGGCCATGTTCTCGCTGGCGGGACTCGGCGTGGCCGCCGGCCTCGTCAACTTCGTGGTGCTCACGGCCGCGGCGTCATCCACCAACTCCGGGGTCTACTCCACCTCCCGGATGCTCTTCGGCCTGTCCTGGGCGGGCAACGCCCCCCACGTCTTCCGCAGGCTGACCGCCCGCTCGGTGCCGGGTGTGTCCCTGGTGTTCACCTGCGCCTTCCTGCTCACCTCGATCCCGCTGCTCTACACCTCCCAGTCCATCATCGCGGCCTTCACGAAGGTGACGTCGGTGGCCATCGTCCTGTTCATCCTCGTGTGGTGCATCATCGTCGTGAGCTACCTGCGCTTCCGCAGCCTGCGGCCCGAGCTGCACGAGGCCAGCGCCTTCCGACTGCCCGGTGGGCGCGTGACGGCCTGGCTGAGCCTGGCCTCTTCGCCTTCGTTATCTGGACCCTCACCCTGGCCCACGACACCCGTATCGCGGTCTTCTTCGCCGCCCCTCTGTGGCTGGTGACGCTGGGCGTGGCCTGGCTCGTCCACAGCAGCCGGCTCTCCAGGCACCAGGAGCCCCAGCCATGAGCGCCGGTGGTGGGTCGGTGACACCGAAGTCCTTACAGGGGCCGACGTCGTCGGCCTGCTTGAGGAGCTGCTCGCCCACGGGGTGGCTGCGGTCCGCCAGGCGGCAGCCTTCGCCCTGAACCCGGGTGAGGAGCTGCGCATCGAGGCCAAGGCGCACCGCAACGACCTGGTCACCCAGGTCGACCGCGGCGTCGAGGAGCGCATCGCCGGTCACCTGGAGGCCACGGGCGTGCCCATCCACGGCGAGGAGCGCACCGCGTCGAGGACTTCGAGACCTACCGCGGGCGGGCCTGGGTGCTCGACCCCATCGACGGGACCCTCAACTACGTGGCCACCCACCGCGACTGGGCCATCTCCTGGCCCTGGTCGACGACGGCGTGCCCACGGTGGCGGTCCTCGCCGACCCCGTGGCCGACCGGCTCTACACGGCCATCCGCGGGCGGGGCGCATGGATGCAGCCGCTTCGGTGGGGTCGGCGGGCGCCGACGACGCGGCGCCGCGGGCGCTGGGGCGGGTGGAGGACCTGCCCCTGAGCGAGGGCATGCTCATCGCCCACTTCCAGCTCACGCAGGACGCGGGCATCGGGAGGGCCATTGAGGTCTCGCGCGGCATGCGCTGCTACGGGGCGGCCGCCCTGGAGATGGCGGAGGTGGCTGCGGGCGGCGCGGTCGTCTACGCCCAGCCGCGACTCCAGCCCTGGGACGTTGCGGCCGGTGCGCTGTTGTGTGCCGAGACCGGCGCGGTCCTTACCCGGATGGACGGGGCACCCTTCGACGTGCGCCGCGCCGGTTCTCTCCTCGTGGGCACCCCGACCGCCCACGCCGAGGCGCTGGGGCATCTGCGCGCCGTCGGCGACTGAGGCTTGCAGGGGCGGACCAGGGCCCGCCCTCGCGCGTTCGTACCTTATGCCTCGCGTTCGGGGTTCAGGGTACGAACCGGCGGCATATCCTACGAACACACGGGGCATACGGGGGACACAGGTGGCATTCGTAGGATGCCGCGCATGACAAGAACACTAAGGCGGCGTCCGGTCGATTCAGGGCGCGCCAGCGCGGCGCAGACGTCCGCGCAGTCCTCGATGACAGGCGGCGCACCGCGCCGTCGTCGTACGGGTATCAGTGCCCTGGCGGTCCTCGTCGGCGGATGCCTGAGCGCCTGCGGGACGGGACTGTCCGCCGCAGCGGGCGGCTCGGCCACCGTCCCGGGCCCGATTCCCTCCGGCCTGGAGTCCTTCTACCGCCAGGCCGTCAACTGGTACCCCTGCGCCGCCACCGACGGCGTGGAGAAGACCTCCGAGAAGACCGCCCAGGCGAGCGCCACCACGACAGCCGCCACGGCGTCGGCGCAGGCCACCGCCACCCCGAGCGCCGACGGCGCGACCGGCGCGACCGGGACGGCCGGCTCCTCCGAGGAGGAGACCGACACGGCCACCTTCAGCTGCGCCGTCATCACCGTCCCCCTGGACTACGCCAATCCCAAGGGCGAGACCATCTCGATCGCCGTGAAGAAGCGCGCCGCCACCGGTGGCCACGCCCAGGGAGCTCTGTTCATCAACCCCGGTGGTCCCGGCGACTCCGGGGTCTCCTTCGCCGAGCGGGCGGGCAACGCCTTCAGCCCCGATCTGCTCGAGGCCTACGACATCATCGGTTTCGACCCGCGCGGGGTCGGCTCCTCCACGGCCATCGCCTGCTCCAGCGACGACGACTCATCCTCCGGCACCGCTGAGCCCTCCGCCTCGGCTGGGGCCACGGCCTCGCCGTCGGCCTCGGGCACGTCGCAGGCAGGTACTGAGCCCTCCGCGGAGGCCTCCGCCGGGACCGCCTCGGACGGTGAGTCCTACGAGGAGTGGGCGGAGTCGACCCGGCAGTCCTTCCAGGAGCTGACCGAGAAGTGCGCCGCCAACACCGAGCCCGCCGCCCTGCTCGACCACGTCGACACCGTCTCCGCAGCCCGGGACCTCGACATCCTGCGGGCGCTGGCCGGCCAGGAGAAGCTGAACTACCTGGGCTTCTCCTACGGCACCTACCTCGCCTCCGTCTACGCCGAGACCTTCCCCGGCAACACGGGCCGCATGGTGCTCGACGGCGCCATCGACCCCTCTCTATCCCTCGCCGAGCAGGGACTGGGGCAGGCCAAGGGCTTCGAGCAGGCGCTGCGCACCTACGTGGACTACTGCCAGAACTCCACCGGCTGCCCGCTGAGCGGGGGCACTGACGCCGGAGTCCAGCAGATCCGCGACCTCATCACCTCCGCCAACAGCACGCCCCTGGCGACCGGTGACCCGAACCGCACCGTGACCGGCGCGGACATTGTCACCGCCCTGAGCGAGTACCTCTACACCACCGAGCAGAACTGGGAGCCCCTGAACAAGGCCCTCGACCAGGCCATCAACCACCGCGACGGCTCAGCCTTCGCGGCCTCCGAGGAGCAGGACACCTCCTCGAAGGATGACGGCGGTGGGGCCTTCCAGGCCGTCACCTGCCTGGACTACCCGGTGGAGGGCGACAAGACGACCTGGGCCGCGCAGTACGAGCAGGCCCAGCGAGAGGCCCCGGTCTTCGGGAACACCGCGGTCGGCATGGACCTGGTGTGCAGCGTGTGGGGGCACAACGGGACCCGCAAGCCCACGCAGATCCATGCCCGCGGGGCGGCGCCGATCCTCGTGGTGGGAACCACCGGGGACCCGGCCACCCCGTACGCCTGGTCGAAGTCCCTGGCCGAGCAGCTCGACTCCGGCCAGCTGCTGACCTGGGAGGGCAATGGGCACACCGCCTACGGCGGCGACGCCTCCTGCGTCAACGACGCCGTCGACGCCTACCTGATCTCCGGCACCATGCCCAAGAAGGGTCTGACCTGCCACGGCAACGAGTAGGCGCGTAGCCAACGAGTCAGCGGGCGGGCCGAGGTGCACTCGGCCCGCCCGCTCACGTCACTGAGGGTGTGCGTTCGACGACCGGGGCCGCGCAGGGGCGACCCGCCGGGAGGAACGCGTGGCGGCTCAGGCGGCGGGGGCGATCTGGGTGGTGAAGTCCTCCTTGCCCTGGTTGTCAGTGATGACGGCGGTGACGGAGACCTGCTCATCGGCGGGCACGGTGGCGGTGGCCTGGGCCCCGGTGAGGATCTCCTCGGAGCCGCCAGCGCGCTGGATGTACCAGTCGATGTTTGCGATCGTGCCGTCGGAGTCGGTGGAGGCCGAGGCGTCCAGGGCCAGCTGGTCGCCATTGCGGGCAAGGGTGAAGGAACCGGCGGGGCGCGTGTTGTCCACCTGCGCGTGTGCGGCGGCGGGCAGCTCCTGTGCGGCGGCCGGCTGCTCCTTCAGGACGCCCATGACGGAGCCGGCGATGGCTTTGTGGCCGGCGGCGTTGGGGTGGAAGCGTCCGTCGTTGATGAGGCCGTCGAACCAGGAGGACTGCTTGCCGCACAGCTCGTGTCCGGCGAAGGAACCGGAGGGGTCGGCGAACCGGTAGCCGTGGCGCTGGGCCGCGGCCTTGGCGGCGGCGTTGATCTCGTTGGTCTTGGCGTTGATCCAGCGCTGATCCACCTTGGTGACGCCTTCGCAGCGCCCCGGTACCGGGAGGACCTGACCGGCTCCCTGCGGGGTGAACATGCGCGGGTAGCCGACGGCGACGACGGTTGCGCCCGGGGCGCGGGAGGCGATGTCGGCCACGAGCGTGTCATAGCTGGTGATGCCCGCGCGGGTGGTCTTGCCGGCCAGGGCGCTGATGGCGCCGTCAACCTGCTCGGAGACCTCCTTGTTGCCGGAGCAGGTGGTGAAGGGGGCGGCGGTGATGCACTTGGTGAGGATCGTGGAGAAGCCGGCGTCGTTGCCACCGATGGAGAAGGTGACCAGGCTCGTGGAGGAGTTCAGGTGGTTGAGCTGGGCGGGCTCGTTCCAGGAGGTCCTGGGGTTGTAGAAGTCGGGGATCCGGGCTCCTGAGCAGGCGCCGAAGTCGAGTGTCTTGCCGGTCTGGCCGGCCACTTGGTGGGCGTAGGCGCCCGCGGCCCGTTTGCACCCGTTACCGCCTTGGACATCCGTGCCACTGGCGTAGGGCGGTGCCCCGACTCCGGAGGCGTAGGAGTCGCCCAGGGCCACGTAGGTGTTCCCCTGGGGGGCGGAGTGGGCGGGTGAGCCGCCGCCGATGGTCCAGGCCAGGGCTGCGACAGAGGCCAGGGTGCTCAGCCGGATGAGGCAGCGACGACGCCTCCGACTGGCCCGGGCTGTTTCATGCAGCGCTGTCCGGGGTGTGGGGGAAGAGGAGGAGTGGACGAGCATGCTGCCTCCGGTGAGTCTGTCGGTTGTGTGAAATGATTGAGAATCGAGCGTTTGACTGCGGATGAATGCGTGCGGGAGCAAGCCTATGCCGGTGAGAGGGCGTGTCAGGCGGTTTTCACGGAGCGGACGATGACTATCCGGTGCCGGGTGAGAATGGGGTGCGGCTCGGAGTACTGAAAGGTCAAGCGCATGCTGTGACGTTTGATGGCCTCGGCGAGCCAGGCGGGAGTCACGAGGTGAAGGGTGAGGGTGGACCAGTGCCCGGCCTGCCGCATGGTGACGGTCCGCAGTCCGGATGCCGGGTCGGCGTTCTCCGTGATGAGGCAGCCATCGGGAAGCCGCCAGGTCTCCGACAGTAATTCGTTGCCGACGACGTGCTGGGCGGAGACGATCAGCTGACCATCGGGGGGAAGGAGGTCGGCCGCGTGCTCGATGAGCTGTTCACGCTCCGTGTCCGCCGGTTCGGTGATTGTGCCGGCCGGCAGCAGAATGCTGGTGACGCCGTCAGCGAGGCCGTGGGAGGAGTCGTCTGTCCTGAGTAGCCAGTCGCGGCTCGCCGTCTCGATGGGGGAGACCTGCGCCGCGGGCGTCTGCGGGGAGGCGGGGTCCGTGAGCAGCTCGACGGCGTCCTGAGGGAGGTGTCGATGGCGAGGGTCGTGCCCTGGGACTCGGCGACGAGTTGGCGGAGGGTTGCCGCCTCGGCCGTGTCGGCGGCGATCAGTGCGCAGTATGAGGAGGCGCCCAGGAGCGGTTGAGGCGTGGAGGGGGTGGGGGAGTCGGTCATCGGTCACCTCCTGGGGGTGTCGCGGTGCTGCCGGGGTGCTCGTGCGGGTCGAATGCCTGGGGCTCTTTCCCTTATGTCATCGGCATGCGTCTTGCGAGGGATCCTCCGATCGGGTCAGTGGGCCGAAGGAGGGGGGACGGCAAGGGCGGCCCTCACCCGCGCTGCGGGCAGGGTCGCCCGTGGTGAGTGCTCAACTCCAGAATGTGTGCCCATTGCCGATCAACTTCATGGGAAGCAGTGCGGCGAAGGAGGCGAAGGAGAAGGTGAACAAGACGAGGGGCCTTTCAGAAGCAGTGGTTGATGATGGCTCTAGCCTCGCCTGCTCCAGTGGGGATTCATCGGCTCCTCGACTCAGTCGATGGGTGGAGACCTCGCCTCGAGGAAGGCTGAGGGGATACTCGGCCTCACCGGTTCGTCGGAGTCCGATGCGTCGCTCAGCTGACCAGGCCGTGCTGCATGGCGAAGACGGCGGCTCCGACCCGGTCCGGGACGCCGAGCTTGGCGATGATGGCAGACACGTGCGACTTGATGGTGGCCTCGCTCAGGTTCAGCCGGTTGGCGATCTGCTTGTTGGTCAGGGGCCTCGCTGATGAGTGCCAGGACCTCCAGCTCGCGGGCGGACAGGGGTGACGCCGAAGGGAGGGGAGGCCTCCTTTCTGCTGAAGGAGGGCGGGGTGGTGCTCCCGGAGCCGGGCGAGGTGGGTTGAAGGCGCTCGCTGAGCACTGCCGAGGACTTAGGGGTGAGGACGATGTTGCCCGCCACCGCCTGCTTGATGGCGCCGGCCAGGGCGTCGACGTCGTCCTCCTGGCCACGAAGCCGCGGACACCGGCGGCGAAGGCCTCGTTCGAGATCGAGTCGGCGATGAGCGTGCTCAGGATGATGATGGCCAGCTCGGGGTTCTCCTCATGGAGGGTCTTCGCCAGGGTGAGGCCGTCGAGCCGGGGCATCTGGACGTCGAGGAGGACGGCCTGGACCGGCTCCGTCTCGGTGGAGTGGATCAGGTCCAGCGCCTCCTGGCCGTCCTGAGCCGTCCAGGCCACGGAGATGCCCTCCTCGGTGGAGAGCAGCTGTGCCAGGGTGCGGCGTACCAAGGGGTCGTCGTCGGCGATACCGATGCGGATCATGGCAGTTCCTCCAAGGGGGCGGGGCTCGTGGTTGGCGCGGAGGGCACGGTGGCGGAGACCATCCAGGTCATATTCTCCTCCAAGGTCTCCAGAGTGCCTCCGATAGCGGTGACGCGTTCGCGCATGCCGAGGATTCCGGCGCCGGATGAGGGCAGGTCGTGGGTCGTGGAAACCCCGTTGGTCATCACCAGGTGCACCTTGCTCTCGCTCTGGACGAGGGAGGCGGTTACCGGGCGGCGCGGGTCGCCATGACGCAGGACGTTGGCCCCCATCTCACGGCAGACCCGGGACAGGGTGGTGGCCTGGAGACGGCTGCAGGGCGCCGTGGCGGTGCACTGGAAGGTGACGGAGAACCCGGAGGCGGAGAGGTCGTCGACGATGGCCCGCACGGCGCCCTCCAGATCCGTGGTCACCGTGCCCAGTCCGCCCTCGGCGCTGTCGTCGTCGCTGTCGTTGCGGCGCAGGGCGCGCAGAATGAGGCGGAGCTCGTGGAGCGCGTCAGCGGCGGTGGCCTCGATGGCGGCGAACTCCTCGCGAGCACGGTCGGGGAGAGCTCCTTGCTGGCGGCCAGCTTGGCCCCGTAGGGCTGTTTGGGACATGGAGTAGGCGACGAGATCGTGCATCTCCCGGGCCACCTCGTTGCGGATGGCCTCCAGCTGCCCGGACACCGCGGATACCTCGCTGCGCCAGGAGTTCACGGTGACACGGACCAGGAGTCCTGTCGGAAGAGTGGTGGCGACAGCGAACAGCATCATCGCGAAGTAACCGCCGTCCCAGATGGTTAGCAGCATGATGACGGATGGGGCGAGGGCCAGGGGGACAGCAAGCCTCAGGGGGAGAAAGCGGCCCATGAGGAAGGCGGAGACGGCGTCGGTGATGGTCAGATCGCCGGTCTTAGCGACAGGGGCCAAGCCGAGTGCTATCCACACGATGAGGTAGCCGATCGATCCGAGGCGGGGGCGCAGGGGGCGTCACCATCGTTGTCACGAGTGCCAGCACCAGGAAGACGATCCGCTCCGGAATGACCGAGTCCCGCAGAGTCAGCATGAGGATGAGGTTCGCCGTCCCGAAGACCGCCGCTACCGCGACGTACAGCCAGGGCTTGGCTGATGCGTACTGCCAGGCCTCCGAGGACAGCCATGAAAGCCGCGTTTGTCTGATGTTCCTATCAGTCTTATTCCTCGGAGCACATATTTATTGTTGGTGGAGATAACGAAGAAATCAAGGTGGCGGAAACCTCAAAGAATGGGGTGAGGGATGGGGTGAGTGTCAGGTGTCACGAGCTCTTGCCCCAGTGCGCTCTCATCCGTCACCAGGGGCGTGAGCGCTGGGTTCTCCGCACGTCCGGCATGCCAGCCGCCCTGGCGGATCCGCTGGGGGAGTGACGGTGTCAGGTCGGTGAAGCGGGTTGATTCCACGAGGCTCTTCCACTCCATCTCCGCGCAATTCGTTTCCGCGCAATTCGTTGTTGGAAAGGTCGCAGCCTGATCTGCTGTACTGATCTTTGTCAGCCAGGCCCTAAAGGCGGTGATGTTTCCCGGGGCTCCCCACCAGGTTGCGCGGTCCGTGTCGCTGCGCAGGTGCTCGGGCCGGTCGGGACGACCAAGGGCCTCTCGCATGATCGTGAAGAGGTCCACGATCTGACATGCCTCCCGTGCGGCTGTGGCGAGATGGTTCGCTCCGAATATGGCTCCCCATATGAGCTGGTGTGGCTCTAGGAATTTGATGAGGTGATGGCACTGTGCCTCATCGCAGTGCTGGCTGAGAGGCGGACGACGGCGACGTCTCGGTGCAGCCGGAGAGCTCCTCGGGGGCGAGAGAGCACATCCTGCTCAGGCACGTAGATCACCCATCTTCGTCACTGCGGTGGCGATGATGGACAGACCGACCGTCCAGGCCACGAGGAGTCCCGCGGCCAGTGGAGCCGACATGTCGCCGACGGCCGTGGCGTCCTTGATGAGCGTGAGCTGGAGGCCGCCGGGCAGGTACTGGCCCAGGTCGTTGGGCAGGGCGCGCACGATGGCCGGCTCGATGTAGGTGGTCCAGGCGACCAGGAGGAGGATGACCGGCAGCGTGCGGCGCAGCAGCCAGCCGAAGCAGGTCCCCCACGGGGCGGCCAGGGCGCTGACGGCGATGATGCCGACGACGGTGCTGACGAGATCCTCGTTCATCGTGATGCTCAGGTCACGCTGGTGGAAGATCACGAAGGTGGGAATGGTGGAGCTCAGGGCCCCGATGAGGCCGAAGAGCAGGCCGGCCGGCAAGGAGGCCAGGGCGTGGCCGGCAACGAGCCTGCCGACGCCGCGGTGCTGGGTGACTCGAGCCGCCACAGTGGCGTCGCGGAACTCGGTCGTCACCTGGGTGGCTCCCCACAGAGTGGACACCAGCAGGACGGAGAATCCGATGCGAATGAGTCGCAGGGCCACGGAGTCGACGGCGGCCTGGTTGGACAGGTCGATCTCGCTGAGGAACTTGCTGGCATCGAAGATCGTGGCGAAGCTGCTCAGAGCGATCCCGATCACGAGGAACCACTTCAGGGAGGCCTCGGTGAGCCCTCGGCGAGTCAGAGCCCCCAAGGGAGCGGAACACGGGCAAGCCGCTGGGGCTGGGGGCCGGCGTGGCTGGAGGCCCGACCGGAGGTGACGGTCTGCGCGGAGGAAAGGACGTTGGTGGTCATGCTGCACGGCTCCTGGAGGTGGTGGAAGAGACAAGGTTGAGGTAGGCGTCCTCGAGCGTGGGGCCACCGTGGTGGCGCAGCTCGTCGAGGGAGCCGTTGAAGAGGCAGCGGCGCTTGATGACGACGATGCTGTCGACCATGCGCTCGACCTCGGCGAGAATGTGGCTCGAGATGAGCAGGGCGCCGCCGGAGTCGATGTGCTGCTGGAGCACGCGGCGCAGCCAGTGGGCGCCCTCGATGTCCAGACCGTTGGTCGGCTCGTCCAGAACGAGGAGCTGCGGCCGCCCCGCCATGGCGGTGGCCAGGTTGACCCGCTTGCGCTCGCCCGTGGACAGGTCCTTGATCCGGCGACGCATCAGAGGATCGAGATCGAACTCGTCGACGATGCTGTCCATCTCGTCGCGTGACAGGCCGGCCGCGAGCCGGTGGTTGACGAGGTGGTTGTGGACCGTGTGGCTGGTGGGCAGCCCGGTGTTGTCGAATGCGAAGCCGATGTGGTGGGCCGCATCGGGAATGGCCAGGGGCGCGTGGCCGAACACGGAGACGCTGCCCGACGTGGGGCGAAGAAGGCCGTGGACGGCTCGCAGCGTCGTGGTCTTGCCGGCGCCGTTGGGGCCGAGGAGCCCAAGAGACTGTCCGGGCTCAATGCTGAAGGTGACGTTGTCCACCGCAGTGGTGGACCGGTAGCGCTTGGTGAGATGGCTGATCTCTAGGAGTGGCTTCAGGTTCATGGTGTGTTCTCCTTACGGCGACTGAGCTGCTCCGGGCCGCTCGGGTCGCGTGGGGCCGAGGGGTCGCGGTGGGTCAGATGAGTGGGGGTGGTCAGCAGGGGATTTCCTCACGCAGTGCGGTGCCGGGGAGGCAGTTGCCGTGACGTCACTACTTCACAGGAATCAGACTGCTTCTGGATCGCCTGATCGGGTGCTTGGGGCTCATCCGAATGGTTAGTCCGATTGGCCGAGTAGTGGGCTATGGTCGGAAGCAACGGATTGGTTCGGTCGGGACTGGGGTGAAGGTATGAAGCAGGTTCTTGCAGGTGCCCATGAGGACCTCCACGGAGAGGGTGAGAACCCTGTCCTCCAGGCGACGGCTCTCCACCTGAACGGGCACAGCCGGGATCTCACGTCCATACAGTGAGATCCCGGCTGTGTCGGTACCAGTGAGGAAGACGGCTGGGCACTTCATCGGCTGGTGATCTGCTTGTTTCCTCGAACGAAGGTCCAGATGGAGCCGATGCTCAGGCCTCCACCGAGCCCTGTCAGCGCGATCTGAAGCGATCCGCTCAGCTGGATGAGTGCGATGGCGGCGATGATGATGCCGGCGACGACTCCGACGACGGTGAGAGCAAGACGCATGATGGGGTTCCTTTCAGTGGGAGGTGACCACGGATGTGGTCGGGTTGGGAGAAGAAGTCGTCAAGGACAGGAAGTCGGTCAGTAGCCAGAACACGGCATGTTCGGCGGCTTGAGTCACCATTGGGTTGCAAGGAGCTCAAGCCGAGGTTGGTAAGCGCGGGGGCCAACTTGCTTAGGGCATCGGGCACGGTGTTTTCATTTGGATACGAACGTCGCTATTCGGTGTGGCGGGGGTGAGTTCCCCGGGTTGTGGTTGTCCGTCCTCTTGGATGTCATGTGAGGCTCGGTGTGCCTCCGGATCGGATGACTGAAATGAAAACTCCTGTTCGCGGCGTCCCAAATCGGTGAAACGGTCGGGTCGGTCGACTGATATCTGACGGCTGGTTGGGGGAGGCGGTGCGGGATGGGGTGGCGTGGGGCCGCCGTCTCAGTCGTCCTGCTGACACGCTCATCCGGATCTCTGGGCCGACTGATGTGCTGCAGCCGCTGGTCGGACGGCGATCCGGGCCTCGGCTCGCCGTCGGGCCTCGACGCGAGACCCGCCCCGCCCGCGTCTCTTCACGTCTGAGACACGGGCGGGGCGGGTGTGAGGGCTCGGAGACAGGGTCTGAGATCTCCGACCTTCTGGAGGCGCTGGAGGCTGAGCCAGCCCACCGGGATCGGGATCCAGAAGGTCACCAGGCGGTAGACGATCGCCGTGGACAGCGCCACCCCGTAGGGGACGCCGGCGGCGACGAGCCCGGCGGTCAGGGCGAGCTCGACCGGCCCGATACCGCCGGGGGAGGGCACGATCGAGCCCACCGTGTTGGAGGCCAGGTAGGGTGATGGCCAGGACCGCGAAGGGCACCGTGTAGCCGAGGGCCCTGACCTGCTCGAGAGCCTCAACGTCGAGAGAGATGTCGACCGTCTCGTAGCGGAGTCCCGCCTTGTCCAGAGCGCGGTAGGTGGCGTTGCACTGCACGCAGTTGGGCTTGGAGTAGACGGTGATCGCCATATCGGTCACTTCCTCGGGTTCCGGTGGCGAGCCGGACGTATCACCCCGCAGGGGGATCGCGCCGGTGTAACCACACATCTGTCATTCGCGGAAGGCCATGGCGGCCCCGCGAGACAAGACTACTACCCCTAGGGGGTCCACCCGGGTCCACCACCCCAACATGCTGTGTCTGGCGCCGACCTGTGCACAATGACCTCCTCGCCTGTGGATAGCTCCGGGACCGCTTGTGGAGGGACCGTGGATAGTCGCCCCGCGCGCCTCGGAGCGCCGTCCCGGGGCTCCCGCTCCGATCCACAGAACCATGGTCCTGCGGGGGTGTGACACGAAAGAGGGCCCCTTAACCACAGCACCGCCGTCCCGCTCGGAGCACCGGCCCCCACCCTGGGGACAAGTCCGGCAAATCTCGGTTGCGTCACACCGCCTTCCGCGTGTCGCCACCGCCGCCAGCCCACCAACCAGCAGCCGCCAGCCCACCAGCCCTCAGCCCGCCAACCGCAAGGCGCCAGTCACCGCCGCACAGGCTCCGCCGCTCGCCCTCCCCGCAGCCCCTCACCGCGCATAGGGCTACCGCCACGGTCCCCGCGCTGGCCACCGCAGGGCGGCCGCACCACGAGCCTGAGGCCCCGGAGAAGAAAGGACCGCCCATGGACGCCGGGATACGCCGTCAGGAGATCCTCGACCGCCTCGCGGCCACGCGCAGGCCCCTGGCCGCCACCCGCCTGGGCGCGCAGCTGGGCGTCTCGCGCCAGGTCATCGTCGGCGACGTCGCCCTCCTGCGCGCCGAGGGCCACCCCATCCGCGCCACCAACCGCGGCTACGTGCTGGCCCGTCCCGCCACCCGGCCGCACCGCTCCATCTTCGTCCAGCACACCCGCGAGGACATCGCCATCGAGCTGAGCGCCATCATCAAGGTCGGGGGGAGCGTTCTGGACGTCTCGGTGGAGCACCGCCTCTACGGGCAGATCACCGTCGACCTGCTCATCCGCAGCCCCGAGGACCTCGCCCACTTCCTGGCGCGCCTGCCCCGGTCCACGGCCCTGTCCGAGTTGACCAACGGCTGGCACACCCACACCATCGAGGCCGACGACGAGGCCGCCCTCGATGCGGTCGAGGCCCGGATGGGGAGCTCGGCTTCCTGCAGTGATGCCCGCCCGTTCCCCGCAGCGCACTCCCCCACGCCCCAGGCCACCCCTGCCTCCGTGACACGCATCCCACCCATGTGTCATGACACTGACGGCATCCGAGGGATAGGCTGCCAGGTGTCTTGACACCCATGGGCCTCGCGCCCCCCTTCGACTCCAAGGCAGCCCCGTGACCACCAACCGCACACCTGCCACCAGCGCCGCAAGCACCGCCACCACCTCCGCAGCCTCCCTGCTGCGCCACCTCCTGCCCGCACTGCGCGCCCTGGCCCACCGCGTCCTCATCGACGCCATGACCGGCATGGCCCACGGCCTGTTCGCCTCCCTCATCCTGGGAACGATCCTGGGCCAGCTCGGCAGGCTCCTGCCCGGCGCCGCCGGCACCTGGCTCACTCTCCTGGGGGCGATCGCCACCTCCCTGACCGGGGCGGGCATCGGCGTCGGTGTGGCCCACCGCCTCAAGGCGCCAACCTTCGTCGTCGTGGGCGCCATGGTGGCCGGGCAGGTGGGCGCCCGCGCCGCGGCCCTGCTGTCGGGCACCGCCCTGCAGTCCGACGGCGGAGCACCGGCCCTGGTTCTCAACGGCCCCGGCGAGCCACTGGGCGCCTTCATCGCCGCCTGGGCAGCAGTGGAGGCCGGGCGCCTGGTGGCGGGCCGCACCAGCCTGGACATCCTCGTCACTCCCACCCTGTCCGTATGCGCCGGCGGCAGCGCGGGCCTGCTGGTGGGCCCGCCGATCTCGCGCCTCGCGAGTCAGCCTGGGCCAGCTGGTCAACTGGGGTACCGAGCGCCAGCCCCCTGCTCATGGGCATCATCGTCTCTGCCCTCATGGGCATCATCCTGACCCCTGCCGATCTCCTCGGCGGCCCTGGGCATCATCCTGGACCTCTCGGGCCTGGCGGCCGGGGCGGCCACCATCGGCTGCACCACGCAGATGGTGGGCTTCGCCGTGGCCAGCTATCGGGAGAACCGCTTCGCCGGGCTCATCGCTCAGGGGTTTGGGCACCTCCATGCTTCAGGTGCCCAATATCGTGCGCCACCCCTCATCTGGGTGCCGCCCACCCTGGCCTCGGCGATCTTGGGCCCCATCACCACCATGGTGCTGGGCATGCAGTCCAATGCCATCGGCTCGGGCATGGGTTCGGCGGGGCTCGTGGGCCAGATCATGACCTTCCAGACAATGTCGGGCTCCACCTCCACCGGGCGGCTCATCGCCCTCATAGTCGTCTTCAGATCCTCATCCCCGCGCTGCTGACCCTGGGGATCAGCGAGCTCATGCGAGCCCGCGGCTGGATCAAACCGGGGGACATGGCCCTGGCCGCCGGCTGAGGGTCGCCGCAGTCGCCTTCACCCGGCCATGCCGCGCCAACCGCCCTCAACCACTCTCAGCCCTCCCCCAGCCGAACCTCAGCCACCTCCAGCCACCCCGCTCTCCGGTATCCCACCCCTGCCGGGGTCGGTAATTTGTCTGGGTCCCATGGCCGGAATTAAACAAAACGACATTCTGGGGCGGCTGCTGCGGATTGCTGGCTGGTATTTACGGGGATCGCGCATGAGGATCGCCTCGTGCAGATCGACATGACAAACGAGGAGCGAGGCGTCCTCATCAGGTGGAAGAATTATTCGGACACCTACAGGCTTCGTGAGAATGAAGGCGGAGGCGATTGCGTACGCTGCCCGCGGCGTCGGCCTGGATATTATCATGGAGATGGTCGAGCGGGCCGAGAAGACGGTGCGCAAGTGGCTGTCACAGTGGCGGAGGCGCAGACTGAGCTCCGTGGTAACCGGTCACGCCGTGGGCAGGAACGCGGCAAAGCTCAGGAGGGCGCAGAAGGAGGAGCGGGAGGAGATTTTTAACAAGCCGCCATCGGAGGCGGGCGCCTGGGCCGAGCTCTGGGACGTTCCGGCTCCTTGAGGATGTCGCGCCTGATCAGATTCGGCGTCGAGTACAGGTCGGGTCCTCATACTGGCTGCTCATGCGCTTGTCGGGCATGAGCCTCTGCTCCCCGACCCGTTCGTGGAGCGCCGCGACGAGAAGGCCATCACCAGGCGGATGGCCGAGACCCGGGACCAGGTCGCCGGCCTGCTCCAGGACGGCCGGGAGCCCTGTACCGACGACGAGGTCCGCGTGGAGCACGAGGCCGAGACGAGGCGCATGTGGCTCCTCAAGGGGAAAGAGAACAAAGCTGTACGTGGACCGCAAGAAAGCGAGCTGATCGCTCTTCGGGGCACCGAGCCTGACGACCAAGAAAATGAGGATCCACCCCATCGAGGGAAACCAGAACGCCGAGCAGACCCGCCCTCGTGATGGGTCGCCTCTGAGTTAGCTCATTTAGTGTCGTGGTAGATGTTGTGGAGGGTTTGGGTGAGGTCGGGTGGGAGAGGGTCAGCGGCTGTGAGGTGTGCCCGGCAATGTTGATGGTGATGGTGCGGTAGCGGCGTGCGGTGGTGATCAGGCGTCTGATGGACCAGCCAGTGGTGGTCTCCAGCCAGTGGGCCATGGCAAGGGCTGCAGTGACGATGGTCAGGTGGGCCTCGATGGACTGGCGCAGGTGGTGGTAGATGGGGCGTGCTCGCAGGTCGGACTTGGACATGCGCAAAGGACTTCTCGATGTTGTACAGGCGGTGGTAGGCGCTGATGACTGTCTCGGGGTCGGGGTTGGGCAGGTTGGTGACGTAGCCCTTCCACCCGGCCAGGGTGCGGGCCCTTTTCTCCAGGTCGCGGTTGATGCTCGGGTGGCGCCGGACAGGTGCACGAAGCGGTTGCGCTTGACGGGATCTTTCCCTGCGACGGCTTTCTCGGCCTTGGCGACCTGGGTGTCGATCCCGCGTAGGGTGCGTCGAGGCTCTGTCGGCGCTGTAGCGGTAGTAGATGGTCTCGTCGCGGCGCTGGTCACTGGGGCCGGCGGGCCAGGGCTGGGTCAGGGTCAGCCCGTCGGGGACGTCCTGGTCGGGGTGGTTGTCGTGCCAGGAGCTGATCACGTGGGGGACGCGTGAGGTACGTGAGCCCAGCACGTAGGACAGGCAGGCTCTCTCCAGGGCCTGCCTGTTGGCGGCGCTGATCATCCCGGCGTCAGCCACGACCACCACGTCGTCGAGGTCGTAGGCGTCCATGAAGTCGTTGATCATCGGGATCATGGTGGCGGTCTCGGCCTTGCTTGCCCTCGAAAGCCCCGGCCCGTAGAGGGAACCCTGTCTCGTCGGTGAGCAGCCCTACCGTGATCTGCGGCTCCAGGCGTCTTTCCTTGGAGAAGCCCGGCTCGCGAAAGCCGTCGGCCTTGTCGGTCTCGAAGTACAGGGTCATACGCGTCGAACAGGACCAGCGAGGCCCGGCCGATGCGGGCGTACCCGGCCAGCAGGCGTGACAGGTTCCGGGTGAAGTCCTCAGCGGCGTAGCTGGGCAGATGACGCTTGACTGTCGCGTAGGACACCGGTGACAGGCCCGCCTCGGTAAGGACCCGCAACGAGTCCTGCTTGCTGGTCGGCTCAATCAGTCTGGCGGTAACGAGCTGGCGGAAGACCTCGTCAGCACCATCGAGCCTGTCCAGCCCCACCGCCTTCCAAGCCACCTCCAGGGCCTCCAGGAGCACTCCCATCCGGTTGGAGGCGATAGGTGCCACGCACCCCGTCCCAGCCGGTTCCTGCGGCGCAGAACCTGCGTCGTTCTCGCTGTTCAGGCCCAGCAGGTCGAAGCTGAGCTGGCCGGCGTTGAGCCGTTGCCTGGCGACCTCCTTGAGCACCGCCAGCTCAGCGTCATCATGGGCCGAGCCAATGTGCTCGATGCTGCGCGCCCCTTCCGGGAGGAGTGCACAATCTGCACCGCACGGGCCCCCGACGCCGTCCTGACCGTGCGAACGTACGGACTCATACCCCCACGTTAGTGCGCACCCCAACCCACGCAACCCCACAATCCCAACAACAACCAGCCCCAGCAACCCAACCACGCCCACAATGAGCCAAGTGGGTGCGTGGTGTTTCTCGGACTGGGGAGTTTTTCTTCCCGTGAGTCGATAGGATGGAGACCATGCCAGCAGCGAAATACTCAGACGAGTTCAAGACCCAAGTGGTGCGTGAGGTGATCGAGAAGGACCGCACGATCGCCTCGGTGGCCGCCTCATACGGTCTTGTGGCCCAGACGGTGGGTAACTGGGTCGCCAGGTACAGGAAAGAGCACGCCACCGACCAGGACCGCAAGAAGGCATCCGAGTCAGCCGAGATAGCAAAACTCAAAGGCAGAGGTTCGTGAGCTGCGTCAGGAGAATGAGTTCCTGAAAAAAGCAGCCGCCTTCTTCGCCAAGGAACGACCGTGACCGAGCGCTACGAGGTCATCAACCGCGAAGAAGGCCACTATCCCATCTCCTCAATGTGCCGATGGTCCAGGGTATCAAAATCAGGGTACTACTCCTGGCGCGACCGACCCGAATCGGCAACAACTGTGAGGAGAAAAGAGCTTGGAGTCATGGTTAGCGACGCCTTCGAGGACTCCGACGGCACCTACGGATACCGGCGAATTCAGATGGTCCTGGAGCGGCGTGGGGTCCGGGCGGACGGTTCCACGATCCGCGCCATCATGAGGGACCTGGGGCTACAGGCCGCGCAGCCACGGGCAAAGATCCGAACCACGGTGTCGGCCCAGGACCTGGATGAGCGGCCCGACCTGCTCCGACGGGACTTCACAGCTGACGAGCCCGGCAAGAAGCTGTGCGGGGACATAACCTATGTTAGGACGTGGACCGGATTCGTCTATCTGGCGACCGTTCTGGACTGCTGCACGAAAAAGGTGGTGGGTTATGCGATGGCCGACCACATGCACACGTCCCTGGTGTGCCAGGCCATTGACATGGCAGCACGCAGGTGCCCGATCAAGAAGGGCGTGACAATCTTTCACTCCGACAGGGGGAGCCAGTACACGTCCCAGAAGTTCCTGGACCACCTCAACTCCTATGGTATTCGCCCCTCGGTGGGGCGTACGGGGGTGTGCTGGGACAACGCTTGGGCAGAGTCGTTCAACGCTACGCTCAAGAATGAGAGAGTCCACCGAATGGTGTATCCCACGAAGGACAAAGCGATCAAGGATATTGCCTCGTGGATCGAGCTGAGATACAATCGTATTCGTCTTCACTCAGCCCTAGGGTATCGCACTCCCGACGAGGCCGAAAGCGAGTTCCTGGACCTGAAGAAGGCAGCCTGAAACACAAACAAGCACTGTCCGAAAAACACCCAGCAGTCCAAAGTCAGGCATAGGGGTCCCTTTGCCCCCTACGCCTGGATTGAGGGTGACAACCGTGTTGCTGACGAGCCCATTGACGCACGGTGACTGTGGGCTATCTATCGAGTGTGTGTCTCGGCCCGGGCGTGACTAGCCAGCACCGAAGACGCCTTCGTGTTAGAGCCGTGTCCCTGCGCGCGCTCTACAGGTCCCCGACCTTCTGGAGGCGCTGGAGGCTGAGCCAGCCCACCGGGATCGGGATCCAGAAGGTCACCAGGCGGTAGACGATCGCCGTGGACAGCGCCACCCCGTAGGGGACGCCGGCGGCGACGAGCCCGGCGGTCAGGGCGAGCTCGACCGGCCCGATACCGCCGGGGGAGGGCACGATCGAGCCCACCGTGTTGGAGGCCAGGTAGGTGATGGCCAGGACCGCGAAGGGCACCGTGTAGCCGAAGGCCCACAGGCTCGCACTGAAGGACAGGATGTAGGACAGGGTCAGCATGAGCGCGCCGCCAACCCCCAGCACCAGGCGCACCGGGTTGGACATGACCCACACGAGCCGCGGCCACACCTGGCGGTAGGTGGGCTCGATCTTGGCCCAGGCCCAGGTACGTGCCTTGGGGATGGTCAGGACCACCGCCGCCACCACGACGACGGTGCCCGCGGCGACCAGCACCCAGCCGGACGGCAGGGTCAGTCCGGTCGACTGGCCGGTCATGGCCGTCAGCACCACGAGCAGCACCACGGTGACGACGAACTGGACCACCTGGACCAGGGCCACCGTGGCCACGCCGACCGCGGTGGGCACCCCCTTGCGGTTGAGGAAGCGCAGGTTGATGGCCGCCCCGCCCACGCCGGCCGGGGCCACGAGCGAGACGACGGCGCTGGCCAGGTGCACCTCGGTGGAGCGCCACAGGGAGAGCCGCTCGGGGCTGAAGGCCACCAGCGTGAGCCCCGCGCCCACGTAGGTCGCCACCGAGAAGAACAGGGCCGCCAGCATCCACCAGATGTTGGCCTGCGAGACGGCCGCGGAGACCTGCTGGAAGTCCAGCTGGGCCAGCAGCGTCCACACCGCCACCAGGGCCACCACGGCCATGAGGACGGTGCGCGTGGAGAAGCGGTTGAGGCGGGCCGGCTCGGCGTCGGCCGTGGGGGTCAGCGCCACGAGGGCGTCGCGCAGATCCTGGAGGACCTGCCGGCTCGCTCCGCCCCGCCCCATGACCTCGCGGGTCTGACGCGGCAGCACCACCCGCTGGAGCATGGGGGCGATCGAGGCCAGCTGGGCGGTGGTCAGTGAGCGGGAGGCGGCGTCGATGGCCCGCTGGGCACCGACCGCCAGCGCCGTCAGCGCCAGGGCCTGAGCCAGGTCCACGCGGCGGGAGAGCTCGGTGGAGATCGTCTCGCCCGAGGCCCAGTCCAGGAGCCACAGCCGCCCGGACTCGTCGACGACGACGCTCGAGGCGTCGATGCTGCCGTGCGCCAGCCCCGCGGCGTGAGCGCGCTGGAGCTGGCTCCACAGCTGGTCCAGGATGTCGTCGTCCACCTCGGCCCCCAGGTCGCTGATGGACCGGGCGCCCACGACGTGGTCGGTCACCAGCAGCACGGACTCGGCGGCCTCGGCCATCCCCAGCAGGCCGGGGGTGCGCACGCGGGCGCGGCGGGCCTCCATCGTCATGAGGGCGGCGTGCTCGGCGGCCGGGCGCAGGGACAGGTCGCGGGTGGGGGACAGGCCCCGAACGCGGATCTGGTCCCAGATGTTGGAGAGGAATCGGCCACCTGCCGGTCGGCGTCGAGGAGGGTGACGTTGTGGCGCTCACCGGCCGAGTCCCATACGGCGTACATGCGGTGGACCGAGGCGCGCTCCTGGGACAGGGCCTCGCTGGAGGCCTCGGCCAGGACGGCGGCCAGGTCGACGTCGGTGGCCGGCCTGATCGTGTTCGCGCCCGCCGGCGCCCCAGGGCCCCCGGTCCCGGCCGTGTCCAACGGCGTCGAGTCGAGGGGGGAGGCGGTCTCGCCGCTCGATGAGCCGGTAGGTGTGTCGGTGACCTGCGCGTCGGTGGGGGGCGGAGGCGTCGTCGGTGGTGGGCTCGAGGCCCGCCGGCTCCTGCGGGGCCGGGGCCAGCGGGTTCTCGCTCACCTCTCACGAACCTGCTCACGCACCTGCTCACGAACCTGCTCGGTGTAGCCCAGGGGGGCATCGGTGGTGACGACCCAGGCGCGCGCCTCGGGGGCGCGGTCCATACGGACCACGCGTACGGCGTCGATCCCGGCCCGGCGCAGGGCGCTGCACGAGTGTGACCCCGTGGGCGCGGCGGTCCTCGACCCCGAAGACGTAACGGACCAGCAGGCCGACGACGCGGCCCAGCAGCAGGGACAGCACCGCGCCCGGCAGGGTCAGGGCGCCGCGCAGGACCGCCATGCCCAGGACCACCCACAGGGACGCCCAGCCCGAGCGCATCACGGTGGAGCTGTTGCGGTCGCCGGCGCCCGTGAGCAGGCCGGCCATGGAGGCGAAGACCGTGGAGATGCCCAGCTGGGCGGTGCCCGAGGCGGTGACCGTCAGCCCCATGACCAGGGCGGTGGGGCCCCAGGCCACGAGGCCGGTCATGGCGGCGACGGCGACCAGGTGGCCGGCGATCCCCGACAGGACGGCCTGGCCCAAGGACCGCCAGGAGCGGCGCAGCACCCGGTCCAGCAGAACCGCCAGCGGCACGATGAAGGTGACCAGGCCCTCAACGGTCTGCAGGGGGAAGACGAGGATGCGGCGCAGTACCACCGCCAGGGCGTTCTGGACGTCCTGGGTGACGCCGGTGGTGGTCTCGTGGGCGTAGATCGCCAGGACGAGGACGGCGAAGATGCCCAGGAGCGTCAGGGTCAGGTCGAGCAGGGTCCTCCGTGCGGCGCAGGCGGTGCGCGGTGGTGTCCACCAGGAGTGTCGTCGAGCGGGGGCGGCAGGGGCCGGAGGCCGGGGTGGGCTCGGCCATGGGGGCGACCCCTGATGACCGGGATGCCGACCGGAGAGGTGGAGGTCGACTCCGCGGAGGGCGCGGAGGGCGCGGAGGTGGACGAGGTGGCCGACGGGACGGCTGCCGCAGATGCCTGCTGGTCGACGGCGGTGGGGGACTCGCCAGGAGGCGAGGTGAGCGTCGAGGCGTGGTCGAGGTTGCCGGCCGGCGGGGGCGACCCTGGTGCCGCATCTGTCATGACGCCGATTCTAGGGGGAGAGCCTGGGCGGACCCTCCTACGCCGGAAGGAGCCGCGCGGCGGCGTTGGCTTGTTCAAAGTAGTTTGCAACACAAACCAAGAGGCGTTATCCTGGAGCTGGTTTGAAACGCAAACCCCTGTTGACGAGGAGGTTCACCATGAGTGCTGTCACTGAGCACCCGAAGGTTCCGGTGGGGCCCGATGAGGCGCTCGCCGTCGTCGAGGCCCAGCGGAGCGCCTTTCTCAAGCGGCACGAGATCAAGGCGACCCCACTCCTGACCGCCTGGGGGCTGGCCTGGCTGGTCGGCTACGCCGCCCTGGCCCTCTACCGCGAGGCGGACTACAGCCTGCCGACGGCGCCGTACCTGTTCTTCTGCGGCTGCCTCGCGGCGGCCCTGCTGTTCACCTTCGCCTACATCGTCCCCAAGACGCGCGGCATCCGCGGTCGGAGCAGTCGCGAGGGCACCTACTACGGTCTCGCCTGGAGTCTCGGGATGCCGCTGGGGGCCGTTATCCTCAGCCGGGTCAACGCCTTCCTGGGCACCCTCAACACAAGTGAGGCCAATGAGGTGATGAGCGTGGTGTCCAACGCCGTGCCCTGCCTCGTCGTCGGCGTCATCTTCCTCATGAGTGCCGCACTGTGGAATGAGGCGGTCATGGGCGTCCTGGGCGGATGGATCCTCCTGGTGACCCTCGTGGTCACGATTGTCGGGATGCCCTGGGCCTGGTGGATCATGTCGGTGGCCGGTGGGGGCGGCATGTTGGTGGCCGCCGTCGTCGCTGCTGTCGTGGGACCGAAGCGAGGTGCGTGACATGACCGGAGGGTGCGGGCGCAGCTGCCTGAGGGGCAGGAAAGTGCCGGCGGGGCGGAGGAGTCGGCGGAGCCGGCCGGTGTGGGTGCCGGCGCTGAAGCCTCCGCTGCCGCGACGGCCTCCACCGTCGACATCGACCCCGTCATTCACGCCCAGGCCCGCCTGCGGATCATGGCGACCCTTGCCGCCGTGCCTGTTGGCGACGAGCTGCACTTCCCGAGGTTGCGCGAGCTGCTGGACATGACGGCCGGCAACCTGTCCACGCACCTGTCCAAGCTGGAGGGGGCGGGCTATGTGCAGCAGAACAAGACCTACTCGGGCGCAGTCCCGCCACGTACCTGGCGCTGACCCCCGAGGGCGGGTCGCCTTCGAGCGGTACGTGCGCAACCTGCGTGCCCTGCTCGACGCCTGAGGGCCCGAGGGCGGGTGAGGGCGGAGCGGTCGAGCTGCGGGCCGCTTCGGAGAGACGTCGTCGGCGACTGCGTTTTTCGCCGGGGACGTACTTTTCCCGCAGACGACTGAGATCTGCCCTCAGTCGTCTGCGGAAAGCGCAGTTCTGGATGAAATATACGTTCTCGACGGCGCTGGGTGGGTGCACTGGGCCGATCTGCTAGCGCACGCCGCCGGTACGGCGGGCGACGAGGGCCAGCAGGCCCCACATGACCGCGCCGATGCAGACAATGGCGAACACGAGCGGAAGCATGCTCGCCGCGTCAAGACTCCCGGCCGTCGACACGGCCGACGATCCTAGGGTCAGGGTTTTGCTGAGGATTCCCTGAGGGACGGCGTATGCCAGGGGTTCTGACTCGCCAGGAGACCGAAGCCCATGACGCAGCCGAGGAAGGCGACCGCCACGGGTGCGGCGAAGGAACGCATGAGCATGCTCAGCAGCGACTGCATCGCGACCAGTGGCAGCGCGCCCAGGATGGCCAGCAGGCCGGAGGCGACGAAGGCTGCTGGTATTGCCGGCCCCAAGTCCGCGACGGTGATGCCCGCCAACCAGGTCAGCGCCAGCAGGACGCTCTGCATGGCCAGGACCGGGGCGAGGATGACCAGGGTTTTGGCCAGTGCCACAGCCGTCGGAGAGTGCGGGGTGGTGCGCATCGCGTTCCAGCTGGTGCCCCGGTGCTCCACGCGCCACACGGTCGAGGCCAGCAGAGCCACTCCCCAGCGAGCAGAACATCATCGAGTAGAAGAGGGTGATCTGCGAGGTCAGCGACACCCACCCCTGGTGGAGCGAGCTGCGATTCATGATGAAGTTGACCGTACCTGTGATGACGGCCAGAAGCGGCAGTAGAACGGCGATGACCCATGCCGAGGAGCGCCTGAGCTTGATGGCCTCGGCGGCCAGCAGGGAGGTGAAGCCGCTTCGGCTACCGCCACCGCTGCGGCCCGGTGCCGTGGGCACGGCTGGGGCGGGTCGGGCGCTGGAGCCGGCTGGGCGGGTCGGGCGCTGGAGCCGGCGCCGCGGAGCACGGTGGAGGTGTGGGCGGGTGTACTCATGGAGATCACCTCTCGATCCGGTCGAGCCGGTGGGTTGCGACAGTAAAGATGACGGCGGTCAGGACGAGAAAGCCCGCGACCCAGCCCATGGGGACCTGGAGGTACTCGTAGACGGCGTGGCTGTCCACCATGGACACTTTGGCGGGCGTGATGATGGCGTAGTAGCCCCAAGGCAGTAGACGCGCCAGGGCTGGTGGTGAGAGCAGCATGTAGATGCTGATGAAGCCCCCCAGCAGCCCCACGCTCATGACGACCAGCTGGTTCTCCACCACGGCCGCGAGCCACAGGTGGTAGGCACACATCGCCGTGTTCACCAGCGCGAGCAGAAGCGTGTAGGTGACCCAGGGGCCGACGTCGAGCGGGACACTGATGCCCATGATGCGGCCGAAGATGATGAGGGCAGAGTTCTGGAGGACGACGGTCGGTGCGATGAGGAGTGTCAGCGCCGCGAGCTTGACCCGGCACAGTGCCCCGGGCGTCAGGGCTCGAGGCGGCGGCCAGGTTCCACCCGGCCCCGCTGTGCTCGATATCGGTCTGCCGACTGGCGAGAACTGCGACGAAGACCGTGCCGGTCATCGCGTTGACGAAAGCAGTACCCAGCAGCAGCATCGCCCGTGGCTTGGCGGCCGGGTTGTCGAGGGACCTGATCGTCGACTGGCTGAACAGGTTGGTGCTGCTCATCGCCACCGAGGCGATGGCGAGCAGGATCGCGATCAGCAGTACCCGCAGCCGGTGCATCTTGAGAAGCTCGACGCCGACCGACCTGAGAAAGCCTGGCGTGGCTGAGTCATGCGAGTGGTGCGGGCTGCGGCCCGACGTCAGGTGCCGGGCGCGGGGGCAGGCCAGGCCTGGGGGCCGCCTCGTCGGCCGTCGGTTCCGGCTGCGGTTGGGGGCAGGGCGGGGAGGGCGCGGCGCTGGTCATCACAGCACACCTCCCCGGCCGGTGAGGTCCATGAAGACGTCCTCGAGGCTCTGGGCCTCGCGGCGCACCTCGTGCAGCTCGACGCCCGCGGCGACCAGCCGGCTGATGAGCTCGGCGACCGCTTCCTTCGACATTCCCGGGATGCGTACGCCCTGTGGCGTCGGCGTTGGGCTGGCGACAGTGCCGGTGGCAGGAACGGCGGCCGGGTTAGGGAAGTCGGTCGCCGTTGACGCCGCGGGAGTGAGTGCCTGCGCCGGTACGAGCCCGGCCAGGACCTGTGGGTCCAGGACGGCCTGCGGCGTCGGGGTGATGACGAGGATGTCCGGCACCGAGCGCTCCATGAGCTCGGCGCGCGTGCCCTGGAAGACGAGGCGCCCGCCCGACAGGATGCCGAGCGTGGAGGCCATGCGGTCGATCTCGTCGAGCAGGTGGCTGGAGACCATGACGGTGACGCCCTCGCCGGCGAGCTTGACCAGCAGCCGGCGCACCTCCTCGATACCGGCCGGGTCCAGGCCGTTGGTGGGCTCATCGAGGATGAGCAGCTCGGGCTCGCGCGCCAGCGCCAGTGCGATCCCGAGGCGCTGCTTCATTCCGAGTGAGTAGGTGCGCACCAGGCGGTCCTTGTGCTCGGTCAGGCGCACGAGCGCGAGGGCGCGGTTGACCCTGCTGCTCGCTCAGGCCCTGCATCTTGGCGGCAATCCGCATGTTCTCCATGCCCGTGAGGTGACCGTAGCCGGGCGGGTTCTCGATCATCGAGCCGGTGCGCGACATGATCGTGGCGCGCGTGGCCGGGGTGAAGGGCTGCCCGAGTACGCGGATCTGCCCGCGCGTGGGAGCCATCAGCCCCAGCAGCATCTTCATCGTGGTCGACTTGCCCGAGCCGTTGGGGCCCAGGAAGCCGTAGACGCTCCCGCGCGGCACTACGAGGTTGAGGGCCCTCGACGACGGTGCGCCTGCCGAAGGTCTTGGTGAGGTCACGGGTCAGGACGACGGCGTCGTCGGCCGTGGCGGAGACAGGGGCAGCTGCCTGAGAGTGGGGAGCCGGCTGGGCGGGGGCGGCGCTGGGGAGCCGACGCCGGGTGCCGAGGTCGCTGGGGAGTGCCGGCGTCGGGGCGCAGCCGGAGGAAGGGGCGCGAGGCGGCCGGCGGCGCGGGAGTACCGGAGGGTGTCATCGGGGGTTGCGATGGTGCGGTCGGTGCTGGTGGGAAGCGGTGTGAAGCAGTCATGGGATCAGCCTGCTCGCCCCGGTACGGGCAATCATCAGCCTGTGGTCTGCTTCCTGGGGCGGCATACTGGAGCGGCTCGTACCCGGGTATGAAATCCCGACGGTGGCCTCCGGGGCGCGTGGCCGCGACGGTACGGTTCAGGCATGAGAATACGGGGACGTGGCGACTCTGCGCGGGTGGACTCGGTGGTGCCTGCGCCGTCGTCAGCCGGGCGCGTGCCACCGGCGGACCCGATTCCGGCCGCCTGGCGCGCCCCGAGCTCGGGTCCGTGGACAACCACGTCGGACGTCGTTATCGCTCTGGCCTTCTTCTTTCTGTCGCCCATCGGTCGGCCAGAGGCGGCAGGCGGGCCCGCTTCGGGCGTGGCACCGGCGCTCTATTCCCTTCTGGCGGTGGCTTGCGCGCTGGTCATGGTGGTGAGACGCCACTCGCCGCTGCTCTTCGTCGTCGTGGCCGGCATCTGCCTGAGCGCGCACCTCGTGGTGTTCGCTGATTTCTCCATCTTCTTCGTCGTGACGGGCGTGATCGCGGTAGAGACGACGCAGTCCCGCCTGGAGGCTCCGTGGCGGTGGGTGGGACTCGTTCTCGAGCTGGCGGGGGCGGCGGTGGCGGCGACGCGGGCGCACGAGCTCATCGGTGACCAGGTCCACGCGGGTTCCGGACGGCTCATCCTTCTCACCAACGCCTGGCTGCTGGTCTCGGTGGCGGCCTTCGTCGGCTCCGCGCGCCGTCGTAGCCGTGACCGCTACAACCAGGCCTTCGAACGGGCCGCGGTGCTCGAGGCGCAGCAGGCCACCGAGCGGCGTCTCGCAGTGATTGAGACCCAGCAGCGCATCGCCCGCGACGTCCATGATCTGCTCGGGCACAGTCTCACCGTCATCGCGATGCAGGCAGAGGGCGCCCGCGCCATCCTGGCCACCGACCCGGCTGCCGCCGATGAGGCCCTGGCCGTCATCGGCGAGACCTCCCGCCGCTCTGTGGATGAGGTGCACGCCCTGGTCGACATGCTGCGCTCCGACGCCGACGGTGGCGCTGCCGCCGGCGACGGTGCTGACCGCGACGATCGCTCTAGCAGCGATAGCGGTGCTGGCTCCGGGGCTTCCGGCGACACCGTCGAAACTGTCGATGCCGACATCGGTGCCTTGGCCGGGAGCGATGTGGCGGCGTCGGGTCATGACCGTGAGATGGAGTTTCTGTGCGAACCGGTGCGTCAGGCGCGGCGCGCGGGACTTCCCGTCACCTGGGGACCGACTCGACCGACCGGATCCCCGCGGCGGTAGCGCAGGTCCTCCGCCGGGTGGCCCAGGAGTCACTGACCAACGTGCTGCGTCACGCTCCCGGGGCGGCCACGACCGTCTCGCTGCACACCGAGACGGGCTGTGTCACACTCGTCGTCGAGAACGCCCCGGCCCCGGAGTCGCCGTGGACTCAGGCGCCCGACGCGCACGTCGGTGATGGAGAAGACGGTCCTGTGCACCGCGGCTTCGGCCTCATTGGCATGCGTGACCGGGTCACCGACCTCGGCGGCTCCTTCGTCGCCGAGCCAACCACTGAGGGAGGATGGAGGGTGAGGGCAGAGCTCCCCACCCCCACCTCCCCACAGTGAGAGCCAATCACTCTGATATGGCGAACCTCGCAGGGCGCCGTCGGTACTTCGTCGGCACAAAACCGCACAGGCTGTACCCGGAGAGCGGATACTTCCGGTGAGTCGACGTCAAGAAGGGGAGGTGCCTGTGATCCGCCTGGGGCTGGCTGACGACGAGCCGCTGTTCACCATGGGGCTGGCCATGCTGCTGGGAGCGCAGCCGGATATGGAGGTCGTCTGGCGGGCCGTCAACGGCAAGGAAGCGCTCGCGCGCAACGCCACCGACCCGGTCGACGTCCTCCTCCTCGACGTGCAGATGCCGGGCCTCGACGGCCTGGCCGCTACCCGCGAGCTCATGGCCCGAGGGACCACCGGGCGGGTCGTCATCCTGACCACCTTCGACACCGACGGCTACGTCATGGGCGCCATCGAGGCCGGTGCGGCCGGTTTCCTGCTTAAGAACACCCCGCCACAGGACCTCATCGCCGCGATCCGCACTGTCCACGACGGCGACTCCGTTATCTCCCCGGGACCCACTCGCCGGCTGCTCACCGCCGTGCGCACCGGGCAGGTCAGCGGGAGGCGAGTCGGGGATGGGGGCGGACGCCATGCCTCTGAGGACTCGGTCGAGGCGGTCCGTGTGGCGGAGGCCTCCCAGCGGGTCGCAGCCCTGACTCAGCGCGAGCGCGAGATCTTGGCGCTTATCGCCATGGGTCTGACCAACCAGGAGATCTGCGACAGGGAGTGGTTGTCCATGCCCACGGTCAAGACCCACGTGAGCCACCTGCTGTCCAAGACCGGCTGCCGTGACCGGGTCCAGCTGGTGCTGCTGGCCCTGCGCGGCGGCGTTGTCGACCCCGATGACGTCTTAGGTGGGGGCTGAACCCGCGCATGCCCTGTGAATCAGCCGCCCGGAACCGCTTTTGTGTCACTGTGGGCGACTTTTTAGGGCCGATCTGCTCCTCGGTCGTCCAAGGCTTGCGGGCATATGCCCAGGTCAGGACGGTTTGCCGGTTGCAGCAGAGCGGTGAGGGCCGGGGAATAGTCGCCAAAAGTGACAGTTTTCCTCGATGTTGAGCCACGGCCGGGCGCAGTTGCTGTCTCAGTGGCTCTGGGACTGCACCAGGACGGCCACGGTGCGCGCCGGCACCGAGATCGTGCCGCTGGCGCGGTCGAAACCGGTACGGCGCACCACCCTCATCGGCCCCCTCGGTCTGAATGGGGCAGAGGCGGAAGTCCCGGCCCGCCAGCTCGGGCAGCGACTGAGTGAGCGTCTGCCCCGAGGCGTTGAAGACCACCAGGACGGCGTCGAGCTCGGGGTCCACGTCGCACCCGCCCCGGGTGTCGTCGATGAGCATGGCGATCACTCCCGCCGGCGCCCCGAAGCCCGACCCTGGGAAGCTCAGCTTGTCCTGGATGAGGCGGGCCGAGCCCTAGGGCTGAACAGCGGCGTCGAGGCGCGCAGCCGCAGCAGGTCCAGGGCCTGGGAGCGGGCCGCGGCGATCTCCTCGGGCGAGGGCCGCAGCCAGTCGTCCTGCAGCAGCGGCCCCTGGATGCCCCAGGAGCCCTCGTTGCGGCTGGCCGGCGGCAGGCCCCGACCGAAACCGTTGGACTGCCCCGTGAAGTCGATGGTGTTGAACCAGTCCCCGGAGTTGTAGGAGTCCCGGTCCAGGGACTTGCTGCGCAGCAGCTCAGTGCCCGCGCTCCAGAAGGCCGGCGACTGCGCCAGCGTCACCGTGGCCAGGCACACCGTGTTCATCCGCACCCGCTCGGCCACCGGCATGCCCTGGGGCAGCTTGTAGGCCAGCAGGTCGTAGAGCGTCTCGTTGTCGTGGGCGTCGACGTAGTTGACGTTCTCCTGGGGGTGGGAGGCGAAGGCCGCCGGCGCCCCGTTGTGGATGAGGTCGATGCCGCGGCGCACCGACCCGTCCGAGATCGTCATGACGTAGTCCTTGAGGTTGCCCGCCAGCCCTAAGCGCACCAGGTCGGTGCGGTGGGCCAGGTCCGCCGACTGCTCGTGCCAGCTGCGGTGGTCCAGGCCGCTGGGCTGAGTGAGCAGGCCGGTGCCGAAGCCCTGGAAGACGCGGTGGTCGGGGTCGAAGGCGCTCCCGCCGTGGACGGCGTCGCGCAGGCGGTCGTTGAAGGCGCCGATCCCGGTGCCGTCGAGCTGACCCTGGGTGGCCTGCACGAACAGGGCGTTGCCCGCGACCTCCCCGAAGTTCCAGCCCTCCCCGTACAGGTAGAGGGAGCGGCCGTCGACGCCGTCGGCCTCCAGCGTCAGCTCGTCCAGGGCCGCCCGCACGCGCTCCATGACGGCGCGCGGGTGGTGGCCCATGAGGTCGAAGCGGAAACCGTCGACCCGGTACCAGCGCGCCCAGCGCACCACCGAGTCGACCATGAGGCGCGCGCACAGGGCGTTCTCGGTGGCCGTGTTGGCGCAGCAGGTCGAGCTCGTCACCCGCCCGACGGCGTCAAGGCGGTGGTAGTAGCCCGGCACCACCCGGTCTAGGACGCTGCGCGGGTCCTGCCCGCAGGCGGCCGTGTGGTTGTAGACCTGGTCGAGGACCACCTGGAGGCCCAGGTCGTGCAGGGCCCCCACCATCTCGCGGAACTCGACGACGCGCGCCCCTGCCGTCCTGGTGGCCCCTCGGTCGCGTAGGGAGCCCCTCGGGGGCGCCCCCAGTGAAGCGGGTCGTAGCCCCAGTTGTAGGCGTCGTCGTCGGCCACCTCCGCGACGGCGGCCTGCTGGTCGGTTGAGGCCGGGTGCGCGCCGGTGGGGATGTTCGGGGCGCGCTGGGAGCCGCGGTGCTCGGGGATGGTGGCGATGTCGAAGGTGGGCAGTAGGTGGATCGTGTTCATGCCGGCCTGGGCCAGCTCGGCCAGGTGGCGCACGCCCGCCGAGCCGGCCACCGTGAAGGCCCGGTAGGTGCCGCGCAGCTCGGGCGGGACGGTGCCGTCGGCGGCGGAGAAGTCCCGCAGGTGGAGCTCGTAGATGCTGCGGGCCGAGTCGTTGCGGACCGCCGGCGCCCTGGGTGGTGGCCCACCGTTCGGGGGCCAGGCGCGGGTCGGCCAGGTCGACAGCGACCGAGCGGGTCGAGTCTGTCGTCAGCGCCGTCGAGTAGGGGTCGGTGACGACGTTGGTCTCCACGCGCCGAGTGGAGGGCACGTAGACCCGCACCTCCCACAGGTACTGGCAGCCGGCGCCGATGGGGGCGCCGGGCCGGCTCGGGTCGGGCCCGCCTCCGGGGGCGCTCGCGGCGGCGTCGGCCGGGGAATCAGGGGTGGTTGGCTACGACCCAGCGGCCGTCGCCGGTGCGGACGGCCGGGGTGCGTCGCGGCGGGCCGGGGACCTCCGGCACCGAACCCAGCGGGTCACCGGTCTCCCAGGTCAGGAGGGTGACGGCCTGCGCGGTGGGTGCCCACAGGGCGAAGGAGGGCAGGCCGCCGGTGAAGGTGACGCCCAGCTCGGCGCGGGTGACGGCCTCGGCGTAGAGGTGGTCCAGGAGGATGGCGGTCTGCACCCCGGTGAAGGCGTCGAGGCGGGCGTCGCTGACGTCGGCGGCCTCGGTGGGGTCCGGGAGCCCGACGTACTGGGCGACGGCGACCTGGCCGGTCAGGGCGGAGGCGATGGCGGCGTCGTCGAGCAGGGGGTGCCGGCGGCGTCGGTCGTGCTCAGGGCGATGTAGCCCTCCAGATGGGGGTGTGCGGCGAGGACCTCGCCGGGCAGGTTCCCGACGATGCGCAGGGGGGTGACCGTCGGGGTGGGCATGCCGTCCGCGCCCAGGATCCGGCCGTGGATGGCTGCGGCGCCGCCGTCGGGCGCCGTGATGAGACGCAGGGCGAGGCCGGAGCCGGGGAGGGGTCGCCGGCGTTGGTGACGACGACCTCGCGGTCCATGCCCCGGGGCAGCAGCGACAGCAGCCACGCCAGGATGGTGGGAGTGACCCAGTAGGCGCGCTGCTCCTCACTGCCGGCCACGGGCGGGAGGGCCGCGGTGGTGTCGAGTGTGCAGGTGAGCGTGTAGGTGAAGGTCATGGTGGTGTCCTCCCGAGTGGAGGCGCCGTGGTGGGACGCCGCCGGTCCCTGCCGGTCGTGTCGCGTGCGGCCTCGTGGGGCGGGGGTCGGCAGCGGGGCCGCGCACCTCGTAGTCTCCCCGGGCGGCGGGCCCTGTCAGCCCGATGGCGGGAATTGTCCTGTCCGGCCCGCGGAGCGTGGTCCGCAGGCGGTCCGCGTGTGGGACGTCCCGGCAGGTAAAGGTGGCCCGCACTCCCCATTGTTGAATCCTCGTGCGGGCCTGACACTCATCCCATGAGTAATGATGCGACGTCGACACTCGGCGGCTTCGGAAGCGGTCCGTCCGAAGTCTCGGTGAATCAACGTGGCTACCCGACGGTCAACGGTGCTGATGGTGCCGGATGGAGGCGGCCCCCCGGTTCCAGGTGCCCAGCGGAGCTCGCGTCGCCGGCGAGTGGTCTTCAGCCTTCTGGCCGGAGTGCGTCTGGCGGCAGGGGCGCGGCCCTCATCCTGCTGGGTTGGGGGATCGCGGAGGCGCTGCGTTCACCGCTGCCGGTGCCGTTGGTCAGCGGATCATGGAGCACACTCAACCTGTTTCCGTTGATTTTCATCATTCTCTCGGTTGTGGCTCGGGTGCGGCGTCCCCCCAGGTTGCCGGCTGGCGGCATTGTCGGGTGCGCGGTCGGAGGATCGGTTATTGTCTCTATCCTGCTGTTCCTTTACGCCATAGCCGATGGAACTCTCGACAGAATCGTGCGCGCGGGCGCAATCGTCCCTGAATATATCGGCCTGGTGGTCGTTGGATGGGTCTGTCTGGTTCTCGCCCTCTTGAGCCATCTGGCCCTGCGTGTCTACCGGCCGGCTGCGCCGCCTCAGGCGGCGCGGGGCGCGGCGACGTCGTGGAGCGGCGCCGCGACGTCGGATAGTGCCGCCCTTGCGTACGGGAGGATGATCGGCTCGTCGTCGGCATCCTCGCAGCAACCGCAGTACGTTCAGCAAGCGACTGCTGCGGCCCGGAAGCCTGTTGGACAGAGCGTGCGGGACGTGGGGATGAGCCTTATCTGTATCGCCGTGGTCACCGTGATTGCGGTGACGGTCCCCGGCCTCATCAGCAGCTCCTACGATCATTTTTGTTCGTGTCACGACCAGTGCGGCCGCCGACCATGACGGTTTTCCGACAGTCGAGGAGATGGCGTCCGCAACAGCTGGCAAGAAGCAGGTGGATACCGACCCGCTGTGGACCGCCCCTTTGACAAATACAGTGTTGACCAGATTCTCGCCGGGGTGCGCGGCGCCGTCGTCGTCACCGGAGACGGCGTCTACGGGCTGGACTCCTCAACCGGAAAGGCGTTGTGGACTTTCGCCACGACCAAGCTGAATGACCAATCGAGTCATGGGAGGCTCAGGCCTCTCAGGGTGTGAGGCTCTATGGCGGACGGTCCGCCTTCACGTCCCCTGACGGTGCCTGGCTCGCCTACGCCTTCGACGTCTCGCCCGACAGCGCCTTCAATGACAATGACTCGGGTAAGGATGTCACCCGCGTGGTGGTTCTGAGCACGGATACGGGCCGGGTCGCTCTTGATACCCAGGTGACCGGGGCGACTCCCGTGGTGCAGCTGACCGATTCGAAGACCGTCATCAACCGCAAGGTCTACGACACTGCCGGCGGACGCGAGCTCACGCCGCTCGACGAGGAGAAGGCGGCGATTCCGGGACCCGGTGGGCACTCCTCCGTGGTCGTCCGGGACAAGCGGGAGGACTCGCAGTTTCAGCGTCCTGTCATCGACCTCGAGGCTCTACCTAATGCCGGGAGCAGCAGTGGCTCTTATCTCTCCTCCCGGGGAATCAGGGCTCAGGTGATCGCCGGGCAACCCGTCAATGTCGGTGGCTGGATTGTCAACGCCGCCAAGGACGGGACGGTGGAGAACATCGACAGTGGAGGGACCGTGTCCCTCAAGGGGAGGACAAGCCCGACAACTGGGCTCTGGTCGCGATCCAGGCCAGTGCCCAGGCCGTGTCCGCCTGGACCGTCCAGGACGAGGTCGAGGGGAAGACCAAAGAATTCGGCCACCCGCTGGTGCTCAATGTCTTTGACACCCGCTCGGGAAAGGTAACAGCTGTCGATCCTGCAGGGACCTACCGCACCATCGAACAGGATGGTGACCGCAGTTCAAAGCTCCCCGTACTCGGGCGCAGTGGACACCCCTGTCTTCTCGGCGCGCGTGGATGACGAGAACCACCACAGCCTCCCCGACCAGCTCGTGGTGCCGCAGAACGAGGCGGCCCGCCAGGACGCCGAGCAGGATCGCGGCGCCACCGACTCCGGTGGCCACGAGCCCGCGTGGGTCAGCGTCTCGTTGCCCCGGTTCTGGGCGATCACCGGCCCGGTGGCGCTGTGTCCGGGCGGAGTCATCGTCTCCGAGGACTCCAGCTCGAGTGCCAGTGCGGCGGTCACCGGCAGAAAGGCCCCTCAGCGGTAACGCCTCGAAGTGGGCCGACGGGTGGAACCGAGGCTGTCAGCAGGCCGGGAACGGCTGCGACAGACCTGAGTTGCACTGTTTTAGTGCCCTTTTAGTGCCCTGCTGGGATGTTGCGGGCGGTGAGGATGTCTTTGGCTCGGGGGTCAGGGGATCGGCGGCTGTGAGGTGGTGGCCGTTGAGGTTGATGGTGACGTCCTGGAGGGGGTTTGAGGGTGCGGATGACGCGTTTGATGCTGATTCCGGTGGTGTCTTGGAGGCGGCGGGCTACGGCCAGGGAGGCCTCATCCAGGGTGGCGTCGCCGGCGTGGACGGCGGGCAAAACACGTGCCCTTAGGGCGCTTCTCGCTGGCGATGACGGCCCTGGCCCGGTTCTCCTGAGCGGTCAGGGGCCGGTTGTCCCCTGACGCAAGCGGCCGGAACTGATGTCACTGCCAGGCCCTACGCTCAGGGCATGGCTCGCCGTATGCCCGAACCGGACTCACCCTCGCTGTTCGATGCTGCCGGCCCCGACGGCTCCGGCCTCGTCGACGACCCTGCCCGCCCGCTGGCTGACCGGCTGCGCCCGCGGGCGCTCGACGACGTCGTCGGCCAGGACCAGCTGCTCGCCGCTGACGCCCCGCTGGGCCGCATGGTGGCCTCCGGCCGCCTGTCCTCGATCATCCTGTGGGGTCCGCCGGGCTGCGGCAAGACGACGATCGCCCGGCTCCCTGGCCGACCGCACCGGCCTGGTCTTCGAGCAGGTCTCGGCGACCTTCTCCGGGGTGGCCGACCTGCGTCAGGTCTTCGCCGCCGCAGCCCGTCGCCGCGAGATCGGGCAGGGCACGCTCCCTGTTCGTCGACGAGATCCACCGCTTCAACCGCGCCCAGCAGGACTCCTTCCTGCCCTACGTCGAGGACGGGACGGTCGTCCTGGTCGGTGCGACCACCGAGAACCCGAGCTTCGAACTCAACGGCGCCCTCCTGTCGCGCTGCCAGGTCATGGTCCTGCGCCGCCTGGACGAGGCCGCCCTGACCGAGCTGCTGGCGCGCGCCGAGTCCCTGACCGGCCGCAGCCTCGCCCTGACCGACGAGGCCCGCACCGCCCTGCTGGCCATGGCCGACGGCGACGGCCGCTACCTGCTGGGCATGGTCGAGCAGATCCTCGCCGCCCAGGACGCGGGCAGTCCGGTACCACTCGACGTCGAGGGACTGCGCGGCGTCATCACCTCCCGGGCTCCCCTGTACGACAAGTCCCGCGAGGAGCACTACAACCTCATCTCCGCCCTGCACAAGTCGATGCGCGGCTCCGACCCGGACGCCGCCCTGTACTGGCTGGCGCGCATGCTGGGCGGGGGCGAGGACCCGCTCTACGTGGTGCGGCGTCTGGTGCGATTCGCCAGCGAGGACGTCGGCATGGCCGACCCGGCCGCCCTCCAGATGACGCTGGCCGCCTGGGACGCCTACGAGCGCCTGGGCTCACCCTGAGGGGAGCTCGCCATCGCGCAGGCGGTCGTCTACCTGGCCACCGCACCCAAGTCCATCGCCGTCTACCGCGGTTACGGGCGGGCGGCGCGCCTGGCCCGCCAGACCGGCTCGCTCATGCCGCCCGCCCACATCCTCAACGCCCCCACCCGGCTCATGAAGGAGCTCGGCTACGGCGAGGGCTACGAGTACGACCCGGACACGGCCGACGGCTTCTCCGGCGCGGACTACCTGCCCGACGGCGTCGAGCGCCGACCCTCTACGAGCCCACCGCCACGGCCACGAGCGCCGCATCCGTGAGCGGCTGGCGCATTGGGAGAGCCTGCGGGCGCGTAAGCGCTGACCTCTCGGCGGGGGTGGCGGGCGCAGACGCCCTACTCCCGCCGCGGCGCACGGCCTCCAGCATGAGGGTGGCCACGTCCGTGACCCGCACGTCAGCGCCCTCGGAGGCGACGCCGTCGGAGAGCATCGTGGTGCAGAAGGGGCAAGCCGTGGCAATGACCTGCGCGCCGGTGCCGATGGCCTCGCGCGAGCGCTCCACGGCAATGCGCGTCCCGATCGTCTCCTCCATGAAGGCGCGCGCCCCGCCGCCCCCGCAGCAGAAGCCCCGCTCGCGGCTGCGCGGCATCTCCACAGTGGTTGCGCCGGTCGCCTCCAGCAGCTCACGCGGCGGGGAGTAGACCTGGTTGTGGCGGCCCAGGTAGCAGGCGTCGTGGTAGGTGACCGTCGGGATCACCGGCTCGCCCGCCGCCTTGCCAGCGGCCTGCCCGCCCGACGATTCCGCCGGGGTCTTGGCCTGCGGCTCGGCGGCCTCGGCGCTCGACGTCGGAGCGTCCCCATCTGCTGAGTCGCCGACCCGCCCGGAGGTGGGTGTCGACGTGGCCGGGGGTGTGGAGGCGGATGGGGCGTCGGGCGCCGTCGAACCGCCCGCGGCCTGCGGCGGCGCCGGACGCAGCCGACCCTCGCGCACGAGCCGGTTCAGCAGCTGGGTGTAGTGGACGACCTCGTAACGGCCCCCGATCTGCGGGTACTCCCGCGAGATCGTGTTGAAGCAGTGCGCGCAGGTCACCACGATCCTCTGCGCCCCGACCTCACCCAGGGTCTCCACGTTCTGCGCGGCGAGCATCTGGTAGAGGATCTCGTTGCCGGCGCGGCGGGCCGGGTCCCCGGTGCAGGTCTCGGCGTCGCCCAGCACCGCGAAGCTCACCCCGCGGTGTGCAGCAGCTCGGCCACCGCCCGCGTCGTCTTCTTGGCCCGGTCCTCGTAGGCGCCCGCGCAACCCACCCAGAACAGGTAGTCGACGTCCGCGGCGCTCGACGTCGTCGCCGATGACCGGCACCTCGAAGTCCAGGCTCTTGGCCCAGTCCATGCGCTTGCGCGCCGGTAGCCCCCACGGGTTCCCCTTGACTCCATCTTGCGGAACATGCCGCCGAGCTCCCTTGGGGAAGGCGGACTCCATGAGCACCTGCTGGCGGCGCACGTCGACGACGTGATCGACGTGCTCGATGTCCACCGGGCACTGGTCCACGCAGGCCCCGCAGGTGGTGCAGGCCCACAGGACGTCGGCGGGGATGACCTCCCCGGCCAGGGGCGCCGGCCGCGTGGCCACGCCCGTCTCGGTGGGGGCCGCCTTGGCTGCCAGCAGCGCGCCGAGCACGTCGCCGGTGTGGGCGGTGCCCGGCCCAGGCCCAGGTTCGTTTTCGCGCGCCAGCCCGTCGTACATGCCCAGCGCCTTGCCGACCGGCCCGCCAGAGGTGGGGCGAGAGGCCACCATCTCCTCGGTGACGTCGTCGGGCTCGACCCCCAGGCGCCGGCGGCCCGCAGGTAGGGGGCGGCCGCCGCGTGGTGGTCGCGCAGCGCCATGACGAACAGCTTGGGGGACAGGGGCTTGCCGGTGTTCCACGCCGGGCACAGGTCCTGGCAGCGGCCGCACTCGGTGCAGGTGGAGAAGTCCAGCAGGCCCCTTCCAGGTGAAGTCCTCGATGCGGCCCACGCCTAGGCGCACCTCAGGGCCCTCGCCGGAGTCGGCGGCCTCCATGGCCTCCTCCAGCGTGTCCATGGTGGCCTCGGTCAGGGCTCGTCGCCGACCATGAGCGGCTGGAGCGGGCCCAGGGCCTTGGAGCCGTCCACCTCGCGGCGTGCGTAGACGTTGAGGATCGCCAGGAACCGGTGCCAGGCCACGCCCATTGAGGGCTGCAGGCCCACGACGACGAACCAGGTCATCGACAGCACCACCTTGATGGTGGCGACGACGAGGATCGCGTTGGCCAGGGCGCCGGTGCTCGGGGGCGAGCAGCGGGCCGCCCAGGCCGTCAGCGGGAAGTGCGTCCAGGAGGCCAGGGCCCGCTGCGCCGGGTCGGGGAGGCGGTCAGGAAAGCGTGCTCCAGCATCCGCAGCGCCAGCACGCAGGCGACCACGCCGATGATGGTGGCCTCGACGAACTTCGCCTGGGCTGACGTTGAGCCGGCGAAGCGTGAGGTGCGCGGATGCTTGCCGCCCTCGGAGTCCGGGGCGTAGGGCGGGGCGGCCCGGCCGGCCCGGGTCAGGCGCCAGCGCAGGATCGTCAGCCCCACGATCCCGAAGGTGGACAGCCAGGCGATGAGCTCGACGACCCAGGCCCACCAGGCGGCGTGGCCAATGAGCGGCAGCGCGAAGTCGGGCCCGCCCAGCACCCTGCCCGTAGCCGGCCACGAGCGTGAGGAACAGCAGGGGAAGGAGACCATGACCAGCCAGTGGGCGGCCTTGACGAAGGGCGGCCCCTTGAAGGCGGTGTGGCCCACGAGCGCGCCCAGCGTGAGTGCCAGGCGCCGGCCGACCGGGCGCAGGCGCTCCGGCGCGGTCGCGCGGCCCACGGCCATGCGGGCGCCAATAGTGCAACAGGCGCGTGCGAAAAACTGCGATACCGATCGTCGTAGCGATGACGACGATGACGACACAGACGATCTGCACGGCACTCATCGGGGCGGGTTTCCTCAGGTCTCCGAAGGCAAAGGCGGAAGCGCTGGGAGGTGGGCCGGCGGCGCCCCGGAGGGTCGCCTGCGCGGCACACCATTGGCGCTCCTGGTCAGCTCACCCGGGGGTCGGCGGGGAGCTGGGCGGGTGAGGTGCCACAGTAGAAAAGTGTCACGATTGGCGACTTTTTCGAGGCGCGGCCGGCGGCCGCGAGGTCGGTCGGATCCTCAAAACTGGCTCTGACCTGCGCAGATGCGGCAGCGCCCGGCGCGTGGAGGCGCCTCGCGAACGGTGTGCGGTCGGGAAAAGTCGCCAATCGTGACACGGGACCACCAAAAAGTGTGCCGACCCCGCAATGGTGCCGGCACGGAGTCCCTCAGGCGCTGATGGCGCGCAGCGCGTAGGGGAGTCGGGGCGGCGGGCGCTGTACCACTTGGCGGCCTGGCGCAGCCCGAGCTCACGCACCAGGGTGACGGTGGCCCCGGAGATGATGGCGAAGGTGACGATCTCAGCCAGCTTGTAGTTGAGGAGCTGGTCCTCCTCGCGCGGGCGGGCCGGCCTGAGATCACTCGCCATCCGAGCGCCACGACCTTCTCGGCCACGAACCCGGAGGCGAGCGTGGCCACGGCTGCGGTCGCCTTCCACATGAAGTCGGTGGTCTGGTCGATCTGGGCGGGGTCCTGTGCGCTCATGAGTCCTCCTTGCGCCCGGGCCGGGCGGCGTCGTGGGTACCTGCGTGCTTGGCGGTGGGGCCGACGGAGTCGGTCCGTTCCGTCCCGATCATGCCGTACCCGGGCCGACGTTGCAGCCAGTCCCGCTCGCGTGGCGCCAACTGCCGGGCCTGGGCGGTCGTACCGCGCGCCGCGCGTTCGGGGGTGAAGGGTGTTGCCGTCTCCTCGCCGCTGAGACGTTTGGGGGTCATGACTTATGAAACGTTCGGGGCGTCGGGGTGGTCGTGGGATGAGTCGGTAGGGCGGTTTCTTGGTGTCGATGGTGGAGTGGTTGCCTTGCTGTGTGCGGGTGGGGTGGCGCCAGGCGGTTGGCTGGATGGGGCTGATGGCGGTATCGGCTTTGCTCCACGGGGGAGTGTCGGAGCTTGCTCTACCGGTGTGTCTCGAGGAATGCGCTGCTGAGAATGCTGGTGTGGGGGCATCGCAGAGAGTGCGCAGCCCTGACGGCGAGGCCCAAGGCAATGGCTGAAGAACTGCGGTGTAAGAGTGGGGCCGCGTGACGTCAACGATTCTAAATTGTTAGAACTTTTCAGGATGAGTCTAAGAAGCTCCCAGAAAAAAGGATGGCAAGCACCTTATGCTCGTAGGTGCGCCCTGGTAACTTATTTAATGAGGTGTGGGAAGTTTCTCGGTCATTCCTGAAGGGTCAGGATGGCTGGGGAGTGCCGACTGGTGGGCGCTTGTTCACTGAAGAGTAGTCACCGCGTTTGCTTGATGGGGGTGTATGGATTGCGAGAGAACAGCAGCTTGAGTGCCGCGCTGACGTATGCCATCGTCATTGTTTTTGCTGTGCTATTTGTTGCTGTCAACTGGTCGGGTCCGGGAAGAGTCTTGTCGCTGGCTTCCGTTCCCGTCATCGCCTGCGCATTGCTGGCACTCCACTCAAAGTCCTTCGCCGCAGCTGTCGGGGCGGCGCTTCTCCTCGTGCCGCTGCCCTTGATAGCGATGTGGACCAACGCAGGCTCAGCGACAGGCGTCATCGGGCCGCTGGTTCTGTTGATCGGGGTCGCCTGCTGGCGAACCTGGAGGTCCTCAAAGAAGACGGGGCTGAAGCAATCTGGTTGAGCCAGTCGACTGGAGGCGGCTTAACCCCTCGCGTGCGAGGGTGTTGAGGTGTGGTGCTTCCCGGGCCGACGGCGCAGTCAGTCCCGCCCGCGTGACGCCAGCCGCCGGACTCGTGCTTGGAGGTGGCCTCCCTCCTTCGTGTGTGAGGGCGGTCGGGGCGTGTGGTACCTCCCGGCCGACGCTGCAGCCAGTCCCGCCCGCGTGGCGCCAACTGCGGGGCCTGGGTGGTCGTACCGTGCGCCGCGCGTTCGGGGCGTCGGGGTGGTCGTGGGGTGAATCGGTGGGGTGGTGGCTTGGTGTCGATGGTGGAGTGGTTGCCTTGCTGTGTGTGGGTGGGTTGGGGTCAGGGGCTCGAAGCGGCGCCCCTGCCCTACGAACGCGCGGGAGGATGGTGGGTGTCATAGCGTGTGGTGCCGAGCCGCTGCCTGAATGAGGCGGCGGGCTCACACCTGGAGGCTTATTCACAGGGGCTAGCCGACACTGGCATCTGCGCAGGTCACAGCACCTTCGATGGATGCTGTGAATAAGCCTCCTGGACTCACGCCTGGGCGGGGGCGGATGGCGGCGTTGATCTGTGCGGCCAGGCCGGCGGGGTCGTCGACCGTGAGGTAGAGGTGCGTGAAGCGCTCGTCCTCCAGAGTGACGACCAGTGTGTTCTCGTAACCGGAGATGTTCCAGAACTGAGCCGTGCCCTCGGCGTGGAAGGTTCCCGGAGAGCTTGCTGCCCGCCTGCAGTCCGGGGCCCGCGCCAGCCCTGGGCTCGTGGCGCAGGCCGGGGTCGTGCGTGGCGCCGCGCACGTGCGCGAGCGGGAACTCCAGTCGGGAGGTGTAGGGACCACATCTTGTCCAGCCCGTGCGGCTCAACGCTCAAGGTGGTGTCGGTGATGGTGACGGTGTTGCGGCTCATGATGTCTGCTCCTCTCGTGGGCAGGTCGGTTGGGTGGTCGTGGGGTCGCGGTCTGGCAGGTGAGTGCGGGGTCGGGGTGGGCTACGTCGGCGGTGAGGCCGATGCCGTCGGGGCTGACGTGGTCGAGCTCGACGTCGTGGCGCCGGCCCGCTCCAGCAGGCGCCGGCCCAGCGCCTCAGCGGTGATCCCCGCCCGATTCAGGGCGACCTCGAGGACCTCGCGCACGGCCGCGTCCCCGGGGGCGATCTCCATGAGCGCCACGAGGACCAGGTCGAGCTTCGCGGCCCGCCTCTGCGGCGTCGGCCGGGCTGCCTGAGGTGTCCGCAGGACTCAGAGCGGCCAGCGCCTCAGTGAGGCAGCGCTGGAAGAGCCCGTCCTCAGAGCCGAAGACCCCGTAGAGGCTGGCGCGGTTGACGCCGGTGGCCCGCACCAGGTCGTCCACGGAGGCTCCCGCGAAACCGCGCTCGGCGAAGACCGCCGTGGCGGAGCCGATGGCCTCGCTCTCGATGAAGGTGCGTCGTCGTCCCATGGATTCAGAATAAGCGTTCTGGAACGGTCAGTCAAGAACGATTGTTCTGAAATTCTTGAGCGAAGGAGCCCGCCTCCCTCAGCCGATAAGCCCCGTCTGGGCGCCGATGGCCAGCAGCGCGTATAGCACGGCGAAGACCCCGGCGATACCGGCGCAGGCCAGGGCGGGGCGGCGCCGGTAGGTCAGCACGGCGACGTACTCGCGCAGCCAGGCGTTGACAATGTAGAACCAGGCCGTGCGCGCCGGCGCGACTGCCCACGGCACCCCCATGTCGGAGGCCAGGATCGCGGTGCGTACCGCGTGGAAGGAGCTCGTCACCAGCAGCACCTGCGGGTCCGTCATGCCGCGCTCGGCCAGGAGGTCGCGCGTGTAGGAGATGTTCGTGCGGGTTGTCGTCGAGCGGTCCTCCAGGAGGATCCGCTCAGGCGGGACGCCGCGGGCAATCGCGTAGTCGGCCATGGCGCGCGCCTCGCTGACCGGCTCGTCGGCGCCCTGCCCGCCGCTCATGACCAGCAGCGGCACGCCGGGGCGCAGAGCCTCCTCGTCGTGCCAGGCCTCGATGCCGCCCTTGATCCGCGAGCCCAGCAGCGGCCCGACCTTCCCGTTGATGAGCCCGGCGCCATGGACCACGACGACGTCGGGGTGCGGCATCGCCCGGCGCCCGCCCCAGATCCGCTGCACCACCGTTTGGCCCAGGAAGATGAGGAGGAAGACGCCCAGGTAGGCGCAGGCGCAGAACATGAGGGCGGCGACCAGCAGGGCCCAGGGGTTGGCGGTGGCCACGAGGGCGACGGCGGCCATCGGCGTGGCGATGAGTCCCAGGCCGGCCGCCAGGCACAGCAGGTTGCTCAGGCGCCGGCCCTCGCGGCGGATGAGGACGACGCCGTTGAACATGAGCAGGAACGGCATGAGGGCGATGAGCAGGGAAAAAGGCGACGCTGCCCAGTCCAACCGGGATCGAGAGGGCGGGGATGAGGGAGGCCAGGTGGAGCAGTGCTCTGACCGTAGCGCCGACCAGGAGGAGAAACAGGATTCCGTTGCGCAGCCGACGGTTGTCGCGGCGTCGCGAGAGCCTGAGCAGCCCCCACCACAGTGCCAGGGCGGCGACGTCGATCAGAGGAGCGGGGAGGAACCAGGGGTGCTCATGGGGTGGCTTCCTCTCGTGGTGCGGGGGTGTCGGGTTTTCTGAGGCGCGGGGTGGTGGGGCCGACGAGTCGGCGCTCGTCACAGGTGCGGAGCCGGCAGATGCCGCCGACCGCCTTGCGCTCATGCGATCAGGTTAGAGGCGGCGCTCGGTGAGTGTGAGCGTCGTTGGAACGATTCGTGGGAGGCGGCCCTCCACCCTTCGGACGACGGCGCGCGCCCCGGCTCCTCCCTGGGGTGAGGTCGGCGAGCCAGCCGTGTGTCGGCTGTCGACCCCACGCGTTCGTAGGGTAGGTCGCGCGTTCGGGGGTTCAGGTACGAACCGGAGGTCTACGGTACGAACTGGCGGCAGACGCCGGAACGCGCGAGAGGGTGATGCGGGTGGGTGCCGCGGCAGGGCTCGGGCGCGTGGCGCGGGCCGGACGGGGTTGGTGTCAGCGGGCGCCCTCGAACTAGAGTCGACCTGCAACGACAGGGGAGCGCCCCGTCGTCGGCCCGGCCGCCACTGGCCGATGGGCCGCCGCCGACGGCGCTGAGAGTGCGGAAGCCCGCAGACCCTCGAACCTGCTCCGGTTAGTACCGGCGAAGGAAGTCGAGACCATCTCCCCGGCGTGCCGCAGGTGGTCGCCGGGCCCTCCGGAGAACCATCCAGGAGGCACACGTGAGTATCCAGTCCACCCACCGCCCCGGCCGGCCCAGCCCGGCCCTCAGCCGCCGTGCCCTGCTCGCCGGAACCGCCGCCGGCGCCGTCGGCCTGAGCCTGGCCGCCTGCGGCAAGGGCAAGAAAGCCGACTCCAAGGCCGACTCCAAGACCGTCACCGTCGTCACCCACGACTCCTTCCACGTCTCGGAGGACCTCGTCAAGGCCTTCACCTCCGAGACCGGCTACACCCTCAAGGTCGCCACCTCCGGGGACGCCGGCGCCCTGGTCAACAAGCTCGTCCTGACCAAGGACGCGCCCCTGGGCGACGCCGTCTTCGGCATCGACAACACCTACGCCACCCGCGCCCTCGACCAGGGTGTCATCGACACCTCCGCCACCGTCGCCCTGCCCAAGGGTGCCGAGAGCTATGTCGTCGCCGACACCCCGGCCCTGGCGCCCATCGACGTCGGCGACGTCTGCCTCAACATCGACACCGGCTACTTCACCGGCAAGGGCCTCACGCCCCCGGCCACCTTCGAGGACCTCACCAAGCCCGAGTACAAGGGCCTGTTCGTGGCCATCAACCCCACGAACTCCTCACCCGGCATGGCCTGGCTGCTGGCCACCATCGGGCACTTCGGCGCCGGCTCCTTCGCCGGCTACTGGAAGCAGCTCGTCGCCAACGGCGCCCGGATCGCCGAGGACTGGAGCGCCGCCTACGAGACCGACTTCTCCGGCAGCGGCAAGGGCACCTACCCCATCGTCGTGTCCTACGCCTCCTCGCCCTCCTTCACAGTCTCCAAGGACAAGAGCTCCAGCTCCACCTCCGCCCTGCTGGACACCGCCTTCCGCCAGGTCGAGTACGCCGGGGTCCTCAAGGGCGCCGCCAACCCCGAGGGCGGCAAGGCCTTCGTGACGTGGATGCTCTCCAAGGCCGTCCAGGAGGACATCCCCGGCCAGATGTACATGTAGCCCGGTCCTGCCCGACGCCGCCCTGCCCGAGACGCTCACGAAGTTCGGGCCGCTGTCGAAGTCGCCGGTGAAGGTCGACCCCAAGGAGATCACCACCCACCGCGAGGAGTGGCTGGGCACCTGGACCGAGGCCGTCGGCAAGTGAACGCGCCGGGCGAGGAGACGCCAGGGGCCGCCGCCGACGCCGCCGCGCGAGCCGACGCCGGAGCCTCCCAGAACGCTGAGCCCGCCGGGACGCCCCGTCGGGCTCGGGTGGTGGCCGGGGCGCAGCGCTCGGCGGATGGCTCGGGAGGCGGTCCGGTCCGGCCCGACGCCGGAGCCTCCCCGAGACAGCGGCGCCGGGGTGGGGTCGGCAGTCCGGCCGGCTGGAGGTGGCGCGGCTGCTGCCCGACGCGCCGGCGGCCCCCGGCCCGGCTGGGGTGAGCGGGCCGGCTGGACCCTGGCCGTCGTCGGCCCGCTGGCCTTCCTGGCGGTCTTCTTCGCCTGGCCCGTGGCCACGCTCATGGGGCCGCGGCCTCGCCCCCGACGGCGCCCTGGACCTGAGCGGCTTCGGCGAGGTCCTGGCCCGCGAGCGCACCTGGCGGATCCTGGGACAGACCCTCACCCAGGCGGTACTGGGCACCGCCGTGTGCGTGGCCCTCGGCGTCCCCGGCGCCTCGTCCTCTACCGGCGCGCCTTCCCCGGCCGCGACCTGCTGCGCGGGGTGGTGACCGTGCCCTTCGTGCTGCCCAGCGTCGTCGTCGGCGTCGCCTTCCACGCCCTGGTCACCCGCGGTGGGCCCCTGGAGGCCCTGGGCCTGGACGGGACCCTGACCGCGGTGGTGGCCGCGCTGGCCTTCTTCAACTACGGGCTCGTGGTGCGCACCGTGGGCACCATGTGGTCGCGGCTCGACCCGCGCGCCGTGGAGGCTGCCCGGGCGCTGGGGGCCTCGCCGATGCGGGCCTTCGCCACCGTCACCCTGCCCGCGCTGGCCCCCGCCATCGCCTCGGCAGCCTCCCTGACCTTCCTGTTCTGCGCCACCGCCTACGGGTGGTGCTCGTGCTCGGCGGGGTGGGGATCGGCACCATTGAGACCGAGATCTACCGGCTGACCACCCAGTACCTGGACCTGCGGGGCGCCGCCGTCCTGTCCGTGGTTCAGCTTGGCGTCATCGCCCTGGCCCTGTGGGTGGCCGAGCGGGCGCGCGCCGCCACCCAGACGCGCCTGCGCCTGCGCACCGAGGTGCCCGCCTCACGGCTGCGTGCCGCCGACGCCCCCCGCGCTCGCGGTCACCGCGGCCACGGTCGTAGGGCTGCTGGTGGCGCCGATGGCGGTGCTGGTGGCGCGCTCCCTGCAGCGCGACGGCGCCTGGACGCTGGCCAACTACACCGACCTGGGCTCGACCGGCGGGCGCAGCGCCCTGCTTGTGACCGTGTGGGAGGCGGCCGCCAACTCGGTGGCCGTGGCCGTGGCGGCCGCGGCCATCGCCCCTGAGCCTGGGGGTGACGGTGTGCCTGGTGGTCTCGCGCCGACCCCGCAGCCGGGCGCTGGCTCGAGTCATCGCCGGGCTCGACGCCGCCTTCATGCTGCCGCTGGGCGTGTCCGCCGTGACGGTCGGCTTCGGCTTCCTCATCACCCTGGCGCGCCCGCCGCTGGCCCTGACCCGCTCCTGGTGGATCCTGCCGCTGGCGCAGGCCGTCGTGGCCGTGCCGCTCGTGGTGCGCACCCTGCTGCCGGCGCTGCGCGCCATCGACCCGCGTCAGCGCGAGGCGGCGGCCGCCCTGGGGGCCAGGGCCCGGCCAGGTGCTGGCGACCGTGGACGGGCCCCAGCTGCTGCGCGCCGGCGGGCTGGCGGCCGGTTTTGCCTTGGCGACGTCGCTGGGGAGTTCGGGGCGACGTCGTTCCTGGCCCGGCCCCAGGAGCCGACCCTGCCGGTGGTCGTCTACCGGCTCATCGGCAGCCCCGGCTCCCAGAACCAGGGGATGGCGCTGGCGGGGGGCGTGGTCCTGGCGGTGGGCAGCGCCGCCGTCATGCTCGGCTGCGAGTGGCTCCAGACCCGGCTCGGCCCCGGGCGACGTCGGCACGTGGGGGCACGAAGCAGTCGATCGGCAGACTTCCTGAGCGCTGCGAACCTGGACGGGCGCAGGCTGGCGGGCGTCAAGGGCACTGCGGGCGGATGCGGCGGTCGCATTGAGGCTCGCCGCGAGCGACGGACGGACGCCGTATCCGCCTCGACCCGGCGCCCGGGCCGGCTGGGACGTCGAAGCGTCTGCCGGCCCCGGATCGTGGGGTCTCCTTGCGGGCTGGTGGGCAAGCGGCGGGCGCGACGGGTGGAAGCAACGAGGCGGCTCGGGTGCGCGGGCCCAGGACGGACGGAGGCGAGTGGCCATGAGCCCTACTGCCAGTGACACCAGTGCTTCGACGGGCCTGTCCGTGCGCGGGCTCGCCGTGACCTACGGGGGCCTGCGCGCCGTCGACGGCGTCGACCTGGAGGTGGCCGCCGGGGAGGTCGTCGCCCTCCTGGGGGCCTCGGGCTCGGGCAAGTCCTCCCTGCTGCGGGCGGTGGCCGGCCTGGAGGACGTGGCCGCCGGCGAGGTCGCCTGGGACGGGCGGAGCATGGTGCGCGTGCCCGTCCACAAGCGCGGCTTTGGCCTCATGTTCCAGGACGGCCAGCTCTTCGAGCACCGCGACGTCGGCAGCAACATCGCCTACGGGCTCACCGGCCTGCCGCGTGCCCAGCGGGGCGAGCGCGTGCGCGAGATGCTCGAGCTCGTCGGCCTGCCCGGCTTCGAGCGGCGGCGCGTGACGACCCTGTCCGGTGGGCAGGCCCAGCGGGTGGCCCTGGCCCGGGCGCTGGCTCCGGCGCCGAGGCTCCTGCTGCTCGACGAGCCCCTGTCCGCCCTGGACCGGGCCCTGCGCGAGCAGCTGGCCACCGACGTGCGCACCATCCTGCGCCGGGGCGGCACGACGGCGCTCTACGTCACCCACGACCAGGACGAGGCCATGACCGTGGCCGATCGGGTCGGCGTCATGGAGGCGGGCCGCCTCCTGCGCCTGGACACCCCCCAGCGCCTGTGGGCCGACCCCGCCAGCAGCAAGGTGGCGCGGTTCCTGGGATTCGACGTCGTCGGCGACCTTGCCCTCGCGCCCGGCGCGCTGCGCGTGGTGGAGGCCGCGGCGGGGAGCCGGGGAGCGGGGCGGGTCCGCGCAGACGGAGACACCGGCGGCACCGGAGACACCGGGACGCTGCTGGCCACCCCTGCCGGCCACCCTGCCGGCCACCGTGCTGGCCTCGCGGCTGCGTCGCGGCCAGTGGGAGGTGGAGGTCGAGCTCAACCCCGAACGGCTCGCAGGCCTGGCCGGGCCGGACGGGTTGGCCGCTGGCCGGACCGGACGGGCTGGCCGGGCCGGCCGGAGTCGGGGCGGACGTCCCGGCTGAGCGTGAGCCGGCCCGTGCTACCGCCCTGACCCGGCGCCCCACGCTCCCGGGACGCGCGTCGCCCTGAGCCTCGACCCCGCCCGCGCCGCCCGCCCTGTAAGACACCAGTGCGGAAGACCCGCCGTCGCGTTCGTACCTTAAGCCGCGCGTTCGGGGGTTAGGGTACGAACCGAGACCCTACCCTACGAACACGCGGGGGAGGGGCTCTTCGGAGGAATGGTCTGTTCCTTTCAGGGGCCGTTGTAATCTGCGCTTGTCGGCCGGAGCAATCCCTATCCCCTGCCCGCAGCGGCCGTCCACCGGCGGCCATCGGCGTCCCTCAACGACAGGCTCGTGGTGTGCGGGGCGTCCGAGCCGGCCCAGCCGAGTCGGGCGAGCGGGATGACGCCCATCCCTTCACCACCCATGAACCGTATGAATTCCGTGATCTCTGACAATCTGCCCGTTTCCAAGGCGCCCACGCCGGTCCAAAACTGGCAGAAGAGCCTGCTCGACCTCTCCCTGCGCAACCCCCTCATCAATCGCACCTCTCGCACCTCTTGCGACGCCGTGGAGCTGCGCGTCCCGCCGGCGCTCATCGATGAGTTCGAGGATCTTGTTAATGACAAGGAGTACATCACCTCGCCGCGGGGCGATACCGGCCCTGCTGGGCTGTCCGACGACGACCTTCAGCAGGAGCAGATCCGAGCGGAATCACTCCTGCAGGAACGAACCGTCGAGGTCGAGCTGGCACCCGAGGAGCGTGTGCAGCGCCTCCAGGGCCTGGCCACCAGCGCCCGTACCGCCGTCGAGGAGACCGGCGCCAACAATCTTCTACCTGGCCATCGGCACCCTCCATTGGGACAGTGACGGCAGCCGCCTGCACTCCCCGCTCATCCTCATTCCGGTCAACCTCGAGCGGATCGGCGACGACTTCAGGCTTATCCTCGACGAGACCGGCGCCTCCACACCCAACTACTCCTTCCTCGACCGTTTCGCGCGGGACACCGGTATCGAGCTCACCGAGCTGAGGAGTCCAAAGCTCGACAAGCACGGCATCGACCTTCGAGCCACTCTCGACAACGTGCGCGACCGTCTGCGACGTGCCGGCTGGGACGACGTCGTCACCCCCACGGTCCACCTGGGACTGTTCCGCTTCTCCACCTACCGGATGTGGAAGGACCTCGAGGACCACTGGCCGACGATCTCCGCCAACCCTCTCGTCGCCCACCTCATGGCCGGAGGGCACCACAACTTCGTGGACCCGGCTGGGCCGGCTCACACGGATCTCGATATCGACGAGGCGACCCAGGACCTGCCCCTGGCCGCGGACTCCGCTCAGGCCCGAATCGTGGCCGACGCCGTCGCCGGACGCAGCCTCGTCGTCGAGGGGCCGCCCGGAACGGGAAAGTCCCAGACCGTCTCCAACCTCATCTTCCGGGCACTGGCCACGGGGCGGACCATCATGTTCGTCGCCGAGAAGAAGTCAGCCCTCGACGTCGTCGCTCGGCGCCTGCGCGAGGAGACCGGCATCGGGGACCCTGCTGCTTAACCTGCACGACAACGGAATGAAGCCGACCGAGGTTCGTCGGGCACTGCGCCGCGCCCTGGCCCTGCGGCGAGGAGAGCCCGGAGACGGCGCCGGGTCCGAGGTCGGCGCCGGTGAAGTGGCTGAGCGCTCTAACCCGACTGTGCTGCGCCCGAGCTGGCCGGGATCCGCGCCGAGCTCGACACCTACCGCCGAGGCCTGTACGAGCCGGCACCGGCTGGCCCTGTCCTATAGCGGGCTCCGAGAGATACTTGCCCAGCCTCGGGGGCTCTGATGACTCCGCCGATTCTGCGGCCGCCCTAAAGCCGCCCTGGCGGAGCGGGCCCGCGCCACCGGCCTGGACGCCTTCGACGCCGCCGCCCACAACCGGCTCATCGAGCGCTACCGCAGCATCCTCCAAGAGCTGCGGGCAGCCCTCACCCCCGAACTGCTCGACGTCGTCCTGGCCCACCGCGACCAGGTCCTTCAGGGGCGCCGCCGCCCGCGCTGAGGCACTGCGCAGCGAGCTCAACCGTCGTCGCAGCGCCATGAGTGTGCGCGAGCTGATCCGCACCTACGGCGACCTCATCACCGCCCCTGACTCCCTGCCTGCTCGTCTCGCCCGACTCGGTGGCTCGGTTCTTCCCGGCCGACCGCCGCTACGTGGACATTGTCGTCTTCGATGAGGCCTCCCAGATTCGGGTGGCCGATGCCGTGGGTGCCATGGGGCGTGGCCGCAGTGCGGTCGTGGTCGGTGACCCCAAGCAGATGCCCCCACCCCGCTGCCGGCGAGACACGGGGGAGCAGTCGGCCGAGGCCGACTCCATCCTCACCCGGTGCCTGGATAGTGGTCTGCTTCAGCGCCGTCTCACCTGGCACTACCGCAGCCGGGACGAGTCCCTCGTCGCCTTCTCAACCGCCACTACTACGACGGCAAGCTGCTCACCTTCCCGAGCCCGCTGACCATGGCCGCCGGTTCTGATGACGGCCCCGGTGGGCACGGCATCTCACTGCGGCGGGTTCGCGGCCGCTACTTCCGGCCCTGAGGACAGGGGCTCGGCACTCCCAGTGCTTCTCCCAACACCAATCCGCACGAGGCTCAACGCGTCGTGGAGGAGGTGCTCCGGCACGTCGAGGCATCCCCGACGCTAGCCCTCGCTGGGCGTCATCACCTTCAACGACCGCCAGCGCGACCTCATCGAGAACAGGCTGCGCAAGGCCGCATCACCCCGAGTCATTGAGGCCCTCGACGCCCGCGACGGCCTGTTCGTCAGAAACCTGGAGAACGTCCAGGGTGAGGAGCGCGACACGATCCTGTTCTCAGCGACCTTCGCCGCCAATGCGCACGGTGACCTGCCGCTGAACTTCGGGGTGCTCAACCATGCCGGAGGCGAGCGTCGCCTCAACGTGGCCATCACTCGGGCCCGCAGGCAGATCATCATCTTCACCAGCTTCGACCCCCAGGACCTGCACGCCGAGCGCACGGCCCACCGAGGAGTCAAGGACCTGCGCGCCTACCTCCACCAGGCCGCCGAGGGACGGGCCCCACGGGCCCTGCCGGCCTCGCAGAGCCCCCTTAGCTGGCACCGGCGTGAGATCGCCGAGGCGCTGGACGCTGCCGGGCTCGTGGTCCACACCGGCGTCGGTCACTCCACCTTCGAGATCGACCTCGTGCTGGCACGTGCCGACCAGCCAGACCTCCCCACCGTGGCCGTCATGCTCGACGGGCCGCAGTGGAACAAACGAGAGGGCGTCGTCGACCGCGACCCTGCTGCCGGTCGAGGTCCTGCACACCATGGGCTGGCAGCGGGTCGAGCGGGTCTGGATGCCCGAATGGGTGGCAGACCCGAAGGCCGTCGTCGCCCGACTCGTCACGGCAGCCGGCGGCCACTGGGTGCCGCCGACGCCGTCAACCACCGTGCTCGAATCGGGGCAGGCTGCCCGTGCTGAGGACGCTGCGTCGCTGACCGACGACGACTCGAAGGCTGATGCCCGGGGCGCCACCGACGTGGGCGGCGAGGCGCCGGCTCCTGCTTCCGGCCCGCGCGCCCCTGGCGAGGAGTACACCGCTTGGACCCCGGCGGGTGTGCGCCCCCTGGAGATCCTCGACCGAGCCAGTACTGACCCTGAGGCCAGGAAGGTGCTTGTCGAGGTCGCCACTGCCATCTGCCAGGTCGAGGCCCCGATCTCCAAGCATCGGCTCTACGTCAAGATCTCCCGCGCCTTCGGACTGTCGCGAACCGTCAAATCACGCGAGGAGTCGATCCGGGCGGCCCTGGGGGAGGCCTTCGCCTACTTCGACGAGGACGGCTTCGTGTGGGCCTGCCGGGACGACGCGCTCGCGGCTCCGACCTACCGTCGTAACGCCTTGGACCATGTGGGGTCCATCCAGGAGATCCATCCCCGCGAGCTGGTGGGGCTCATGGCCCAGGCATGTGCGAAGAACCCGGAGTGGGCCTCCCAGGAAGACCTGTTCAGGTGGGCACTCAAGCGTCTGAGTGCGAAAAACCGCAGTCTTGGAGCGCGTGGGGTGGCGGAGGCTCTCACCAAGGCCCTCAAGGACGTGGAGGGCGTGCGCGCGTAGCCACCGGCCCCGCCGTCGCGTTCGTACCTTATGCCTCGCGTTCGGGGGTTAAGGGTACGAACTGGCGACCTACCCTACGAACACGCGGTTCAAGGGCCGTTGGGCCACCGGCGGGTCACAGAAAGGTCTCGTCGCAGGCTCCGGCCAGCCGGATCGCACCTGCAGCGATGTCGTGATCCTTGTCACTTATCGGCGTTTCTCGGCTCGCTCCGACGCGGGTCACGCCAGGACTTTTCTCCTGCATGGCGCCGCCATTGTGGGCGGACGAGAAGCCATGCCGTCGGAGGAATGGCAAGGGGGAGTCCTGCCCGGATGCTGAGCCTGGCGATGTCAAAAGATCACGAACAGGTCGCAGTTGAAGTCTCTAGTTGAGTAGCATCCACAGTGCTGGCAGCCGTGGGCGTCTCTGTGCCGGGCTCGTGCGTCGGCGTGGTCGCCGGCCCCGAGTCGCGTGTCAACAGCCTCGGCAATCGGCGCCTTCCTCAGTGATAATCCCGATCCTCCACCGCAAGGAGCCTGACATGTCCGCCTACGTCCGCTACTACCGGCGGCTTCAGGCACTCACTCAGCGCCTGAGCACCTACCTGGACCGGTTGGAGGCTCGCGCCCGGGAGTTCGGCGTCAGCTCGGCCCGCACCGCGATGGAGATGCAGATCACCGATCCGGCCTCCGTCTCCGCCTTCCGCTCGGAGGTCGAGGCCCAGATCATGTTCCTGCACACCAAGGCCCAGAGGGTCTTCGCCAAGCACTTCGCCCCCTTCCTGGACATCGACGCCGACCTGTCCATCGACGAGGACCGTCAGCTCTCCGCCCGCCTCCAGGACGCGGCCAACCTCGTGGGCGGCTTCGAGGCGCGCCTGCGCAACATCATCGAGAGGTCTTCGCCCCGGCCGCGCCGAGCAGGCCCGCGAGGAGTGGAACCGGGCCATGACCGACTGGCGCCAGGCTCAGTTCTCCTTCACCTGCGACAAGTGCGGCGACCCGGTGCCGCTGCCCGAGCTCTACCACATGCCGGTGTTCATCACCCTGCCCGCGCTGCAAGTCGCGCGTGGCCTTCCAGCCCACCGAGGCCATGGCGGCCGCGCCCACCTGGGCCAAGGAGGTCGCCAAGACCACCTGCTACGCCGAGTGGCAGAAGTCCGAGTCGGAGCAGGCCGCCGAGGAGGGGGTGGGCCTGGCCTTCTTCTACTACGTCGACTACGCCATCGCCCACTACCTCATGATGAACCGGCTGCTTCCCTTCTACGTGCGCTCCCAGGGCGGCCAGGAGGCCCTGCGCCGCGACGTGCGCAAGGCGCTGGAGACCCGCACCCACCAGCTGCGCCCCGACGAGGTTTCCCCCCAGTACCACGCCATGGAGTACGTCAACTTCATGGGTGGCCTGGGCCGCTCAGCCCAGATCCTGGGCCAGGAGGGCCTCGAGGACCGCCGCCAGCTCATCTTGCAGACGGTGCGCGACATCATGCGCCCCGACGAGCCCCTGGCCCGTTCCATCCTGGACAACACCTTCACCGAGGAGCTGTGGAGCCAGCAGGCCCACGCCGCCGACCAGCTCTCCTGCGAGGTGCCCCGCTAGCGTTCCCACCCGCCGTCCGCCCAGCCTGGCACTCGGGCGACCCGCAGACGGCTCGAGTTCGACGACGTGCCGCGACTCCTTCGCCGTCCCGTCGGCTTGTCAGTTCTTCATCCCCCGTGCGGCCCGACGCCGTTCGGAACCGTTCCCGAAAGGACCACCATGGTCGGCTTCCGCAAGAAGTCCCAAGACAGCGCCTCCTTCTCCCGGTCATCCGGTGCCAGGGAGGACGGGAGAGTGGGGGCCGCCTCTGCGGGTGCCCCCCAGCGCACTCGCCCCGGGCGCAACGAGCCCACCGCGCGCGCCGGCAAAGGACGACGCAGCCCGGCCGCCGGCCGCCGTGGTTACACGACCTCCGAGCAGATGGACTCGCGCTGCCTGACCCTGGCCGAGTCGGCCTCCGGTGTCCTGGGCCGCTCCCTGGACCAGGCGCTGGCACGACTCCCCGACGGTCCCGGCGCCCCTGGGGCCCCGCCGGACCGGCGGGCTCAGGATCCCGGCAGCCGGGAGCCGACCCGACGCCGTCGGCGCCCCGCGCTCGACTAGGGGTCGGGGGCCTCAACAGGGTAGCGTGCGCAGCACACAGGTCGGCACCGGCCAGGTCGACACGGTCGCGGACATCGCCTCCGACATCGAGTTCTGACGGCCCACCCTGCATCACCACCGGCCCCAGGCCGGATCATCAGCTGCGCGCCGCACGCCCCAGCGGCGCCACCCGCACCGAATCCGCATCACGTCCCGCACCGGGAAGGAGGCGAGAGATCCCATGAGCGCCCAACCAGCTCTGACCCTTCAGCGGGTCGAGACCTGGCTGTCCCAGCACGGCATCACCGCCGGCCCCGAGGAGGACGGCGCCGTCTTCATGGGCTTCCCGGGCTGCGATATCGGCGTCTACCTGCACGACCAGCAGGCCGCCCTCGTCGTGGCCGGCATGTGGCGCGGGCGCCCGGCGGCCGAGCGCCTCGATGAGATGCGCGCCTTCATCGACGCCCAGCACCGTTCCACCTACGGCCCGGACCTGGCCGTCACCCCCGCCCACGACCCCGGCCGCCTCCCTGCTGAGCACCCAGATGGTGGCCTACGTCGGCGCGGGCATGAGCCAAGCCCAGCTCGACGCCTTCATGGACATGGGCCTGGGCATGACCCTTGCCTTCTTCTCCACCGTCCAGGAGCGCTTCCCGAGCTCGTCACCTGGGAGGAGAACTGATGGCCTGGTGGAATCAGCCGGAGGGGTCGGTGACCCCGACCGTGACCCTCAGGCGGCTCGCCGCCTGGCTGGCCGCGCGGCCACCGATACGACCTCGACCTGTCCGAGGGGGTGGTGCGCTTCTCGGCGGCCGGGTTCGACTACGTGCTCATGGTGGTCGACCGCCGGATCCTCGCCGTGCGCGCCCACTACCAGCTCGCCGCCGACCTGCCGGGCTCCGCGGAGCTCTCGCGGGTGCGCGCCGTGGCCCAGGAGGTCTCCAGCGGCCGGCTCATCCCCGCCTTCTACACCGAGGTCGACGACGCCGGCCTGGGCCTGTGCGCCGAGGTCCTCACCAACATCGGGGTCGGGCTCGACGACGCCCAGCTGGCCGGCACCCTGGACTTCATCCTCGACGGCGTCGATACGGCCCTGCGTGAGGTCCTCGGTCTCCTGGCCGCCCAGGACGCCCCTGCCGACAGACGGCCCGACGCCGGGCCGGAGGCTGAGCGCACCCGCGCCCCGGGCTGAGAGCGGGCCGGAGACCGAGGGCAAGACCCATGGCGACGGCGAGATCGGCGGGGCGACCGTGATTGCCCTGCCTGAGGCGCCCTGACCTGCCCAGGCCGCCGGGACCGCCGGCGGCGCCGGCGCTGCTGAGGCCGTGGGAGGAGAGCCCGCTCACCTGAGCGCGCAGGCTCCTGTCGCCGCGATGACGGCCGGTATGACCGTCGGCGTGGCTGCCGACATGGCCGATGCGACGGTGGAGATGACCGCCGTCGTCGACGGGCCGGCCCCGGCGCTCCGGGTGATGCTGAGGGCGGAACCGGGGCTGAGACAACCGACACCCCCAAGCCCCTGCTCGTGTCCTAGCGCGCGCAGGTTTGACGAACCCGGCGCGGCGGCATCCGTTGGAAACACTGGAGTGGTGGGCGCTGGCCGGGGTGGGAGGTCCTGGAGCCGGCCGGTCCGGTGGGGGCGCTCGTCCCCGACATGCCCTGAGGCGGAGTTGCCGCTGGCCGTTGCAGTAGCGGATTCTATAACTGTTCGATAACACTGGACGTCGGACAACCGCCCTCTGGACGAAAGGAGCCCGACATGCCCATGCCGCCGTTCACCGGTGAGCGGTGCGGGACGACGCTCCACCCACGGCGTCCCTGGGGTACACGGACCGCATTCCGTGCGTTCTTGCAGCACACGGTGGAAGCCTTCGCCTCATGACGGTGCAACGTCAGGCTCCGCCCGGAAGGACAGACTCCATGACCACACGCGAAGACATCCTCGAGCGTCTGGCCTACGCCGATGCCCTCGGCCACGGCCCCCAGACCTCGGCCCTCATCGCGGAGGCCGTCAGCTGGGCGGACGCACTGGGCGACGAGGACCTGCGGATCGCCACCCGACTGGCCCTGACCGAGGCCTACCAGCAGGGCAACGAGGCGTGGAAGGCGCTGGCGCCCTTCTCGTGGAACCTCGGCCGCTACCAGCGCCGCCCCGAGGCCTTCGACGACGCCCAGGTGCGCACCCTGCACTGGCACTTCAAGTGGGCGGTGGCCGTGGCGGCAGCCAACCCCAGGGTCTCCAAGGACAAGGTGCGCCAGCTCGAGGCCAGCCCCGAGGAGTTCTACCGCTCCGGGGGCGCCTCCATGCACGTCGTCCACGGAGAGCGCGCCTCGGTCGCCGGCCTACTGGGCCTTGAGGAGGAGGCCGCCGAGGAGCTGGCCGCCTGGCGGGCCACCCACCGCGACGAGAACGCCGACTGCGAGGGCTGCGACCCCATGCGCCAGGTCGCCTTCGCCTACCGCACCGAGGCCTGGGAGCTGGCCGTGGCCACCGCCGTGCCCGCGCTGACCGGCGCCGTCAGCTGCTCCGTGCAGCCCCAGACCACGCAGTCCCTCGTGCTACTGCCGCTGCTGGGCCTCCGGCCGGCCCCGGGCGGCCTGGGAGGCGCACCTGCGCTCCTACCGGGAGATCCGCCGCAACCCCAAGGCCCTCATCTCCCTGTCCCTACCACCTGGAGTACCTGGCCCTCGTGGGGCGGGTGGACCGGGGCCTGGAGATCCTGCGCCGTCACCTGTCCTGGCTGGCGCAGGCCGAGTCCGCCTACGTGCTGCTGTCGGCCCTGCGCGGCATGAGCCTGGTGCTGCGCGAGGCCGAGCGGGCGGGCCGCGGCGAGGAGCCCCTCGGCGTCGAGGTCCCGGCCGCCGACCTGTGGTACCCGTTGCCGGGGCTGGAGTCCTCCACCACGATCTCGCGCGCCTACGCCGAGATGACCGGCTGGGCCCGGCGCCTGGCCCAGCAGTTCGACACGCGCAACGGCAACTCCACCATCTCCGACCACCTGGAGCGATCCCTGGCCCGGGCCGCCTTCGACGCCGCCCCCGGCGCGGTCCACGGGCTGGGCGTGGAGGTCGACCTCCTGGAGCCCTCCGAGGAGCTGCCCGAGGCGGCCCAGACGAGCCTGACCGTGGACGAGGACGGCGCCGCCCCCGACGTCGCCTCCCTCCTGGGTCTCGTGGCCGACGACAACGGCCTGGTCCAGGAGCACGCGCCCCGCACGACGTCGTCGAGCCAGGAGACGGCCGGCCGACGCGCCCACGCCGCCACCAGCCACCAGAGCGGCGACGAGCCCTTCCCCCTGGTGGACCTCGTGCGGCCCCGGCCGGTGCGCAACGGCGAGGAGGCGGTGCGCCGCTACGCCGACCACCGCCGCACCATCGGCTCCTCAACGATGGACTACTGGTACGTCGTCGACCAGGTGGCCACGCGCGACCTGCTGCCCCCGATCGGTGAGGAGATCCCGGGCCTGGAGTACCACACGGGGCTGCTGCGCGCCGCCGCCATGACCTGCCGCACCGAGATGGACGAGGCCATCGCCGAGCGCCTGCGGATCCGCCCCCTCATCGAGCTGGCCTTCGGGCCACTGGGCGCCTACTACGTGGACCTGCTCAACCTCGACAGCGAGATCACCGCCGACTCCATCGCCGAGCGCTCCCAGGACGCCGTGCGCGATGAGCGCCTGCAGCGGGCCACCTCCCTCATCGGGCAGATCGAGGCCCAGGTCGAGGACCTGGTGTCCACCGAGCTGCTCGACCCCGGGGGCACCGACGCGCTCGTCCTGGCCGCCGACGCCCTGCTCGTGGGGGCCTCGGTCCTCACCGACCTGCACGCCAAGGACGAGGCGCTCGGGGCGATCCAGGTCGTCGCCCGCGCCGCCGACGCCGTCCCCGAGGACCGCCACGCCGAGCGGATGGACGACATCCTCGACATGGCGCGCGCCGAGGTCCTGGCCGAGTGCGGCGACGTCTACAACGGCTGCCTGCTGGCCGAGGAGGTCATGCGCCGCCACGAGAAGGTCTCTCCGGTCCTGGCCGCCCGTGGTCGGCGCCTGCTGGGCATCTCCTCCATGGAGGTGGGCCAGTTCGATGAGGCCATCGCCCAGTTCCGCGAGCAGGCCAACATCATGCTGGCCGCCGGCATCACCCTGTACGCCGTGGCCTCCCTGCTGTCCCTGGGCTCGGCGCTGGAGGCCTCCGAGCGCTACCTGGAGAGCGCCGAGGTCCTGGAGTCCGCGCTGGCTCTGGCCCAGCGCACCGGGGCCAGGAGCATCGCCCTGTACCTGCACCGGCTCCTGGCCCAGACCGGCATGGCCATGGGTGAGGAGGAGAGCGTCGCCGAGCACTCGCTGGAAGCCGCCCGGATCCTGCAGGACCAGGGGCGCCGGGCGCTGGCGGGGGAGTACCTCTCGCACGCGGCGATGGCCGCCTCCAACCTCAAGGACAATGTGCGCGCCGCCGCCCTGTTCCGCCAGGCCGCCGACCTGGAGGACACCCGCACCGACCAGGGCTGCCTGGACCGGGGGCGGGCGCTGCGCCGCTCGGCACGGGCGCTGGTGGACGACCTCACCCTGCCCATGGCCCGGGCCCGGCTCGACGAGGCTCGCCAGATCATGGAGGAGGCCCGCCAGGCCTTCGCCGCCGTGGCCGACACTGAGGGCTACTCCTCGGCGTGGGAGATCGGCGACTGGCACGACGACATGGCCTGGATCCTGTGGCGCACCGGCCAGAACTGGCAGGCCGTCCAGCACTGCGAGGCCGCCTACGACGGCTACATGGACACCGAGGACCGCGACTCGGCCTCGCGCGCCCTGTGCATGCTGGCCCGCCTGCACGCCGAGCGCGGCGAGCGCGACGAGGCCCTGGCCGCCTGCGCCCGCGTGCGCGACCTGCTGGGCGAGCCGTACTGGGACGGGCATGACGCCCTGGAGTTCGTGGCCTCCATCGAGGAGACGCTGCGCTGACGTGTGGCGCGGGCTGCGCGGCCCGCGATGCGGTTCCTCCCCGGCCCGCAACACCGTCCTGGGCTGCGACGCCGCCCTGGCTCACGGCCGGGGACATTCGACGCGGCCGGGGCGTGTCCTTCCGGGCGGGGGCGTTCGACGCCGGCGGGTACGGGATGCGAGATTCCGCCCCGTGAGAATCGGGTGACGGCGGCCGATATGCGAGGAATGATTAGCCGTGGGCATCCAACCCTCGACGACCCTCCCGGGAGGCACCCCTGGCCATCGCAGTCTCACACCGATTCGTACCCAGCGGCGACCTGCCCGTGGAGGCGGGGCGCTACCGACTCGTGGCATCGGGGGCCTGTCCGTGGTGCCGCCGCGTCCTCATCGCCCGGCGCCTGCTGGGCCTGACCGAGGCGATCCCCTGTGTCCTGGAGCTACGGCAAGGGTGCGGACGGCTACTGGGAGCTGACCGGTCCCGACGGCGAACCCGGCGTGGATCCGGCGCTCGGCGCCCGCTCCCTGGCCGAGGTCTACGAGAAGACCCCCGGCTACGAGCCGCCCCCCACCGTTCCGGCCCTCGTGGACACCACCACCGGCGAGGTCGTCAGCGACGACTCCGGCGACATGCTCTTCGACCTGTCCACTGCTTGGTGGGACCTCCAGCGCGAGGGCGCCCCGGACCTCTATCCGCTCAACCGCCGCAACTCCACCGACGCCTGGGATACGTGGATCGGCTCGCAGATCAACGTCGGCCACGCGGTGGCCACTCACTCCCAGGACCCGGAGAAGGCCACGGCGGCGGCCAACGGCGTCCTCGTGGGCTTCGACGTCATTGACACCCTCCTGGCCCGCGCCACGCGGATGGAGGCCTCCCGTGAGGACGGCCTGACGATGCTCGACGGGCCGGCCCTGTCCGCCGTCGTCGCCATTGGCCAGTACCTGTGCGGCGACAAGCCCACCGGCAGCGACATCCGCCTGTTCACCACCGTCCAGTCCTACGAGTACGGCGGGCGCCAGCACTACCCCGGCGGGGAGGCGCCGTCAGTCTCCTTCTGGCCGGCGCTGGCCCGCTGGTTCCGCGCCCTGGAGAGCCGCTCGGGCTGGGTGGGGTCAGAGGAGCGCAGCGCCCTGGGCTGCTGAGGTCGCGCGGGGCCGGCGCCGGCCCCGTCCTGCGCTGGGTTCTCGCGGTCGGTTCGGGTCAGGAGGCCCCGAGCGTTCGGCTCAGCTGCTTCATGGACAGCAGCAGGTGCAAGGTGTTGGCCGGTGAGGGAAGAAAGTCGCCGTTGGCAAGGTAGAAGGCGCGCGCCTGCTCATCTCGACAGTGCACGACAAGGGCAGCGGCGCCAACTTCTCGGCTGAGCCTGTAGCACCGCTCGATCGCGTCCTTGAGCAGTGCTGCGCCGATTCCGTGCCTCTGGGCCCGCTCGTCCACTGCGAGCCGGGCCAGGAGGATGCACGGAATCTCCTCAGGTCGGCTGCGGTGATTGAGTCCCTCCGGTGCGTCATCGCGGGAGTAGGCAGCCGTCGTGATGGCGTAGTACCCGAGAATGACATCATCCTGGGTAGTGACATATGTGACGGCGTTGTTGGCCTTCTGGTTCTGCCATGCGTATCGCTGGAACCAGTCGTCCAGTTCTACTGCTCCGCTGTGAAATCCTGTCGTGACATCCTGTCGGGTGAGGCGTCGAGGGGCCTCGAGGTGTCCGCTACTCACGATTCGTTGTTAAGGTCGATGTGGGTCCCGAAGGGTGAGGGGCGGTTCCATAGGTGTGCGAAGCGGGGCGTTTCCTCCAGCGGAGCGTCCAGCGCGGCCTCAATGGCATCGAACTGCTCTGATGTCACGGAGAACCAGCGACGATCGGCGAGAATGCGCTCAGCCTCAAGTGTCGCTGAGGACAGGATGAACTCGCTGACGGAGCGGTCTGTCTGGGAGGCGGCTTGCTGAATCAGGGTCTCCTGGCGTCGTGTGGCGCGGAGATCTATCCTCTGGGTTTTTGTGGGTGACATGGGGGCTCCTTCGTGTGTGGCTAATGTACGTACGGCCCTCTAGAGAGGCAAGGTGCGCGCAGGAAAAGTGTTGCATGTCACAAATTGAGTCGGTGGGCGTGCCCCAACCCTCGTGCAGTACGCCTGGGTCCTGCCCGGAAGCGCGGACGGCGCGGCCTGACTCCGCGTCCCGGCTACGGCCGGGCGGTGAGGACCGGGTTGTACAGGAGCCGGTTGGGCGTCGTCGGGCACTCCTCACCCACGGCCATCGGCGCGATGAGCCGGTCGGCCCGCAGGTCCTCCAGGCGCGCCACCACGCGGTCGCGCAGCGTCCACGGGTCGATGGTGTTGAGATAGATCTTCGTGCCGCCCTCGAAACCCGCCAGAGTCGACACCCGCCACTTGAGCGTGATGTGCCAGGGCATGGGCTGATCCACGTCGAGCGGTTTGTGGTGCCACTCCTCGTTGCTGGGCACGTCCGCGCCCGTGGCCGCGTGCAGGGCGTGCACCAGGTCGGCGACGGCGTCGACCTCCTCATGGCTCATGAGCCACGGCTCGGGCATGGCCGACGTCGAGTACACCTCCAGCGTCGGGTAGCGGTGCCCGAACCCGGCGAAGGCCACCGCGTGCTCGTTGCTCGCCACCAGCAGTCCCTGGTAGGCGGCGTAGTCCACCGCCATCTCGTTGTACAGGTTGGGGTTGACCCGCACCTTCTGCAGCTCCAGCTGACTGGTCACCCCGCGCTCGTCGATGCCCACCAGCTGCTTGTGCAGGTGGTCGAAGCTCGCCCCGGCCGGCCGCAGCCAGTTCTGGAACACGGCCACGTAGCGCACCCACCGGTTGGCCTCGTACAGGCTGTGCATCGCATGGATCGCCAGGCGCGTGTAGGCCCGGTGCTCGGCCACGCTCAGCGTCCCCGAACCGGCCAGGCCCGTGGTGTCGAGAGCCTCGTCGGTGAAGTGGCGCCGACCAATGATGACGTCGTGCCCCCCGGCGAAGAATGCCGCCAGGAAGGTGCGGCGGGCCCGCTCGCTCATGGTGTCCCAGGAGGCCGGGTCCGCGCCCGCGGCTGCCAGCTTGGTGCGCGCCACCCGCTCCACGTGCTCGACGCCGGCCGGGTCAGCCAGGTAGGCCTCCATGCGTTCGCGGGCGGCGTCAGGGATCTCGTAGCCGTGGTTGATGTGCCAGTAGTCGAAGGAGAGGATCTCGAAGAGGTTGGGCACCCGCCGGAACTCGGCCACCGTGTCGAACAGGGCGGAGGCGGCGACGGCGTCGAGGCGCTCAAAACCGCCGTCGGCCCCGCGCACGATGCGTGCCTTCTCCGGGGGCGTATCCAGGTAGCGCGCCGCGCAGAAGGCACAGCTGTGGGTACGGTCGGCCTCCTCCAGCGGGCGAACCTCCGCCACCGGGTGCGAGATGGGCCGGTTGGCGCGGCCCGGCACGGTCCACACCTCGGTGCCGGTGAAGGGGCTGATCTGCTTGACCGTCCCATCGGTCAGGCGCGTGAGTGGTTCGGCGGAGGGAGAGTACGGCATGAGCATGCTTCCATTGTGACGCCTTGTGGCGGCTCGCGCGCCCGGTAGCCCCGACAGCGGGCCCGGCCGGCCGAGGTCGGGGTAGTCTCACTGGCTCGTGCGGACCTGCGCCGGGCCCGGCCCCGCGCCCCGCACTGCCAACATCCCCGCACCCGACTGGAGACAAGGAGACGATATGGCCGAGGTCTTCACCTCCCTGCTGCTCATCGTCGCGGTGGCCTTCATGGCGCCGCTGATCTCCTGGACCATTCCCAAACGGCTCGTGCCCGAGGTCGTCCTGCTCATCCTGGGCGGAATGCTCATCGGCCCCCACGGCCTGGGCCTGGCCGTCGAGGACTCTCGATCGAGCTGCTGCGCGAGCTCGGCGTCGCCTTCCTCTTCCTCGCGGCCGGCTACGAGATCGACGTCAACGAGCTGCGCGGGGCGGGCGGGCGCCACGCCGCCGTCGCCTGGCTGCTCTCGCTGGGGCTGGCCTTCGGCGCAGTCAGCGTCATCGGGGTGACCGGAGGGGCGGCGTCGGCCAACGGCATCGCCATCGCCACCGCCATGACCTCCACGGCCATCGGCACGATCCCTGCCGATCCTGCGCGACCGGGGCCCTGCTGCCCACGGCGGTGGGCGCCTCGATCCTCAACCACGGCGCCGTCGGCGAGGTGGGGCCGGTCATCGTCATGGCGCTGCTGCTGGGTTCACGCTCCACCTGGGCGAGCATGGTGATCCTGGGTGTCTTCCTCCTCATCACCCTGCTCATCGTCCGCTTCACCAGCCGCGTCAAGCGCGTGGGGCGCCGCCTGGTCGAGGCCATCCACCTGGGGGCCTCGACGACGGCCCAGACCACCATCCGCGCCACCGTCCTGCTCCTGGTGGGGCTGTGCGCCATCGCCGCCATCTTCGACCTCGACGTCATCCTGGGGGCCTTCGCCGCCGGCTTCGTCCTGCGTCACGCCCCTGCCCGAGGGCGACGCCGAGTTCGAGGAGAAGCTCGACGGGCTGGCCTACGGGTTCTTCGTCCCGATCTTCTTCGTCACCTCCGGTATGGGCATCGAGGCCAGGCTCAACGGCGGGGACCTGATCAACCTGCTGGCCTTCTTCGTGCTGCTGGTGCTCGTGCGGGGCGTGCCGGTGTGGCTGGCCTCCCGGGCGGAGCGCCGCAGGACGGCTCGCGCGCCTACTCAATGCGCCAGAGCCTCCAGATCGCCGTCTACTCGACGACGGCCCTGCCCATCATCGTGGCCGTTACCCAGGTGGCGGTCAGCGCTGGGAGCCATGTCGACCTCCTTCGCCTCCACCCTCGTGCTGGCCGGGGGTGCTGTCGGTGCTCGTCCTGCCGGCCGCCGGGCTGGCGCTGGGCGACCGGAGCGACCACGTTCCGGCCAACGAGGTGATGCGCGTGGTCCAGGGGCCGGCCGCCCCGACGGACGCACTCCCGAGGAGGCCACGGTCCCGGTCGGCGAGCAGGTCTCGGAGCCGCGCCGACCGGCGTCGCCGCCCAGCGGCATCAGGCTGCCGGTGACGGAGCGCACCCCGGCGACAGAAGCGAGGCGGCCGGCGCAGCCCGATCTGGTGGGCCTGCCCGACCTGCGCGAGCAGGCGACACCGGCGATGGCGCGTCTGGCCGAGCTGGGGATGCACACCCGGGGCCTGTCGCTGGAGGAGTCCCACCGCCTGGCCGCGCGCCTGGCCGAAATCGAGCAGGAGCACGCCCTGTGGCGCGAGCGCTGGCACCACGTGCGCAGACACGGCGCCACCTCCCGGGCGGCCCGACGTCGTCGGCCCCGCGGAGAGTGACGGCCTCCGTCGGCGGGCAAGCGGGTGCCTATCCCCGTTGGCCGAGCACCTGCTCGACCATCTCCTCCAGCGACGCCTGCACCGGCCGGTAGCGGGTGCCCAGCTCGTGCCGACTCCGCGAGGCGTCGGCGCGGACCGTGTAGCCCACGTTGCGTCGCACGTAGGCTCGTGTCAGCCCGACCCTGGGTGCCATCGCCAGGAGCACCGGTCCGGGCAGGGGCCGCCGCGGCAGAGGAAAAGACCGCCCGAAGCGCGGCAGCAGTCTCCCGGCGAGGGCCAACAGATCGGTGTCCTCAGCGGAGACGATGTAGCGCCCGCGGGCCCTCAGGCAGGAAAGCGGCGGCAATATGCGCCTGGGCCACCTCGCGGACATCGACGGCGCTGATTCCCAGGCGTGGCGCACCGAGGCGAGCAGTGCCGTCGATGAGCATCCGCGTGGTCGAGAAGCTCTCACTGGTGGGTGCGCTCCCCAGGGCGGGACCAACGATCATGGCCGGGTTGATGGTCACCAGGTCCCATCGCCTCTGCTCGGCGGCCAGCCGCCACGCCTCCTTCTCCGCGAGGGTCTTGGAGTAGGGATAGGGCTGGTGGCCGGCGGAGGAGGTGGTGTTCCAGCAGGTCTCGGTCAGGATTCGCCCCGGGTAGCCCTCGATGTCGACGGCGTCGCCGTACATGGCCACGATCGAGCTGGTGAGGACCACCCGCGTGACCGACGGCGTGCGCTCGACTCCGGCCAGCACGTTACGGGTTCCCTCCAGGGCCGGCTCGATCAGGTCGTGCTGTGGGTCGTCCGTCGAGTGCAGAATGGGCGAGGCGGTGTGAATGACGATCGCGCAGCCCTCCATCGCCTCGTCGTAGGAGCCGGGCTGGAGCAGGTCGCCGGCGAAGAGACGCAGAGTACCCGGTGTCTGCTCGGCCATGCGGTTCAGGTGGGCCACCTTGTTCGTGTTCTGGGGGTCGCGCACGGCGGCACGGACGGTGATGCCGGCGTCGAGCAGGCCCTTGGTGACCCAGCTGCCCAGGTAGCCGGTGGCGCCGGTGACCATAACGGGGCTGCTGGTGTCGACCGGGATGCTGCTCAGGTCGATGGTGGAATCGAAGTCGTTGATGGAGCGCGTTTCGAGGATCGCATGGGCGTAGCCTGACAGCCCTAGGAAACGAAGTCAATCAGTTTCGCTATTGATCGGTACCATCTCCCCATGAACGCAGTCGGCTCACAGGCACCGAGGAGCAAGCGCACTCCTGGGCGGCCGGTTGACGCCGCTCTGGGGCCGGCGATCATGCTGGCCGTGCGTGATCTCCTGGCCGAGCGGTTACGCCGCGCTGACGACGGCGGCCGTGGCCCGGCGCGCGGGCGTCTCCACCGCCACCCTCTACCGCCGGTGGCCCACCAAGCGCGAGCTCGTCCTGGCCTCGGCCAGGCGCATGATCGAGACCGGCGTGGCCGACGAGGCTGTAGGCTCCGAGCCGCCGCAGCCAAGACCTTCGATACCGGTTCACTGCGAGGGGACCTGCAGGCCTTCATCGCCCACAAGAACCGGGCGCTGTCGGGGCCCACAGGTCAGGCGGTGCTGTCTCTTCTGGGCGAGCTGCCGCAGGATCCGGAGCTCAAGGAGCTGCTCCTCGGGGAGCTCCTCGCCGCCACTCGCTCTCACCTGGAGCAGATCCGGGATCAGGCCCTGGCACGCGGTGAGGGCGCCGTCGACCTGGATCCTCATGCCGGAGCCCGACTGGTCCTGGGGGCGGTCCTCGCCGGGATCGCCTTTACGACCGGGGATGATGAGACCGAGCCATTGTCCGACGTCGAGCAGGATCTGCTGCTGCGGGCCCTCGGAGATGAATGACGCTACCTGCCGACGAGGCCGGGACGGGCCCGGAGGGGCGGCCCCGAATCAGCTGGACGAGGCCGCTGCCCCGGCGCTCGCGGCTGCCACGATGGCCATCGTCACGGCCTCCACGGCCCGCTGCACCGCACGCCCCACGGGGCTCTCCCCGAGATCTCCTGGATCCGGCGCTTGAGCTCCCCGCGGCTGAGACCGGTCTCCTGCTGCGGCAGGATGGTCGGCGCGACCCTGAGCGCCTGCAGGATCGACAGCAGGGCGACATCAGAGGCGGTCGGTGGCTGCACCCCGCGCAGGGTGGCGTCGATGCGTGCGCGCAGGTGCCGCTCGGGGACGGGGTCGAGCGTGGGGTAGCTGGGGTTCAGCGACCCGAACAGTCCGCCGGTGTAGATGCGCACCACCCCGGCCGCCTCAAGGACTCGGCGATGTGACGGGTGGGGTTGAGCCTGCCCCAGGACACCAGGGAGGAGAATCGCTTGCCGTCCTTGGCAGGCAGGATCTCAGGGCCCGGTCCAGGACGGGGTGCCCGGTCGGCTCGGAGCTGACGATGTAGATGCGGGGGCTGCGCTCCTCGGTCAGGCCGATGCGGCCGGCCAGCAGCAGGTCGGTGAGCAGTGCGCCGGTGAGCCCGTAGGCCGGGTACGTCATGCGGCTCTCCGGCTTCCCGGAGTCCTTGGTCAGCAGCAGGAACAGCTCTTCACAGATCAGCATCGCGTTCATGAATCCAGTACAACGCGCCGACATCGGAATGTGATCCCTCTGGGGTGCGAGATCCGGGCCCGACCCGGCTCCTCCTCGTGGGGGAGGCGCCCGCTCGTCGCCGGCTCCTCTTCTCGGCCGGCCGCGGCCCGCCTCTTGCCCACCCCGCCTGACCGCGTGGCTGCGGCCGGGCCGTTCGCGCTGGGCGTGCGCTCAGCGGCCGGATGACGCCCGAAGGTGTCGTACCCCCCGTTTAACCTGGGACCATGGCTCGCGCGATTCGGTATGACGACTGGCCGGTGGAGCTCACTGATGACCAGATCATCAGTCGGGTCGGCCACCGGGCCTTTCTGCGCGGTCTGGACTACGCGCGCAAGGGCCGGGTGCGCGGCATCGGCGTCGCCGGGGACGGGGACATCATCACCGCCCAGTCCAAGGGATCGGGCGCGCACACCTACCAGACCATGGCCTTCCGCAAGCAGGGCGCCCGCAGTTCCCGCAGCGCCCCGGCGGCCTGGTCCGGCACCTGCTCGTGCCCGGTGGGCAGCAACTGCAAGCACGTGGCCGCCCTGCTCATCACCGCGCGCGCCCTGGCGGAGGAGGGGCCCGACGACGCCGCCTCCGGTCAGGTCTCCCTCTGGGAGAGCCGGCTGGCCGGCCTGCTGCGGGTGGAGCGCGCCCCGCGCCGTCGGATGGCCCTGGAGATCATCGACGATCCCGGCAGCATGTGGGGCACTCCTGCCGGCCTGTCCATGCTGCCGCTCATTGAGGGCAAGCGCGGCTGGAACCGGCAGGGCGCCTCCTGGAGCCAGATCGCCGCCGGGGGCCTGGATGACGACGTCGACCCCACCGTCATGGGCGTTCTGCGCGAGCTGTCCGGCATGGCCGGCGGCTACGGCTTCTACCACGCCGACGACCGCCTCTCCCTGATGACGGCGCCCGCCCGCGTCTGGGACGTACTGCGCCGCGGGGTGGCGGCCGGCCTGACCCTCACCACCGCTCAGCGCCGCGGCATGCCCGTCCACCTCGCCGAGGGTCTGCGCGGCGGCGTCCGCCTCACCCGGCAGGAGGACGGCGGCGTCGTCATCACCCCCGCCCTGGACTTCGACGACGTCGCGGAGCTGCGCCGCCTGCTGGTCCCCGGACTGCGCCTGAACTTCTCCCTCATGCCGATCGGCGACCCGGTTCACGGCTTCTACACGTGGATGCCCGGGCGCGAGCTGCTTCTCATGCCTCTCGAGCCGCGCCCCACCGAGGCCCTCTCCCGGGTGCTGCTGGGCGACGGCGAGGCCATCACCATTCCGGCCGGGGACGTCGCGCGCTTCGAGACCGAGCACCTCGAGGCCCTCACCCGGGCGCTGCCGGTCCTGTCCGCCGACGCCTCCATCCGCATGCCCCCGGCCCATGACGCTGCGCGCCGCGCTCGCGGTCCACGTCGACGCCGCCGAGCACCACCTGACCACTGAGTGGTCCGTCCGCTATGTCAGCGAGGATGGTGAGGTCCGGCACGCTCACGGCCTGCCCGACCTGTCCGCGGCGGCCGAGGGCCGCATCGAGGGCGAGACCACCGGCCGAGACCTGGAGGGCGAGACCCGCCTGGCCCGCGAGGTCCTCAACCACCTGCTGTCCCTGGCCGGCCAGCACCCGGCCCTCTGGCAGCCCCTCGACCTGCGCGGCATGGCCACGGCCCGTTTTATGACTGAGACGCTGCCGGTCCTGCGCGAGCTGGAGGCCTTCGATGTCGAGGTCGACGACGACGTCCCCGACTACCGTGAGGCCGACGCCGCCCCGGTCATCACCACCAGTGTCAGTGATGACGAGGACCGCCCCGACTGGTTCTCCCTGTCCGTGCGCGTCCACGTGGGCGAAGAGGAGATCCCTCTGGCGCTGCTCATGGCGGCTGTGGCCGCCGGGGAGCCCGAGGTGCTCCTGGAGTCGGGCACCTGGGTGAGCATCGACCGTCCGGAGATCGAGGCCCTGGCCCGCCTCATGGAGGAGGGCCGCGAGCTGGCCGATCCGCAGGCGCAGGGCGAGCTGCGGGTCAGCGCCCTGCACGCCGGCTACTACGAGGTCCTGGAGTCCCTCGGCGTCATCGAACGGGCCACGGCCCGCTGGAAGGAGCGGGTCGGTCGGCTGCTGGAGCGATCGCGCGCCGCCGAGGCCGCGGCCGGGTCGTCCGGCGGGGCCGCTGACGACGCGGGTGCCGGTGAGGGTGCCGGTGATGGGGCCGGCGGGGCGGCCGTGCCCGAGGGGATGCGGGCGACGCTGCGCCCCTACCAGCTCGAGGGCTACCGGTGGCTGGACTTCCTGCGCCAGGCGGGCCTCGGCGGGATCCTGGCCGACGACATGGGACTGGGCAAGACCGTTCAGGTGCTCGCCGCCGTCCAGCGCCTCATCGAGCAGCGCGAGGAGCCCCAGGGGCGGGAGCCGGTCGACGCCGGCGCCGGAGCTGACGGTGCTGAGCGTGTTGGCCGTGCCGCTGGGGGCTGCACGTGAGGACGCCGGAACCGACTCGGGGGCACCCGCAGGACGGGGCAGGCGGCCCGGCCGCTGAGCCGGCCGACGAGCCGACCGACTCCGGTGAGCCGGAGGGAGCGGGCCGGTGCTTGTCATCGCGCCGACCTCCGTCGTCGGCTCCTGGGTGGAGCAGGCCGAGCGCTTCTGCCCGGGGCTGCGGGTGCGGGCCGTGAGGCGGACCGCCGCCAAGCGCGAGCAGACCCTGAAGGAGATCGCGGAGGGCTGCGACGTCGTCGTCACCTCCTACGATCGCGCGCCTGTGCGAGGAGGAGTTCATCGCCCAGGACTGGGCCTGGGTGGTGTGCGACGAGGCCCAGTTCGTCAAGAACCACACCTCGGCCACCTACAAGGCCGTGCGGCGGCTGCGGTCGCCGTCGACCATCGCGATCACGGGCACGCCGCTGGAGAACTCGCTCATGGACCTGTGGGCGCTCATGAGCATCGCGGCGCCGGGGCTCCCTGCCCGATCCGGAGCGCTTCGGGCAGGTCTACCGCAAGCCGATCGACCGTGGGGATGCTGAGGCGCTGGGGCGGCTGCGGCGCAGGATGCGGCCCTTCCTGCTGCGGCGCACCAAGGAGCAGGTGGCCGCGGACCTGCCCGCCAAGACCGAGCAGGTCCTGGCCGTCGAGCTGGGCGCCAAGCACCGCAAGGCCTACGACCAGCGCCTGGCCCGCGAGCGCCAGAGGATCCTTGGACTGCTGGAGGAGGACACCGCCCAGTCGCGCTTCATCGCGCTCAGGCGCTGACCACCCCTGCGGCAGATGGCACTCGACCCGGCGCTCGTTGACGGCGGGGGACGGGATGGAGCCTGAGGCCGCCGAGAGCGCGGGTGGCGGGGAAGCCGGGGGAGGCCGCCGGCGGGACGGGCGGTTCCGGCAGAGGGCGGCCCGCGGCGCGAGGGCCGCGAAGGGCAAGCGGTCACCGCCCCGCAGCGGGCCGCGGGGGGCCGGGGCGGCGGCCGAGCCCGTCGGCCAAGGTCGAGGTGCTGGTCGAGTACCTGGGGCCGATCCTCTCCGAGGGGCACCGCGCCCTCGTCTTCTCCCAGTTCACGCGCTACCTCTCCGGCGTGCGCGAGCACCTGGAGGCCACCGGTGTGCGAACCGCCTACATGGACGGCTCCACCCCCAACCGGCAGGAGGTCATTGACGCCTTCCGGGCCGGCCAGGCCGACGTCTTCCTCATCTCCCTCAAGGCCGGAGGCTTCGGGCTCACGCTCACCGAGGCCGACTACGTCTTCCTGCTGGACCCGTGGTGGAACCCGCAGGCCGAGGAGCAGGCCATCGACCGCACCCACCGGATCGGCCAGGACAAGCCGGTCATGGTCTACCGGCTCGTCTCAGCCGACACCATCGAGGAGAAGGTCATGGCCCTCAAGGAGAAGAAGGCCGAGCTCTTCGCCCGGGTCGTCGAGGGGCCGGTGAGGTCGAGACCGGCGGCGAGGGCGGTACGGGTGCTGCGGTGGGCTCGGGTGGGCTCAGCCCGGCGGCCCTGACCGCTGCCGAGATCCGCGAGCTCATCGAGGGCTGAGGCCCTCGACGTCGTCGGGCGCCGCTGTGGGCCGGCCGTCCCCAACCACCTGCACTGTGTCCCAGTCCGGTTGTGCCCTGGCGGGTGTTGTCGACGCGGCCGGGGACGTTACGCGCGAACAGGGGACACTTTTCTTCCGGTCGGGGACGTCTCGCGCGTTGGGGGACGGGATTGCTGTCCCCGACGGCGTCGAATGCCCCCGGCCGGAACGAGACGCACCCGGCTGCGCAGAATGTCCCCGCCCGGGGCCGTTGGGGCGGGGGCCGGTGGCGGTCTGCACTATTCCCCTCGGTCTCCTCCGGTGTGCCCGCTGCGGTGCGCCAGGTACGGTGCCGGTCTACCTCATCCCCGGTCTCCTCCCGTGCCGGCCGACCATCACGCGCGGGCGCCTGCAGGGGCCCATCCACGCGGATCGGCCAGGGCGCGGGCGATCCCCGGGTCCACAGGGCCGGGACTGCAAGTGGTCTCCACAGGGCTGACAAGCCCCCGAGCGCGCAGGCTCGGGGCGGTCCGATGCTGATGGTGCGGGCACGGCGCCCGCTGGGGAGCAGCGGTGCGCTGGTCCCCACCGACCAGAGGAGAACCACCATGAGGAGACCCACCAGGACCACTCTGCGCGCTCTGCGCACCAGTGTGATGCTGGCCCGTCCGGGTGATGCGTCAGCGCTGCCGTCACTCCTGCGGCGACTGGCGACCAAGGAGGAGGGCATGGCCACCGCCGAGTACGCCATCGGCACCTTGGCGGCCGCGGCCTTCGCCGGCCTGCTGCTGGCGCTCATGCGCTCGGGCAGCTTGAGCGGGGCGTTGCAGTCCATCATCGAGTCGGCGCTCTCGGTGTGATGTGCGGCGTCATCGCAGCAGGTGGGCGCGCTCGCCCCCGAGTGGCCCGGGTACCCGGCGTGGGCCGACGTCGCCGCCCGGGTCCCGCATCCCGCCGGCCCTCCGGCCGCGCGGAACCGCACCCCTCACCTGGTCGCCGGCCCCGACGAGACCGTGGGGCCGGCGGCCAGGACGGGTGTACCGGACGAGGGGAGCAGGGGATGGTGACGGCCGAGACGGCACTGTCGCTGCCCGCCGTCGTCCTCGTCCTGCTGATGGTGCTGGCGGCGGTCAGCGCAGGTGTCACCCAGCTGCGGGTGGCCGACGCCGCCCGCACCGCCGCCCGCCAGGCCGCCATCGGCCAGGGCGACTACGCCGGCGCCGCCCAGAGCGTGGCCGGAGGGTGAGCCTCGACCTCGAGCAGGGCGAGCTCACCTGCGTCACTGCCGCCCGACCCGTCCCCGGACCCCTGGGCGGACTGGGGCTGACGGCGCGCGCCCGCGCCTGCACCTACACCGAACCGAGCAGTCCGCATGAGCCGCCGTGGAGACAAGAGCCGACAGACGGCCCACGCCCCGGTTCTGTCGGGTTGCTGGCCTTCGCTCACCGAGCCGAGCAGTCCATGGGCTGCCGTGGAGACAGGACTCGACAGGCGGCCCACACCCCGGATTCGCCAGACCTGCTGGCCTTCGCCGCGACTGCGCTCGCGACCTTGAGTCGGCAGACCGGTGGGCCGCTCAGCCGCCGGGCTGGACGAGCTGTGCGGCAACCAGCCACGCGGGGTGCCTGGGGAAATCGCCCCGGCTGCAACGAGCGCGGCTCGGGGACCGTCTACGCGCTGGGCGTCATCGCGGTGCTGCTGGCGGCGGCGCTCGGCATCACGGGCCTCATCCAGGCCCAGAGCGCCACCGGCCGCGCCCGGGCCGCCGCCGACCTCGCTGCCGTCTCCGGTGCCACGGTCCTGTCCTCGGTCATCGCCCCCGGCGACCCCTGCGCCATGGCCGGGCGCGTCGCCGCCGCCAACGGCGCCTCGGTGAGCTCCTGCTCCGTGACCGGCGAGGACGTCACCGTCAGCGTCGTCGTCCCGACGACGATTCTTGGCCGACCCCGCCAAGCCACGGCCCAGGCCCGCGCCGGCCCCGTCGATGCCCCTGCCCAAGCCGTGAACCGGCCCGAATCCGGTCGTTGAGACGGTGCGCTGGGGCGCCCCAGCCTCAGTCCTCGACGGCGACGGTGGCGCCGCCCGCGAACTGGGCCGCGTGGAGGCGCGCGTAGGCGCCGCCGGCCGCGATGAGCTCGTCGTGGTTGCCCTGCTCGACGATGTCGCCGTGCTCCATGACCAGGATGGTGTCGGCGTCGCGGATCGTGGACAGGCGGTGGGCGATGATGAAGCTCGTGCGGCCCTCGCGCAGCGCGTTCATCGCCTGCTGGACCAGCAGCTCGGTGCGGGTGTCCACGCTGCTGGTGGCCTCATCGAGGATGAGCACGGCCGGGTTGGCCACGAAGGCCCGCGCGATCGTGAGCAGCTGGCGCTCGCCGGCGGAGATGTTGGCGGCGTCCTCCTCCAGAACCGTGTCGTAGCCCTGCGGCAGGGCCTTGATGATGTGGTCGACGAAGCACGCCCTCGCGGCGGCCTCGACCTCCTCATCAGTGGCCCCGGGCCGCCCGTAGCGGATGTTCTCGCGGATCGTGCCGGCGAACAGCCACGGGTCCTGCAGGACCATGCCGGTGCGGCGCCGCACGTCGTGGCGCGTCATGGTGGCGATGTCGCGCCCGTCGATGAGGATGCGCCCCCCGTCGAGCTCGTAGAAACGCATGAGCAGGTTGACCAGCGTGGTCTTGCCCGCTCCCGTGGGCCCCACGATCGCGACCGTGTGCCCGGGGTCAACCCGCAGCGACAGGTCCCGGATGAGCTCGACCTCCGGGCTGTAGGGAGAAGCGCACGTGCTCCATCTCGATGACACCCGGACCCGTCGGGCTCGTCGGCGAATCCGCTGGGGTGCTGGGGCTGTCCCCCGCGGCCCGGTCGGCATCCGCAGCCTCTGCGGCGTCTCCAGCGGCACCGGCGGTCGCGGTGCCTGCTGCGCCCGAGGCGTCGGCCGTGCCTGCGGGGGTCTCCGGGGCGACGTCGTCGGGACGCTCCTCCTCGGCGTCGAGCAGTTCGAAGATCCGCTCGGCGCTCGCGGTCCCGGACTGCACGGCCGTGGCCATGCCGCCGAGCTGGCCCAAGGGCTGGGAGAACTGCTGGGAGTACTGGATGAAGGCCTGCACGTCGCCCAGGCGCAGCGACCCGGAGGCGACCATGGCGCCGCCGACCACCGCGATGGCCACATAGTTGATGTTCCCGATGACCTGCATGATCGGCATCATGATCCCGGAGAGGAACTGGGCGCGCAGCGAGGCCCGGAACAGCTCCTCGTTTTTCGGCGGCGAAGGCCTCGCGCACCGAGTCCGTGCGCCCGTAGACCTGCACCAGGGCGTGCCCGGAGAAGGACTCCTCCACCCGGGTGTTGATCTTGCCGGTGCGCGCCCACTGGTGGGTGAAGGCCTTCTGCGAGCGCGGCCCGATTACCCCGAAGACCACGCCCATGAGCGGGAACATGATGAGCGCCACCAGCGCCAGCTTCCAGGAGATGGAGAACATCATCCCCAGCACGCCCACCACTGTGAGGATCGCGGTCAGGGCACTGGACAGGGACTGCTGGAGGGTGTTGGTGACGTTGTCGACGTCGTTGGTCAGGCGACTGAGCAGCTCACCGCGCTGGACGGTGTCGAAGTAGCTCAGCGGCAGGCGGTGGACCTTGTCCTCCACCTGGGCGCGCAGCCGGTAGAGGGCCTTGATGGTGATGCGGTTGATGAGCCAGCCCTGGAGCCAGTTCAGGACCGCCGAACCCACGTACAGGGCCAGCACCACCGTCAGGATCCGACCCAGGCGGGTGTAGTCGATGCCTGCGCCGGGGACGACGTCCATGGCGGAGAGCATGGTGGCGAAGTCATCCATCCCCCGCGCCCGCAGGGCCTCAATGGCCTGGGCCTTGGTGGTGCCGGCCGGCAGCATCGTGGAGACCACGCCCTCGAAGATGACGTTGGTGGCCTGGCCCAGCACCTTGGGGCCGCCACCGCCAGCACGACCGTGCCCACGGCGGCCAGGGCCACGACCACCAGCGAGACCCGGTAGGCGCCCAGCAGCCCGACCATCCGCTTGAAGGAGGGCCAGAAGGCCTCGGCCTTGCCCGGGGGCGGCCCGGCGTGCCTGTCGCCCGAGGACGCCTGCGCCTCAGCGGCCAGCTTGAGGTCCTCCTCGCTGAGCTCGTCGGGGCCGACGGCGGTGCCCGCGCCGCTCTCGGCGCTCTTGCCGGTGTTCCCGCTGGTGTTTTTGCCCATGTGGCTGCTCGCGTTCCTGCTCATGCTGCGGCCTCCGCTCCGAGCTGGGAGGTGACGATCTCGCGGTAGACGGAGCAGGTGGCCAGCAGCTCGGTGTGCGTGCCGCTGCCCACCAGGTGTCCGCCGTCCAGGACGAGGATCTGGTCGGCCTCGGTGATCGTGGAGACGCGCTGGGCCACGATCACCTTCGTGATACCGGCCGTGGCCGGCCCCTATAGCCTCGCGCAGCCGCGCGTCGGTGGACACGTCCAGGGCCGAGAAGAGTCGTCGAAGATGAGGATGTCGGGGCGGCGCACCGGGCCCGGGCGATGGCCAGGCGCTGACGCTGACCGCCCGAGACATTCGTGCCGCCCTGGGCGATGGGCGCCTGAAGGCCCCCGTCCATCTTCGAGACGAAGTCCTTGGCCTGGGCGACCTGAAGGGCCTCCCACAGCTCGTCGTCGGTGGCCTCCTCGCGCCCCAGGCGCAGGTTGGAGGCCACGGTGCCGGCGAACAGGAAGGGCTGCTGGGGCACGAGCCCCATCTGGGCCCACAGCGCCTCGGGGTCAGCCTCGCGCACGTCGGTGCCGCCGATGAGCACCTGCCCGCTGCTGGCCTGAAGCAGCCGGGCCAGCAGCCGCACCACCGTGGACTTGCCCGACGCCGTCGAACCGACGATCGCCGTCGTCGTACCGGGCTGGACCGTGAAGCTCACCTCCGCCAGGACGCGGGCGTCGGCGTCGGGGTAGACGAAGGTGACGTCCCGCATCTCAACCGTTCCGGGGGCCGGGAAGGTGTCGACGGCGTCGGGGGAGGAGGTGATGGTCGGCGCCGTTGCCAGCACCTCGCTGATGCGTTCGGCGCACACGGCGGCGCGCGGGATCATGATCGTCATGAAGCTCGCCATGACGATGCCCATGAGGATCTGCATGAGGTAGGACATGAAAGCGATGAGGGTGCCGACCTCCACGTCGCCGTCGCCGACCCGGTGGCCGCCGAACCAGATGACGCCGACGATCGTCACGTCCAGCACCAGCATCACCAGCGGGAACAGCAAGACGAAGAGCTGCCCCACGCGCTCGCCGACCCGGGCGATATCGGTGTTGGCGTCCCCGAAGCCGCTCGGTCTCGGCCTCCTCGCGCACGAAGGCGCGGATGACCCGGATGCCGGTGAGCTGCTCGCGCATCACCCGGTTGATGGCGTCGAGCTTGTCCTGGTAGGAGCGGAACAGGGGCAGCATCCGGCCCACGATGAGCCCCACCGCCACGAGCAGGACCGGCACCGACAGCCCGATCAGCCACGACAGGCTCGGGGCGCGCGTGACTGCCATGACGATGCCGCCCACCGCCATGACCGGCGCCGTCACCAGCATCGTGGCACTCATCATCACCAGCATCTGGACCTGCTGGACGTCGTTGGTGTTGCGGGTGATGAGCGAGCCCGCCCCGAAGGCGGAGATCTCCCGCTCCGAGAAGCCGCTGACCCGGTCGAAGACCTCGCCGCGCAGGTCCCGGCCCATGCTCATCGCCGCGCGCGCCGCCAGATACGTCGCCGCCACCGAGCACACGCCCTGGGCCAGGCTCACCCCCAGCATGAACGCGCCCATCCGCCAGATATAACCGGTGTCCCCGGTGGCCACACCCTTGTCGATGATGTCGGCGTTGAGGGTGGGGAGGTACAGGAGGCCATCACCTGAGCGAACTGAAGCACCAGGACGCACACCAGCAGCCCCGTGTAGGGGCGCAGGTGCGTGCGCAGTAATCGAAGGAGCATGCCGGGAACGTATCAGCCTCACGGTGGGTGAGGGCGAGCATCTCATGAATATGAGGAGAGCGTCTTATGAATTTACGTTCATGCCCAAGTATGGGGCGGCCTCACGTCGCGTCAGGTCTGGCGGCCGGATTGACCGTTTCGGACGACTTTGCCGCTGCTCCTGGGGAGTGCGGCTCGCAAAGCAGCAGGTCGAAGCTCAGTTACTTCTGGTTACTGGGCTGGAGGGTGCGTCAAAGTCGTCCGTTCCGGACAGTTCTCGGTGAGCGGGGTCGGCGGTTGAGGGGTGCTGGGGCGCCGCCTCGAGCAGGAGCCGCAGCAGGACGGCGGCCCCGGCCTTGTCCAGGGGCTCGTTGTTGTTGCCGCACTTGGGTGACTGCACACAGGAGGGGCAGCCGCTCGCGCAGCCGCAGCCCTCAATGACTGCCAGCGTCGCCTCCAGCCAGTCGCGCCCGGCCCGGTAGCCGCGCTCGGCGAAGCCCGCCCCGCCGGCGTGCCCGTCGTGGACGAAGACCGTGGGCGCCCCCGTCTGCGGGTGCAGCGCCGTTGACAGCCCGCCGATGTCCCAGCGGTCGCAGGTGGCCAGCAGCGGCAGCATCCCGATGCTCGCGTGCTCGGCGGCGTGCAGAGCCCCGGGCAGGTCGGTGGGCTCCAGGCCCGCCGCCTCACAGACCTCCTGCGGGATCGTCCACCACACGGCGGCGGTGGGCAGCACGTGCTCGTCCATCTCCAGGGCGTGCTGGGAGACGACCTCCCCGCCGGGCAGTGCCATCCGCTGGTAGCCGGTCACTTGACTGGTGACCTCCACCGAGCCGAAGGACCAGGTGATCGCCGTCGTGCTCGGGGGCTCGGGGTGTCGCCGGGGGCCGGCCCCGCCTGCCCGCTGCCGGCTGGACCGGGACCGTCACTGGCCGGATCGGGACCCGTGCCGGAGTCGCCGCCGGAACTGGCCGGCTCTTCGGGGTCGCGTGCCGACGGCTCACGGCAGTCGCCCGGCGTCGTCTCACCCGGCCGGCCCCAGACCTGCTGCTCGCGCTCGGCGATGATGCGCACGCTCGAGCGCGACCGGGCCCGCGTGCGGTAGCCGACCGCTGCCTTCTGCCGCACGAGGGCGACGTCGTCGGCCAGCTCCTCGACCACGTAGACGCGCCCCTGGTGGACGTAGACCGCGCCCTCGTGGACGGTGGAGTCGGCGGCCGCGCCGTCGACTGTGCCGATGACGACGCCCGTGTCGGCCTCCACCACCGGCACCTCGGGCGGCCCGTCGCCGCGCAGGGAGGTCAGGGTCCTGGGGCCGCCCGGGCAGGTTGACGTTCCAGAACCAGCCCGTGGGCCGACGTCGCAGCGCGCCCCGACCCTCCAGCTCGCGCAGCAGGGCGTCGTCGGGCAGGCCGAACAGGGCCAGGTCCGAGGCCCGCAAGGGCGCCTCGGAGGCGGCGGCGCACAGGTGGGGCGCGAGCACGTAGGGGTTGGCCGGGTCGAAGACCGTGGCCTCGGGGCGGCGAAGACCGCCTCGGGGTGGTGCACCAGGTAGGCGTCCAGCGGGTTGTCGGAGGCGATAAGGACGGCCAGTCCGCGGGTCCCGGCGCGTCCGGCCCGGCCCGCCTGCTGACCCAGTGAGATGCGCGTGCCCGGCCAGCCGGCGATGAGGACCGCGTCCAGTCCGGTGACGTCGATGCCCAGCTCTAGGGCGTTGGTGGTGGCCAGGGCCCGCAGCCGGCCCGAGCGCAGGTCGGCCTCCAGGGCTCGGCGCTCCTCGGGCAGGTAGCCGCCGCGGTAGGCCGCCACCGTGCCGACGAGCTCGGGCAGTGAGAGCCCCAGCGTGTGGCGGGCGCGCTCGGCCACGACCTCCGCCGAACGACGCGAGCGCACGAACACCAGCGCCCGGGCGCCCACGCTTAGCAGGTCCACCAGCAGCTCGGCGGCCTCGACGACGGCGCTGCGCCGCGCCGACGGGTCCTCGCCCAGATCGCCCGAGTCGGGTTCGACGCTGCTAGGCGGGGTAGCGCCGCTCGTGACAGAAGGCCGGCCGTGGGCAGCGGAGGCGGTGGCCTCGGTGCCGGCCTTCGGCGGCGCCTCTGTTCCCGACACGTGCTGCGGGGGCGGTGTGGCTCTGGGGGCAGGGAGACTGTCGCCGTCGGCGTACGCGGGCCGAGGCGCGGTGGGGTTTGGGGAGCTCGCGGAGGAGCTGGTGCCGTTGAGTGCGGTGGGGCTTGGGGAGCCTACGGGTGCCGGACCGCCCTCGCCGAGGGCCGACAGCACCCAGGGGTCGCGCAGGGCCGGCTGCCACAGGGCCAGGGTGCGCTCCCCGGCGGGTGCGCCGTCCTCGGTGACGGCCACGACGTCGTCGGGCTCGACGCCGATGAGACGGGCTGTGGTGAGGGCCGGCTCGGCCGCCGTCGCCGAGGCGCACAGGACGACCGGCTGCGGGCCGTGCGGGCGCAGGCGCGCCACGAGCCGCAGGAGGCGGCGCAGCACGAGGGCAACGTGCGCCCCCAGGATTCCGCGGTAGGCGTGGCACTCGTCGATGACGATATAGCGCAGGCCCCGCAGGAGGCGGCTCCAGCGCTCGTGGCCCGGCAGCAGCGAGAAGTGAAGGAAGTCGGGGTTGGTCAGGACGACGTCTGCGTGGGCGCACCCAGTCGCGCTCGGGCAAAGGTGTATCCCCGTCGCAGGGTGCCGGCGCGTACCGTGCGCAGGGAGCCCGCGGGCGTGCCGGCCTCGCGCTGGACGGTTTCGAGCTCGCCGACGAGCCGGGCCAGGGCGGCGGCCTGGTCGGCGGCGAGCGCCTTGGTGGGGGAGAGGTACAGGGTGGTGGGGCGCTGGGTGTGGGCGGAGATGCGCGTGTCGGCGCCGGGGGCCTGGGCGGCCAGGACGTCGGAGAGCGCCGGCAGCCAGGCTGCCAGGGACTTGCCCGAGCCGGTGCCGGTGGCCAGGACCGTGTGGTGGCCGGCGTGGGCGGAGTGCGCGGCGGCCACCTGGTGCGTCCAGGGGCACTCGACGTCCAGGCGGCGGTAGGCGGCCACGAGGTCGGGGTCCGCCCAGTCGGGCCAGTCGGCGTGGCGTCCAGGGCGGGCCGGGGTGCGCTGGAGGTGGACGAGCCGGCCGTCGCGCCCACCGATGGACTCCAGGAGCCCGGTGAGGTCGCGTGCGGTCCCGTCTGCCATGGGGCACAGTGTGCACCACCGGTGGCTATCGCAGGCTGGTGCGTTCGTAGGTTAGCCCGCGTGTTCGGGGGCTCAGGGTACGAGCTGGCGACCTACCCTACGAACGCGTGCGCTGGGCGGGCTGAGTGGGGGTCTTGGCGGTGTGTTGTGGGGTCTGGGTGTCACGTTTGGCGACTTTTAGGGTGTCCATTGGCTGGTGTGCCCGTGCCTGTATGGCTCTGGCCTGCGTATACGTGGCCGGGTGTGATGGTCGTCGGCCTGGGGTGTGTCTGAAAAGTCGCCCACAGTGACACCGCGCTCGCAGGGCGAACCTGGTGGTCTACTCTCCGACTGCGTGCACCAGGCGTCGGGCGGGCTGAGTGGGTCTCGGCGGTGTGTTGTGGGGTCTGGGTGTCACGTGTGGCGACTTTTAGGGCGCCCATTGGCTGACGCGCCCGTGCCTGTATGGCTCTGGCCTGCGTATACGTGGTCGGGTGTGATGGGTGGGTTCTGGTGGTGGATGCACCACTCGTGGAGGGGTGTTTTGTGTCTAGGACCTGGTTTGATCAGGAGTTCGTCGCGATGCGGTGGCGCGGGTGGTGGCTGGTGAGTCGGCTTCGGCGGTGGCTCGGGATCTGGGGTGCTGTCGTGGGTCGGTGAGCCTGTGGTGCCAGAAGGCGGGGGTGGAGCTGGTGGGCGGACGACGGGTGGGACTGCCCAGTCCGACCAGGCCAGACGCGCCAAGGTCATCGAGGCTGTCCTGGCCGGAGCGTCCCTGACCCAGGCAGCAGCCGCGGCCGGGGTGAGCCGGGATGCCGCGAGGCGGTACTGGCACGATCAGGCCATGGAGGACGCAGCAACAGCATCAAGACGCTCACCAAGGCGGCGGGGGTGGAGGACTGGTCGGCGTCGGCCTGCGCCGGGCGGGTCGGGCGCGGGCAGCGCGTCAGCGACGCCGAGCGGGTCCTGATTGCTCAGGGCCGGGCCCGTGGGGACTCGGCCGCCGCCATCGCCCGCGCCCTGGGGCGGTGCCGTCAGACCGTCTGGCGGGAGATCGCCCGCAACACCGGCTCTGACGGGGTCTACCGGGCCCCGGGGGCCTCGGCTGCGGCCCAGGAGCGCCTGGCCCGCCCCAAGACCAGGAGGCTCGACGCCGATCCCGCCCTGCGCGCCGAGGTAGTGGCCCTGCTCGAGGACGGGGCCAGCCCTCGCCAGATCAGCGCGCGCCTGCGCTGGGCCCACCCCGACAATGAGTCCATGCGCATATCCCATGAGCAGATCTACCAGGCTCTCTACGTCCAGGGCGCCGGGAGCCTGCGCCAGCAGCTGCGGGTGGACAAGGCCCTGCGCTCGGGACGCACCCGGCGCCTGCCCCGCTCACCGCTGGCCGGTCTGCCCCGCAGGTCAAGGCGCCCTTGGATCGAAGGGGCCCAGATCAGTGTGCGCCCGCCCCAGGCCGCCGACCGGGCCGTACCGGGTCACTGGGAGGGCGACCTGGTCATCGGCGCCGGCGGGCGCAGCGCCCTGATCACCCTGGTGGAGCGCACCAGCCGCTTCGTGCTCATACACCGCCTGGGCGCCGGCCACGACTCCCAGACCGTCACCACCGCCTTGCAGACCATGGTCGCTGACCTGCCCCGAGCCGTGAGAGCCTCGATCACCTGGGACCAGGGAAGCGAGATGGCCCGGCACGCCGGCTTCACCGCCGCCACCAACATCCCGGTCTACTTCGCCGACCCCCACAGCCCCTGGCAGCGCCCCACCAACGAGAACACCAACCGCCTGATCCGCGAGTACCTCCCCAAGGGCACCAGCTTCACCGATGTCACCGACACCCAGGTCCAGCTCATCCAGGACCGCCTCAACCGCCGACCCCGTCTGGTCTTGAACGGACAGACCCCAACTGAGAAACTCAACGACATCATCAACGGTGCAAACACCACCTGACCCCACCATGGTCGTCGGCCTGGGGTGCGTCTGAAAAGTCGCCCACAGTGACACCGCGCTCGCAGGGCGAGCTGGTGGTCTACTCTCCGACTGCGTGCACCAGGCGTCGGGCGGGCTGAGTGGGTCTCGGCGGTGTGTTGTGGGGTCTGGGTGTCACGTGTGGCGACTTTTTAGGGTGTTGATCGGCTGGTGTGCCCGTGCCTGTATGGCTCTGGCCTGCGTATACGTGGCCGGAGTGCGATGGTCGTCGGCCTGGGGTGTCTGAAAAGTCGCCCACAGTGACACCGCGCTCGCAGGGCGGGCCTGGTGGTCTAGCCTCCGACCGTGTGCTGGGGTGTGGGGGTTAGTGGCCTTGGGCTTCTTCGGCGTCGTCGGTGAGGTAGGTGACGACGCGGACCAGGTCGTAGGGGGTGGAGGTCTCGGTGGTGGTGATGGTGCCCTCAATGGGCCGCCACTGGTTCTCGCCGGCGGGGCGGTATCGGGTGGTCCAGGTGGTGGTCAGGGTCGTGGTCACACCGGTGGCGGTGTGCCGGTAGTGGTGGGTCACGGTCTGGTTGGGGTAGGGGGCTCCGGGGTCGGTGGTGGTTGTGGTGGTGCCGTCTCCCCAGCCCCAGGTGTAGGAGGCGGGGGTGAACTCCACCTCGATGGGGTGCCCAGGATCGTGGTGGTCTGATACCGGGGGGTGGGGTTGGTGTAGACGATGAAGGCCATGGAGATAATGACCTTGGGCCCCGGGGGCTGGCGCGTGATACCCGAGCCCTGAGCAATCAACGTCGCAGCCTGACGAGTAGTGATCGTGATCGTGCGGGGACCATCATCGCCGGCGGGCTCGGAGGGTTCAGGCTCTGGATCCCAATTGCACGCAGCCCGCATTTTCTTGTGCTCATCTTGGTAAGATTTGCAGCTGCCGTGAGGTATCGCCAATTTGGTGTGACTGTCTGAGTATTGCACGGTCGTTCCAGGAGAACTGGGAGACTCAGGTTGCTCTGCAGGCTGAGGTGGCGTCACAGTTTCACGACGTTCTCCATGAGTGACAACATGATTATCGTCAGACTCCGCTCCCCAGTTTACGGCCGTTCCGGAGTCCTGAGAGGAACCTGGTGCACCCACGGCGCTTGGAGACAGCACCCCTGTGCATATCATTAGGGCAATAGTGATGCGATAGTGGGAGTTCATTGTTCCAACACCCTGACTCCGCCGACCATCCAGCGAGTTCCGTTGTATCGGATTGCGAAGTCCAGGACTTGGTTGTCTTTGGGGTCGGAAATTGTCGGATCTTTCCCTCCGCCTGGGTGCGACACTACCTTTCCTTGATTGGCGGTGACGTCTAGCTCGTTGTAGTCGTATCCTTCAATTTTCTCGTAGTATGTGTAGTTCGTGATTTCTTGGTCCCACTTGTCCGCCCAGCCGCCGTTCTGGTGGAGCTTGGTGGCCCGGTCTATCACGGATTTGCAGAACTGGCAGCGGTCGTCGCTCATGGCGGCGAGTTCGGCGGTGTTGCCGGTCATGTAGGCGTAGCGGTAGAGCTCGAGGAAGTACCAGGCCGTCATGGCTGCCCCTCACGTGTCTGGTCATTCATCTGCTCAGGCTTCTCCGGTGCGGGTTCGGCCAGGGCGGCACTCGCGCTTGGCGCGCAGCTCAGGAGTCAGCGCCGCTTCCCGGGAGGCGGTCGCAGAGGCGTTAGCATCAGCGATGCCCTTCTCAGCCCGGGCAATAGCCGCCGACGCGCTGGCGCTGGCGCTCACACTGGCCTCAGCCTTGGCGTCCTTCACCGAGCAGGCCGCCGCCCCCAGCGCCAGCACACACACCACCACCAGGCCAGCCACACCCCGCCGGTACCCTGAAACGAGAACCGGGCCGAGCCTCGGGTCGGGGTCTGGGTCCCGGCAGCGTCGACCCACGCGGCCGTCCCGGACTGACGGCCAGGGCCTCTGCTCCGCGTGCCCTGTCGACACCATCAAGGTTCAGGCCGGTCTGACGGTCGTGTGCGGTGGGACGCCGCCCCAAAGTGGCTGGCCGTCTGCTCGGCCGCCCCACCCCTCCAGGCGGAGACACCCGCCCCGCGTGCTCGCCGAGGTCCAGGCGGGCGTGGCGTTCACATGAGGTAAGACCCAGCTCCGGCACGGATGATCGACCGCCTGACTGCTCCGCCCCTCCAGTCGGAGCTGCTCGCTCCATGTGCTCGCCGGGGCCGTCGAGGTCCAGGCGGGCGTGGTGACTTTGCTTCACGGGGCGCTGCTCCGACGCGGCCATCTGGCCGTGGTCGGTTGCCGGCTGCCGCACACCTATGGGCGCAGCAGATCGTAGGGACGCACTCATCACGGAAGCCTCCTCGCCACCAAAACAACTCCATACCCCGCCCGGCCGGGCGACACTGCCCATCCAAGCGGTGTATTGACACTACCCGCACCAACGCTCCATGACCAGGCTTAGAGGCCACCCTGTGGAAAACCCCGGAAAGAGACTCATGCACCAGCCCCCGTCGGTGCCGGCCCGGGCTCTTGAGTTACTCCGCTCAACAGGCCGGGGCCTCGGACCGCTCGCCAGGAGTGGTCCGAGGCCCCGAAGATCCGTGCTCGCGGCTGCTCCTTCCTGCGCCGCCTTATGCCATCACGCCGCCCTATGCTGTCGCGGCGGCTGGACCTGCAGCGGCAGCGCCGTTGAGAGCGGCGTCAGGCCTGCTGCCGGTACGCGCGGTGGTGCGCTGGGCGCGCCGTGACCCGGCCTGCAGGAGCACGAGCGCCAGCGGCGCTACAGGTACGATCGCGAAGAGCACGGTCACCCACAGCGCGCTGAGGCTGAGCATCTCGTGGATGAGCAGGACCGTGGGGGCAAGGATCACCACGATGATGAAGGCTGCCGGTGCCCCGACCACCGGCCGTCTCGCCCAGCCCGCCATCACCATCTGACCGGAAGAACATCACACCAAGAGACTTGACCCTCCCACCTTCTCCCGGGCGTGTCCCAGTCCACTGCTTCGCGGGTCGTCAAGGCCCTGACCGGAGCAAACGCCCGGGCTTTGGAGGGTCTGTTGCTCACGGCCGAGGAGGTGCCCGAGGGCTGCGACCACGTGCTGGACGGTGCCCTCTTCCCTGCTGGAGCCGCCAGATTCACCCAAGGAGCACGTGGGAAGGGGAGTGATCGCGCCCCATGAGAAGCCCCCCGACGGTGAACTCGACGAGGCGGCGAAGGGGACGAACCGGAACGTCAATCAGGATCCGCCAGGTGGTCGAGCAGACCATCGTCAACATCAAGTCTTGAATAATCCATTCGCGCCGCCTATGGGAAACTCATGCACATATTCGATCAGGACATCACCGCCGTCCTCGTGCTCTACGTGTCTGAAATCACGCCCTGAGGCTTAGTCACAGCATCCGTCGAAGGTGCTGTGACCTGCGCAGATGCCAGTGTCGGCTAGCCCTGTGAATAAGCCTCCCTGAATAACTTTTGTGAAACAACATCACACGATCGTCCCGGCGGGGCCGCACCGCGCCCCGCCGGGACGCCGAATATTCCGAACATCGGACAACTCCGCCGACGTTGCCCAGCTCCTGCGGGGTGCTACATGTGGATCATGTTGGTGAGTATCTTCGATGTCGAATCGGATGACTCAGCGCCATCCCGACTCGGACGGACTCCGCCGTCCCGTCAGGTCCGACGTCTGCAGCCCTCATGACACGGGATGGTTGAGGCGCCCGCCTCGCCCCTCTGTCGGCGGACGCGCTGTAGGCCGAGCTGAGCCTGACCGGACAACCGCCATCGCTAGCAACTCCGACGAGAAGGGCTCAACATGCCAGTCGTGGTTCCTATAAGAATACTGCAGGGTATGCTCTACGTCGTCGGAGCATATTTTCTGTGTGCTTCATCTGTGTTTATCATTCGCAAAATAGTCTCAGTGCCTCCAGAAGTGTCCAGGAAATTCCTGCATCTCTCCGCAATTGTTGTTCTAACGGTGTGACTGTATGCTTTCACTGATTGGAAGATCGCGGAAATCACAATAATGATATTCGCCGTCATGGCGCACCCTATTCTTTTGCTTCTTCTCTCGATGAAGAATCGCTCCATAAAAGATCGGTCCACCGCTTCCTCTCTTTCAAATATATCATCTGAAAGAAGTCCCGGAGAACTGCACAAGAGCTTGAGTGCCTCCCTACCTTATGTTCATGTTGGCAGTATGCGTCTGCTGGGGCTGGCTCGGGGACAGGAACCTCGCCCTTGCCAGCATCTTCGCCTGGGGCCAGGGGATGCGGCCGCCGCGCTGGTCGGGAAACGATACGGGAGAAATAAGATAGGAAAAAAACGAAAAAAATCGTTGGAAGGCACGCTCGCCATGTTTGGACTCTCTTGTGTGAGCGTTTTCGTGGTTCTTTCATGGAATGACACCTTTTCTTCGGAGCAGGCCCTCCTGGTATCCGTTCTGACGGCGATGGTCACCGCGACTGTCGAGTTGTCAACGTCCAACGGACTTGATACTTTCTTCTGCCCAGCGGCAGCCATGCTAATTTTGTGTCCGGCGCATTTTTTGTTCCAATAAACTGCCTTTAGCAGATTTCTCTCGCGTCAATCTCGCAATCCAATTCAAGAGGCCTCATGGATCAAGATAAGAAAAGTGGCTACCAAACCCTCCTGACCTCAATGCTACTGAGCTCGCCCGGGCCGCTGGTGCTGGGTGTGGGCCTCACTGTTGGTCACAGTTCCACCCAACTTTCCGACTTCACCAGGCGAACGGCAGAGTTTTTGGCGCTCGTCGTTGCCTTCGCCGTGTACACGGTGACGAACAAACGTCAGATGGATGAGAATCGGAGACATGCGTTGGAGAGAAGGGGAAACAGTTTCGTCGGCATGATCATGTGTGTGAGCGGAATGAGCATGATTCTCCTGACAGTCCTATCAGGCAGAGAAGACAAGGGGGATGTTGTTCCTGCACTTGCGATCGCGATTCTCGGCGCGGCAACCAACATATTCTTCTGGCGCCGGTATACATTTTTCTACAAAAACAAGGAAATTCCATCCTGGGCGTACAGGCGAGGTTGTTCAAAGCAAAATCGAGTGTCGACGTGTGTGTGACCGTTGTGCTTGCTGCAATACTGGTATTCCCTGACTCCAAGATTTCATCTCATCTAGATACCGTTGGCTCCGTGCTGGTGTCACTGTATATGTTCGGGAGCGGAATAAGGACGATTTTTGAACAATATCACCGGAACAGCGCCGTGGAGCGAGGCACTAAAAACACTATTCGTCACCAAGGGAAGGTCATTCAAAACCACTCCGAATAACTGTTGATATACTCGGAAGCGTCCGTGGCGAGGAGGACACCAGGCTGCTGAACGCGGTCGCAGGGCTGAGCCTGCTGACGCCCCAGGCGCACTACTGCCCGGTCCGGAAACTCCACGCACCCCAGTCGGAGCGTGATCGCCCACACGATCCAGCCACCTGGTCGGTCGACCTGACTCGTGACACCTTAGTGCCCTGGGGACTGTAGGGATTTGAGGATGTTGGCTGCGGTTGGGGTGATTTGGGGTTGGGCAGTGATCTTATGGCCGTTGAGGTTGATGGTGACGTCCTGTAGGGGCTTGAGGGTGCGGATGATGCGTTTGATGCTGATCCCGGTGGTGTCCTGGAGGTGCCGGGCGACGGCCAGGGCGGCCATGACCACGGTCAGGTGCGCCTCGATGGCATCGCGGGTGTGGTGGAAGACGGGGCGGGCTCTCAGGTCGTGCTTGCTCATCCGGAAAGACTGCTCGACGTGCCACAGCTCGTGATACGAGGAGACCACCTCACCGGCGCCCATCAGGCAGGACGGAATGTTGGTGACGTAGCCCTTGAGGCCCACCAGCGACCTGGCCCGGGCCAGGGACGCCTCATCGAGCACCTGATCGCCTTGATGGACGGTGACGAACCTGGTGCCCTTGGGACGTCTCACCGGCGATGACGGCCCCTAGCGCGGTTGGCCTGGGCGGTCAGGGTCTGAGTGTCCCTGGCGGCGCGCTTCTTGGAGTAGGCCCACACCGCCCTCCACGACCCCGGGTGAGTGTCCGGGTCCCAGACGGGCTCAGCCCTGAGGCTCTTATCCCGCTCGGTGTTCGAGCCCTCCTGGGGGTGATGGTGTCAATGAGCTGCCCATCAGTGAACGCGTCACCGGCCCAGTGGAAGTGGGCCTCCAGATCCTGGGGCCCGGACCTGGCGGGCCCCGACAATGAAACGCAACCGGGCGTCGTCCAGGACCGTGAGGTTGGCTGCTAGAGCATGCCGGCATCAGCGACGATGACGAGCTCCTCAATACCGTGAGCGGCCTGGAAGGCCTCCACGATGGGGATGATGGTGGTGGTCTCGGCCTTGTTCCCTTCCCAGCACCCGATTCTCAGGGGGAAGCCGTGGCGGTCGACCAGCAGGCCGACGATGACCTGGGGATCGACCCTACGCTCCTTGGAGTAACCCACCCGCCGCAGGTCGTCCTCCTTCTCGGCCTCAAAGTAGAGCGTGGTGACGTCGTACAGGCACAGGGGCCAGGCCCCCACTGGCGGTGACGTGCTCGAACAAGGCGTTTGAGAGGCTCGCGGTAGCCCCGCTCCTGGGCCCGGGCCAGGGAGCGGAACAAGGTCCGCACGGTAACGGCCTCCAGGCCCAGGTCACTCAGCACCCGGGGGACCTGGGCCTTGGAGGACGGCTCGACCAGACGAGCCAGAACCATCTGCTCAAAGGCCCGATCACCCCCGACCGCCTCACCCAGGCCCAGACGCTGGTAGGCGCCGTGCAGGACCTCCCACAACAACCTGGAGTGCTTGGACTCCACCGTGGTAGTAGCTAAAGCCGGTGCGTCCCGGTGCCGGCTCCAGAGACTCAGGTCCAGCAGCCCCTGGCCCTGCCAGGCGGCGATCTTCTGCCGACCGGCCTCCAGCAGGACCTCCAGCTCCGTCTCGTCGTGGGCTGAGCCCAGGTGCTCCACGATCCGGCGCACACCACCGGACTTGGACACGATCTGAACGGCCGTGGCCCCCGAGGCTGTCTTGACCTTGCGCACAAACGGGCTCACACCAGCGCACCATACGGGCTCTTAGTGCCCCACCACCAGACCCCCAACACCGCAATACCAACGAAAACTCACACCGAGCCACCGAAAACCCACCAAGCTGTCACGAGTCAGGGTCGATGTCGGGCCAGCCCGACTAAACCATGACGGTCCACGAGAAGGACGGGGTGGCAGGGTGACGTGGAGCGTCCCGTCCTGATCCGGGTGAGCGCGGGCAATGGTGACACTGGTGAACGCGACCTCCCAAGTGGCTCCGGACGTGCAGAGGGCCGTGGAGCGGTGGGGAGTGTCCAAATCTGTGACAAAGGCGGTAACGAGCGCCGAGTGCGCCAGGTAAAACCGCATGATTCCGCGGTTTCTGTTGCTCGGCGAAAGTTGTTCGGGCCCCTTTGTCACAGATTTGGACACAATGCTCGGGCTACCGGAGGGTGATGTCTCTGGGGCGGTGGCACGTCAGGTCCTGGAGGCCACAGGCTGACGGATGCGCCAGTTGTCCACAGGGTGCCGGCGGCCGGGTTGCGCCCACTCCGCAGGCGGGCGGCAATGAGTCCCATGAACACTGTGGACGCTGAGCTGCTCGCCGCTGTGCGCGGTTGCTACGGAGCGGTGCGCATGCGGGATCTGGAGCCGACTCGCACCCAGCGCCGTCACATCGCCTCACTCGTGAGGGTCGGGGAGCTCATTGCCCATGAGCATGGGGTCGTCGGTATCCCAGGTGCCGAGCGCGCCGTTGTTCTGGCACGCATTCATGGAGGGCTCCTCACCCTGCCAGGCCGCTATGCGCTACTACGGGTTACCCGTGGCTCAGGGGCCGAGCAGGTTCATCTTGTGGTTGCGGCAGGGGGACAATTCTCAGCTGTTGGACGCGAGGTCCTCCACGGAGACCGTAGTTGGACTCGGATATCGCCGACCTCTTACCCGGTTCAGCCGCTCCCTGAAGCGCTGGCTCGTTTCCTGCGCTGCCACGTCCTGGACGACTCTCCGCTCATCGCTCTTGACGCAGCACTTCACGATGAGCGCGTCACTGCCGAGCAGGTTCGCGACCTGCTGCGCGGCCCCGGCTCGGCTCGGGCGCTCGCACGACTCGATCGCGCCAGTGACCGGGCCCGTTCCCCGTTGGAGACGCTGGCGCGAATGGATTTTGAGGCTGCCGGCCTGAGCTTCGAGGACGGGGTGGAGATCGAGGGCGTCGGCGAGGTGGACCTGGTGATCGAGGGATGGGTGGTCGTGGAGCTCGACGGCTACACCTACCACTGCGACGAGTACCAGTTCGGCCTCGACCGATGGCGCGACCGCCGGCTTGTCGCCCGTGGCTTCCTACCGCTGCGCTTCACGAGGAAGGACGTCTATGCGCATCAGGTCGTTCCGGACGTGCAGAGGGCCTTGAAGCGGTGGGGAGTGTCCAAATCTGTGACAAAGGCGGTAACGAGCGCCGAGTGCGCCAGGTAAAACCGCATGATTCCGCGGTTTCTGTTGCTCAGCAAAAGTTGTTCGGGCCCCTTTGTCACAGATTTGGACACAGAGCCCCTCGAAAGGGTCTTCCACAGCTCCGGTGATGCCTCTTCGTCGGGGATGACAGGTGGCCGGCGGCAACGATGCCGGGGCACGTGGATCGTGCGCAGAGCGATCGCGCGTAGGGATGAGGGGCGCGCTCCCGACCTCGTTCCAACACGCCGGGCAGGAGTGATCTGGACCTCATATGTCCTCTCTGGGCGGTCCTGTCGGCTCGCGTTCCAGCTCCGACGGCATCCGCGAGATCGCGCGGGAAGGCGCCACCTATCGGGACAAAAGTCCTCGCCTCTATCGCAAGATGTTGTGGTTGAGATACAATTAAGACACAAGATGATGTGTCTCATCGGTGTGATTTGGGGAGTATGGTCGGCACCGGTGCCGCTGACCGCCCCTGCTCCCAGCAGGCAGTGTGCAGCCGCTGACGGCACCCGGAAGAACCGGCCCCATCCATGCTCGGTGGGGCCGTGAACAGGAACGAGAAGGACCATCGGAGAGACCCGTGCTCGAGAACCACCCCTGCCCCCGCTGACACTGCTGCCCCTGAGCCCCTCGATGACCCGGCCTCGGCTCCGGTCGCCACCTCCACCTCAACCGCCACCCCCGCCACCGACCCGCGTCTCGTGGCCCCCGGCTCGGCCGACTCCGCCGTCGCCCACGGCGAGCGCCCCACCGTGGACGCCATCGCCACCATCACCGAGTACCTGGACCGCTCCGACTGGCGCGTCAACGCCAACGCCAACCAGGGCTACTCGCTGGGCGGGATGATGCTCAACACCTCCGGCAAGGTCGTTGCCAACTACTGGCTCAGCCAGGTCTACCCGGCCGTCGCCGGCCAGGCCCACCGCAACGCGGACCTCCACATCCACGACCTGGACATGTTCGCCGGCTACTGCGCCGGCTGGTCCCTCAAGGACCTCCTCCAGCAGGGCTTCAACGGCGTCCCCGGCGCCATCGCCGCCGGCCCCGCCAAGCACTTCTCCTCGGCGGTCGGGCAGATCGTCAACTTCCTGGGCACGCTTCAGAACGAGTGGGCCGGCGCCCAGGCCTTCTCCTCCTTCGACACCTACATGGCGCCCTTCGTCCGCCTGGACGACATGACCTACGAGCAGGTCAAGCAGTGCATGCAGGAGCTCATCTTCAACCTCAACGTCCCCTCGCGCTGGGGCACCCAGACGCCCTTCACCAACCTCACCTTCGACTGGACCTGCCCCGCGGACCTGGCCGACGAGCACCCCCTCATCGGCGACGACGTCTGCGACTTCGCCTACGGCGACCTCCAGGCGGAGATGGACCTCATCAACCGCGCCTTCATGGAGGTCATGACCGAGGGTGACGCCGAGGGCCGCGTCTTCACCTTCCCCATCCCCACCTACAACATCACCCGCGACTTCGACTGGGACGCCCCCAACACCGAGCTGCTGTTCACCATGACCGCGAAGTACGGCCTGCCCTACTTCCAGAACTTCATCAACTCCGAGCTCGACCCCGGGATGATCCGTTCCATGTGCTGCCGTCTCCAGCTCGACCTGCGCGAGCTGCTCAAGCGCGGCAACGGCCTGTTCGGCTCGGCTGAGCAGACCGGCTCGGTCGGTGTCGTCACCATCAACATGGCCCGGCTCGGCTACCTCTACGCCGACGACGAGGCCGCCCTGACCGCCCGGCTCGACGAGCTGCTCGAGATCGGCCGCGACACCCTGGAGCTCAAGCGCACCGTCATCCAGCACCACATCGACGCCGGCCTGTTCCCCTTCACCAAGCGGTACCTGGGCACCCTGGACAACCACTTCTCCACCCTGGGCGTCAACGGCATGAACGAGATGGTCCGCAACTTCACCCACGACGCCTACGACCTGACCGACCCGCGCGGCCACGCCATGTGCGTGCGCCTCCTGGACCACGTGCGCGACAAGATGGTCGAGTTCCAGGAGGCCACCGGCCACCTCTACAACCTCGAGGCCACCCCGGCCGAGGGCACCACCTACCGCTTCGCCAAGGAGGACCGCAAGCGCTACCCCGGCATCCTCCAGGCCGGAACGGAGACCAACCCCTACTACACGAACTCCTCCCAGATCCCCGTGGGATACACCGATGACCCCTTCGAGGCCCAGGAGATGCAGGAGGAGCTCCAGACCAAGTACACCGGCGGCACCGTCCTGCACCTGTACATGAACGAGCGCATCTCCTCGGCCACCGCCTGCAAGGAGCTCGTGCGCCGCTCCCTGACCGCCTTCCGCACGCCCTACATCACCATCACGCCGACCTTCTCCATCTGCCCGGTCCACGGATACCTGGCCGGCGAGCACCTGACCTGCGACAAGTGCGCCGAGCTCCATCCCGAGGCCGAGCCGGTCGAGTGCGAGGTGTGGACGCGCGTCATGGGCTACTTCCGCCCGGTGCGCTCCTTCAACATCGGCAAGAAGGGCGAGTACGCCGAGCGGCAGATGTTCACCGAGGTCGCCGCCGGCGGCCACGGCCCGGCCGTCTCGCGCCTGAGCGCGGTCAGCGCCTGAGGAGCCGCGACGAAGAAGGAAAGGAGGGTAGGTGGCGGACTGGAGCGTTGAGTTCACGCCTAGCGCCGAGAAGGCGGTGAAGCGACTTGACCACAGCGTCAGGAAGCCTGTGGCTGGCACTTATGCTGTCAACATGTCTACAGCAGTTCTGAGCGTACGGCTGCCAGAGGATCTCAAGCGTCGGCTCGATGACCTGGGGAGCCAGACCGGTCGTTCGGCAACGTTCTACGTGCGTGAGGCCGTCGAGTCCCCATCGATGACTTGGAGTACGCGTACGCGCTGAAGGCGGAAGCAGAGGCGGTGCGGCGCGGTGAGATCAAGACGCGGCGCCTTGATGAGATCACGGCGGCGCTCGGCCTCGATGCCTGAGGCTGAGGAGACGTGATTCCGGTTGTCCTGCCCTGCTGATGCTCTGGTGATCGCCGGGCTCGTCCCCATGAGCACGGTCGACTGGCCCGACCACCTGACCGCGACCGTCTTCTGCCAGGGCTGCCCCTGGAACTGTTTCTACTGCCACAACCAGGCCCTCATCCCCACCCGCACGCCCGGCCAGGTGGCCTGGGAGGAGGTGCGCGCCCTGCTGCGCCGCCGGCGCAGGCTGCTTGACGGCGTCGTGCTCACCGGCGGTGAGGCTCTGCGCCAGGACGCCCTGGCCGACGCCGCCCGGGAGGTCATCGACATGGGCTTCCAGGTGGGGCTGCACACGGCCGGGCCCTACCCGCGGCGGCTGCGCGACATGGTTGAGGCCGGGCTCGTCGACTGGGTGGGGCTGGACATCAAGGCCCTGCCCGAGCACTACGGGCAGGTGGTCGGCCGGGCGAACGCGGCCACGAAGGCCTGGGAGAGCCTGGAGGTGCTCCTCGAGGCGGCCGGCCGCGGCGGGCCGGACTTCGAGGTGCGCACCACCGTGGTGCCCGGAGACGTGACGGCCGACGACGCCGTCGAGGTGGCCCGACGGGTGCACGCGGCGGGGGCGCGGGTCTACGCCCTCCAGCAGGCCCGCTCTGAGGGGACGAGCGGCGAGTTCGACGTCGTGGCACCCGGCTGGGACGGGATGTGTGAGCGCATGGCCGAGCGCATCGAGGCCCTGGGCTGGGACCGCTTCACCTACCGTCCGGCGTAGGGAGGCTACCGCTGGGGAGCGGTGTCCATGGTTGGTGACGGGGTGCACTCCCTAGTCTCGAAGCATGAGCTACGACCTCCTGATCTTCGAGCCGGACTGCGCGACCGATGAGGACTTCCCCGGTGGTGGGGAGCAGGCTGTCGCTCAGTGGGATGAGCCGGGCGACTTCAGCACCATCGACGGCTCCACCCCGGCGATCAGGTCCATCTACCGCGACCTCATCCGCACCTTCCCACCGTTCAACGGCCCTGACGCGCTGAGCGAGGAGGAGCTCGAGGAGCGGGAGAATGAGGGGCTGCCGGTCGCCGACTACACCATCGGCGCCGACTACATCTACATCAGCGTCGGCTGGTCGGACGCGAATGCGCTCGTCAAGATCGTCGGTCAGATGGCCTGGACGCAGCGGCTCGCGGTCGCCTACGTCAGTGAGGACAGCTCGATCGTCCGGCCGTAGCGGCGGGCGGGGCCGTGGCGCCACGCGGACCTCTCATAAGCGCGGGTGTCTTGTCCGATAATGACCGACTGGTTAGGCTTCTCGTATCTGCTGGAAGGGTTCCCGCATCAAAGGAGACGACCGTGAAACCCGCACGAGCAACCCAGCTCCTCATGACCGCAGGTCTCGCCGTGGCGACGGCCACCGCCTGCTTCCCAGTCCAGCCCCAGGGCGCAAACCTAGCGGCTGCGGCCCCTCGACCAGCCTCAGCACCGAGCAGGCGTCCCCCGGTGGCCCGGCCAGCGCGGCAGCCTCGATAGCGCCGGCCGGTGACGCCTCCGCGCCAGCACCGTCGTCGAGCATGGGGCAGCCGACCGCTGCCGCCCCTCCAGTGAACCCTCAGCCTCGCCGAACGGGAGCGCCGCCTCCCCGTCCGACGCCGCAACCGCCTCGCCCTCGCAGCCCTCCGAGGGCTCGGGCCGGGGGCGCTCCGAGGTCGAGATCGACGGCTGGAACGTCGACTTCTTCGAGGGCTTTGACGCTTCCATCGAGGAAATTGGTTGGGAGCAATACGGCGGTAAGCCCATCGGCCAGGGGGCCATGGGCATGAGGTTGACGAGGACTCCTTCACCCAGAATGGCGAGCTCATCATCCGCACCCAGTACCAGGATGGTCAGTGGAGCGCCGGTGGTGCCTCGACCAACAAGGTCTTCGCGGCCTCGCGCGGCCGGTGGGAGGTGCGCGCCAAGTTCCCCCGGGCAAAGGGCATCGGGTACGCGATCCTGCTGTGGCCCGAAGACCAGGAGTGGCCGCCGGAGATCGACTTCGTCGAGGGGCGCTTCAAGGGTCCGCCGGTGGTGGGCACCTACCACTGGGGTGATGCCACCGATGAGGGACACAAGCAGAAACAACTGGGCCTCGAGAACCCGGACATGGCTGGGTGGCACACGTACGGTGTCATCGTGGAGGACGAGTACATCGCCTTCACCTTCGACGGCCAGGAGTGGGGCCGGATCACTCGGGACGACGTCGGCGAGGACATCTCCAGCAAGCGGATGTTCTTCGGGGTCCAGAGTGGGGCGATGGATCCCAACCACGACTACGCCAAATGGTACGAGACCGTCGACGGCGGTGTTCCCGGCCCGCTCACACCGGCCGTCTCCGACATCCAGATCGACTACGTCGCTCACTACACCAGGGGGTAGCTCGGCGCGCCGGCGCGGCATTGCTCCGCGATCTTTCGACCCCGCTTCCGCCCCCGCAGCGACAAAGTAGTACATGTAGAACCTTTGTCGTATTCTCGTGTCATGAGTGCAGCGGGTGTGCCGGTTTCTCCGGGGAGCAGGACTGTCGGACTGCGGGAGGTCAATCAGCAGGCCGGACGGGTCTACCGTGAGGTCGAGTCCACTGGTGTGCCTGTGACGGTCACCGACCGCGGCCGCCCGATCGCCCAGATCGTCCCGATCCGTGATGACGAGACCTGGTACGGGCGGATGGTCCGTGAGGGCAGGGTCCGTCGGGCCGCAGGCGACTGGGTGCTGCCCGCCAGGCGGTGGGGGACGCCTGAGGGCTTCGACCTGGAGCAGTTCCTCCTCGGTGAGCGCGAGGAGGACAGGTGATCTACCTTGACACCTCGGTGGCGCTGCTCTCCCTCCTCGGGCAGCCTGGAGCCGATGAGGCCGCGCGGCTCATCATGGATGCGCATGCCACAGAGGGGCTGGTCTCCTCCTGCCTGCTCACGGTGGAGATGGCTCGGGCGGCGCATCGAGAGCACTTCGATATCCGCGTGGTCGATGAGTTCATCGCGGGGGTCGAGCTCGTCGAGATCGGCCCGGATGTCATTGAGCGCGCCAGCACCCTGACTGGTGAGCTGAAGTCTCTCGATGCCATTCACCTGGCGACTGCGACGCTGCTGGACAATCCTCGCCACCCTGTCACGGTGCTGACTCATAACGCCCGCCTGGCCGACGCCGCCCGGTCCCGAGGGCTGGGCGCGATCGACCCGTTGGGCTCATAGCACCTGATAGACCTCCTCGAAGGGCAGGCGCGGGTTGCGCTCCTGGTAGGCGTCCGGCCCCGGGTGACCGACGTTGATGACCAGCAGCACCTCCACGTCCTGACCGGCGAAGAACTCGGTCGCCAACGCCTCGGCGTCGTCTCCGTTCATGGGGCCGGCTGCCAGCTCGACGGCGCGAATCGCCTGAATGACGTAAGCCGTCTGGATCAGCGCTGAGGCGCGTGCCCACCGCGCCCGCATGCCCGGCCCGCCCTCCTCCAGCAGCCGCTGGTACCGCTCGCCGCGCGGGTGCAGCCGCGGCAGGGACCCGGCGAAGGACCGGTCGGCTGCGCAGATGAGGGTGAGAGGCGCCCCGCGGCCTGCTCGCGATTGCCGCTGGGAAGACAGGGTAGTAACCGCTCCCCGGGCGGCGGGGACTGCACGGCCGCCACCCGCAACGGCTGGGCGTTGACCGCCGTCGGCGCCCACTAGCCAGCTCGTGGATCGCCCGCAGCTGGGCGTCGGTCACCAGTTCGTCGGTGAAGGTGTAGGCGGTGCGTGCCCCGCCGAACAGCAGCGAGGCATCGGACTCGGTCAGGACGGACTCGCCGGGCACGGGGCCCGGAACCGGAACGGGGGAGACGACTGCCATGCCTCGATTGAAGCACGTGCCGTCTCCCCCCGGGGCGGGTGTGGTCCCGACAAGGCAGCCTTGCTGTTCTCCGCCCTTGCTCACCTCGACCTCCTGACTTCCGGTCTCGCAGCGGGGCTCCGTCGCGCAGGCGATCTGTGCGGTGGAGAGTGTGTGCTGTGAGGGCCTGAGCCTTGCTGCTTGAGAAGTAGCCGTTCTTCTCGATGGAGGGTGAGGCTCCGGGCCGAGCCGCAGGGAGTAAGGCAGGAAGTTATGGATGAGAATGCCGCTCCTGGTGCTCGGCCTGATTGTGGTGGTCGGTATCGCCTCCTTGTGTCCTGGTGCTGAGGTGGCGCGTCGGGCGCCGTCCGCAGTGAAGCGGTCGAGGACAAGGCAACCGAAGCCGGTGTTGCGAGGACGTTGGCGCAAACGCTTATGTTCCCGCAACGCCCGGGCCGGGTAGCGGGGAGTCGTTTCAGTGCAGGAGGAGGGGCAGGAAGGCGCTGAGGTTGTTGAGGCAGTGGATGCTCGCCGGGTAGAGCAGGTTGCGGTCGGTCTTGACATAGAGCAGCCCGCAGCTGAGCCCGAAGAAGGCGTGCGGGATGACGCTCAGTACCTCGGAGAGCGCGAACGAGTGCATGTGCAGCGCACCGAACAGAACGCTGGAGACGACAACAGCCACCCAGGTCGGCGCGAAACGCTCGATGAGCCCAATGAGGAGCTGGCGGAAGAACATCTCTCCACAATCGGCCCCACGATCCCGAGCACGACGACGATGATGATCGGCGGGAACATCCGCGTGACTTCGCCAACGCTGGCGTCATTCTGCAGGGTTGCTCCGGATAGGCCGGCGAGGTTGAGCAGGGCCGAGGACGCCAGGCCGCCGACGAGCTCGATCACCAAGGTGGCGAGTCCGCCCACGATGAGAGTGAGGACGGCCCGCCGCTTACGGGCCGCTACCTGACGGGCGGCCTGGGCCAGCGGGTGGCGGAAGGCGACGCAGCCGACGGCGAAGAGAGCGATGTAGAGCGCGAGGCCGGTTGCGGGGCCGGCGTCCCCGGGGATGAGAAAGTGGCCGAGGTGGAGGGGGAAGAAGAAGGCGTAGACGCTTGTGAAGATGACCAGCGCGACGGTGCTCAGTCGGTCGGGCCGGGTGCTCGCGGTCGGAGTCGAGACCGGAGCGGAGTCCGACGGCGCAGGATCTGGTGCCCCGGAGGCGGCCGGCGTCTGCTGGGACAGGGACGTGCGGGAAGTGCTCATGGCCGGAAGTGTGGGGCGGCCGGCCCGCGAGCCACATCGCCCCGGCGGCTGAGCCTCGGTGCGCCCCTCAGACCCTGGTTCGTCAGACTCCGGATTGACTCCTAAGCCTCGCTGAGCTGCCTGAGCGCACGTGTAGCCGGCTGTTGTGGGGTTGGAAGACTGCGCACTAAGTGTAAAAATAAGGGACAATTGCCAAGCAGTCGTACTTCAATTTCTACTTCCAGTAACTGTGAAAAATGTGTGTATCAATCCGATTGCATTTTATGGCTGCGTGAGTTATTACTGCCTCTGGAGTGCTTCAATTCTATCGGCTAGCCGCCCACCATCCCTTCTCCTGACTCGAGGCTCCCGTGAACGCGCCTTTTTTGTCCCCTATTCCTCCCATATTTTCCCGTTCGTCTGTTTTATCAGTGTCTTCTTCGACGTCGAGGCGGCGGGGGCTGCTGAGGGCCTCGGCTCCTGTGCTCCTTGCTCTAGTTCTTGGCGTCGGGCTCGCCGGCTGTGACGACGTGTCCAGTACCAGCAGTGATGCTGCGTCGTCGGCTGCGCCGGCCGAGTCTCAGCAGGATGCCGGTGGTGGCGACTCCGCCGGCTCCGAGGAGGCGCCGGCCGAAGAGTCCAGTGAGGAGCCTGCTGCGGAGCCCACGGACGACTCGCGTGGGGGGAGCGGCTGGTTCGGTGGCTCGGATTCGGGGGAGGACTCCAAGTCAGGGGCGAACTCCGAGTCGGAGTCTCAGAAGAAGTCAGGTCGACACCGGAGCCCCAGAAGGAGTTCTACGCTAACTGCAAGGGCTGCGAAAGCGGCTGGCGCGGCGCCTTTGTATCGAGGTGATCCTGGATACAGCGAAGACCTGGATGGAGATAAAGACGGTATCGCCTGCGAAAAAAGTAAGGCCTGACTATTGCTGCGGAGAGCCGATGTCGGCTCTCGCTACTACGGATTTCATCTCCACGTGTCCTGTCATGTCGATTGCTATGCGCATGATGTGGCACAACGCATTGTCTTTCACTTTTTCCTATTCGAGGTTCTCATGAAGAATTCACTTGTTCGTCCTGGATCTTTGCTGTCGGCCCGCGTTGGTGCCAGCCGACTGGCCGCGCTGATGTCGGGTCGTCAGAGGACGGTGGTGAGGTCGGCATCTGCGGCCCTGGCCATCGCGGTCTGCGGCGGACTGGCCGGGTGCGGGGTCCCGTCCGTGGCTGACGGTGCGGGCTCGCCGACACCGGCACCTTCGCCGACGGCGACTGCTTCGCCGTCACCTACTCCGACTCCGTCTCCCACTCCGACCCCGACACCGCGTCCTACCCCTACGCCTACGCCGTCGCCGATTCCGACGACGCAGGCCCCGACGACGCAGCCTCCGTTACAGCCCCTCATGCAGGAGTCCGAGCCGACACAAGAGTCGGAGCCGACACAGGAGGCGGAGCCGCAGGCCGGCGGTGGTGGGGCGGCTCCCGCACCTGCGCCGGAGCAGAAGCAGGAGAGCACGTACTACCCCAACTGTAAGGCTGCGAGGGCAGCAGGCGCTGCTCCCTTGTACCAAGGTGAACCCGGCTATCGGTCTGAGCTGGATCGTGACGGGGATGGCATCGCCTGCGAGATTAAGTAAGGTCCCGTCGGTGCTCGCCGTCTAGAACGGTGGTGGTGCGAGAGTCTCCACCCACACCATGTGCGTCGCTCGCAACGTCCAGGCGTTGCGAGCGACGCACATCGGTTTGGGACGGCGGCCGGTGGGACCGTGTGAGGCATGTGACGTTTGTTCACATCGCGCGAGTTGAGGTGGCGCGATGTGAGTGGAGGTCAACCATGTGCAGACGGGAGTTTGCAGCGCCTCCGAGTCTCGCGTGCCATGCAGGCGAGCAGTGCCCCGACGACCAGGACTTCACCGACGCCGCCTCAGGCAACTGGGCTGGTGGAATGACCTGCGACTCCGTGTGATGGGATGGGTGCTTCGCAATGTGAACGTCTCAGGCTGCAGGCCGATCTGCACTTGAGGCTGCACGGACGGCGTCAGCTGCGGTTGGTGCCTGAACCTGTGTGATCCAGGCACCGATGGCCACCTCCAGGCGACGCCGGCCCGGCAGGACGGCGACGGGCTCTCGCTGACCGTCCTTGGCCGTGCCGATGACGGTGAACCAAAGCAGGTCGTCCGAGGCGGTAGAGTAGATCGGCGCCTTCCGGCTCGGCGGCGAGATGATCCATCACGACGTCGAGCGCCGCTCGCAAGTCTGCATCTCAATCCCTGTCTCTGCGTGCGCGCGCAGGAGGTCGGCGACGAGCAGCATGACGTCGTCTCGGGCGGTCTCGTTCGTGGGATGCCAGTGCTTGCCGATGACGGCGGCGAGGCGATCAGCGTGTTCAAGCACCGCCGCCTCGGTTTCAGTCGTGATGTCTCGCGGATAGATCATGGTGGGCTCCTCCAAGTATGGGAGTCCATTCTCTGGTGTTACATGTAGCTTGCTGGAAGCTTCGGGGTCTACCGACTGTCTGCTCCTCTGCCTGGAGGAACTCTTTGAAGTGCTCGGCAAGACGGTCGCCATCAGGATGCATCTGTTTGGAGGCTGGCACATGCGTCAGGGAGCGGCCTTCAAATTTCAGTAAGCCTGTTTGCAGGTGGATAGTCTCGATGCGCTTTGCTCGTGTCGCCACGTGGATGCGGCGGTCGGCGTCGATGCCGAGGAGATGCCGGTCGTAGGCGGTGTGGTGGAGTCTGCACAGTGCCAAACCATTGCTGACCTCAGGGACGCCGGCTTCCTTGGAATCGGCGATGATGTGTGAGGCTTCCAAGAGCTGTGCGTGCGGAAGATCGCAGACTGCGCAAGAGATCTGGTAGGCACTGAGTACGTACTCCCTGAAGTCATGTTGGTGGATGCGCGCTTCGTCCACCTGGAAACGTACTTCTTCTCAATTTGTGCAGAATCCTTTGAGGCCTGAGGTGGCCGGTATTGTCTCATCGATGGCGATGATGAACTCTGCGTTGCGTTCGTCGATGCCGACGATGTAGGCGAGGGAACCGAGCATAATAAAACAGTGTTGATGAGGTCGGCTTCACCCCCACCAGCCAGGCGAGCGGATAGTTCCGCTGCGCGGCTACCTTCATTGCATCGTTCGCCCACTTCTTCGTATCTGAGAACTTGTAACGAAGTAACCCGCTGTCATCGATCCGATCGGCGTACGGCGCTTCTTTACCGGGAGTGGGGGCTGCGGTCTTGAATGTCAGTGCGGCCTTAAATTCTTGCGGCTTCCAGATCCCTTGGGATTGATGAGTGAGGCGGAAGTGGTGGCCATGCCAGGCGAACCCGTTCATTAACTCCCTGTGGGTTAAGAGTTCGTGGCCACTCATCTGCTGGGCCTCAAACCACTGCATGGCGGCGAAGTGGGCATCTCGCTCCTCTGAAGGAGTAAAAATTTGCCGGTCCATGGTGGCATTCCTCATGAAATGAGCAGCTGAGATATGGGGTATGCCTGCCCGCGGTTGCAGGACACAAGGTGGAAGTATACCGCGCTGGAACGATGCTGAGTGATCTGGGTTTAGTCGGCAAGGGACAGGGGTGGGGGCGTCCTCACCCGCTCCCACCCCTGGCTTTGATGGGCGGCGGCCGGCTCGTGCTGTGGCGTCCCGATCCTCACGCATCCGCCCGCACCAGCCGGACGATGCCGGCCGTCTGGGCGGCCGTCGTCAGGCCAGGATGATGAGCCCGGCAGAGGTGACGTCCGCCTGCGATGCGCCCGCCGCCAGCCAGATCTGGGCCGCCTGGCCCGGGAACCAGCGGGCGGCGTCGCCCAGGAACACGGCCAGCTGCGGCGCCAGAATCACCAGCACCACGGCCGCCGTCGACGCACCGATGACGCTGCGCAGCGCCGCACCGAGCCCGGCCGCCAGCAGCAGCACGCCGTCAACCAGACCACGGTCCTCCCGGCTGCCCACAGCGCCGCCGTCGACGTCGTCGGACACGCCGCCAGGCTCGCCCCGACCAGGACGCTCGCCGCCACCAGTCCCGTACCGGTCAGCACCATGAGTCGCGCCACCGCCAGCCGCCCCCGCGCCGGCGTCACCAACAGGGTCGTTATTCCCTGTGCGGTGGAGTGCTCGCCGCCCGCCGCGGCCACCCCGGCCGCCACGAAGCCGATCTGCACCGCCAGCGCCCATGTCGGAGCGATCTCCTCGAATCGAAGCCCCGCTCATCCACCACGTTCTGCAGGGACCGACATCACCGTGGCGACCGCCGCCGCGCCCGCTACCGCCGCCGACCACCACATCGCCGGCAGCGTCACCGCCTTCACCAGCTCCGCGCGCAGCTCACGCCCCTGAGGCGGTCGCCGCCCTGCGGCAGCCCCTCACCCTGCTGGTCGCACCGGTCCCGCTCACGCGTCCCGCCTCATCCATGCCAGCAGCACACCGTCGCGCAACCGCCCGCCCACGCCGCACAGACGGCGGCCGCCATCGGGATCGACAGCAGCTCAACAAGCCGGTCGTAGTTGAGCGTCGTCGGGCTCGCAATGAGCCGCACCGCCGCCGTGTCCGGCAGGAACCGGGCCGCATCCGTAGACCTGATGAGCAGCACGCCCGGCGAGATCATCGTCGACATCGCGACGAGGACCGTCATCGACACCAGCGCGCTGCGCGTCGCCATCGCCAGCGCCATCGACGCCGTCGCCGAGAACACCCACCACGTCAGGATCCCGTCAGCATCCACCACGGCACCGGCTCGAAGGGCACGCTCGACCCCAGCAGGTGCCGGCACAGCGCGAAAGTCCCCGCCCACGCCGTCGCCAGCAGCACCGTCGCAGCCCCCAGCACCACGAGCAGCTTCGCGGCCACCGACGCCCCGCGCCGCGGCTGCACCAGCATCGTCGTCGCCACCTGTCGCGGGGCGCCGGAAGCCCCACTCGTGCGCGGATCACTCGCGTACTCGCTGACCACCACGCTCACCGCCAGCACCACGATCCCCGTCGTCCCCACGTACAGCCCGATGACGCCGACGTCGCCCAGCCGCGCCGGCGCGTCCGGGTCACCGGCCGCCAGCCGCGCCGCCAGGTCATGATCCGTGTAGTACTCGATCAGGAGCGGCAGGACGATCGCCAGCGCCGCCCCCAGCCAGGCCCCGGAAGGCCCACCGTCTTGCGCACCTCCGCCTTGAGGGAGCGCACCAGTGCTATTGCCGTGCTCATGAACGGGCCCCTTCCTCGCGTCCGGCCCCACCGCCGGCCCGTCCGGCCCAGCCTGCCCGACCGCCGGCCTCGCCCCCGGCCGGGGCGGTCAGCGAGAAGAACGCCTCCTCCAGGTTCGCGTAACCCGCCGCGACCTCCTCCAGCGTCCCGGCCGCCCTGCACCCTCCCGCCGGCGATGACAACGACGTCGTCAGCCACCCTCAGCCAGCTCGGCAGAACATGACTGGACAGCAGGACCGTGCCCCCGGCGTCGGCCCGATGCCGCAGCAGCATGCGGATCCACCGGATCCCCTCCGGGTCCAGGCTGTTGACCGGCTCATCGAGGATGAGCACCTCCGGGTCGCCCAGCAGCGCCGTCGCCAGCCCCAGCCGCTGCCCCATTCCCAGGGAGAAGGTGCGCACCCGCCGCCCAGCCGCATCACTCAGCCCGACGACGTCGAGCACCCTCAGCCACCCGACGCCGACTGATTCCCGCACCCGAGGCCACCCAGCCCAGGTGACCGCGGGCCGTGCGCGGTGCGCGCCCGAACCGTCGAGCACCGCCCCCACCGTGCGCAGCGGCTCGCGCAGCTCGCGGTAGGGGCGACCGCCGATCAGCGCCCGCCCGCCGTCGGCGGTCCAGACCCAGCAGGCACCGCAGGGTCGAGGACTTCCCGGCGCCGTTCGGCCCCACGAATCCGGTGACGCGGCCCGGGCGGGCCTCAGGCTCACGCCGTGAAGCACCTCCCGCGCCCCGTGCCGCTTGACGAGGTTCTCAATACTGATCATGGACCAACTCCAGCGCGTCGAACGACAGCGTGCATCAGCCGCCCAGCCGAGGTGGCCCCGCCGCCCTCAGACCCAGGTCCGTCAGACCCAGGTTCGATGAAGCGCCCGAGCCGCCTTCCTAGACTGGCCGCGTGCCAGCCCCCGACGTCCCACCACGCCACTCGCCGCTCGGGCGCGCCATCACCAGGCTGACCGTGATTGTTCTTGGCCTGGGCACCCTGGTCGGCTACTCCCCGGATCCTTCTCAGCGCGCCCAGATGACGGTGCTGCTCGTCATGGCCGGGCTCGTCGCCGCCTCCCTGTGGCTGCGGCGGCGCGACCAGCGTGCTCACGAGCGGCGCCTGGCGCAGGAGACCGCCGCGCGCGCCGTCGCCGAGACCGCCTCGTCATCGCCCGCGAGCTGCACGACGCCGTCTCCGGCAACCTCGGCGCCATCACCGTGCGCTGCGCCGTGGCCCGGCGCCTCGGACCACCCCCGACGGGCTGCGGACCGCGCTGGCGACGTCGAGACCGCCTCCCGCGAGGCCACCGACGCGTTGCGGCGCATGCTCGCCGTCCTGCGTGACGAGAGCAGGCCCCCGACGCCCGGGGCCGTGGCGGCGGCGGTTTCGACAGGAGCGCCGGGCGGCGCGCCAGTACCTGAACCCGCCCCCGTCAACAGCCTCGCCGAGAGCCTTCGGGAACTGATCGGCAAGGCCCGCCGCACCGGCGTCACCGTCGATCTCGATGCCGATGCGTACACCGGCGCAGATGCGGACGTCGCCCAAAGCCGCGGCAATGGCCGACGGTCTCCGGCTCCGACGGCCCAGGCCGCTGCCCGGGTCGTGGCCGAGGCCCTGCCAGCACCGCCCGCCACGCCGGCCCCACGCGCGCCCGCGTGACCCTCCGCCGTGAGCCGGGGCGGCTGCGCATCGTCGTCGTTGACGATGGGCCCGTGACCGGCTGGGAGCCTCACCCCGGGGCCGGGCAAGGACTGCGCGGACTCCACGAGCGCCTGACAGCGCTCGGCGGGACCCTGACCGCCGGCCCCCGAGCCGACGCCCCCGGCTTCGCCATCGAGGCCATCCTGCCCATTGCCGCCGATGATGCGGCCGGGCCCACCGGCAGCACCCGGTGTTCCAGAGACAGCGCGGGCCCGGAACGCAGACCCGCCAATGAGTCACCGGATACCGATCCCAGGAGCGACAGGGGTAACCCATGACGGATCCCACCGATGCGCTGACCGACGACCGACGAGGCTCCGGATGCCCCCATCCGGATTCTCGTCGCCGAGGACCAGGCCCTCCTGCGCACCACCCTGGCCGCCCTGCTCGAGGCCGAACCCGGCATGAGCGTCGTCGGCCTGGCCGAGGACGGCGCCCGCGCGGTCGCCCTGGCCGCCGAGCTGCGCCCCGACGTCATCCTCATGGACATCCAGATGCCGGGCCTGACCGGTATCGAGGCCACCACCCGGATCTGCGCCGACCCGGCGCTCGCGGCCACGCGCGTCCTCATCCTGACCATGTTCGAGATCGATGACTACGTCCTGGGCGCCCTGCGCGCCGGCGCCTGCGGCTTCCTGCTCAGGGACACCGACCCGCAGTCCCTCGTCGACGCCGTGCGCACCGTCCACGAGGGCAGTCGCTGCTCAGCCCCCAGGTGCTGGCCCGCCTCGTGGCCCGCATGCCGCGCACGGCGTCGGCCGGCGCCCCCGTAGTACCTGGGCCAGTGATATCGAGGGCCCTCACACCCCGTCAGCGCGAGGTCCTCCTGCTCATCGCCCGGGGCCTGTCCAACACTGAGATCGAGGTCGAGCTCGGTATCACCCAGGCCACCTGCCGCAGCCACATCACCGCGCTCCTGGCCCGCCTGGGCGCCCGCGACCGCGCCCAGCTCGTCATTGCCGCCTACGAGTCCGGCCTCATCAGTTCCCGCTGAGGTCTGTCATGATGCGAAACTGAGGGTCTCGTTCGCTTGTCCTGCCGTCCGCATAGACTCGAGGCTACGAGGACGAGGCGTGAGAAGCAGTGACGTCAGGCTGGATGGAGGGGAAGGGAAGATGCTCTCCAAGAGTGCGGTACGTAAGGCCGGCTCGGTGATGCGACGTCAGGCTGAGGGGAAGGCATCTCAGGAAGAGGTGGAGCGGGCGCTTGCCATCGTTAGCGCCTTTCGGGCCTCCTTCGCTGGCCCACTGGAGGCCGCAAGTGGCGAATTAGCAACTCTTCTGGAAGTCCACCAGATTCAGGGTGAAGTGAGTCAACGTCTCAAACGTATGCCTACGATCCTGGAGAAGATCACTTCAGGGAGTCGAAGCTGGACCTGTCACGAATGCAGGACATTGGTGGTTGTCGCGTGGTGTTGTCTTCGAACGAAATCAGTGAGTTGCGTCGTTTGGAGGCATGTGTACGTGAGCGTTGGGCGGAGGCAGTGAGACGCACCTCGGACTACGTGGGCAGGCCGCGAGCATCGGGCTATCGAGCTGTGCACGTGGTTGTTGAGCAGGATCAACGGCTCATTGAGATTCAACTGCGTACTCAGCGCATGCATCAGTGGGCGCAACGCGTCGAAGGGCTGAGTGCTGCTTTCGGTACCAACTATAAGCAGGACGGAGAATCCTTGGTCCAAGAGTATGCGAGACTTACCGCAAAGATGTACATTGCTCTCGATGCCGGTGAGATTCCAGTTCATGAGGATCGGCAACAGTTCGAGCGTCTCAGTGCACTGATTGCTGAGGAACTGGCAGGACTTGGTAAGAATGTTGGACCCATGTTCGGAGGAGAGAGTATATGAGCGCCAGAACTGGTTCCATCCAGCAGTTCCTTCTCATCTACGACCGTAGGCGAGACGAGCTCTTTGTCTCACGAGTCGTTTGGAGATGATGCCGTGGCCGCAACTACTGCGTACCGTGCCGCTGAGATCGAGTACCAGGATCGCCCTGAGATGGACATCGTGCTTGTCGGAGCTGAATCATTGGAGACGATTAAAGTCACGCACAGCACCTACTTCACCGGATCAGCCGCGCGCCTCCTTGATGAGATTCGCGCAGGTGTGAGCTGACCGCCGTGTACTGCGCCGCTTCCCTGATCGAGGGGTGGGTGCGAGGTCGTACCCTAGGGCGTGAGATCGAGGGGTGAGGGTACGACCTCGAGACCCTACGGTACGACCTCGCGGAGGCCCGCACCGCCCTGGTCGCCCCAACCGCCCCGGGCCCGCCTCACCCCCGCTCCTTGAAGACCAGCCGACGCTGCGCCACATAGCTGGCCACGTAGATGGCCCCGTCGCCGAGAATCTTGGCGATCCCCAGCGGGATCCCGACCGTGGTGAGCGCCTTGAGCACCAGGTAGCTGGCCGCCAGCAGGCTTACCGCCAGGATTACGTAGCGCACCGCCGTGCGCACCACGGTGCCGCGCCGCGCCCGGAAGACGCGGCGATTCATGAAGAAGTTCGCCGTCCCGGACACCAGCCGCGCCCCCACGACCGCCGCCAGCAGGCTGCCGGTCATCGCGAAGATGACCATGACACCCAGCCAGTCGATCCCGAAGCTCGCCAGCGACGCCCCCATGAACCGCAGCAGCGGAGCATAGATCCGCGCCGAGTCCTGCAACGGCCGGAAGTGGGAGGAGGTGTTGCCCGGCTCGTAGACCGTGGCGATCTCCACCTGCTCCACCACCATCCCCAGCTCGTGAGCGCGCAGCAGGGCGGAGCTCGTACTCGTAGCGGTCGCCGCGCACCTCCTGCAGCCAGGCCAGCTGTCCGGCGGGTAGCCGCGCAGGCCTGTCTGGGTGTCGCCCAGCCTCCAGCCGGTCGCGCCCCGGAACAGCAGGGCGGTCACGTCGTTACCGATCCGGCTGCGCAGCGGCACCGGCCCGGTGAAGCGCCGCACCCCCAGGGTCATGTGCCCGGTCTCGTGCACCCTTGCGGCCACGGCCTCAATGTCCGAGGGCGTGTGCTGCCCGTCGGCGTCGGCGCACACCACGTCCGCGTCGGGCCAGGTGGCGGCCGCGTGAGCCAGGCCCGTGCGCAGCGCCTGGCCCTGCCCTGGCTGACCGGGTAGCTGACCACCTGGGCGCCGCGGGCGCGGGCGGCGGCGAAGAAGGGCGCGTACTGCGGCCCCGAGCCGTCGTCAACAACCAGCACCGCGCAATCCCGGCGCGCCCCGCGCAGGCGGGCCACGAGCACGGCCAGGCGCTCATCGGGCTTGTAGGCCGGGATGAGGACCACGAGCGCCACCGCCGCCCGGGGGCGAGGCGTACCACCGGTCCGCGCCGCCGGGCGGTTGCCCGTCGTCCGGTTGCCCGTCTTCTGGTTGGCGGAGGTCCGGTTCGCGGGGGCGATGACCCGCGGCAGGATGCGCGGCGAGGTCGCCGCGGCCGTGCGGTTCCCGGCTGCCCGGCCCTGCGCCTGTCCCGCCCGGCGGGGCGCCTCGCCCACGATGATCCCTGCAGTCGCCTGCTTGCCGCCTCCGGAGCGGCTCAGCCGCGTCGTCGGGTACGCCGTCGGGTAGGACTGCGGGTACTGCTGGTAGGAGGAGCGGCGCGTGACCGCCTGCGCGGTCGCCGGGGTCCTCGGGGTCTGGGCCGTGCCGGTGAGGTTGTCGGTGCCGTTCATCTCAGGCTCCGTTCGCGATGTAGAGGATGTCGGAGGTGTCGCGCTCGCCCCCGTTGGAGGGCTGGTTGATGATCGAGCCGTTGAAGTACATGGCCGACGAGCCGCCGCCGTCGATGTTGTAGGCGCAGGCGCACCCCAGGTCGGCCATGATCTGGGCGAGCTCGCTCATGGTCACGCCGCGCGAGTAGCCCTCGTTGCGGCCGTCGACGACGACGAGCTTGAGGTGGTTCGTCTCCACCCACCCCACGGCGGTGCGCGGCTGCTTGCCCTGGATGGAGTGGTTGCCGACGTTGGTGTCCACCTCGACCTGGTCGATGCCGGAGAGCACCTTGAGTTGTTGACCAGTGCCGGCCCGAAGGACAGCGTGTTCCACACGCCCGCGTCCAGAAGCGTCTGGGCCTTGGTGGTGGTCTCGTCGTAGACCTCCACGCGCCCGTCGCTGTAGAAGGCCATGCCGTCGCGCGTGCCGCTGTCGCGGTAGATGACGCCGTTGCGGATGAGGATGCCGTCGCTGCGGAAGCCGTAGTAGTCACCGTTGATGGCCAGGATCGCGTTGTGCTCGGAGGCCATCGTGCTGGGCTTGGCGACGATGTTGGTGCCATAGGAGTTGTTGGCGAAGGCGCTGCGCAGGTCGGTGGCGTTGGTGAGCTTGACGTCGGCCACGTAGTAGGTGACGGTGTCGTTGCCCGAGCCGGTGGAGACCTGCTGGATCCCGATGGTCGTGTTGGATGAGGAGTAGGAGTTGTCCCCGACCGTCACGTTCGTGGCCGGGGTCGCCGAGGCGGCCGTGTTCTGCGCCTTGGCCTCCAGGGCGGTGACGTCGCCGACCTCCACGTGGTCGATGACGAAGCGGTTGAGCGCCCAGGCGCTGGTGCCGGTGGCGGCTAGCCCCAGGACGGCGGCGCCGCCCAGGAGGAAGCGGCGGCGCGGGTGCTTGCGGGACGTCGAGGAGCGGTCGCGCCGGCCGGAGTCGTGGTCCTGGCCGGGCTGGGGCGACTCGGGCGGGCTGAGGGTGTCGGAGCTGTGCATGACTCAACCGTGTCGGCGCCGTGTGTGCCGGGCGTAGGTTGACCTTGTGGGTCTCCTGTGAAGCCGCGGCGGGGCGTTGCCACCCGAACATAGAGCCATCGCGATGGACACTCGAGCCGGTCCCGAGGCCCAATGAGAGGAGCCACCCGGCGGCTATCCGGGCGGCTCCCGAAGGCTCAGCCCCTCAGAAGCTGAATCAAGCTGATCAGGACTCCGACGGCGGTTGCGAGCGAGCCAACAATCTCGCACCACGTCGGGGTTCTGCGCTGTTCAGTATCCTTCCGTGCCGCATGCCGAAGACGGTCACGCATACCCCTTCACCTTCTTCCGGTGGATCGACACCCTGCTGAATCAAGCAGGAAGGTGCCAGGGCAGACCCGCCGTTGAAGGCCTCCCCACCTACCACAGTCCTCCGACATCGCGCCGGTTGCCCAAGAGCCGGTCAGAACGACGTCGGGGAATGGCGGCGCGTCAGGCGTCAATACTCCCGGAGGGTGAGAGTCTTGCGCGCAGATGGTCCCTGACGGAAAGAGAACTTGTCTTAGACACGTACTTGCGAGATCCCTGCGCGCAGATGGTCCCTGAAATCCTTCCAAGGGTTCTGGCCTGCGCCTGCAGTGAAGGGACAGGGCGGGTGGCTGCTGCCCATCGTGAGAATCGGCGGCAAAGGATGCGGTCGTATTGTCGGAACGGACTCTGCGCATCATCCGCATTGTGGTTGTGGTGCTCAACGTGATGGTGGCCGTTGTCTCCTCCCGGCGGGGAGACACCTCGGCCATGGTTATCGCCATCGCTCTTGCCGCGCTCTTCCTGATCCAGGTGATCCGCCCGACCTTCGGCAGCCGGAGCACCGAGCACGACGACCGCACGCCCCCGAGCTCATGAGCATCGTCGAGCTTGAGGCGTAGTGGGTGAGTGGCCGACGTCGGCTCGCTCGACCCGCGGCGACTCGTCGCGAGTGGCCCCTGTGCCAACCTCTACATACCTCTCGTAAGATTTGTATGACCTTACTAAAATTAAGTCACACAACCTGGCAAATTAACTGAGGTGGACCCTAAGGGTCCTAGGGTGATTCGTTCCGCCCTCGCGTCACCGAAGGACTCCTATGCGACGTCGTACCCTGCTCATGGCCCTCCCGCTCACCGCCGTCCTCGCCAGCTGCGGAGTCGCCTCCCGCGCCGGCAAGGGCTCCAGCACCGGCGCCTCCGCGGGCGCCTCCGGCGGCGGCTTCGAGGTCACCGACATCGTCGGCCGCAAGGTCACCTTCAGCGCCCAGCCCCAGAGAATCGTCCTGAGCGAGTCCCGCCACGTCTACTCCCTGGCCTTCCTCAACAAGACCAACCCCATCGACAAGGTGGTCGCCTGGGCGAGGACCTCCAGACGGCCGCCCCGACTTCTACGAGAAGGTCCTCTCAGTGGCCCCCCAGGCCGCCGAGCTGCCGAAGATCGGCAACATCGCCAAGGACGGCCTGCCCATCGAGACCCTGGTGAGCCACAAGCCCGACGTGTTCATCATGACCCTGGACGCCTACAACTCCGCCAAGGAGAAGGGCTACCTCGAGAAGCTGGACGGCCAGAAGATCACTTACGTCGTCACCGACTTCCGCCGCGACCCGGTGAAGAACACCGTCCCCTCGGTCACCCTCATGGGCGCCGTCTTCGACAAGCGCAAGGAGGCCGAGACCTTCGTCAACTTCTACAAGAAGCAGGTCGATCCCATCGTGGCCAAGGCGAAGTCCCTGTCCTCCAAGCCCACCACCTTCCTGTGGCGCAGCCCGGGCGTCAACGACCCCGGCGCCACCTACTCCACCGCGAACCTCGGCGCGATCGTCACCGCCACCGGCGGCACCAACATCGCCGACAGCCTCCTGTCCGGCGAGGAGGGCGTGCTCACCCCCGAGCAGGTCATCGCCTCCAACCCCCAGAACATCATCGCCACCGGCGGCGAGTGGCAGCAGCAGAAGATCAAGGACACCGCCCAGACCAGCTACGTCCACCTCGGCTACAAGGCCGACGAGGCCTCCGCCAAGGCCAGCCTGGAGCAGCTGAAGAATCAGCCCGGCTACGACCAGATCCAGGCCTTCACCGACCGGCACGTCTACGGCATCTACCACCAGTTCTACGACGCCCCTACAACTTCATCGCCTACCTCACCTTCGCCAAGTGGCAGAACCCCGAGGCCTTCTCCGACATTGACCCCTGCCAAGGTCTGGAAGGACTTCCACGAGCAGCACATGCCCTGGAAGGCCGAGGCGTCTTCTTCGCCGCCATCTGATGGCGGCCCCCACGTCACGGCTCCTTCCGACGACGTCGCAGCACACCAGTCCGATACCGGCCGGGTACTGGACGGTGCGGCGTCGACGACGAAGGCCGACGGGCCGGCCGATACGCCCACGGACACGGCGGCGTCGGCCTACGCCTCTTACCGCCGTCGAACCGCGCGGCGCGTTGCGATGCTCCTGGGGCTGGCCACGCTGCTCCTGGCGGTCTTCCTCGTGGCCCTCATGGTGGGGCCCTGGGGTTCAGCCCGGCCCAGGTGCTCGGAGCCCTCTTCGACGCCGACTACGACCCGTGGGTCGCCAACATCGTCATCAACCTGCGCTCGCCGCCGGCGCTGCTCGCGGTCCTGGTGGGCGGGGCGCTGTCCCTGGCCGGCGTGCAGATGCAGACGATCCTCGACAACCCGCTGGCCGAGCCCTTCACCCTGGGGATCTCGGCGGCCTCGGCCCTGGGGGCGGCGCTGGCCATCGTCACGGGCCTCGTGCTGCCGGTGGCCACCGGTGCCACCCTGCCGCTCGTGGCGATGGCGGCGGGGCTGGCGGCCTCCCTGACCATCGCGATGGTCTCGAGGTTGCCCTCGGTGACCAAGGAGATGACGATCCTGCTGGGCATCGCCCTGGTCTTCAGCTGTCAGGCGCTCCTGGCGCTCGTGCAGTACCGGGCCTCCACCGAGAGCCTCCAGCAGATTGTCTTCTGGTCGATGGGTTCCCTCATGCGCGCCACCTGGCCGGCCGTGGCCACTGTCTCGGCGGCCCCTGCTCGTGGCCACGCCCGTCTTCTGGGTCAACGGCTGGCGGCTGACCGCCGTCACCCTGGGGAGGCGCGGGCCGCAGCCATGGGCATCAACGTGGCGCGCCTGCGCGCGTGGACCCTGGTCGGTGTCTCGTTGCTGGCCGCCCCTGTCCGTGGCCTTCGTTGGGATCATCGGATCTGTGGGGCCTGTGGGGCCGCACATGGCCCGCGGCCTGGTGGGGGAGGACCAGCGCTTCCTCGTGCCCGCCTCCATCCTGTGCGGCGCCACCCTGCTGACCGCGGCTCACACCGCCAGCCAGCTCATCGTGCCGGGTGTCGCCGTACCGGTCGGCATCCTGACCGCCCTGGTGGGTGTGCCGGTGTTCCTCACCATCATCTTCGGACGCCAGCGCTCGGCGGTCAGGAGCGGTTCATGAGCCTCATCCTGAACGACCTCACCTTCTCCTACGGCAGGCGGGCCGTCCTCCAGGGCGTCGACGCCACCTGGGAGACCGGCCAGACGGTCGGGCTGCTCGGCCCCAACGGCGCCGGCAAGTCCACTCTGGTCACCTGCGTGGCCCAGCTGCGCCGCCACCTGGGGGAGGTGACCTTCGCCGGGCGCCGGGGCCATGACCTGCGCGGCATGATCGGCTACATGCCGCAGGGCCTGCCCGGCGACGCCGCCCTGACCGCCCTGGAGTCGGTGCTCACCGCCTCGCGGCGCGGCATGACCTGGCACACGAGTCGTGCCGACATCGACCTGGCCTGGAGCGCCTTGGACGAGCTCGGGGTGGCCGAGCTGGCCGACCGCCCGCTGGGCCAGCTCTCCGGCGGGCAGCGCCAGCTCGTCGCCCTGGCCCAGACGCTCGTGCGCGAGCCCGGACTCATCCTGCTCGACGAGCCCACCTCCGCCCTCGACCCTGCGCCGCCAGGTCTCGGTGCTCTCCCACGTGCGCCGGATCTGCCACCGGGACACCGGCCGCCTCGCCGTCGTCGCCCTGCACGACCTCAACCTGGCGGCCCGCTTCTGCGACCGCCTTGCCATCCTCGCCGGCGGGACGATCCGCGCCGAGGGGCCGCCCGCCGAGGTGCTCCAGCCCGACATCCTCGCCGAGGTCTACGGGCTGCGGGTGCGGATCGTGCCCGACGGCGACCACGTCATGGTCGCCCCCGAGGCCGAGCAGGAGGCTTGAGCGGGGGCCTGGCGCCGTCAGGCGCTCCGGCCTCGGATGAAGGGGATGATCCGGAGAACGATCCAGCCGAGCGCCAAGTGACCAAGGCTGGCTCCGGCCACGCCGAAGAGAACGGCGTCGGCCCCCCGTATCGCACAGACGGTGCCGAGGACGAGCCCCAGCCAGAGAACGACGGCTGCGGCGGACCACAGGCTGAGGAATCGATGGGTCCGGATGAAGGAACGCAGTATTCGCCGGCTACGGTTGGTGAATGCGCGCCGAAACGCCCGAATGCGTGAGTTGGCCGACTGATACGTGGGGATCACCGCCAGGATCAGCGGAAGAAGAAGGAGATTGCCGGGCAGGTTCATGGACCTGACGAGCGGCAGGAACAGCAGCGTCAGGATCGCGGCCCCCACAACCCGAGGCACGCGCTGCTGGCGAGCTTCATGAGGAAGCCGTCGACCGCGAGACGCGACGTCTCATAGTCGGAGGTCTGGGTCGTGTACGCGGCGAGCGCCTTGGCGGCGTCGTGGTGGTTTCCGCGCTCATCGAGCATCCAGGACCGCAGGAGGAGGGCGTCGTCGAACATGGGGTCGAGTGCGAGCGTCTCCTGCAGGGCGGTCTCCGCAGCCTGCGGGTTGGACGTCACCTGCGCCATTGCCAGAAGCATGTGGTTGATGGCCGAACCCGGTGAGAGCCTGGCGGCCTCACGGGCATAAAACAGCGCCTCCTCCGTGCGCCCCATCCTGGCTAGCGCTATGGACATGAGGGAGAGCAGTGCATCATCCTCGGGGGCCAGCTGCAGGGCCGTCCTCAGAGAGGGCTCCGCCTCCGGATCGCGGTCCTGGGCGATCAGGGCCTCAGCCAGAAGCCGGTGGGCGTCAGGATCATTCGGTTGCACCGCCAGGGCCTTGCGGGCCGCGGCCTCGGAGTCCCCGAAGCGGTCCACACTGATGTGGGCGAGCGCCATGACCTTGTACGTGATGCTGGCGTTGTCCGGGTAGCCGGCGAGCAGCTGGGCGAGGATCTGCATGGCTCGCTCGTACTGACCGACGTCGATGAGCCAGCCGGCCCGAGTGACCTCCTGGCTGTACGGGTCCTCGCTCATAACATGCGGTGCCGTTTCATCCACTCGCGCAGATCCGCGTACTCCCCGGAGGAATCGGCGTACTCGATGACGGTGCGAGCGGTCTCGAACCAGGGGCCGGTCGAGGGGCGGATCTCCTGGATGGCCGCGTACATGTCCTGCATGTTCATGAACCGAGGCTGGCCGGTGCGCACCGAGTCGATGAGCGCCTTCTCCGCAGCGGAGTCGCACACGTGTGACAGGTCCGCTCCGGTCAGCCCCTCGGTCATGCGTGCCAGGACCTGCAGGTCAATGCCCTCCACGGGGCGCTCGCGCAAGTGCGTGTGCAGGATGGCGGCGCGCGCCGGCTCATCCGGCGGCAGGACGAGCAGGGTCCGGTCCAGTCGCCCCGGACGACGCAGCGCCGGATCAATGTCCCAGGGGGTGTTGGTGGCGGCCAGGATGTAGACGCCCTCATTGTCGTTGCCGATGCCGTCGAGCTCCTCGAGGAGCTGGTTGACGACACTGCGCATACCCGAGTTGCGTGTGAGCGAGCGCTTGATCCCGAGGGCGTCGATCTCGTCGAGGAAGAGGACGCAGGGGGCGTGGTTGCGTGCCTTCTGGAAAATCCTGTGGAGGTTGTTCTCGGAGATACCCATGTAGTGGTCGAGGATGTCCGTGAGCGTCACCGACAAGAACCCGGCACCCATCTCGCCGGCGATGGCGCGGGCGATGAAGGTCTTCCCCGTCCCCGGCGGACCGTACAGGAGCAGGCCGCCGCGCAGGCTCTTGCCGTAGAGCCGGCGCAGCTCGGGATTGCGCATCGGGGCCAGGAAGGAGGCCTCGAGCCGGTTCTTGACCTCGACCATGCCGCCGACGTCGGCCAGACAGATATCGGCCCGCTCCACCTCCCAGTCCCCCGGGGGACTGTAGTTGTCGATACTGACCAGGTGCGACTCGGAGAGCCGGGTCGAGTCGGAGGACTTCTCGGAGGACTCGGAGGACACGAAAGGAGCGGCGGGTCCGCCGTCGAAGTCCTCCTCGGCCCGCCGCCAGTCGAAGTCCTTGGCGCCGTCCGACGTCGTTGGGTCGCGGGGCGCCGGAGCCTCTGGTGACTCGGGCGCTGGCGGGGTGGTGGCCTTAGTGGGTGCTGGTGAGGCCTGTGGGGTGCTGACTGGTGACGCGGCGCCGGGGGCTGGATCTGTCGCGGTCTCGGGTGTCGACTCGGCCCCGGTACTGGGCATGGACTCGGAATCCGCGTTCTCTGCCGCCGTGCTGAGTGCCGGCTCTGGTGCCGTGTTCGCTGGCGGGGTGCTGAGTGCCGGCCCTGCCTCCATCGTGGGCGCCGGAGCCTCTGGTGAGCTGGGTGCCGACGGGGCGGCGGCCTCGGAGGGAATGGTGAGTCTTGTGGGGCGTCGATTGGTGATGCGGCGCTGGGGGCCGATTCAGCCTCAGTGCTGGGCGCCGGTTCTGACGCGGCGCTGAGGGTCGGCTCTTCCTCGGCATGGGGCATGGGTTCAGGGAGCCTCGTCCTCTGGCGCCGTGCTGAGTGCTGGCTCCCGCCGGCTGCTCCACAGGTGGCTGCGCGGCCTGCGGTGAGTGCCCTGGTCATGATGGTGCGGGCACACTCATCGGTGGGGGCGTACTGAAGGGCGACTGCGCAGTGGGTGACTGCTTCAGCGCTGCGGTCGGCCTGGACGAGGAGCTCGGCCAGATGGGTGCGCAGCCGGACGTCGTAGGGAGTGGCTTCTACGGCACGCGTCAGGGATTCAATCAGGGGATCGGTCACCCGGCCAGTCTAGAACTGGGAGCGGCAACAGGTATTGGCGTCACCGTGCGGAACTGTCCGTCTACGCCGTGCACCGCATCACGGACGTGTGCTGACGCCTCGGTTGGAAATCTCCGTACTCTCAGGCCATGACAGCTTCGCCGGCCGCCTCGCCCGACCACGGGCTGAGGACGGCCTTCCCCGCCACGCTTCTCATCGCCCTGGCCGCGCTCGCCGCCGTCGCACCTCTGGCCACCGACGCCTACCTGCCGGCCTTCGCCCAGATGGCCGACGACCTGGGTGTCTCCGCCTCCAGCGTTCAGCTGACGATGACCACTTTCCTCGTGGGTATCGCGCTCGGCCAGCTGGGCATCGGGGTCCTGTCCGACCGCGTCGGCCGGCGTCCCCTTCTGCTGTGGGGCGGCGTGCTCGCCCTGGCAGCCAGCGTTGGCGCCGCCCTGTCCCCGAGCCTGCCAGTTCTCCTGATCGCCCGCTTCTTCCAGGGGCTTGGGGGCGCGGCCGGCATGGTCCTGGGCCGGGCAGTCATCTCCGACCGCTCCCGCGGGATCACCGCCGCCCGGGCCCTCAGCGTCGTCATGGCGATTCAGGGCATCGCCCCGGTGGTGGCGCCGATTCTCGGGGGCGTGCTCGTCGAGCCCGTCGGGTGGCGCGGCATCCTGGGGGTCGTGGCCGCCTTCACCGGGCTGCTCGTGGTCATGGTCCTTCTCTGGGTACCCGAGTCCCTGCCCGCCGAGCAGCGACACGACGGCGGCCTACGGATGCTGCTCGACGGCACCCGCGAGCTGGCCCGCGATCACGTCCTCGTGCGTCTTCTGCTCATCAATGCCCCTGTCCTTCGGGCTGCTCATGGCCTACCTGTCCGCGGCTCCCTTCGTGCTGCGCAACGTGCTGGGCATGGGGAACGGTGGCCTATACGGCGGTCTTCGGGCTGTGCGGGACGACGGTCACGGTGACGATCGCAGTGGCGGCGTCGCTGGTACGCCGCTTCTCCCAGGCCCGCCAGGTGCGGGTCGGACTCATTGCAGGGGCTGGTCGTCGACACGGTCTTCGCCGCGGTCTGCCTCATGTGGCTGCGCGAGCCGGTGGCCGGGCCGGAGCGGATGCCGCTGCTGGTGGCGGTCGTGGCGCTCTTCCTGGCGCACGTGGCCTGTCTGGGGCTGTCGATGGGCAACGCCCCCGCGCTCGCGCTCGACCGCACCGGCCGGTGGGCGGGAACCGGCTCCGCGCTGCTTGGTTTTCTGCAGTTCGTCGTCGGCGGACTCGTCAGCCCGCTGGTGGGGCTGACCGGGAGGCCAGCGGCGTGGCCTTCGGCGTCGTCATCGTGGCCGTCGGTGTCATCGCGAACCTCCTGGCGGTCTTCGGTCTGCGCGAGAGGGCGAGAAGCAGCGCCTGGCCGCCCAGGCGAGCGAGCGCCGACAGCAGCGCCTGGGCGGGTGAAGGCTCCGGTCAGCAGCGCGCACTCGCTGAGCGCAGGCGCGTCGTCGGGAGGGGCAGCTCGATGGCGCCGATGAGGTCCACGGACTTGGCGATGCTGGTGGCCGACAGGTCCTCCACCGCCCTGGCGAATGCCTCCCACGCCGGTGCAGGCCTGTCGTCTCCGACGTGGCCTGATCTAGCTCAAGCCACGAGTGGCTGATAGCGCTGGCGGGCGGCTTCACCGGAGGTTCCGACCATATTTCCAATGGCTGCCCAGGACATCCCAGCGTCCCGAGCGCCTCTGATGGCATCAAGGACATGTCGTTCGGCCTGGGCCTGTTCAGCAACTGCGTCTCGCAAGGCCGCTAATGCGGCCACGTCGACCTCATCGGCCTCGACTGGCTCGTAGTTCTCGAAGCGGGCGGCCAGCTCGTCGGCATGCGCCAGGATCTCGTCAACAGTACGGGGCATCGTCATCACCTAGAAACTTCTCTCGGGCACGCGTGGCGTGGACGATGACGATTGTGGTGATGCCTTGATGTAGCCAATCTCGAGAACAAGGGCAGCGTGGTTGGCTCCCAGGAGCATGGTGAAACCATCTCCCATGTCCCAGGCCCGGATGGGGTGGTGCTAGGCGTGAAGGATGTCGGCCTCGCTCAGGCCGTGCTTCAGCGCCGATCTGGCAATGATCGGATCGTCCACAGATCCAGGTAACTTGCGGCGCGCTGTGTGGTCGAGCGTGTGGTCCCGGGTGTCAGCCGGCGGCTGTTGCGGGAATGTGCGCCCGGTGGGCGTGCGGATGCCGCAGATGTGTTGGCTGAGGTCGGCGTCGAGCGGGGTGCTCATGCGTGCCGGGCTGGCGAACGCCGCCACACCGGTGCAGGCCTGTCGTTTCTGTGGACTGGTGTCACGATTGGCGACTTTTCCGGGGGTGGTACGGCATCTGCTGGCTCTCTTGCTGAGGGGGATGCGGACGTTGGGGCTGGTCAGGGCTGGTTGTGGGGAGGGGAGTGTGGCGGGTCGAGGCTGGTGGGCTCTGAAAAGTCGCCAATCGTGACACTTTCGGCGGTGCGCGGGGCTGGGCGGGCTGATCGAGAACGTACTGACGACGACTGCGTTCACAGAACTCGTCGGTGGGGCCCCAGTCATCTGCAGGAGAGCGCAGTCCTCGCCGGGTATCGCAGTCCGTGCGGCTGGGGTGCGCTGCTCTGACGCAGCGGAACCGTCCGCCGCCCTGCCGCGGCCAGGGTGCTTCGCGAGGCAGGTGGCTCGCGCTGCGCCCGTGTTACAGGTCACTGCTGACTCCGGGAATGGACCGCAGCCCGCCAAGGTTGAGCCAGTCAGACTCAAGGTTGCATGCAGTCAAGTTGACAGAGCCTGACTCAACCACAATCCTGAGTGCATACGACTCAACCTGAAGGTGCCGGAATCCCGGCCCTCACCTCAAACATCGACTGACCACAACTCAGCAAGCACAAGGAGCACATCACATGGCACGCGCTGTCGGTATCGACCTGGGTACCACCAACTCTGCTATTGCCGTCCTCGAGGGTGGCGAGCCCACCATCATCCCGAACGCCGAGGGCGGCCGCACCACTCCCTCCGTCGTCGCCTTCTCCAAGTCCGGCGAGATCCTCGTCGGCGAGATCGCCAAGCGTCAGGCAGTCACCAACGTCGACCGCACCATCTCCTCGGTCAAGCGCCACATGGGCACCGACTGGTCTGTGGAGATCGACGACAAGAAGTACACCGCTCAGGAGATCAGCGCCCGCATCCTGGCCAAGCTCAAGGCCGACGCCGAGGCCTACCTGGGCGAGCCCGTCACCAACGCGGTCATCACCGTCCCGGCCTACTTCAACGACGCCGAGCGTCAGGCCACCAAGGAGGCCGGCACCATCGCGGGCCTGACCGTGGACCGTATCGTCAACGAGCCCACCGCCGCGGCCCTGGCCTACGGCCTGGACAAAAGGGCAAGGAGGACGAGCTCATCCTCGTCTTCGACCTCGGTGGCGGTACCTTCGACGTCTCCCTGCTCGAGGTCGGCAAGGACGACGACGGCTTCTCCACCATCCAGGTGCGCGCACCAGCGGTGACAACCGCCTGGGCGGTGACGACTGGGACGCCCGCATCGTCGACTGGCTGGTCAAGCGGGTCAAGAGCGAGGACGGCGTGGACCTGTCCAGGACAAGATCGCCATGCAGCGCCTCAAGGACGCCGCCGAGCAGGCCAGAAGGAGCTGTCCTCGGCGACCTCCACGAACATCAACCTGCAGTACCTCTCCATGAGCAGGTCCGGCCCCATCCACCTCGATGAGAAGCTCACCCGCTCCAACTTCCAGGAGATGACCGCGGACCTGCTCGAGGCGCACCAAGATCCCGTTCCACAACGTCATCAAGGACGCCGGGGTCAAGGTCTCCGACATCGACCACGTGGTCCTCGTGGGCGGCTCCACCCGTATGCCCGCCGTCGCCGACGTGGTGCGCGAGCTGACCGGCAGGAGCCCAACAAGGGCGTCAGCCTGACGAGGTCGTCGCCGTCGGTGCGGCCCTCCAGGCCGGTGTCATCCAGGGCGACCGCAGCGACGTCCTGCTCATCGACGTCACGCCGCTGTCCCTGGGCATCGAGACCAAGGGCGGGGTCATGACCAAGCTCATCGAGCGCAACACGGCCATCCGACCAAGCGCTCCGAGGTCTTCTCCACCGCCGAGGACAACCAGCCCTCCGTGCTCATCCAGGTCTACCAGGGCGAGCGCGAGTTCGCCCCGGGACAACAAGCCGCTGGGCACCTTCGAGCTGACCGGCATCGCTCCGGCCCCCGCGGCGTGCCCCAGATCGAGTCTCCTTCGACATCGACGCCAACGGCATCGTCCACGTCTCGGCCAAGGACCGCGGCACCGGCGAGGAGCAGTCCATGACCATCTCCGGCGGCTCCGCCCTGCCCAGGAGGACATCGACCGCATGGTCAAGGAGGCCGAGGCTCACGCCGAGGAGGACAAGAAGCGCCGCGAGGACGCCGAGACCCGCAACTCCGCCGAGCAGCAGGCCCTACTCCATCGACAAGCTCCTCAAGGACAACAAGGACAAGCTGCCCGAGGCCGTCCACTCCGAGGTCTCCGAGGCCGTCGCCGACCCTCAAGAAGGCCCTCGAGGGTGACGACATCGAGCCGGTCAAGACCGCTCAGGAGAAAGCTGAGCTCGGTGGCCCAGAAGGTTGGTGAGGGCCCTCTACCAGGCCGACGCCGCCGCCCAGGCCGCGGGTGACGCCGCCTCCGCCACCGGTGGCTCACGTCCTCCGACGACGAGGACATTGTGGACGCCGAGATCGTTGACGAGGAGGACTCCAAGTGACCTCAGCAGGGTCCCACCCCTGAGGACGAGGGCATCGACCCCGAGCTCCAGGCGGCCGTCGAGTCGGCCTTCGAGGTGTCCGACGACGTCCGCGAGGAGCTCGCCCAGGGGCGCGTCCGAGGGCGAGGCCGGCCAGGCCGACGCCGCCTCCGAGGAGGCGGCGGGGAGGACCTCTTGGCCCAGGCTCAGGCCCAGGCCGCTCAGGCGGCCGACGACCTGGCCCGGACCCGGGCGGACCTCTACAACCTCAGCAGGAGTACCAGGGGTTCGTGCGCCGCTCCCGTGAGGGCGCGGCCTCCCACCAGGGACGCCGGTGCCGCCGGCGTCGTCGAGGCCTCATCCCGGTCCTCGACGAGATCGAGCTGGCTCGCCAGCAGGCGACCTGACCGGCACCTTCGAGACCACGGCCGGCAAGCTCGAGACGATCCTGGCCGAAGTACTCCCTGGAGCGCTTCGGCGCCGTGGGCGAGGGTCTTCGACCCACGCTGCACGAGGCCCTCATGGCCACCGAGTCCAGCGAGGTCACCGAGCCCACCATCGCCGCGGTCCTCCAGCCCGGATACCGCCTGGGTGAGCGCGTCGTGCGCGCCGCCCGCGTCCAGGTCGCCAACCCGGCCTGATACCCACCGCACCACTCACCCCGGCCCGACGGCGGACCCGAGCCAGCAGCTCTGGCGGGCCTGAGTCCGCCGTCGGACCGACAGGTGCACCGGGACGCCCGAGGCCCCAGGGCCGAGGTGCCCCATCTTCAGCTTCAGTAAGGAAACCCCACGATCACCCAGATAAGGAGGCGGTGACGCGACCATGGCCAGTCAGGACTGGATGACCAGGACTTCTACGCGGTCCTCGGCGTGAGTAAGGACGCCGACGCCGCCGCAATCAAGAAGGCCTACCGCACGCTCGCAAAGAAGTACCACCCGACCGCAACCCCGACGACGCCGCGGCGGCGAGAGTTCAAGGAGATCGGCGAGGGCCTACGCCGTCCTGTCCGACGAGGCCGAGCGCAAAGCAGTACGACGCGATCCGCTCCATGGCCGGAGGCGGCGCCCGCTTCCAGGCCGGCGGCCCGGGAGGGAGCCGGCGGCGCCGGCTTCGAGGACATCCTGTCCTCCATGTTCGGCAGCCAGGGCGGCAGTGTCCGCTTCGAGACCGGCGGCTCCGCAGGCGAGGCCCGACCTCGACGACCTGCTGCGCATGTTCGGCGGCATCCCCAGCCCCACCCGCTCCGGCGGCCGCCCCGGCCCCTTCGGCTTCGGCGGCTTCACCCCCAGCCCCGCCCGCAGAAGGGCGCCGACGTCCTGACCTCGGCCGCGCTGGACCTGCGCGACGCCGTCGCCGGCACCACGGTGGAGCTCACCGCGGACGGACGCACCATGAAGGTCCGCATCCCGGCGGGCGTGCGCGACGGCCAGAAGATCCGCCTGCGCGGCAAGGGCCGAGCCGGCCTGAACGGCGGCGAGAACGGCGACATGGTGGTGACCATCAGCATCAAGAAGCACCCTGTGTACTCCGTTGACCCGGTCGACGGCACCAACCTGCGCATGGACCTGCCGGTCACCCTGCGCGAGGCGGCCCTGGGCGCCACGGTCGAGGTCCCCCTGCTCGACGGCGGAACCTCAAGATCAAGATCAAGCCCGGCACCTCCTCGGGCACCGTCATGCGCCTGCGCGGCAGGGCGCCACCACCCGCAAGAAGACCGGCGACCTGCTGGTGACCATCGAGGTGGCCGTCCCCAAGAAGCTCTCCAAGGCCGCCAAGGAGGCGCTCAGCGCTCGACGAGGCCATGGGTGACACCGACCCGCGGGCCACCCTCATGGAGGAGGCGGCGAAGTGAGCCGGCGCCAGGCCGGGCAGGGCCTGGGATACCTGGCCGACGACGCCGCCGAGCGCGCGGTCTACGTGGTCTCGGTGGCGGCCGAGCTTGCCGGGATGCACCCCCAGACCCTGCGCCAGTACGACCGGCTCGGACTGGTCAGCCCCGCCCGGACTAGCGGGCGGGGCCGGCGCTACTCCCACCGCGACGTCGAGCGCCTGCGCCGCATCCAGTCCCTGTCCCCGGAGGGCATCAACCTCGAGGGCATCCGCCGCATCCTCGCCCTGGAGGCCCGCGTGGAGGAGCTGGAGGCCGACAACGCCCGCATGCGCAGCCGCGAGGCCGTCGTCCAGCGAGTCTTCGCGGCGGCCGCCGACGGCGAGGTCCAGGTCGTCGCGCCCGGCCGCCAGGGCCGCGGACCCGCCGCGCGCCGCCCCGAGGCGGGGCGCGCACGCGCCAGTGCGACGGGGGCAGCGGGCACTGCGGGAGGCGTGAGCACCGCTCTCGTGCCCATGGGGCGGTGGCACTGACTGGCACTGACGGGGACTGGCGAGCGCCGGCGGGCAATGGCGAGCGCCGGCGGGTTCTGGACTCGGGCACTGATACGGCACTGAACTCCGTCAGCCGCTGCGGCGGGGCCAGCGGACAGCCCTTGCGCATCATTCTCCGGGCGGATGCAGCCGGTCCTCGACCACCCGTAAGGTCCTGCCCATGCGGATGACAACCTCCTTCACCGGCTCGCGGGGCGTGCGATACCCGCCCCGGACGTGGCCCGTGGCTTCATGCTCCTGCTCATCGCGGTCGCCAACGTTCCGTCATGGAACAAGATGCCCAACGGGGCCGAACCGCCGGTGTCCTCCGTTGACGGCTGGTGGATGTTCGTCCGCACGCTGCTGGTGGACCACCGGGCCTACCCGCTGTTCGCGATGCTCTTCGGTTTCGGGCTCATGACCATGATCAACCGACGCATCGCCTCCGGGACCCAGACCTACCTCGCCTCCCTTCCCGGCGCGCCGGAGGGCCGCGAGCCAATGCCGCACGAGGCGGCCTGGGCCCGCGAGATGGCCACCATTGACGCCTACCGCCTGGTGCGGCGCCGCGGCTGGTGGATGCTCCTGTTCGGATTCGTCCACGGCCTCGTCTTCCCCGGTGACATCATCGGCGCCTACGGACTGGTCGCCGTCCTCCTGGCCAACCTGCTGGCCCGCAAGAACTACGCGGCGCTCTACCTCACCGGGGGCATCATCTCCGTGCTGGCGCTGGGGACGTATCTGGCCTCCGGGACCCTGTCGGGCGGCGACACCCTGACGGCCTCCGGGGAGCAGTCGGTCTCGCTGACAGCGGCACTGCTCTGGGTCGGCTTCAACATCGTGCAGTGGACCATCGTGCTGGTCGTGCAGGTCCTCATCGCCCTCATCATTCCCGCCGTGGTGATCGGCGCCCGCCTGGCCGACACCGACATCCTCACCCAGCCGGAGCGGCACCGTCGCCTGCTGATCTCGGTGGGCCTGGGCGGTTTGGCGCTGGGGGCGCTCGCGGCGTTCCACGGCGCGCTGACGCTCGCGACGTCGATACAGCGCTGGCCGACGGACTTCGCCGCCACAGAGTTCTTCGGCCTGGCCGGCGCCTGCGGCTGGCTGGCACTGCTGGCGCTGTACGCCGGCGGACCCAGGCCGGATGGCCGGCTCACGGGGCTGCGCCGGCTCGCCTCCGCCGTCGGCCGCCGCTCCATGACCGTGTACCTGAGCCAGACGATCCTGTTCGGCATCATCTTCGGCATCATTCCGCTCCTGGTGACGGGCAGGCGCCTGTGGATGGGGCAGGCCGCGGCCGCCCTCGTCGCCCTGGGTGTCTGGCTGGCAACCGTGGTCCTGTGCCTCCTGCTGGAGCGCGGTGGTCATGCCGGCCCCTTCGAGACCCTGCTGCGTACCGCCGTCGCCCGCAGTGAGCGCAGGAGGACACCGGTGCCCCCGCCCACCGTCTGGCCCGGGATGCAGCCGGGACCGTGGCCAATGATGCAGATGGGAGGTCAGCCGGGAGCGCCGGCGCCGATGCAGCCGGGCATGCCGCCAGCGGCTCATCCGGGAGTCCAGCCGGGGTGCCGGTCCAGCCGGGCATGCCTCCGCAGACCCAGCCGGGACCGCAGCCGACCCCCTGAGCCGGCTCCGCCCCGGGGCCGTCCGCCGGAAGAATGGCTGGGCGTCAGGCTCCTCCTTTCGGTGGAGACGATCTCGGCGCTTAAGGCGGACGCCGCGGAACCACTGGTTTTCATACGGTCGAGTCATGAACACGACGACTTCCTCCGCGACCTCATTCAACGGTTCCCGCGGCCTGCGCTACCCCCCCCGACGTGGCCCGCGGCTTCATGCTGCTGCTCATCGCCCTGGCCAATGTGGGGTTCTGGGTGGCAGGCCCCGAGGGCCGTGCGCTATCGACCGTCGACAGGACCTGGGCCTTCATGCGTGCCCTGTTCATCGACCAGCGCGCCTACCCGCTGTTCGCACTGCTCTTCGGCTTCGGGCTGGCCACCATGGTCAACCGGCGCATGGCATCGGGCATCGACGCCTACTGCCGGCAGCTGACCGGCGGTCTGCGGGCGCCGTCGGCGGCTGAGCTCGACCAGGCCCGGGGCAGGCCACCATCGACGCCCGCCGCCTCGTGCGGCGCCGCGGCCTGTGGATGGTCCTGTTCGGGCTCCTCCACGGCGCCTTCTTCCCCTCGGAGATCATCGGCACCTACGGCATCGTCGCCGTCGTCTTCGCCGGGTGGTTCGCCCACAAGCACCACAAGCGCCAGCTGGCGGTGTGCGCCCTGGTCATTCTGTCCCAGATCGTGCCGGTGGTCCTGGCCATGCTCTTCGGCCCCGGCGGTGAGGCGGCTGCCTCCAGCGCGGCGGGCCCCGCCCCGGCGGCTGCGGCAGCCACCGGTGCAGGTGAGTCCGTGGCGTCAGCGCTGCCCTGGTTCGTGACCAACGTGAATGACTGGTTCTTCACCGCCCTGGGCGCGGCCTTCACCACGATGATTCTTCCCGCAGCCTTCCTGGGTGCCCGCCTGGCCGACACCGACCTCATCGCCCACCCCGAGCGCCACCGCGGTCTGCTGACACTCGCCGGGATCGGTGGTCTGGCCCTGGGGCGCTCGGTGCGCTTCACGAGCTCCTGGTCCCGCTCACCAGTGCTCCAGTCCTGGGAGGCCGACCCCGCCCTGATCGCGGTCCTGGGCCTGGCTGGGGGCTGTGGCTGGCTCGCCGTCCTGGCCCTCTACGCCGGCGGGCCGACGGCGGACAACCGGCTGACCGGCCTCAAGTGGCTGCTGTCCAACGTGGGGCGCCGCTCCATGACGGCTTACCTGTCCCAGACGGTCATGTTCGCCAGCATCTTCGTCATCGCGCCGTGGATGACCGGGAGGCCTCTGGAGCTGGGGTTGGCGGCATCCGCCGCGGTGGCGGTGATGGTGTGGCTGACGACCGTGGTCCTGTGCGCGGTGCTTGAGCGGCTCGGCATGCCCGGTCCCTTCGAGGTCCTGCTGCGCACCGCCGTCGCCCGTAGCGAGCGTTGCCGCACGAACCCGCTCGTCCAGCAGGCCCCCGATCAGCGCACGGACCAGCTGCTCGGCCAGCCGATGAGCGCCCCGGCGTCGCCCGTCCTGTGGCGCGCGCAGGTCCCCGTCACCCCGGTTCCTGCGGGAGCCTGAGGCGGGGCGGGTGCCCGACGCCATCGAGGTGGGCTGAGCCCTGGTCCTCCCGGGAGGACCAGGGCTCAGCCCATCCTCAGGAGGAGAGGATTGGCCCGTCACGATGGCCCTGCCGGTGGGCGCCTCCAGCATCTACGGTCTGGCGCGTTGAGACACCGAGGCACGGGCGGGTTCCCCAAGCGATGGGGAGGGCTTCCCCGCGGGCCCGGCAGGGTGCGTGCCACCACATCCTTCAGGGATTCTGTATGGTGGGGTGGCCCGATGACCCGCCTTGATGGCGTGTCAGTGCACCATGTCCTGAGGACTGTGAGTCGTCTCGCAGAATGCGAGGGTTGACCTGATCGTTTCACAGGGGCATCGTTGACACGGTAGCCTGCCTGCGTCCCCAACTCCGAAGGAAGCGAACAGCCCTCATGACTCAGCCCCCAACCCTGGTCAGCCCTTCTACCAGCAGCAGCCCTCGGCCCCGTCGGCTCCGGCCCCGGGGCAGCCCCTACCCGCCCCAGCAGCAGTTCCAGGGCGCTCCCGGCGCCCTGGCGCCCAGCCAGCCCTTCGCGCAGGCTCCCGGCGGGGACAGCTTCATGGGCAACCTCTTCGACACCGCCAAGCCCTTCGCCGAGAAGTTCGGCAGGTGGTCTTCTACATCGCCGCCATCGCCCTGGTCGTGAACTGGCTCTACGCGGCTTACAACGCCGGTGACCTCACCCATGGCTTGGACATCGAGCTGCAGAACGAGGCTTCAACTTCGGCAAGTTCCTGCTGAGTCTGCTCTTCGACGCCCCCTGGGTCGTCGCTCAGATCGGCCTCATCCGCCTCTTCATCGAGCTGGTCATCAACTCCGCCAAGAAGAACTAGTCGCTGCCCAGCGGAGTACCGTCTCCGCCGCAGCCAGGTGCTGACCCTGACGGTCGTCGGCCCGCGTGGTCGGCGACCGTCAGCCGTGATGCCGGCTGCGCTTGAGGCGTCCTCGGCCTGACCCACCGGCAGCTCGAGGACGGCCCGTCAGCCCGCCGTCGGGGTTGGCGCTCAGGCGCAGCTCGCCGCCGTGCGCAGTGGCCACGGCCGTGACGATGGCCAGGCCCAGCCCGTGCCCGGAGCCCCAGGTCCGTCCCGCCCCTCGCCGCGGACGAAGGGGCTCGCGCAGGGACTCACGCTCTCGGCCGCCGACAGGGGCCCTCGTTGCGGATCGTCAGGCGCACGCCGTTGTCCAGACGCGCCATGCCCACCGTGATGCGGCCGCCCTCGATGTTGTAGCGGGCCGCATTGCGCAGCAGGTTGGAGACGCTCTGACGCAGCAGCACCGGATCCCCGGGCACCCGGGCGGGAAGCAGGTGGGTGGAGACGTGAAGCCTGCGCTCGGCGACCTCCGGCGCGATGAGGCGCAGGGCGTCACGGACCGTGGCCTCCATGTCCACGTCCTCGTGGGCCAGCTTGCCGGACTGGGCGTCAGCCAGGGTCCAGCAGGGCGTCGATCGTCTCCCGGTTGGCGCGGTTGGTCTCCAGGACCCGGGTCAGAACCCGGCGCAGGTCCTCGGCCGAGGCCTGCGGGTCGGACAGGGCGACGTCGATCATCGTCTGCGTGGTGGCCAGCGGGTGCGCAGCTCGTGGGAAGCGTTGGCCGCGAACCGGCGGTGGACGGAGAAGGAGCGCTCAAGGAGGCCAGCATGTTGTCGAAGGTGTCCGCCAGGTCGTGGATCTCGTCGCGCGGGCCGGACAGGTCCAGCCGCTGACTGAGGTCGCCCGAGGCGGCGCGCTTGGCCGCCGCATTCATCGAGGACAGCGGCTGCGGCATCCGCCCCGCCAGGATCCAGCCGACGGTCCCGGAGAGCACCACGAGCAGCGCCAGCGCGCCGACGGCCGAGCGCATGATGGTGCCCAGCAGATCGAACAGGTTCGTGTCCACCTTGGCGGCCTCACCGACCTGCGAGACCGGCACGGCGGCGCTCTCCCCGACCGGACCTCCGATCTGGATGCTCAGCGTGACGTAGCGCGTGTAGAAGTAGACCAGGGCAATGAGGACCACGCCGGCGGCCGTCACCATCCCGGCGTAGGTCAGGGGTCAGGCGGGCCCGGATACTCAGGTGCCGGGCGCGGCGCAAGCGCTCCCGGCGACCCGACCGGGCGTCGCGGGCTTCACGAGCGCCGTGAGGCCCGCTGCCGGCGCCCGGCTGCGCCGCGTCGTCGGCCCGGGTCTGCGCAGCCCCACCCCACTCATGCGCTGAACCTGTAGCCCGCGCCGGGAACCGTCTGGATCACGCGCGGCTCACCGAGCTTGCGACGCAGGTGGAGATCGTCACCCGCGTGGAGTTGGTGAAGGGTCGGCGTTGGCGTCCCAGGCCTTCTCCAGAAGCGTCTCGGCGCTGAGGACCCCGCCCTCGGCCTCCATGAGGACCTGAAGGACCGCGAACTCCTTGGGACTGAGGTGAATGAAGCGCCCATCGCGGTAGACCTCCCGGCGGAAGGGATCCAGGCGCACCCCGTGGGCCTCGAGGACCGGGGTGCGCGCCGGCTGGCTGCGTCGCCCCAGGGCCCGCAGCCGGGCCACCAGCTCAGGGAACTCGAAGGGTTTGGTGAGGTGGTCGTCCGCCCCAGCTCGAAACCGCCCACGCGCGCGTCCAGCGTCCGGGACGCGGTGAGCATGAGGACCCGCGTGCTGGGGTAGTCGCGCACCACCCGCCGGCAGACCTCGTCGCCGTGGACCACGGGCAGGTCCCGGTCCAGGACGATGATGTCGTAGTCGTTGATCTCCACCTGCTCAGGGCGCTGGCCCCGTCGCCGACGACGTCAACGGCCATCGCCTCACGCCGCAGCCCTGTGGCGATGGCCTCAGCCAGGTACTCCTCATCCTCCACGACGAGCACGCGCATTGCCCTGCCTCCTTCACTGTGGTGTCTTCGGCCGGTCCCTGAGCGAACCAGCCCCCGTGTTGCCACAACATAAGCGAAATTGTGAATCCCATGGCAACACCGCTCCCGGTTGGCTGTTCCCCGAACGAACGGACGCCACCGCGCCCCGACCCACGTAAGCCGAAAGGACCCCTCCCATGAAGCAGCCCCTCAACACCGGATCCTCACCCGCGCCGCCACGGTGCTGACCTGCGCCGTGTGCGCCGTCGGACTCATGACCGGATGCTCCCAGGGCTCGAAGGCGGACTCGGCCGCCTCCGCCTCCGCCACCAGCGGGGACGACTACCTGCTCAAGATGGCCAAGTGCATGCGCGACAAGGGCATTGACGTCTCCGACCCCGACTCCAACGGCAACGTGCGGTTCCCCGACAACGAGGGCCGCCAACAAGGCCGCCCAGGAGTGCGAGCAGACCGTCGGCCCCGCCCCCGGCACCGAGGACCTCGCCAAGCCCGAGACGCAGCAGGACCTGGTCAAGGCCGCTGAGTGCCTGCGTAAAGAGGGATACGACGTGCCCGACCCCGAGGCCGGTAAGGGCATCCAGCTCAACGGCGATATCCCCCAGGACGTCATGAGCAAGTGCTTCTCCCAGATCGGGAGCAAGTAACGCCGCGCCCCTCCGGGCGCCAACAGACCACAGGCTCGCGCGGCCCGGCTGCCGCGCAGACACACACTCAGACAGGCAGACACATGGATCAGACCACCACCTCCACGCAGGCCGACGACGGCTCGACCGGCACCGCGGACAAGCCGTCGGGTACGGCCCACCGCACCCGACGCCGGGCCTTCCTGGCCATGGGGGCCGCCGCGATCCTGGCTACGGGCGCTGGTGCAGGCGCCTTCGCCTCCAGATCGGGCCCCTTCGCGGCCAAGGCCAAGCCGACGACGTCGACCTTCAACGGCGCCACCGACACCATCACCAAGGGGGACCTCCAGGGGCACACCTCCGTGACCGGTACCCTGCGCTACTCCGACTCGCGCAAGTTCAAGTCGGGCTTCGAGGGCGTTCTCATCCAGGTGCCCGACTCCGGGACCGTCCTGACCCAGGGGGACGTCCTCTACCGCACGGGCTCCGGGACCGCCTACCTCATGCGTGGCTCCCTGCCCGCCTGGCGCAACTTCGAGGCCGGCATGGAGGACGGCGAGGACATCCGCCAGCTCGAGACGGCCCTGAGGGACCTGGGGTACTTCGACTACGATCCCGACGACCACTTCAGCTGGGCCACCACCAGCGCCATCATAAAGTGGCAGAAGGACCTCGACCTGCCCCAGACCGGGACCATCCCACTGGGACGGGTAGTCTTCGCCCCCGGGGACCTGCGCGTGGGGAAGGTCGCTGCCCGGGTGGGGGACCGCGTCGCCGCCGACACCGAGCTCTTCGACGTCACCTCCACCACCCAGGTGGTCGACGCCAACATCAAGCTCTCCGACCAGAAGCTCGCCGTCGCCGGCACCGCCGTGACCATCAAGCTGCCCGACGCCAAGACCACTCAAGGGAAGATCACCTCCGTGGGCACCCCCACCGAGAAGTCCTCCGGCTCCGAGTCAGGTTCCGGCTCCGGCTCAGGTTCCGGCTCCGGCTCCAGCGAGTCCAAGGAACGGGTCATCCCCATCACCGTGACCCTCACCGACGCCTCGGCGACCACCAACTTCAGGAGGTCTCCGTCACCGTCGACCTGCCCAGCGAGAAGCGGACGGGTGTCCTGTCGGTGCCGGTTGGGGCCCTGCTGGCCCTGAGCCCCGACCAGTACGGCGTCGAGATCGTCGAGTCCGGCGGCACCACACGCAAGGTGCCGGTCACCATTGGGCTGTTCGCCGGCGGGCGCGTGGAGATCTCCGGTGAGGGCATCTCCGAGGGACAGCGAGTGGTGGTGCCGCAGACATGAGCCGCATCCTGTCCCTGCGCGACGTGAAGCGCACCTACGGGGAGCCGCCCGTGGCCGCCTGCGCGGGCGTGAGCCTGGAGATCGACTACGGCGAGTTCGTCGCCATCGTCGGCCCCTCGGGCTCGGGCAAGTCCACGCTCCTCAACCTCATCGGCACCCTGGACCGGCCCAGCTCCGGCACCGTCGAGATCGACGGCGTCGACGTCGGCTCCCTGTCCGACGCCAAGCTCTCGGCCCTGCGGGCCAGCCGCATCGGCTTCGTCTTCCAGCAGTTCCACCTGGCCGACGGCGTCAACGCGGTGGACAACGTCGCCGACGGCCTGCTCTACAGCGGGGTCCCCCGCTCCGAGCGGCGCCGACGCGCCCGGGCCGCCCTCAGGCGCGTCGGCCTGGCCCACCGGCTCGACCACCGCCCCCACCAGATGAGCGGCGGCGAGCGCCAGCGCGTGGCCATCGCCCGGGCCGTCGTCGGCGAGCCCCCACTGCTGCTGGCCGACGAGGCCCACCGGGAACCTCGACTCCACCTCCGGGGCCTCGATCGTCGAGCTCCTCCACGAGCTCCACGCCCAAGGCACCACGATCATCGTCATCACCCACGACAACGAGCTGGCCGCCCAGCTCCCCCGGCAGATCGCCATCCGCGACGGCCGCATCGTGGGGACTCAAGCCTGAAGGAGATCGTCCATGACGACGTCTACGCTCCGGCGTGACCGGTCCACGGCCGAGCGGGCCGGCAACGCCCCCGGCCCGGCGGCTCCAGCGCTCGCGGCTGCGCCTGGCCGACGTGCTGCGCCTGGGAGGCACCGGCATCAGGGCCCGCCCCACCCGCGCCTTCCTGTCCGCACTGGGGATCGCCATCGGTATCGCCGCCATGATCTCGGTGGTGGGCATCTCGGCCTCCAGCCGCGCCCAGCTCTCCGCCCAGCTCAACTCCCTGGGGACCAACCTGCTGACGGCCACCGCCGGCCAGGACCTCTTCGGAAACTCCTCCTCCCTGCCGCGGGACAGCGTCGGCAAGGGTCCGCCTCATCGACAACGTCCAGAGCGCCTCGAGTACCGGGCTGGTCAAGAACTCGCTGGTCTACCGCACTCCGCTCATCGACAAGAACGCCTCCGGCGGCATCACCACCCTGGCCGCGGACAAGTCGCTGCTCGACGTCGTGGCCGGCCAGGTGGACAAGGGCACCTGGCTCAACGAAGCCACCAGCAAGTACCCGGCCACGGTCTTGGGGCAGACGGCAGCCCAGCGCCTCGGCGTCGTCTCGCCGGGAACCAAGGTGTGGATCGGCGGCAACTGGTTCACCGTGGTCGGCATCCTCAAGCCGGTGGTGCTGGCCCCCGAGCTCAACAACGCCGCCCTCATCGGTCAGGGCGTGGCCAGTAACCTGCTGGGGCACGACGCCAAGCCGACGACGGTCTACACGCGCAGCCAGGACGCCGCCGTCCCCACGGTGCGCAAGGTGCTGGCGCCGTCGATCTCACCGCAGGCCCCCAACGAGGTCAAGGTCTCGCGCCCCTCGGACGCGCTGGAGGCCAGAACGCGGCCGACAAGGCCTTCACCGGCCTGCTGCTGGGCGTGGGCTCGATCGCCCTGCTCGTCGGCGGCATCGGGGTGGCCAACACGATGATCATCTCGGTGCTCGAGCGCCGTCGGGAGATCGGGCTGAGGCGGTCCCTGGGCGCGATGCGCGGACACATCCTCGTGCAGTTCATGACCGAGGCGCTGCTGCTGGCCTCCCTGGGCGGTGCCCTGGGCTGCATCATCGGGGTCGGGGTTACTGCCGGGATGTCGGCCGCCAACGGCTGGCCCTTCTCCCTGCCAGTGGTCGCCGTCGCCGGTGGGCTGGGCATCACCATCGCCATCGGTGCCCTGGCCGGCGTGTACCCGGCGGTTCGGGCCTCCCGCACTCCTCCGACCGCCGCGCTCAACGCGCAGTAGGCGAGCGCCGCCGGCCCGAGGGGAGGCCGATGAGACATCCCGGTGGGGAGACAACTGGGCCCCGCGGTGGCGGCACCGGACTGTGGCGGCCGGTGCTTGAGAGAAATGGGGAGAGCCCAGCTGACCGGGATCGCGTGAGGGCCCCGCACTGAAATGTGCGGGGCCCTCACTCCTGCGATCAGAAGACCGCGGTGCCTGGGGTCAAGCAGGCTCTCAGCCGGGTCACTCCGTGCCGAGCTTGCCGTCGACGGCGTCGCGGGCGGCGTCGATCTTGTCGTCGTACTTGCCGCCGGTCGCCTTCTTGGCAGCACCGGCTGCGGCGTCCAGCGCCTTGTCGCTGATCGCCTCGGCCTTGTCGGAGCTGAGAGCGTCACCGGCCTTCTTCGCCAGGTCATCAAGTCCCATCTGTGTCTCCTTCCGTCGGGTGGCCAGACGTCGGATGACGACGGCCTCGCCTGAATAGTGCCAGGTTTGCGCACCCTGCGTCATCTGAGGGCGGCGCGGCCGCCGGCCTGAGGAGGGAGTGCCGGAGGTGCCGTGTGGGAGGGGACGCTGCGCGCGGCCGGGGACTTTGTCTTTCAGCCGGGGGCATTCGACGCCGTCGGGGACAGCAATCCTGTCCCCGAACGCGCAGGACGCCCCCGTCGGGACGTTTCCGCACTCCTGCGCGCGCAATGTCCCCGGCCGTTCTGCTGAGCGTCAGTGGTGCCGGGATTCACCACTGCCAGGTGGGGCGGGTGGGGAGCCTGCGGCGTCGGCCAGGAGGACGGCCTGGCGCACACGGCGGGTCAGGAGGGACAGGACAAGCCGGTAGGAGTCCTCGACCATGGCGGTGGCCTCGTCCGCCCGGTAGTCGGGGCTGGTGAGGTCGATGCTCACCCAGTGCCGCTTGGACTGGTGGAAGCCCGGTTCCACCCACTCGAAAAGCGGCCCGCACGGCGACGACGTCCTCGGGGTCGAGCTTGACATTGGCCAGGAGGCGGCCGTCGGTGTGGGGGATGAGCAGCAGGAAGGCGGGGGTCCCACTGAGGCGACGGGGATGTCCCACTCGGGCTTGTGTCCCGCCCAGGCGCCCGGCAGCGAGGCCGCCGTGGCCAGGAGCTCGTCGTGCCGGGCAGCCACGGTGGCCTCGTCGACGCGCGTGGAGGACCCGTCGGGGCGAGGGCTGCGGTGGAGCGGTGCGGTCATCGACGTCGAGCCTACGATCTCCCCGCCCGGCATCGAGCGCTGCCACAAGGTGAGGCGCCCAGGATGAGTACTGGGAGGTCAGTGCGGCACGACCTCCAGGAGCTCTCCGACCGAGCACCTCAGGGCCTCGCAGATGGCGCAGAGCGTGGAGTAGCGAATGGCCTTGGCGCGGTCGTTCTTGAGCACTGAGAGGTTGACGGTGGTGACCCCGACCTTCTCGGAGAGCTCCACGAGCGTCATCCCGCGGGCGGCCAGCAACTCATCGAGGTGGCAGACGACGTGACTCACACGAGCCCCTCGGTCTGTTCGCGCAGCACGGTGTTCTCAGCGGCCAGGGTGCGGGAGCGCTGGTACACGCGGTGCAGGGCGAGCAGCAGATGCGTGGCGAGGATGAGGATGAGGATGCTCTTGAGGGTCGGGATGTCGTTGCCGGTGGGGATGACCCCGGTCAGCTCCGTTCCTGCTCGGGCACCGGTGAGGTACTCGTCGGAGATCGCCAGGCCTGAGATGCGCAGCGCTAAGGCGCTCAGCTGCTGTCCCAGGAGGAGCCAGAACAGGTGGCCGCCCCGAGTGAAGAGGTGGTCGACGAATCCCCTCCGCTCCGGGCGGATCGCGGCGATGAACCGGACGAAGGCGACGGCGCAGGCCACGATGAGGAGGAGGTGGATGGCAATGATCAGGCCGACGAAGAACCGCGCGCCGCCGGACATTCCGTGCACGGTCCCATAGCTCACCGAGTAACCGTTGATCGTCTCCACCGTCGTGCGCCCGAAGGACAGGTGCCGGTCCAGCGCGGGGTCGCTGTCGGTGAGCTCCATCAGCAGCCCGCGGCCGTTGATGAGGTCCCACAGGTTGGAGCCGAGCATGTAGAAGGAGGGGAAGCAGAGCAGGGCGAGGAGGAACGAGGTGAAGGCCAGGCTCCCGGGGCCGATGCCGGCGTCGGCACCAGGGGAGGTACCGACGTCATCCGTTGGGGTCTGGTCGGCGGCCACCTCGTCGTCGAGGTCGGCGCTGGGGGCGGCGTCGGGTTCGGTGCTGGCAGTCATGACGACACTCCATATCGACTATCGATGTATCGATACTCGATATGGTGCGCTCGGGCGCTCGCCTTTGTCAAGCAATCTTCCGGGCGGGCCCTGCCGTGCAGCCGCTGCCGACGGTGTCAGGCCGAGGTGTTGTGTGCGGGCGGGGCATTGTGCGCGTCCGGGTGCAGAAACTTTCCCGCCGGGGACATCCTGCGCGCCTGGGGACGGGATTACTGTCCCCGACGGCGTGGAGTGTCCCCGGCGGGAAGGAAAAGTCCCTGACCGGAGTGACGTGCCCCTGGCTGTGCTCAGTGGATCGTCTCGAGAACGGTCGTCCTCAGCTCGTCAACGGTCTGACCGCTGGAACCGGCGTTGACGGAGATGATGGCGTACTTCCCCTTCTCCTTGGTGGGGGCCGCGATCACGGCACCGTTGACCGTCTGGCCCCCGATGCTCGCGGTGTAGTTGAGCACGGCCGCCTCGCCATTGGCGGTCTGCTCGGTGGAGTAACCGGTCGGGGTCCCTCCGGGGATCGAGGTGAGGGCGGCGCTCAGCTCAGCCTCGGTCGGGGGTGCAGTGGCAGGGTATGACGGTCTTGGAGACGTTGGCGTTGCCGAGGTACGGTTCGGAGCCGGTGTCAGGGGGCCTTGTAGTAGACGTCGGATGTGTCGTTCAGGGGGTGGCCTGCCAGCCCTCGGGCACCGCTGAAGGTGATGCCGACGGTGGGGGCGGTGATCTCCTGGTAGCCCGCGGGCGTCGTTTTGGGCAGGTCGCTCTTCGTAGCGCTGGCGGAGGCCTTGTCGTCGGCCTTGTCGGTCTTGTCCGCCTCGGCGTCCTTCTTGCTGTCCTTCGTCTTGCTGTCCTTGGTGTCGCCCCTTGTCTGATGCTGACGAGCTGTCGGAGGCGGCTGAGCTGGAGGAGTTGGAGCCCCCAGTGCTCTGAGAACAGGCGGTCAGAACGGGGGTGGCGGTGAGGGTGAGGCTGGCCAGTAGTATCGCGGCGGTGCGTACGGATTTCATGATGCTCCAGTGTGCGAGTGCGAGTGTAACAACTAGGTCATCACGTTTTGCTGAGAATACTCGATGGGGATGATTCCCCATCGTGGACTGAAGGCGGGGCTCGCGGTGGCCGGGCTGTGACAGGCTTACCGTCGCCCCTGCCCGTCAGCGGGCCGTCGTGAGAATGGTGGACACGATGGTATTGACCTCCTGCTCGTTGCCGGCCGTCACGGCGATGCGCACGTAGGTGCCCGACGACGTCGGAACGGCCACGACTGCGCCGACCGTCTGGGCGCCCTGAACCTGCGCGGTCGAGGTGTCGACAGCGGCCTGCCCGTAAGTGGACTGCTTGGTGGAGTAGCCCGTCGGCGTGCCTCCCTGCCGGGTGATGGTCTCATCCAGGCTCTCCTGGGACGGGGGCGTGGAGGAGGTCTCGGTCTCCTTGGCGACCGCGACGCTGTTGAAGGAGATGCCGCCACTCTGTGAGAACCGGCCGTAGAAGGCGTCGGTGCTGCTCAGGCGCTGGGTGAGGGTGGAGGATCCACCCCTGAGCCCGGGCGAGCAGCGCCTTCTGGGCCTCAGGGAAGGGCGTTGAGGTCCTGCCAGTCCTCGGGAATCGCGAAGGTGAGGCCGGATGTCGGTGCAGTGACCGCCTGGTGGCCCGCCGGGATGGAGGGGTGACGCTGCCGGAGGTGCTCGCGCCGCCCCCGCTCGACGAGGCTGCCGCGGCCACGGGTGCCGAACCGGCCGCTGTGGCCGAGCCTGCCGACGAGGGGCTGGTCTGCGAGCAGCCCGCCAGGATGAGGATGGTGGCCAGAGCCAGGGTGGCGCGCGTGGTACTCATGATGACTCCGGGGTGAGGACGTGATCGTGATGTGACCATAGCGGCGGCGTCGAACAGCGGTGTTTCAAGCGGTTGGTTGGCATGTCGCGGGTGGGCGCGATGACCGACAGGGATTCCAGCGACAAGGGCCCGCGGGTAGCTCACGTCACTGCCGGTCCTGGAAGTTGAGCGGAATAGACTCAACTCTGTGAAGGTTGTGGTGACCAGAAGACACAAGACGTCACCACCTCTTGAAGGAGATCCGCATGGACACCAACTACACCACCAAGTCGCAGGAGGCGATCTCCGGCGCGATGCAGGCCGCCGCCGCGGCCGGCAACCCTCAGATCGAGCCCGCGCACCTGCTCATTGAGCTCCTCTCCCAGCCCGACGGCGTCGCCGCCGGACTCCTGGCCGCCGTCTGCCCTGACACGGCGGCCCGCCAGGCCGTCGGCGCCTCCGCGCGCCGCATCCTCACCCAGCTGCCCGCCTCCTCGGGCTCCTCCATGACCCAGCCCCAGCCCTCGCGCTCCCTGCTGGCCGCCCTGGAGGCCGCCTCGACGGTCGCCAAGGAGCTGTCCGACGAGTACATCTCACCGAGCACCTGCTCATCGGCCTGGCCAAGGGCGACACCTCCGGCTCCGCCCCCACCGTGGCCCGCATCCTGGCCGACGCCGGCGCCACCCCGGACGCCCTTATCAAGGCCCTGCCCCAGGTCCGCGGCTCCTCGCGCGTCACCTCCGCCAACCCCGAGGGCACCTACAAGACCCTCGAGAAGTACGGCACCGACCTCACCGAGGCCGCCCGGGAGGGCCGCCTCGACCCAGTCATCGGCCGCGACGCCGAGATCCGCCGCGTCGTGCAGGGTCCTGTCCCGGCGCACCAAGAACAACCCCGTCCTCATCGGTGAACCCGGCGTCGGCAAGACCGCCGTCGTCGAGGGCCTGGCCCAGCGCATCGTGGCCGGCGACGTCCCCGAGTCCCTGCGCGGCAAGCGCCTCATCGCCCTGGACCTGTCCGGGATGGTGGCCGGCGCCAAGTACCGCGGTGAATTCGAGGAGCGCCTCAAGGCCGTCCTCAAAGGAGATCAAGGACTCCGACGGCGAGGTCATCACCTTCATCGACGAGCTGCACACCGTCGTCGGCGCCGGCGGCGGCTCCGAGGCGCCATGGACGCCGGCAACATGCTCAAGCCCATGCTGGCCCGCGGCGAGCTGCGCATGGTGGGCGCCACCACCCTGGACGAGTACCGGGAGAACATCGAGAAGGACCCCGCCCTGGAGCGCCGCTTCCAGCAGGTCTTCGTCGGTGAGCCCAGCGTCGAGGACACCGTCGCCATCCTGCGCGGTATCGCCCCCAAGTACGAGGCCCACCACCAGGTGACCATCTCCGACGGCGCCCTCGTGGCGGCCGCGACCCTCTCCGACCGCTACATCACCGGCCGCCAGCTGCCCGACAAGGCCATTGACCTGGTCGACGAGGCCGCCTCCCGGCTGCGCATGGAGCTCGACTCCAGCCCCGTCGAGATCGACGAGCTGCGCCGTCGCGTGGACCGCATGCGCATGGAGGAGGCCTACCTGGACGAGTCCATCGAGGATGTCTCCACGGCCGACCCCGCCGACGTCGAGCGCCTCGAGCGCCTGCGCGCCGAGCTGGCCGACGCCTCTGAGGAGCTGGCCTCGCTTAACGCCCGCTGGGAGGCCGGAAGGCCGGCCACAGCAAGGTCGGTGAGCTGCGCGCCGCCCTGGACGAGATGCGCACCCGCGCCGACCCTGGCCGAGCGCGAGGGGAACTCGAGGAGGCCGGTCGCCTGCGCTACGGCGACATGCCCGCCCTGGAGCGCCAGATCCGCGAGGCCGAGGCCGCCGACGACGCTGCAGAGCAGGCCGCCGGTGAGCCGATGATCGCCGAGAAGGTCGGCGCCCCCGAGATCGCCGAGGTCGTGGGGGCCTGGACCGGCATTCCCGTGGGCAAGCTCCTCCAGGGTGAGACCGAGAAGCTCCTGACCATGGAGGACGTCATTGGTGAGCGCCTCATCGGGCAGAAGGCCGCCGTGGCCGCCGTGGCCGACGCGGTGCGCCGCTCGCGGGCCGGCATCTCCGACCCCGACCGCCCCACCGGCTCCTTCCTCTTCCTGGGCCCCCACGGGCGTGGGCAAGACCGAGCTGGCCAAGGCCCTGGCCGAGTTCCTCTTCGACGACGAGCGCGCCATCGTGCGCATCGACATGTCCGAGTACTCGAGAAGCACTCCGTGGCGCGCCTCGTGGGTGCCCCTCCCGGGTACGTCGGCTACGAGGAGGGCGGCCAGCTCACCGAGGCTGTGCGGCGTCGGCCCTACTCCGTGGTCCCTGCTTGACGAGGTCGAGAAGGCCCACCCCGAGGTCTTCGACATCCTCCTGCAGGTGCTCGACGACGGCCGCCTCACCGACGGCCAGGGGCGCACGGTCGACTTCCGCAACGTCATCCTCGTGCTCACCTCGAACCTGGGTAGCCAGTTCCTCACCGACCCGCTCACCAGCCCCGAGGAGAAGCGCAACGAGGTCATGAGGCGTGGTGCAGGCCTCCCTTCAAGCCAGAGTTCCTCAACCGCCTCGACGACATCATCGTCTTCGAGGCCCTCTCCAGGAGGAGCTGGGTGAGATCGTCGACATCCAGCTGGCCCGCATCGCCAAGCGCCTGACAGGCCCGGCGCCTGAGCCTGGAGGTGACCGACGCCGCCCGCAGCTGGCTGGCCGACGAGGGCTACGACCCCGCCTACGGGGCCCGGCCGCTGCGCCGCCTCGTCCAGCGCGAGATCGGCGACCGCCTGGCCCGCATGCTGCTGGCCGGGGAGGTCCTCGACGGCCAGAGGGTCGTCGTCGACAAGGTCGACGGCTCCGACGGGCTCACGCTGCGGGCCGAGGGCGAGGCGCACCTGCCGTCGGCCTCCTCGGCGGCGTCGCCGGCCTGAGCTCGGAACCTGGCTGAGGCGGCCGACTGAAGCTGAGGCCGTGCCGAGGCAGTGACAGGTCAGTGATGAGGGGCGGGTCCACCTGGTGGTGGGCCCGCCCCTCTGTGCTGCCAGCACACGCTGCCGGCGTCGTCGTGGGCCTCAGCCGGGCTGGTTGTCCTGGGTAGGCCAGGCGTTGTACACGCAGCCGCCGGCCAGGTCATGGCTCTGCTGGGCCATGAGCGGGGCCTTGAGACCGGCTCCGGCGCAGAACTCGTGCTCGTGGCCGAGGAAGTGGCCCACCTCGTGGTTGGTGACGTAGGTGCGGTAGGAGTCGACGTCGGGGTAGGTGACGGCGCCCCAGTTCCACCGGTCGGAGTTGATGACCACATTGTCCCCGTTGCGGCAGCTCCACATGCCGCCGGTGTCCAGCGGCGAGCACAGGGCGTCGGCGCTGGGTGGCGTGGCGATGTTGAAGGTGAAGTCCGCGCTCGCGGGGTCGGCGACCGGCTGGAAGGACGTGTTCTGCGCAGTGGGCCAGCCGCGCTCGTCATTGAGGATGCGTTCCACGATGGGGGCTGCCGCTGCGGCATCAACGCACGTGCCGCCCTCGACCCGCAGCACGTAGCGGTAGACGGTGGCGGCTGCGGGCCGGGAGACGGGCACGGCCGGCGCGATCGTCCAGGTGCCGTTGCCGACGGCGCCGGAGTGCGCGAAGCCCTCGGAGTCCAGCTGCGGGGACGGGAGAGCCGAGGCCGACGGCGTCGGTGAGGCGGAGGAAGCGGCCGACGCAGACGGCGAGGGCGCGCGGCTGGCGGAGGCCCGGGCGGAGGGCACGGCGGTGGCCTGCGACGGCGTCGTCGACGACTTGGGGAGGAGCCCAGCGGCAGGGCGAAACCGGGTGGAGTCCCCAGGCTCGCAGGCTGACGACGATCAGGGGCCAGCGCTACGACGAAGGTCGTTCCGTAGAGGAGCCGGTTGCGGGAGCGCCGGCGCCGCCGCTCCCGGCGGGCGATGGTGAGCGCTCGCCGGCTGGCGGGATCGGGGGCGTCCAGCGGACGGCGCTGCGAGGGAGCGCCGACCCTCGGGACTGCGCCGATGACCGGCGGACGCTCGACGGCCTCCGGATGCCGACGACGAGTCGCGGCCGGTCGGGAGGGGCGCCGCGGCGGCTGCGGGGACGAAGGGCGCATACGACCATCGTAGGGGCGCTCACCCAACCGACCCGCCGGGAGGCGCCCCCGCGCGCCCAAGGTCACACGTGGCAGGCATTCGTGGAGATCCGCCGATCTGTCTGGTGTGCGCTCATCTCCGGGTGTCAGCCGCGATGCTGCGGGCTGAACCTCCCCAAGATGTCGGTGGGAGCATGTAACCTGCTCCTACAGGTGATCCACCGCGCCCCAACCAGGAGCACCGATGAAGACGTATTCGACCGCAACCTACCTTAAGGTGAATGATAAGGGTCGCGCGAACTATCTGTGCGAGTTGCTCAGTAGTGTTCTAAAAAGCGCAGCCGAGACCGTTGACCATGTCGATTATGATGAGGTGCGACTGCTTCCGTCGGCAGGGTCAATCTATGTGGGCTTACTTGTCCAAGCGGATAGTGCCCAGGGGGCTGCTGAGCTTGCGGAGGTAGTCTATTCAAGCGCGCTTAACCTGATGGGTGAAGCTGCTGAAGAAGTGTCGCGTCGACAGACTTCCCTTTCTTACGCCTGATATTCTGCTCGTCTGAGAGAATGCCGAAGGTGGCGAAAGAGTTGTCGGGAGATCTTGAAGACAAGATACTGACATTGACGTTTCGGCGTCGCTTGAAAAGTCACTTCGGGGAAGTTGTGGCAGCAGTAGCTAGTCTCAGCCTTATCTATCCAAGTTTAGCTGGTGGCTCTGGTTTTTCAGGTCGTGGTTTGTGGTGGTGGTTGTGTCTCGCTGTTGCTGTAGTCGGCGTTATCGGCGCACTCATTCATAATATTCGGCTGCACCCTACGCGCGAGGAGCTCCTTCGGCAGTCAGATAGGGCTGAGTGAGCATCAGAAGCGCTGGAGTCTTGAGTTGCATGGTGCACCTGAGGTTGTTGCGCGTCGGTTATTTGAAGATATCGTGACTAAGACGAGTGATGCCCGTCTATCCATCTACTACCACCAAGACAAGTGTTTTGTGCAGGTTTGTCGGTTGTCGGGGAATCCTGATCTGCGCGTCACTGGACGAGGGCGATACTCAGACTCTCAGGGAATCATTTCGGATGCCTGGAAAAAGGGAGTGACATCAGTTGTAAAGCTGTCGTCCGACCGCGATGAGTGGGTGCAGGACTGCGTTGACTCGTATGGTATGGACATTGCGGATGCGCAGAAAGTCGCGGCTCGCATGCAAAGTCGATCATTTGTGGCTAAGAGGATTGATGATGGCCATGAACCTATCGGTGTCATTCTTTTTGAGTCATTGGCTCCTCTGGGTGTTAACAGAGCTACGTTCGACCAGCTTGAAGAAGAAGGTGCGAGTATGCTGCTTGAGGTTCTTACCGATATTCTGGGTGTTGTGAGAGGGAGTCTGGATTCTGAGCAGGAGCTCGTTCCCGTCGGTAGAACATGACTGGAACTGTTGGTGACTTTTGCGGTAGCTCAGACGATCTCGTAGCCGATGTCGGGGGCGAGCGCCTCCAGCAGGGCGTAGAGCGTGGCGTCGGCCAGCGGGGCGGTGTCCCTGGGCAGGGCCGGCAGGCTGTCGCGTGCGGGGGAGAACAGCACCGTCATCTCGCCGCCGTTCATCGTCGAGCGGGCGCGCAGGCCGTCGACGTCGGGCAGCTGCTCCCGGATGGCTCGCGCCCAGGCCCGGCACGTCGAGCGCAGGGCGCTGTCGAGACTGACCGAGGCTCCGTTGCGCAGCGCCCAGGTTCCGGTGAGATCGAGCAGGTGCAGTGGGCGAGTCGCCTCCCAGACCTGTAGAAGAGGCATGTCGCTGCGCGTGTCGATGATGCGGGTGTCGGCGAAGACCTCCGCCACACAGGTGAGCAGGTCGCCGGCGGTGTACAGGACCCCGTGGTCGGGATGCTCCCCCGTCGGCAGCGCGTGCGGATCCCAGCGGCATCGCGGGTGCGGCCCCCAGGTCCGCAGCTCGCCCCACGGCAGGGGGTGAGGGCTGTGTGCGAAAGGCGATGCGGGCGAGCTCGGCGTGCTCCACCGTCACGATGTCCTCCGGGCGGGTGTGGAGCGTCGACGGCGGCTGTGGAGGATTCTTCGGACGGGGACTCACCTGTGGTCCGCATCCGAGAGCTGCTGGACGACTGCCGCCGGATCCCCGCCGGCGATCAACCACTGCGTGGGCGCCGCCCCATCGAGCAGCTCGGGGTCCGAGGTCGTCATCCGCGCCTCGATGGTGGCCGGAGTCAGCTCCTCCCGCAGGGCGGGCACCACCGTCGCCAGCCCCGGGATCGGGCGGCCGTCATGGAACTGCCACGTGGGGAATCTCAGTGACCGCCCCTCGCGGTAGGCGTAGAGGGTGCGCCCGGCCGCACGGGTGATCGTCGTCGTCGTCCGGCTGAGCAGGCTGGCGACCTGTCGGGTGCTCAGGGAGCGCGCCAGCGTGCAGGCTGCCTGGACGGCCTCGTGCTGAGCGGTGAGCTGCTCGGCATAGGCGCGGTCAGACAGGATGCGCTCCACTGTACGGGCTGTGGACTTGCTGCGGCCACGAGGGTGGTTCGATCCAGGAAGTCGGTCATGCCGGCGGACACTGGGCCGACGCCGTCCTGCGACGTGCGGGCCGTGGCCTCGCGCATCGCGTCCGCGAGTTCCTGGTCGCTGAGGTCGAGCTGGTCGAGCAGTCCGGCAAGAACAGTCATGATGCAAGTGTAACGCATCGTGCTTGCATGCACATGCGTGCATGATGCGTATCCGTGGTCCCGGGGCGGGCTTACTGCACGAGGGTGGGGAACCACTGGTCGGGGGTTGTGCGCACTGCGCGAGCCCGGCCTGCTGTGCTGTCCCCTCATTTCTAGACGTGTGAGTGTCGTGGCTTCTGAGGCACTCGCTCGGGCGGGAAGCCGGGGCAGGCTGGTGGTCCTGGAGGCGAGGGTGGCCTCAAGGCGAGGCATGACAGGGTATCGGTGTCCATGGTGCTGACATCAACCCCCGAATCGGCACTGCACGCCGGGAAGGAACCGCAGGATCCCAACGATTGTCGCCGGGTGCGTCGACGCCGGGCTCGTTCATGTCAGCGCTGTGGACACTGGGCTGCTGGCGGGATCGACTTCGCGGGGTTGTGGGGCGGGGTCGGCCGCGTAGGCCGCCGTCGCGTTCGTACCCTATGCCTCGCGTTCGGGGGTTCAGGGTACGAACGCGAGGGCTACCCTACGAACGCGAGGGCTACCCTACGAACGCGAGGGCTACCCTACGAACGCGAGGGCTACCCCTACGAACGCGAGGCGCTCACCGCAGGGCGAGCCCGGAGGGCGGGGCTGAGCTGGTCAGGCGTGGCGCGTGCCGCACGGTCCCCGGCAAGCCACCCAACCGGTGTCTCCAGAAGTCATGACGCTCACCTGTCTCAGAAGTCATGAGACAGCACAGAGAGCCCGACCTACGGGAGTGCCTCCGGCCCTCCCCAGTAGTGCCCCGCCCTCGTGCAGTATGTGCCGAACTCGGCCGGGTTCACAGCGTGGTCATGGGGGAGTGCTGCCGTAGTGACAGGCCGGGGCTCAAGAGTGGAGACACGGGCCCAGGGAGCCCCTGGGCGACCCCGGCAACCCCGGCAATAAGGACAACCGTCGGTGCTGCGGGAGGTGCCACGCCACCGCGCTCGCCGCGCCGCCCCTGCTGATTCAAGGAGACGCATCATGACCCTGTCCTCACCTACCACCCCCATTACTCCCTACTCCGGCAGAGGCCGCCGCGGCCGCCGACGCCGCCCTGCGCGGCTGTGATTCGGGATCTCCTTCACCATGAGGCGTCGCAGTCTCCTCATGGCCCGGCTTAGGCCTGGGAGCCGCCGGTCTCGTTGCGGCTTGCGGCTCCTCCGGCGAGGCGATCGCCGCCGCGTCCTCCGGAAGGGGCGGCGGCTCGTCCTCCGGGTCCGCCTCGGCCGCGGCCTCCCCGGGCCGCCTCCTCCCCCGAGTACCACGAGGCCAGCGCCTCCAACACGCCACTGTCCGCCGGCACCTGGAGCGGCACCATCGGAGACAAGCAGGTGACCCTCTCCGGGGCCTACCTCGTCGACGGCACCACCGCCACCATCGACGGCGGCACCTTCGAGTCGGCCACCGCCGATCAGGCCGTCTTCCTCGTGGTCAACGGCGGGCGACTGACGATCACCAAGGCCAGGATCGCCAAGACCGGAGACGCCACCTCCAGCGGCCAGCACGGTGTCGACGACTCCTACAGCTTCTACGGCCTCAACTCCGCCGTCGTGGTCGTCGGCCGGGGTCGAGCGTCACCGTTAGCGAGACGACCCTGGCCACTGACGCCTCGGGCGCCAACGCCGTCGTCGCCACCGGCAGTGCCAGCGCCACCGTCACCAGCTGCGCCATCGCCACGACCGGAGAGTCCTCCCGCGGCCTGCACGCCACCTACGCCGGCGTCATCACCGGATCCGACCTGACCATCGAGACCCAGGGTGCCCATTGCGCCGCGCTCGCCACCGACCGCGGTTCGGGAACCGTCACGGTCGACGGCACCAACACCTTCACCACGAACGGCGACGGTTCCCCGTGCCTCTACTCCACCGGGCAGATCACCGTCAGTGGCCTGACCGGTCAGGCCAACGCCTCCCAGGCCGTCGTCGTTGAGGGCAAGAACCACGCCACCGTGTCGAGCTCGACGCTTACGAGCGCCTCCACCAAGGGTGGCGTCATGCTCTACCAGTCCATGTCGGGCGACGCCGCCGACGCCGATGCCACCACGGAGGTCTCCACCCTGGCCATGACCGGCGTCAACCTCACGTGCACCCACAAGGTCCCGATCCTCTACGTCACCAATACCTCCTCCCAGGCGACCCTGACCGGCTGCACGCTGACCACCACCGGCGGCCTGGCCACCGCGGCTGAGGACCGTTGGGGGACGGCCGGCTCCAACGGGGGCGTCCTCGCCCTGACCATGGATGCCACCGCCTCCGACGGCGCCATCACCGCCAGCTCGGAGTCCTCCTCCATCACCGTGGTGACGGCCAACGGCGGGACGGCCACCGGGCCGACCTCGGGTAACGTCACTGTCTCCTGAGGGGTGGTGACGATCCTGCTCGCTCGGCCTCGGCTCTCCCCGGGGGGTGGAGGCTCTGGGGAGAGCCGACGCATGTATTTGAACCGGAAACAAGAATCTCGCAAGTGTTACACAACTGTGACCATCATGGTGTTGCTGCATGAACCTGAGTGGAGTCATAAGACGTTCTGGGTGGTAGCGGGAAGATGTGGTGGCCTGCAATCCCAGCAGCCCCAGCAGACCGCGTGGTCGGGGAACTCTGTGCTGGTAGGAGCTGGTTAATTGTGTGAAAACCGAGACCAAGTCGTCACTCACGTCACGAGGAGGGCACGTGGAGGTCACACTTGAGCGGATTATTCCGATGAAGGCCTTTCTGCCTTGCAATTCCCTTACTGGAAGGTGCCATGATTCGGCCATGAACACTGTCAGTACCCCGACTTCGCCCCAAGCTGCCCCGGCTAGGCGGCGCGGACCCGGGCGCCCCCGAGCGGGCAGCGAGGACAAGCGAGCACGTATCCTCAACGAAGCCGTGGTTCTCTTCGGAGAGCACGGGTATGCCGGCACCTCCCTGGCCGACATCGCCAACGCGGCAGACATTTCCAAGGCCGGACTCCTGCACCACTTCTCCTCCAAGGACGAGCTCTTCTGCAAGGTGCTGGAGCGTCGTGACCGCGAGGATGCCCTGAGCATTCTCGTGGAGTCCCCGGCCGTCGAGGATGACGCCGCCGAGGCCCCCGTCGACACCGTCGGCAACCTGGACACCCTCGACGTCGCGGGTGTCTCCGACCTGGACGGCAACCCTTGGGCCCTGCTGGAGCGCTACATCGAGCTGCTCGAGCGCAACGTCGCCCACCGGGACCTCACGGCGATCTACACCGCGACGGCGGTCTCGGTCCTCGACGCCGACCACCCCGCGCACCGGTGGATGGCCAACCACCTCAACAGCGCCGTCGAGCGCTTCGAGTCCAGCTTCGAGGCCGGCAAGACCGCCGGGCTCGTGGACCCTGCAGATGCCCTCGCGCCTCGTGGCGCGCAGCCTGGTCGCCCTCGTCGACGGCCTCCAGCTGCAGTGGCTGTGCTCGACGACGCCCGGGACGGCCGCCGCGGAGGCCCTGTCCACCGACCTGGTGGCGGAGATCCGCCTCTACACCGAGTGTCTGCGCAGCCGGTGGGAGGTCCAGGAGACCCCGGAGACTCCTCAGCGGCCCAAGGCTGCCTGACAGCCGGAGGCGCCGCGTCGCACCGGCTCGGCACCATACGAATCCGCACCAGCATCCCTATCCATCCCATCCGGCTCGGGAACCTCTCGTTCCCGAGCCGGTCCTGTCCGTGGGTGTCGGTCGTGAGCTGGTGCCCGCCTGGCGCCGGTCCGGTTCAGCGCTCCGCCCACAGCAGCAGGTGCGGGGTGATTGAGGCCAGGTCAGGGACGACGACGAGGCCGGGGTCGGCCGGGAAGTGCTTGGTCGTCCCGATCTGTACGACGTGGATCCCGTTGCCCCGGGCCGAGGCCGCCCCTGTGGGGGAGTCCTCGACGACGACGCAGTCCTGAGGGCGCAGGTCGAGGCGCTCGACCGCCGTGGCGTAGGGCAGCGGATCGGGCTTGGCTCCGACGCCGTCGTCACCGGTGACCAGGACGGCGAAGACGTCGCCGAGCGCGGAGGCCACCTTCTCGACGATCCGGCGCGGTGAGGCCGAGACGATTCCCTGGGCCAGCCCCACCTCTGAGAGCGCCGAGGTGATCCGCAGCGCTCCGGGCACCAGGGAGGGGCTGCGCTCACGGAGGCCTCGACGTCGTGCGCGATCGCCTCGAAGACCTCCTGCGTGGCCGGGTCGTCCCAGGAGCGGGTGGCGCCGGTGGCGGCGATGAGCTCGCGGGCCTGACGGATCGAGGCCCCCGTCATCTGGGCGACGAGCTCGGGGCGCGGGTCGCCGCCCAGGGCCTGGCAGTGGTGGATGAAGGCCTCGTCCCAGAAGGGCTGGGAGTCCATGAGGGTGCCGTCCATGTCCCACAGGACAGCGCGCACCGTGAAGTTGGGAGTGGGGATGGCGTCATGAGAAATAGCCTAGCCGGAGGGTGCCGTGGCGCACAGGGGCCGGGCGCGCTGCCTCATGACCCGCCTGCTGGCGCTCAGGGTTATGCGCTGCGTCGTCGTCCTGGCAGACTGCCGTCAGGACGCCAGGCGGTGCACGCGCCCGATCCCAACGGGGTGTGCAGGTGGCGGCGCAGTCGGAGGGGCCGGGAGGAGACCGGGTGGGGGACACCTACAGGACCACGATGGCGGACGTGGCCAAGGCGGCCGGCGTCTCGCGCACCACCGTGTCCTTCGTGCTCAACAACCGCGACGGCGCTCGTATCCCTCCGCAGACCCGTGAGCGCGTCCAGCAGGTGGCTGCCGAGCTCGGGTACCGCCCGCACGGTGGGGCGCGGGCTCTGGCCTCGCGCCGATCCTCCCTGATCGGCCTGGTCTCCGAGATCGTCACCAGTCCCTTTGCCGCCGCGACGATCCGCGGGATCCAGGACACCGTCCGGGCTGCCGGCTACACCCTGTTCATCGTGCCGACCTCGACGGAGGCCAGTGTGGATGCCGAGGCCTTCGAGACGCTGCTGAAGTCCAGGGTCGAGGGGATCATCTACGCCACCGGCTGGAACTGCCGGGTCCGCATGCCGGCGCAGGCCCGCGAGATCCCCACCGTCCTGGTCCACTGCATCGACCCGGTCTCCGGCCTTCCCTGCGTGCGCCCTGACGAGGAGCAGATGGGGACGCCTGGCCGCGCAGGCGCTCTTGGAGGGCCATCACCGCGACATCGGCGTCATCGAGCTCGACCCCAACGACGGTGAGGCCGCCCCGGGACGGCGCGTCGGCTGCCGGACCTACCTGGAGCAGGCCGGCATCCCCTGGAGCACCGTGCACGTGGCCGTCGGCCATGGCACCGCCCGGGACGGGTACGCGGCCGCCTCCCGCCTCCTGACGGACGATCCCTGGCTGACCGGGCTGGTGTGCGGCAACGACTGCATGGCAATGGGCGCCTATGCCGCGATCCGTGAACAGGGGTTGAGGGTGCGTGAGGACGTGGCCGTCATCGGGATCGACGACCAGGAGCTCATCGCCGACCAGGTCCATCCGGCACTGACGACGGTCGCGCTGCCCTTCGAGGAGATGGGCCAGGTGGCCGTCTCCCACCTGCTGGCCCTCATGGAGGGCGAGGAGGTGCCCGTTGAGACGCTCCTGCCGGGCACAATCATCCGTCGTTCCTCGGCCTGACGGCGCGTCACACCGCCTCTCCGGTCCGGTCCCCGACGGCGTCGAAGGTCCCCGGCCGTGAGGGGCGGAGTGCTCAGGAGCGCCGACGGCGCAGGCGCAGCGCGTAGGCGCCGGTCGCGGCGGCGGCCGCCCCCAAGGCGCCGAGAGCCAGGGACGTGCCGGTGCGGGCCAGCGGGAACCGGGCCGAAGCACTCCTGCCTGCAGCTGCGGCAGTGGGGCTTGCCGACGCCGACGCCGCCTTCGCCTGGCCGCGGGCCGGCTCCTGGACGGCGGGCTTGCCGGGCCCGGGGGAGTCGGGGCCCTCGGCTGGGGCGCCCTTATCCTGAACGGACCCCAGGTGCCACAGGCTCAGGGAGTCCAGGTGCGCCGTGCCGCCCTCGGCGTAAAGCGAGACCCCCGTGGCGTCCTGTCCGGGGTAGACGGTCTCGGTGATGACGGGTGTGCCGTCGGCCGCGAAGACCTCCACGGAGTGGGCGTCGACGACGATGCGCAGGTGGACCTGTCCCTTGCTGTCCGGTGACAGCGGCGCCGTGGCGCGGCCCGGGAACTTCGGGGAGAAGTCGGTGACCCCGGAGTGGGTGCGGTCCACGACGAGCTGCTTGGCCTTGGAGTCGTAGCCGATGAGCGTGTACTGCTCGCCGTTGTCGAGGACCTTGAGGCCGGCGAAGGAGGAGGCGCCGGGTTTCAGGTCGGCGCTGATGTCCAGGGAGGTGCCCTGGGCGGCCTGCCCCAGGGAGGTCTCGCCCGCCGGGATGTCGGTATTCGTCCGAGTGAGCTCCTGCCCCGTGCGCAGGGACTCCAGGGCGGTGACGGGCTGGGCGGTCAGGCGCAGCTTGCCGCCCACCCGGGTCAGCCCCATCTCGCGCACCGTGGACATGGCGGTGCGCCAGGTGGTGGTGGGCAGGTCGCGCACGTAGGCCCAGTTGCTCATCCAGCCCACCTGGTAGCGCTTGCCGGTGGGGACATTGTTCCAGGTGACGGCCGCGTAGTAGTCCTTGCCGTAGTCCAGGCGCGGGACGACGTCGGCCCCGGAGAAGGCCTTCGTGTCCGACTGGAGGATCTGGTCGACCATGAGGTGGCCCCAGTCCTCGGCGTTGCCGTTGCGGTCCTCAATGACCAGGCGGGCCTTGCGGCCCTTGTAGGCCGTCACGTCCATGCTCGTCCACTCCAGGGTCCCGGAGTTGTTGCCGGTGGCGGAGGCGACGACCTTGCCGTCGACGACGAGGTTGACCGAGGTGTTGTCCGCGATGGGGGAGGCCTTCTTGTCCGAGGCGCGCACCTCGTCCAGGAGGATGTGTCCCCAGGGGCCGGTGGCCGTGTCGGTGACGACGATCTGGGCGGACTTGCCCTTGAGGTCGCTGACGTCCCAGCTCTGCCAGTTGAGCTCCTCCAGGTTGCGGCCGGTGGCCGAGCGCACCACCTTGCCGTCGACAACGAGCTCGACGACGCTCACTCCCGAGCCTCCCTCGGCGTCGCCCTTGGGGCGCGGGTTGCTGCCGCCGCCCATGAGGAGGTTGAGGTAGACGGAGTCGATGGTGAAGGTCGGTGAGGTCGCGGTGCCGGTGGTGGCATCCGAGCCCTGCCCGTTGCTGACGTCCAGGTAGGTGTTGAGCAGCCCGGCGCTGGAGTGGTTGACCAGCGGCTGCTGGCCGGGGGTGGCGCCCTGAGGGGGCGTGGCCCCGAAGGCGCTGCCCTCCACGGTCCAGCCGTCCCAGGAGCCGTCGAAGCCGGCCAGGAGCCTGCCGCCGCCGTTGTCTCCGGTGGCCTTGGGGTTGTAGGGGTGCTTGCCGCCGGCGGTGCGCAGGTTGATGTAGGACGAGGAGACGGTGAACTCATCCGAGGTCAGCGTGCCGGTGTCGGCATCGCCGCTGCCGAAGGAGTCCACGTAGGCCTTGCCCTGGTGCCCGGGCAGGTCACCGGTGGCCGGGCCCGAGCCGAAGGCGGCGCCGTCGGCCTTCCAGCCGGCGTAGCCGTTCTCGAAGTCGGCCAGGGTCGAGCCCTCCTCGCCGGTGTAGTGGGGGATCTCGTCAGGGGTGAAGGTGGAACCGTCCCAGCTGCCCACGAAGTACTGGGCGGAGTCGGCCACCGTGACCACAAGGACCCACTTGGTCTCCTTGGAGTTGCCGTCGACCGGCAGCGGGAAGAAGTCCGGGCACTCCCACACCGCCGAGGTGATGCCCTCCCCGCCGAAGCTGGACTGCTCGGTCCAGTGGATGAGGTCGGGGGAGGAGTAGAAGGAGACGCGGTGCTCAGTGGCGTGGGAGACCACCATGGTCCAGCGCCCGGAGGTCTCGTCCCAGAAGACCTTCGGGTCGCGGAACTCGTGGGAGCCGATGTCCAGGACCGGATCCCCGTTGTTGTACAGGTTCCAGGTGCGGCCCTTGTCCGTGGAGTAGGCCAGGGAATGGGACTGGTTGCCGCCGACGTCGGCCCGCGTCCACACCGCGACCATGGCCGGGTTGTCCGGGCTGCCCAGGCCGGAGGTGTTCTTGGTGTCAATGACCGCCGAGCCGGAGAACACCCCGTACTGCGAGGTGTGCGGGATCGCCACGCCCAGCTCCTGCCAGTGGACCAGGTCCTTGGAGACAGCGTGGCCCCAGGACATGTTGCCCCAGTCCGAGCCCTCGGGGTTGTACTGGTAGAACATGTGGTACTCGCCGTCGTAGTAGACGAGCCCGTTGGGGTCGTTCATCCAGTTCTTCTGGGGGGTGTAGTGGGTCTGCGGACGCCACCGCTCGCCGGATTGGCCGGCCTTCGGCGGCGCCGGTGCGGTCGGGGAGAGGAGACCGGTTGGGCCTGGCCGGAGGCGGCTGCGGGCATGGAGGCCAGCGTAGAGCCGGCTGCCAGCAGGCAGAAGGCGGTTAGGGCGCTGAGTGCTCGGACGGTCCGACTCATGTGCTGTCCTCCGGGAAACGGGCTCGGCGTGAACGGGCGGGGGCGCCGTTGCGGGGCGGTGCGGTGCTCAGGGGCTGCTGCCCGTCTCCTACGCCGATCCGATAACGCGCGTTAGCGCCGGTAATAAACTACGCGGACCTTTGATGCTGAGCAAGCAGTCAGGGGTCATTCCCGATCAACATCGGGGACTTCTCAGGGTGCTCCCCGATAGCGGACGGCAGGCCCCAGCACCCAGACTTGTTGCCATGACGCAGCAGTACCCCGGTCAGTTCAGCCAGTCCGCCCGCTTCGAGGGTGGGGGCGCCTCCTCCAGCCGTTCGGGCGAGTTCCTCCGTTTCCGCGACTCCCTGCCCCGGCGCTCGCGTGAGCACCGTATTCTCGGCGGCGTCTGCGGGGGTCTGGCCGAGGCCTGGAACATGCCCGTGAGCGCGGTGCGCGTCGGGGTGATCCTGGCCAGCTTCCTGCCCGGCCCCATGTGCCTGGTCTACGTCGCGGCATGGTGCCTCATGCTCGACGAGCCCGCCCCGCCCAGTACTGCCAGTACTGACTGTTCTCAGCCTGCCCGGGCGGGTCCGAGCCGACTGGACCGGGCCGTCACAGTCCTCCGGAGACCTTTAGCGCTCTGGTAACACGACCCCGACCAGACTCACGACTACCACATCGGCCGAGGACGTCGACGTCTTCGACCTCGTAGAAAGAAAGGTGATGGCTGTCTCTTCGCTCTCCTCAATGCTTCTCTCCTGCCGTCTCTCCGTCACTCGCTTTCTCCTGACGCATGCCCGTCCCTGCCGCCACCGGTTCCAGGCGGCGCCTCGGGTCCACGCGTGAGTGATGGGCTGCGCCCACCTCGTCGCCCCCGGTTCCACGGGTGACCTGGTGGGCGCAGCGTGCTGCTGAGTGGGGGTCATCGATGCGTGCGGGGGCAGAGCTGCTGCTCCCGCACGCATCGAGTGCCCCGGTCGCGAAATGAGGGCGGCGGTCTCGCGGGAAGGGCCGTCGATGGGAGGATCAAGCCGTGACCAACACCGTGAATGACGCCAATGACGCCAACGCCGCCGTGACTGCTCCAGCGGCCGACATCGAGTTCTTCTCCGCCTACGACCAGGGCTTCGCCCGCGTCGCCGCCGTCACCCCTGCCGGTGGTGCCCGTCGACCCGGCCGCCAACGCCGCCGCCATCATCGAGCAGGCCCGCACCCTGGCCGACGACGGCGTCTGCCTGGCCGCCTTCCCCGAGCTGTGCCTGACCGGCTACGCCATCGACGACCTCCTCTTGTCCGACGTCCTGCTGTCCGACGTGCTCACCGCCATCGAGACCCTGCGTGCCGCCAGCGCCGACCTCCTGCCCGCCCTCGTCGTCGGCGCCCCCTGCGCCTGGGCGACCGCCTCTACAACTGCGCCCTGGTCATCCAGGGCGGACGGGATGCGCGGCGTCGCCCCCAAGTCCCTACCTGCCCACCTACCGGGAGTTCTACGAGAAGCGGCACTTCGCCCCCGGCGACGCCCTGCCCGCCGGGGTGGAGAGCATCGAGCTGCCCGGCGTGCGTGGCGGTTCCGACGACGCTGAGAGGACCGAGAGCGCCGACGGTACCAAGCCGGTCGCCCGGGTCCCCCTTCGGGGCGAACCTCCTGTTCGAGGTCGACGACGTCGCCGGCCTGACCTTCCACGTCGAGGTCTGCGAGGACATGTGGGTGCCTGTCCCGCCCTCCGCCGTGGCGGCGCTGGCCGGGGCGACGGTCCTGGTCAACCTCTCTGGCTCGCCCATCACGGTGGGGCGGGCCGAGGACCGTGAGCTGCTGGCCCGCTCCTCGTCGGCCCGGGGGCTGGCCGCCCACGTCTACGCCGCCGCCGGGCAGGGCGAGTCCTCCACGGACCCTGGCCTGGGACGGCCAGACCCTCGTCTACGAGAACGGCGAGCTGCTCGGCTCCACCGAGCGCTTCCCCGACGGGCCGCGCGCCACCGTCGTCGACGTCGACGTCGAGGGCCTGCGCGCCGAGCGCCTGCGCCAGGGGACCTTCACCGACAACGCCCGTACCCCTGAGCGCCCCGGTCGCCGGTTCCCCGGCCGCGGCCACCACCTTCACCGACCCGGCGGCCTTCCGCCGCATCCGGATCGGCGCCGCCGACCTGGCGGCCCCGCGCACGGACATCGGCCTGCGCCGCCGCGTGGACCGCTTCCCCTTCGTGCCCGACGACCCCGCCCGGCTCGCCCAGGACTGCTACGAGGGCCTACAACATCCAGGTGGCCGCCCTCGTCCAGCGCCTGGGGGCCATCGGCAACCCCAAGATCGTCATCGGCGTCAGTGGCGGCCTGGACTCCACCCACGCCCTCATCGTCGCCGCCCGCGCCATGGACCTCCTGGGCCGGCCCCGCTCGGACATCCACGCCATCACCATGCCCGGCTTCGCCACGAGCGCCGGCACGCGCCGCAACGCCGAGGACCTCGCCGTCGGCCTGGGCTGCACCTTCGAGGAGCTCGACATCCGGGCCACCGCCACCCAGATGCTCGCCGAGATGGGCCACCCCTACGGTGAGTACGCCCGCACCGGGGTCCTGCCCGAGGGGGTGAGCGAGCGCGAGCTCTACGACGTCACCTTCGAGAACGTCCAGGCGGGCCTGCGCACCGACTTCCTGTTCCGTATCGCCAACCACCGCGGCGGCATCGTCCTGGGCACCGGGGACCTCTCCGAGCTCGCCCTGGGCTGGTGCACCTTCGGGGTGGGCGACCAGATGGCCCACTACGGCGTCAACGCCGGCATCCCCAAGACCCTCATCCAGCACCTCATCCGCTGGGTGGTCGCCGAGGGGCTGTTCGACGACGCCGTCGGGCGCACGCTGCTGTCCATCCTGGACACCGAGATCAGCCCCGAGCTGGTCCCGGCCGAGGCCGGCGGCGCCATCCAGTCCACCCAGACCAAGATCGGCCCCTACGCCCTGCAGGACTTCACCCTGTGGCACGTGCTGCGCCGCGGCTCACGGCCCAGCCGCATTGCCTTCCTGGCGCACAAGGCGTGGGCGGACGCGCAGAGCGGGGACTGGCCCGAGGGGCTGCCGTCGTCGGAGAAGGTGGCCTACGACCTGCCCGAGATCCGGCGCTGGCTCGAGCTGTTCCACCGGCGCTTCTTCACCAACCAGTTCAAGCGCTCCACCCCTACCCAACGGGCCCAAGGTGGTCGCCGGCGGCTCGCTGTCCCCCGCGGCGACTGGCGCATGCCCTCCGACGCCGCCGCGACCGCCTGGCTGGCCGAGCTCGAGCGCAACGTGCCCCGGGCGTGAGGCCCCGCAGGAGACTAGGACTATTGTCCTGCGATGTGAGGCACAACACAATGTGGCGTCTTAGGTGCCCTTGTTCGGGATTGATGTGAATAAAACGCATACTTGCAGCGAAAACGTCCGGTGACGTGCGGGTAACGCGCGTTACCATCGTTGGTTTTGTGCGCTTCTGTGTGAAAGTGGTGGGTGACTTAGTGGTGGCGATCACCCTGATCCTTCTTATCGTCGCCATGTCACACACGTTGCTGTTGCCCAGGCCATACGCACCTTTGGCGGCAGCCCGGATGGGAAAGGTCCCCGCCCATGGTCTGCCTGGTCATAGCCGCGCACGGACACTTGGCTGAAGGTCTTGTCGCCTCCTCATCGATGATCGTCGGTCCCAGTGACGACGTCGTCGCCGTCACCTTCGAGCCCTCCGAGGGTCCCGACGACCCTGCTGGCGAAGTACGCCGCCGCGGTCGAGGCCTCCTCCAGCCAGGAGTACCTCATCCTCGTCGACCTCTTCGGCGGCAGCCCCTACAACGCCGCCGCCCGGTTCGCAGCGGGACGCGACGACGCCGACGTCGTCACCGGCGTCAACCCTGCCCATGGTCATCGAGGTCCTGTCCCGTCGTCTTACCGGCGCCGGTCTCGCCGAGCTCGTGGAGGCCGCTCGCGCCTCCGCCGTCGACGGCGTCAAGGTCCTCTCCGAGGTCTTCACCCCTGCCCCAACCACCACTTCCGATGATGAAGGAGACGAGCTCTGATGGACGTCAAGCTCCTGCGTATCGATTCCCGCCTGGTCCACGGACAGGTCGCCAACAACTGGGCCGGATCCCTGGGCGCCGAGGCCATCCTCGCCGTCTCCGACGGCGCCGCCAACGACGAGCTGCGCAAGACCCTCATGCTGCAGACCGGCGGCGGCAAGGTGAAGGTCCACGTACTGGGCGTGGAGAAGGCTGCCCGCGTCTACAAGAACCCCAAGTACGAGAACCTCAAGGCCATCATCGTCGTCGAGACCCCGGCCGACATCGTGCGCCTGCTCGACCTGGGGGTGGACGCCAAGGAGGTCAACGTCGGCGGCATGACCTTCAAGCAGGGCACCAGCCAGGTCTCCCAGGCCGTCTACGCCAGCCCCGCCGACGTCGAGGCCTTCAAGGAGATCGACTCCCGCGGCATCAAGCAGTACATCCAGCAGGTGCCCTCCACCGCGAGCTCCGACCTCATGGGGGCCCTCAAGGAGAAGGGCATGCTCTAAGGACACGGCTCCGTCCCCCAGACCTCCCTCAGACACCTCCATCCCGTCACCCCTTCGGTGGCGGGCTCAGTCGGAGTGTGCTGTCAACCCTCACATGAGAGAGACATACTGTGCATGACATCAATCTGATCCAGATCATTCTGGTCACGCTCGTGGCGTTCGTCGCGGGCATGGCCAGCGTCCTGGACGAGCGGCAGTTCCACCGCCCGCTCGTCGCCTGCACCCTGACCGGTATCGCCCTGGGCAGCCCCACCGTCGGCATCATGGTCGGCGGCTCTCTGAACTGCTCGCCCTGGGCTGGATGAACGTCGGCGCCGCCATGGCCCCCTGACTCCGCCCTGGCGTCCACCGTCTCCACCATCATTGCCGTTGCCTCGGTCGGTGACGCCTCCTCCACCAAGAGCGCCATCGCGGCCGCCATCGGTGTGGCCGTCCCGCTGGCTGTCGCCGGCCAGGCCTTGACGATCTTCGTGCGAACGATCGCCATCTTCTTCGCCCATCAGGCGGACCGCTTCGCCGAGCAGGCCAACTACCAGGTATTGCCATCATGCACTTCACGGCCCTGGGCCTCCAGGGGCTGCGGGTGGCCATCCCGACCGCAGTGGTTGCCGCACTGGCCTCGGGCGACACGGTCAAGCATGCCCTCGACGCCATTCCGAAGGTCATCACCGAGGGCCTGGGCATCGCCGGAGGCTTCATCGTCGTCGTCGGGTATGCCATGGTCATCAACATGATGAAGGCCCGCAAGCTCATGCCCTTCTTCTTCCTAGGCTTCATCTTCGCCACCTTCGCCACCACCGTTGGCGGCTCGGCCTCGGTCAGTGACCACAGCAAGGGCATCGACAAGTGGGTCATCGACCTCGCTCCCAACGGCGCCACCCTTGTGGCGCTGGGCATCTGGGGGCCTGCCTGGCCGTCATCTACGTCCAGCTCAACCCCGAGTTCCACGACTCCGTGCGTCTGCCCGCCGCCTCCCCGCTGCCGGCGGCGGCTCCAGCAGCGACCTGGACGACGACCTCGACGACGACCTCGACGACGAGCTCGACTGAGCTGGAAGAAGGAAGACTCTCATGACCACTGAAACCGCTCCGGCCACGTCGGAGAAGATGCTCAACAACCGCGATCTCATGCGGATGTACTGGCGCTCCACCTTCCTGCTCGGCTCCTTCAACTTCGAGCGCATGCAGGCCATGGGCTTGCTACACGCTCATGCCCGCCATCCGGAAGTTCTACCGCGACGACAAGAGCGCCCAGGCCGCCGCGCTCAAGCGGCACCTGGAGTTCTACAACACCCACCCCTGGGTCTCCTCGGCCGTCTTCGGCGTCACCGCCGCCATGGAGGAGCAGAAGTCCAAAGGCGAGGAGATCTCCGAGGAGACCATCACCTCGGTCAAGGTCGGTCTCATGGGGCCACTGGCCGGCGTCGGCGATCCCATCTTCTGGGGGACCGCTCGCCCCGTCCTGGCGGCGCTGGGCGCCTCCTTGGCCGTCAACGGCTCGATCGTGGGCCCGCTGCTGTTCTTCGTTGGCATCAACCTCCTGCGCGTTCTCACCCGCTGGTACGGCCTGAAGTTCGGCTACGAGCGCGGGACCGAGATGGTCACCGAGGTCGGTGGCGGCCAGCTCAAGAAGATCACCCAGATGGCCGCCATCATGGGTCTGTTCGTCATGGGCGCCCTGGTCTCCAAGTGGACCACCATCAAGTTCCCGACCGTGGTCTCCAAGGTGGCCGACCCCGACACCCAGATCGTCAAGGTAACGACTGTCCAGAGTATCTCGATCAGTTGTTGCCCGGCCTTGCGGCGCTGGGCCTGACCTTCCTGTGCATGTGGCTGCTCAACAAGAAGGTCAACGCCCTGTGGATCATCCTGGGCATGTTCGCCTTCGGCATCCTGGGCCGCTGGACTGGCTTCCTGGGAGTCTGACGACGGCATCCGCTTGCCATATCCGAGCGGGGAGGGCGCCAGAGGACTCGCCTCCGGTTCCCTCCCCGCTCCATGCGCTCGGTAGAATGCTCGGGGCTCCCGCCGGATCTCCTGGCACACCACCAGTGCTCCGTCGCGACCGTCCGACGCCTTCTCCTGACTCTCCGCCTCCCCGACTGCCAGCGCCCTCCGCCCCCTGCAGCAAGGAACCCGCGTGACCCGACTCCTCGTCACCGACCTGGACGCCACCATCGTCTTCGACCGCACCGTCTCCCCGGCCGACCGCGAGGCCATGGCCCGCTGGCGGGCCGCCGGCAACCTCCTGGCCGTCGACACCGGCAAGTCCTCCTTCGCCACCCGCGACGTCCTGGCGCCCCTGGGCGTCGACTTCGACTACGGCGTCGTCTTCACCGGGGCGGTCCTCATCGACGGCGACTACCAGGTCCTCTCCGCCCGCTACCTGCCCGACGGCGTCGCCCGCGACGTGGCCGCCCGCACCGTCGACCTGCCGGGGGTGACCACCTACGCCACCACCATCGAGACCGACTACATCCTGGCCGACAACAACGACGAGATCTCCTCCATCCTCGCGGTCTTCGAGCACCTGACCCTGGAGGAGATGGACTCCCACCGCTTCATCGGCGTGCCCCTGCGCGTCACCGACGACGCCCTGCGCGAGCGCCTCCACCAAGACCTCAGCCAGCGCTGGGAGGGCGCCCTGGACTGCCACCGCAACCAGGAGTTCCTCGACGTCGTGCCCGCCGGTGCCACCAGGGCGCGGGCCCGCGAGCCCTCCTGGACGGGCCCCTGGCGGGACGGGATATCGAGGTCTGGACCATCGGCGACTCCTGGAACGACCTGGACATGCACGCCGTCGCCGACCACGCCGTCGCCCTGCCCTGGTCCCCGCCGGAGGTGACGGCCGCATGCGAGACGACCGCGGGCTCCATGGCCGAGCTCATCACCACGATCCTGGAAGGCGACCAGCATGAGTGAGAACAGCAAGACCGACGCCGGAAGGACCCTGGGCGCCCGGGTGCGCGACTGGTTCAACGGTGGGGATCCTGACGGGCGTGCCAAGCTCCGTGCCTGGGCCACCGGGGACGACGGCCGCTGGCGCGGATACACCCACTCCAGGGCAAGTACGTCACCTGGCTCATGGTCATCGCCTGCGTCCTCTACCCCTTCACCCGGGGGATCGGCTCGATCCTGGCCCTGCTCGTGGCCATTTTCCTCATGGGCGGGCGCGCCATGATCGAGCGCCAGGTGCGCCGCGACGTCTCCGACCTGGAGGAGGCCAAGCGCCAGTGGGGGCTCACCCGCAACCCCGAGTACCTGCGGTTCATGACCCTGCGCGCCGAGGGGCTGCTCGAGGACAACAGGATCCTCACCCCCGACTCGCGTAGCCTCCTGCAGGACTATGCCCAGTGGGCCCGTGAGCGCCAGGAACGCGAGGACAAGAAGCAGGCCAAGAAGGCCCGCAAGGCGGAGAAGAAGGCCCGCCAGGAGGGCGCGGGTCACGAGGCTGACGAGGTCCGCTGACGCTGCTGCGAAGAATGAGGAGAATAAGGCTGCTGACGGCTCCTAGCGACTCCCGGGCGGCTTGCGGGCCGCTCTGAGGCGGCTGGAGACCGGCAGAACCTGAACGGAAAGGACTCCCATGCCACGCAGGCTCATCTCCACCGACCTGGACGGCACCATCGTCTTCAACGGGACGATCTCGCTGCGTGACCGCGAGGCCATGGCCCGGTGGCGGGCGGCCGGCAACCTCCTGGTCATCAACACCGGCAGGTCGGTCTCGGCGCTGGAGCACGTCGTGGTGCCCATGGGCCTGGAGTTCGACAACGCCATCCTCTACACGGGGGCAGCCATCGTGGACGAGGACATCAGGGTGCGTTACTCGACGGCCCTGCCGGCCGGCGTCGTCGAGGACATCCTCGACTTCGTCGAAGGGGCGCCGGGAGTCACCGTCTTCACCACCGGGCTGGACGAGGACCTGCTCGTCTACGACACGATCGGCTCCGGCTCCGAGCTGCTGACGCTGTTCCGGCCGGCCACCCGGCGAGAGCTGGACGGGCGCGAGGTCATCGGGGTGCCGATGCGCTTCACCGACCCGGAGATGGCCGCGCGCACCGAGACCTACCTGCACCGGCGCTGGGAGGGGCAGGCGGTGGGCTTCCACAACCAGGACTTCATCGACGTCGTGCCGGCCTCGGCCTCCAAGGGGTCGGGCCTCAGGCAGCTGGTGGCGAGCCTGGCTGAGCCGCCCGCCGGAGAGGCGGCCTGGGAGAGTGATTCTGGGACGGGCGCGGCCAACGGGGCCGGGGAGGCTACGACAGGGTGTGGCCAGCGAGGCGACGGCTGGCGGCTCGGTGGGGCTCGGCGTCGGCTCGGGCCCGCTGGAGCCGGTGGAGACCTGGTCGATCGGGGACTCCTGGAATGACATCTCCATGCACGCCGCCGCCGACCACTCCTACGCCCTGCCCTGGTCGCCGCCGGAGGTGGTGGCCCAGTGCGACGGCACGGTCTCCAGCCTCGCCGACCTCATCGACTCCCTCATGGGGCGACCGACGCTCTAAACCCCACACACTTCGACGCGTCAGCCTCTCCCGAAAGCACCGTCTGGGGGCGACCGACGCTCTAGCCCCACTTCGACCGATCTTCACAATCGACCCGGGCCGCGTCGTTTGTGAAGATTCGATCGAAAAGTGTTGCGGCAGTGGTGCACTGACGCGCGCGGCGGGTGCGGGCGGCGCAGGCTATGCTCGCCGGCATGCGTCTGCTCGCCACGGATCTCGACGGCACCCTCGTCTTCCACCACGTCGTCGGGCAGGCCGACGCCGAGGCCCTCGTGCGCTGGCGGGCGGCCGGCAACCTCCTGGTGCTGGCCACGGGGCGTTCGGTGCGGCTGGTGCAGCACGCCGTCGAGGTGGCTCGGGCCTCGACGTCCATCGGCCTGGACTACGACTATGCCGTGTGCGCCACGGGCACGACCGTCATTGATGCCGCCGGTCAGGTGCACCGCACCCGGACGCTTGAGGCCGACCAGGTGCGGGCGGTCGTGCGGGCAGTCGGCGACGTCGCCCAGGCCTCCGTCTCTGTGTTCGCCTCGACCCTCGAGCGCGACTACGTGCTGGACGACCCGATCGGCCTGTCCACTGACCAGCGCACGCCGCCGGACCGCTTCACCGCGGCGTCCCTGTCGCAGGGTCGCGGGCCTGGGGTGACGTCGATGCCGCTGCACATCCCGGATGCTCGGGCCGCTGCGGCGCTGGCCCGGGGCCTGGAGGAGACGGTGGACGGCATCAGCTGCACCCGCTCGACCGGCTTCGTGGACGTCACGGCCGCGGGGGAGTCCAAGGGAACGGGCCTGGGCCGGCTCGCTGAGCTCCTGGCCGAGCAGGGCGTGGAGGTCAGTGAGGTGGCTGCCGTGGGCGACTCCTGGAATGACATCTCGATGTTCGAGCGGGCCGACGTCCCCTGCGCGATGGCCAGCGCCCCGGGCGAGGTCATCGAGGCCGCCGGCGGGCGCACCACCCCGAGCGTGGCTGCCTTCATTGACGCCCTGCTGGCGTGACGGTATACGGAGGCCGGCCCGGCTCGCTGCCTTCGCGCGCCCACACTTCGACAGAAACTTCAAAAAGACGCGGCTCCGGGTCGTTTATGAAGTTTCTGTCGAGTGATGGCGATGAGGAAGGGCCCGCGGGCGTGCTGCTCAGGCCCTTGGCGTAGCGGTAGACGTTGGTCTCCCGCAGCTTGAAGCCGGCGCGGCGGTAGAGGCGGTTGGCGGCCTCGCGCGTGGGGCGGGAGGTGAGGTCCACGGTGCGCGCCCCAGCTTCCCGGCATGCTCGACGGCGGCCTCCACGAGGGCCTGCCCGGCGCCTGGCCGCGGGCCTCACCGTCGACGACGACGTCCTCCACCCAGGCGCGCAGGCCCGTGGGGATCGTGAAGGTCGCCAGGGTGAGCATGCCCAGGATCGGAGCGCTCTGGCCGGCCTCAGCCTCGGGTCGGAAGACGAAGAGGAAGACCCCCTCCTGAGCGATGAGGGCCTCGCACTGCTTGGGGCTCAGCGCCGGGGCGCTGCGGGAGAGCTGGGGGATGAGGCGCTCCATGGCCTCGACGATCTCTGGGCTGGAGGTGGTGACGAGCTCGACGGTCACGAGGAGTTCTCCTGCTGGTTGAAAAGGGGCGGCGGGCCGAGACGGGCTGGTCCCGCAACGGCTTCCTGTCAGCCCTGGAGCCTACCGCCTGGAATCGCTCCGGGCGGCAAGTCGTCCCACCGACCGGAAGAATCCGGCGGCGTGCCTCGGCCAGTGGGGTGTCGTGACTGGAGGCGCCTGAGCAATACGGCTGGACCGGTGGGTGGGGTGCTTCGGGTCGCGGGGCGGGGAGCCTCGGCCGACGAGGTGGGGCGCCTTAGCCTGTGGAGAGTCTCGGACCGAGAGCGCCCCGGCCGGCCGCCAGCGGGCTCGGTCAGGCCGAGTCGCCGATGGTCTTGACGGTGGGATCCATGATGGCGGCCTCGAGCAGGGGCGGTGCCGCTGGTCAGGTCCCGCAGCCGCAGCACGTAGGGTGGTCCACCGTGAACTTGATCGGCTCGGTCCGCGGCCCCGGTGCCGCCATAGCTTCCCCCGCGGCCTCGCTCAGGGCGGCCGCGACCGTGCCCCCTCATCCAGGATGAGGCGCACCTGCTGGACCACCTGGGTCAGTCCGAGCTCGGGCGCGATCTTGTCCAGGCCATCGGGCTTGAGCCCCTGCTCCTTAGGGAAGTCGAGGAGCTCCTTGGGTTCGGAGGCGAGGTCCAGCTTGGGCAGGGCCAGCCCCACCTCGCGGGTCTCGGCCTTATCGAGGGCCTTCGATGCTTCCGCCCACGTCCCGGCGTCCATGGCGCCCGGCAGGGTACCGGCGTCGGGCAGGACGACGTCGAGAGCGAGGTCGGAGTCCCTACCGTCCTCCCCGCTGGCGTAGTGCAGACGCACTGCCGCCCAGCCCTTCCCGGTGGCGTGGGGGATGGAGCGCGTGTCGTGCATGAGGTCTGCCTTGACGGTCTTGCCCCCGGCGAGCGTGAAGTCCTCCTGGTGGGTGCTCTCGGCCGTGAAGGGGGAGTCCCACTGGGCCGCGAAGAGCAGCGCGTTCTGCACCACCAGGCGCGTGTCCTGGGTGACCTTGATGCCGCTGTTCGGGATGAGGCCGGCCGTGTTGCGCGAGGCCCAGGCGTCAAGGTTCTCCTTCATGGAGTCCACGCCGACCTGCTCGATCTCGGCGGAGAACCAGCGCAGCACCGCATCGAGGTAGGTCTGCTTGACCTTGAAGTCCTTCTTATCGGCGATGAGGACGTGGTTGGCCAGGTGAATGAGCGGCTTGTCCGGGACCTTGTCCGGGTCGAAGCCCTTGAGCTCGCCGTCGTAGCGGTTCAGGGAGGTCTGGATAGCCGACCAGGCCCGGTCGCGGTCCTGGCCCGAGAGTCCCAGGAGCGCGTCATAGCCCTGGGCGGAGGCATCCGTGGCGCCGTCGGCCAGGATCGCCAGGACGAGGGCGAGGCTGAGCGGGGAGGCCATCGCCGTGGCGGCCGGGTCCTCCTGAGGTAGTGGGTCAGGAGCTTGCTCCCGAGTTGGTCACAGGCACTGGCGGCCTTGGCTGCCTGGGAGGCGACGTCGGAGAGGCTGACCTTCTCGTGGGCCACCTTGGAGGTCAGCTGCGTGCCCGATGCCAGGGAGCAGCCGCCCAGCAGCGCCACTGCTGCGGGAACCAGGGCGCCCAGTGCCAGCAGCTGGCGGCGGGCCAGGCCGAAGTGGTCGGAGTCCGATGGGCTCATCATGGGATCACGTGGGGTCATGACGCCAGGTTAGGAGCCCGCCCAGCCCTGTCAGGGCCTTTGGGGCGCTCCCTTCATGGGGAGTCATTCCCGGGCGCCGCGCCGGCGGGCCCTGCTGCGGCCTCCGCCCGCGACCGCACGATCGGCAGAAAAACAGCCCCATCGCGCCGTGGCCACTGTGATTCGTCCTCCCACCGGGATCGGCCGCCTCGAAGGCCGGTCAAGAGTAGGCTTCCGACCAGGTCCCACAACGCCCCGCAGCCGCCGCAGTTCGGACGCCGCGCGCCTGCACCGCCCCAAGGAAGGTCACTCATGGTCGAGTCCGCAGCTCCTGTCGAGCACGTCTTCGCCGTCGACGAGCTCTTCTTCTCCACCACGGACTCCCACGGGCGCATCCGCCGCGCCAACTCCACCTTCATGCGCCTGTCCGGCTACCCACGCGGCGCCCTGGTGGGGCGGGCCCACAACGTGGTGCGGCACGCGGACATGCCCGCCGGCCTGTTCCGCTCCATCTGGGACGCCATCGAGGAGGGCCGGGCCGCCAGCGCCTACATCACCAACCGCTCCTCCGATGAGGGCCACTACCGTGTCTTCGCCACGATCGTGCCCTCCGGCTCCGGCTACCTGTCGGTGCGCACCCTACCGATGCTCACTGACCTGCGCGACGACATCGAGGCCGCCTACGCCCGGGTTCGCGACGTCGAGGAGGCCTCCGCCGCGGCAGGCTCCACCCGCCGGGAGGTGGCCGCCGCCGGGCAGGCCGCTCTCCAGGCCGAGCTGCAGGCCCTGGGCTACGCCGACGCCATCGACTTCACCCGCCGGGTGCTGGTCGCCGAGGTCGGCGAGCTGCTGGCCCACGGCGTCGGCATCCCCGACAGCCCGCAGGCCGAGGGCCCCGTGGCCCGGATCCTGGGCGCCATGGGCCGGATCGAGGCTGAGACCGCCGGGCTGGTCGGCATCCTCCAGGAGGGTCAACGGCTTGTCGATCTCCTGGGCAAGCGGGCCGGTGAGATCGAGGGCCCTCTCGACCCGCCTGGGCACCCTGCGTGAGGCCATGCGCGCCGTCGGTGCCGACGTCGAGGCCCTGGGCCACGGGGAGCAGGCCGACGACGTCGCCGCACGCTGCCAGCAGGTCGACGCCCTGGTCCTGGAGTGCTCCGAGCAGCTCCGCCCACTGAGCAGCCAGATCGAGGCGCTGCGCGGAGACCTGGACTCGGTGAGCTTCCGCGTCGCCCTGGCCCGCCTGCACAACCTGGCCGCCGGGATCTTTGCCCTGCAGATCCTCGAGGGCCAGGACGAGGTCGACGCCAACGACGCCGTCGGCAGCCTCACCGAGCTGTGCTCGGCGCTGAGTGACGGCGCCGACAACCTCACCCAGCGTGTCGACCTGCTTGACGCGCGTCGCGAGCTGGTGGGAGGCGAGCTGGATGTCGTGGCAGAGGATCTCGGCGTCATCCAGGGCCCGATCCTGGAGGTTCTCGAGGCGGCCGCAGCCACCGGTGCCGGGCAGGCCGACTCCGTGACCACCGCCCGCACCCTGGCCGAGCAGGGCTTCGGTGAGGCCCGGGACCTGGCCGACCTGGCCGTGCGCCTGCGCGACCTCGAGGTCCCCTTCGAGGCGGAGGCCATCAACAGCGCCCTGGCCGACGTGCGCGCTGCCCTGGCCGAGCTCGAGTAGCCGCGGACTCAGTCCCGCACCAGCTCCACGAGCACCTCGGCGTGCTCGGTGTGCGGGAACATGTCGAACAGGCGCGAGCGCACCACCCGCATCGAGGGCAGGTGCGCCAGGTCCGCCGCCAGCGTGCGCGGGTTGCAGGAGGAGTAGAGCACCCGCCCCACGCCGGAGGCCTCGATCCTGCCGGCCAGCTGCTCCCCGATCCCGCGCCGGGGCGGGTTGACCACGAGCAGGTCCGGGTGCTGCGCCCCGCCGACGTGATCCCCGGGGGCGGCCGGGTCCAGGACGCGGGCGTCTCCCGGCCTCGAAACGCACCAGGTCGGGGTCCAGTCCCATGAGGTTGGCGGCCGCGCGTGCCCCGTCGATGGCTGACGCCGAGACCTCCACCCCCAGCACCCGGCGGCCGGGCGCCGCCAGGGCCAGGGCGAAGCCGCCGACGCCGCAGAACAGGTCCCACACCCGGGCCGGCCGGGCCTCCTCGGCCCAGTCGCGGGCGGTGGCGTAGAGGGCCTCGGCCACGGCCGTGTTGGTCTGGAAGAAGGAACGGGTGGGCAGGTAGAGGGGCAGTTCGACGCCGTCGGCGCGCAGGCCTGCTTGGCCTCCGCGCTCCGGTGACGGCAGGCTCAGGCGCATGAGGAGGCGGTCCTCCTCGGTCAGGACGATCTCCTCGGGCCCCTCGATGACGGCCTGGTGGACGCTCTGGATGTTGACGGCGGCCACCGCCAGCTGGGGCAGGCGCCGACGCAGGTCCGGCACGGCGGCGCGCAGCTGCTCCAGATAGCGGCGGGAGCGCAGGACGAAGCGCACCATGAGGTCGTCGTCGGGCGAGGCGGTCACCAGGACGTGCCCTGAGCTCGCCGTGGCGCGCGGGCACGTCGTAGGGGCGCAGGCCCAGCTCGGTGACGAGGTCGGCCAGTACTGGCAGGGCCGCCTCGATGGCAGGCACGTGCAGCGGGCAGGGTTCGCAGGTCGACGCCGCACCCGGCGCCATCGAGGATCCCCAGGGTGGGATGGGAGGTGGTCCCGGCCACCGCCATCTTCGCCTTGTTGCGGAAGCCGGTGGGGGCGCTTGCCGCCGGTGCCTGCCACAGCTCGGATGGGACATGCTCGGCCAGGAGGGCGGCGACACGGGACTGCTTGGCGGCCAGCTGGGTGGGCATCGGCAGGGACAGGTGGGGGCAGGAGCGGCAGGTGCCGGCGTCGTGGAGGGCGCAGGACGCCGCTGGTGCTGCGGTCACCGACATGTCCCTCCCGGTGGTGCGCTCGTGGCCGGGCCGTGGGTGGGGCTGCGACAGGAGCGCCCGGGCCCCGGACGGCTGCGGGTGATGAGTGGAGCCGCTTGTCGGACTCGAACCGACGACCTGCTGTTTACAAGACAGCTGCTCTACCAACTGAGCTAAAGCGGCGCGCGGCCGGCCAGGCGGCCGCAGGTGCGTGGGACAGTCTGACACAGACCGCCCTGGGGCGGGAAACCGGGGAGACGGTGCTGCGGCCGTTGCCGCCCAGGGCTCGTGGGTGCCGGGAGGAGGGCTGTGCAGGGCCGCCGCCCCTGGGGCGGGTCCCAGCGTGGGATCAGCCCTGCTGAGTCGGCTGCGGGTTGGGCTGCTGAGATGCTTGCTGGCTGGGCTGCGCCGTCGGGGTGGAGCCGGTGACGAGCTCGGTCAGGGAGGTCCGCGTCTGGAGCTTGCTCAGGTCGACCTTCTCGCCCTTGAAGAAGACGGTGGGGTGCCCTCCAGATTCCCTGGCCTTGAAGGCCTCATCGCCGAGCTTGACCCACTTGCCGTACTTGTCGGCGTCGACGGCGGCCTTGAACTTGGCGGAGACCTCCTTGGGGACGTTCACCTTGGTGGCGGCAGCGACCAGGCCCTCCACCGTCATGTTGCTCTGGTCATTGGTCTGAATGACCTGGGAGAAGATCTCGAAGGCGGCACCATGGAAGCTCAGGGACTGGGCCGGGGCCTCGTCGAGGACCACGCCCATCGCGTTCATGACGACGCTGGTCCACTCTGGCCGAGGAGCTTGCAGGGGTGGAGGGCCAGGGTGATCTTCTTGCCGCTCAGGAGCTGGTTGATCTCCTGGGTGTGGGGGCCCTCGAACTGGGCGCAGTGAGAGCAGGAGTAGTCGAAGTAGATGTCGAGGACGGGCGCCGAGGCGGCGACGGTGTCGAGAGCGGCGCCCTCGCCGTAGGTCCAGGAGGCGTCGGAGAGGACCTGCTTGGGAATGCCGCTCTGGTTCGCCTTCGCGGTGGCCAGGCCCTCGCTCGGGGCGGGGAACTTCGAGTTCTTGGGTTTCTTCTTGGCGTCGACGCCGAGGTAGACCAGGTAGCCGAGCCCGCCGACCACGCTCGCGCCCGCAGCCCCGATGAAGCTGCGGCGGGCAATGGTGTTGCGGCGCGCGCGACGGGCCTCGGCCTCGCGCAGCTCCTTGGCCTTGAGGCGCGCGGCCTCACGGCGCTGGGCCTTGGTCTGGCGGGGCTGGTTACTGGACACGCGGTGCTCCTTGTGATGCGGTGACGAGCGGACGACCAAGAAGACGAATGGTCAACGAGTGATGGCTGTCGTGACGTCATTCTGCCCGAGGATCCTGGAGGAAACCACGCCTGGTGTCTGCCGGTGGCGGATTGTGACGCATCGGTCGTCGTTGTCCCGGTGCCTGCGGCCGGGGTCGGGCAGAATCGGGCGGAATCAGACCGAGTGGTCCGGAATCAGCCGGGCAGAGAGGATTGTGACCATGATGGATGGACCGATGGACGGCCCCATGGGCGGCATGATGGATGGGCCGATGGGTGGCCAGATGGAGGACCAGATGGTCCTGCTCCAGAACATGTCGACCGACTGGGGAAACTGGATGCAGTCCGTGGACGCCCAGGAGGTCGTGGTGGAGGTTGAGGGCGTGGGGACGCGCGCCGCCGTGACGAGCCGCGTGCTCAGGCCCCGCGGCATTCTGCGTCGCGCCCAGTGGGCCGAGAATGAGATGCCCGTTGAGCTGGTCCGTGAGGCCGTGCGCCTGCGGGCGCTCATGGCCCACCCCCGTGGTGGAACCTGGACCTGGGCGGCGCTGTCCATGAAGAGCAGCGAGGGCTACAAGCTCATCTCCGACTTCGACTACGACCGCGAACCGGTCCTCGACCCGCCGTACACGGCGGAGGACTGCGCCAAGGAGCTGGAGGTCTTCCCCCGTGACCCCGGTGCGATCCCCGACTGGATGAAGATCGGGCTCTGAGGACCGGGACAAATAGCAATGGGGCTCGTGTGAACGCCGGAGTTCGTCAAAATGTTACTAACGATAGGCGTGGATAGTGCGCTTGGAGGTCGACAGGCTTGACAAGGTCGGTGAGGCGTTCCGGTCGAGGTCTAGTTACATCCAGTCCAGGGTGAACAAGTACGGTAGTGAACTTGCCGCTGACATTGATCAGCGGTATGAGGGTTGACACATTGTGGGCGACCAGTTCGGTGGGCCGCCGGAGGAGAGCAATGCCGTGGCAATGCTTGAGGAGGTGAACCAGACGCGTGTCGGGAAGGAGTCAAACTCTTACCTCCTTCTTGAGCGAAAGTTCGCAGCTAAACGAGAGAACTACAACAATCTCGTGGTGGAATTCAAGTATTCGGATCCTGCAGACCCCGCCAAAATGACCAATAGTGAGAGAGTGCCGACTAGATTTGAAGCAACTTGGACCGACGCTAACGGAATCCCTGACCGCAAGCGCTTTGAAAATACTCCTAGATAATGAAATGAGGAGACCGTGGAAAGCCAAAGTATTGAAGCAGTGAAGCTGCTTTCACGTATCGAAAGATCTTTACGGGAGTTGATTGATGAGGCTGGGGGTAGTCGCGTTGACTTGGAGACAAAACTCAATCGCGCTCGCCGGGAGAGAACTATGTTGGGTAACAGTTGACGATCAGCGTCTCTCGTACGTCATTCTAGTGCTCTCAGTTTCGATGTGGGTGATCTCCGTCGGGCTCAGGCGGATCCACGTCGAGGGGCGTGGTTGTACTCGCATTTTTGGATGGAGGCTTCTGACGGGGTGCTGCATCAGGAGTGTGACTGGATGCGTGAGCCGGTGATTGGTGGCGAGCAGTGGGTGATGGGGATGCTGCCTTTGAGCTGGATCAGTTCCCTCGGGATCCGCAGTGGGTTCCGGGAGTGGATGGCGGTCAAGGCTGCTGCGTATCACAAGGAGGCTGAGAGGCGGGAGCGTCGTCGTCAACGGGACCGGGAGCGTCGAGCCCGCAAGAAGGCAGAAGCCGCCCAGGCTGAGGGACATGGCGCTGGTGAGCCTGGTTCGGGTAGGGTCGGCCGCTCTGGTGACGAGTGAGTGAGGGCTGCATGAGTGAGTGCGGGAGCCCGAGGCCGTAGCATCCTCGGACGGCTACTACACGATGCAGGAGTCGGCGCCGGAGATCGACCCCACGAGACGATCCGTGCCGGGTCCAGTGACGAGCTACGGGGCCTTCCCCGCACCTGGGACTCCAGGTGCGCCGGCCTCCGGATGGTGCCTGCCCCAATGATGGCTCCGGCACCGGTCAAGGTGCGTGCTCCATCGGGTGCCGAGGCCTGGAGTATGGGGCTGCTGGCACTGCTGGCGTTTCTGCCGGGCTTCAACGTGCTACTGGCGGCGGTCGCGATGATGGTGGTCGGCCCTGTGGAACAAAAAGGACCTGCGTGAGCCGGCCCGGACGAATCGCCGCCTGGCGGCGAGCTGGGGCCTGACACTGCTGCTGGTGGAGCTGGCCCTCATAGCAATCCAGATTGCCGTGGCCTCCATCGCGAACGACGTCGATGAATCTCCATCCTTCATGCCGTGGGGCACCCCGATCATGATGGCCCTGGGAATGGTCGTGGTCCACGTGCTGGTGTGCTCCGTCCAAGCGATCCGGGCCTACCGCGGCACAACCCTCCGCTTCGGAGGCTTCCCCTTCTTCCGCTGACTGGGCCCAGGCCGGAGCCAGCATCTCACCCGGGTCACCAGGCCCGGAGCCAAAAGCCGACAGGGAGCCATGGCGTCCGCCGCCGAGGCGGCATCTCCAGCTCCGAAAGGAACCAGGCTCCGGAATCGGCAGCGCTCCGGCGAATGTCAAGACGAAGAACACGGCACCAACACCCAGCATCGCCATCACCAGATTCCTTCGGCCATTGTCACTGGGGGTGAAGGAATTGAGAATATGCGCGCCACCGCGTCGCGTCGCCGCCCCCCACGGCACCAGCCACAGGATGAGAAGGTACAGGGCGACCGTGACGAAATAGAGGATGTAGATACGACTATTGGGGGAACGATCCGAGAATCAGGGCGTCGTCGTTCGCCGCACCCATCGATAGGTGGTCGTGAGGAGGACGGCCGCGGTCCCCTATGGCCAGGAGAAAAGCGAAGCTAGCAGAGACCAGCGAACGCAACAGATACCACGGGGTCATCGCCCACATGCGGGAGTTGTCCGACGGCGAGGTACCGCCGCGCTGAAGCCGGTTCCAACGCCGAGCGTCCTGGGCCCGGCCCACAGCACCGGCCACCACTATCAGAATCACCGCCAGCAATCGCCATCAAACCCCGGCCTGACGAGTCCCGATGGAGGCCAGCATGAACCACGTGGCCAGCATCGCCAGCGGACGACGCACCGGCTCCTGCGCCCACTGGGGCAGTTCTCCCGGACGGCTGGGGAGCTGAACCGCGCACCTGCGCCCCTGGGGCGCCTGCCGCCATCGGCCCCGTCATCGCTCCCCACCGACGACGCAGCCGTCGGACCGGCGACGGCCTGGGAGTAGCCGGGCTGATACGCCGTCGGATGCTGGCCGGAGTAGGGGAACATCGGCACCTGCCCCGGACGGCGCCGGACGCGGGTACGCCCCCGAAGAGGCTGCAGGCAGGGCAGGAGCACCACGCCGTACTGCATCGACTGCGCCCCCTGGAGGGCATCGCCGAACTGCTCTGGTACCACTGACGCGGCGGGATGGCCGGTGGGGGCTGAGCGGAAGCGCCGAAGCGGCCGACGGCGCCGAGTACCCGTAGCCCGCCCTCCGCGCCGGAGGGCTGCAGAGATGGGACTGCCGTATGCGGCCGGGAGGCCGAGGTCGCGCTACGAGCATCGCGAGGCGACCCCTAGGGTCGAACCGTAGCCAGGAACGAAAGTGCTGGTGCCCGCTCCAGCTCACTGGACTCCGGCCCTCGTCCTCGGGCCCCAGGAGCCGATCGACCGCCTCCTGCCCGGTCCCGCCTCGGCGATCTCATCGAGCACCTCCAGCAGGCCGTCCGGGCTCAGACGGTTCTCCGCCTCAGGGGCGAGTGCCGCCGTGAACGCCCGCGCCAGCGTCGGTTCTCCTCCTCCAGGTTGCCCAGCTCTGGGGTGCCCGCGTAGACGCGCCGGAAGACCACCTGCCAGGCCCCCGAACCGAAGGGAGCCAGCCCGGTGACGGTGAACAGGAGCACACCCGCGCAGGCGTACCAGTCGACGTCGGCATTCGGCTCTCCGCCGTCGAGCATCTCCGGAGGGATGAACCCCGGCGTACCCGTGACCTGGCCGGTCTGCGTGAGCCGGACGTCGTCGGCCACCTGGGCGATGCCGAAGTCGATGAGAACCGGCCCCTGCGCACTGAGCATGACGTTGGAGGGCTTGAGGTCGCGGTGGATGACGCCGGCGGCGTGCACCGCGCGCAGCGAGTCGACCAGCCCGTGGGCCAGGTCGGCCAGGTCGCGGGCGTCAGTGGTCAGGTCGTAGACGCCCTCATGCTCCACCTCATGCTGCAGGGTGGGGCCCTCGATGAGCTCGGTGATGACGAAGGTGATGCCCTGGGAGCCGTCCCCGGTCTCGATGTCCAGGATGCGCGCCACGCGCGTGTCCCTCACCCGGGCCAGGACGCTGGCCTCCCGGTCCAGACGGCGCCGAGCCGTGGGGTCCGCGGCGATCTGCGGGTGGAGGATCTTCATGGCTACGTGGCGCCCACCCTCATCGGTGGCCTCCCACACCACGCCCATGCCCCCGGCGCCCAGGCGACGCAGAAGCCGGTATCCCCCCACTGTGGTGCCGGCGCGCAGCTTGCTCAGGGTGACCGGCTCGCCCGGGTGCGCGTCGAAGTTCTGCGTCATGGCCCCCACAGTACCGGGCCGGATCCACTCGTGGGTGCCCCGAAGCTGTGGGGCTCTTCGCCCGACTGTGGGCCATGTCGCGGGAGTAAAGCCAGTGATGGAGCCGCATTGCCGGTATCGGGTCGGATGGTTTCCGACGGCGGGGATGGGGAGGTCTCCACCTGCCGCCACCGCCGGCGAGGACTGTCGAGGGCTGTCGAGGACTGTTGAGGACTGCCCTGACTGATTGCTGCGAATCGCTGGTCAAAGCGGGAAACCTGTGTCAAGATGAGCCCGTCCGCGGTCGAACGGCTGACCGTGGCACGTGTCAATGCGGACACGCATCGGCACCTTTCACGACGGATCGTCCGGCACGTACCTGCCGGTGAAGGGAAGCACCACCCATGGCAACTGTGACTTTCGAGAACGCTACACGTATTTACCCGGGCAATGACCGCCCCAGTGTTGACTCTCTCAACCTCGAGATCGCCGATGGCGAGTTCCTCGTACTCGTTGGGCCCCTCCGGCTGCGGTAAGTCCACCTCCCTGCGCATGCTTGCGGGCCTGGAGGACGTCAACGCCGGTCGTATCCTCATCGGTGACCGCGACGTCACCGATGTTCAGCCCAAGGACCGTGACATCGCCATGGTCTTCCAGAACTACGCGCTCTACCCGCACATGACCGTGCACGACAACATGGGCTTCGCCCTCAAGATCGCCGGCACCCCCAAGGCCGAGATCGACAAGCGCGTGCGCGAGGCCGCCAAGATCCTCGGCCTGACCGAGTACCTGGACCGCAAGCCCAAGGCCCTCTCCGGTGGTCAGCGTCAGCGTGTGGCCATGGGCCGCGCCATCGTGCGCAAGCCCAAGGTCTTCCTCATGGACGAGCCGCTGTCCAACCTGGACGCCAAGCTCCGTGTGCAGACCCGCACCCAGATCGCCTCGCTCCAGCGCTCGCTGGGCGTCACCACGGTCTACGTCACCCACGACCAGACCGAGGCCCTCACCATGGGTGACCGCATCGCGGTCCTCAAGGACGGCGTGCTCCAGCAGGTCGGTACCCCGCGTGAGATGTACGACCACCCCGCCAACGAGTTCGTCGCCGGCTTCATCGGCTCGCCGGCCATGAACCTGGGGCAGTTCACGATCAAGGGGGACGTCGCCACCGTCGGCGCCGCCAAGATCCAGCTGTCCAAGGCGACCCTGGACGCCATCACCCCCGAGGACGGCGGCAAGGTGACCATCGGGTTCCGGCCCGAGTCGCTCGACGTCGTCTCCGCCCAGGACGAGCACTCCATCCCGGTGCGCCTGTCCTTCGTGGAGGAGCTGGGCTCCGACGCCCTACATCTACGGTGAGCTCGTCGGCGCCGAGGAATCCGAGGCCAAGCTCGGCTCCGGTGAGGACTCCAGCCAGATCATCGTGCGCGTGCCTCCGCGCACCGCCCCCGAGCCGGGTGAGACCGTCTACGTGCGGATCCGCCCCGGTCAGGAGCACATCTTCTCCGCCTCCACCGGCAAGCGCCTGCCCGCCTGAGGATGCTGAGCACGACGGCGCCGTTCCCCTGTCCCGGGGCGGCGCCGTCGTCGCACTCACCGAGGGGGCCGGTGGCGAGGCCAGCCGGCGGGGGAGGTTCAGCGGCCGGCACGGGAAGAAGTGTGGTCGGCGGCTCATGTCTCGAAAAGCAAATTGGGTTCCTGCCTGAAAGAATGACGTCATGTCCCAGTCCATGAAGATCACGGCGGCGACCATTGACCCGGCGCTGCTCGACCTCCCCTGGGAGACGGCGCTGGAGGAGTGGCCCACCGAGGTCCTCGCCGCGCTGCCCCGTGGTCTGTCCCGCCACATCGTGCGCTTCGTCAACCTCTCTGAGCGCGTCATCGCGGTCAAGGAGATCGGCGAGTCCGTGGCCCACCGCGAGTACGAGCTCCTGCGCGACCTGGTGCGACTGGGGGCGCCCTGCGTGCATCCGACGGCGGTCATCACCGGCCGCCGCAGCATCACCGGTGAGGAGCTCAACTCGGTGCTCATCACCGAGCACCTGTCCTACTCCCTGCCCTACCGGGCGCTGTTCAGCCAGTACATGCGGCCCGAGACCGCCACCCGACTCATTGACGCGCTCGCCGTGCTGCTGGTGCGCCTGCACCTGCTGGGCTTCTACTGGGGGGACGTGTCCCTGTCCAACACGCTCTTCCGTCGCGACGCTGGGGCCTTCGCCGCCTACCTGGTGGACGCCGAGACCGGGGAGCTCCACCCCGAGGGTCTTACGGACGGCAAGCGCCTCTACGACATCGACGTGGCCCGCACCAACATTATCGGCGAGCTCATGGACCTCCAGGCCGGCGCCCTGCTGGAGCCGAGCGTGGACACCATTGAGGTGGGGGACCGGATCGTCAGCCGTTACACCGAGCTGTGGGACGTGCTCACCGCCAAGGAGTCCTTCTCCATGGATGAGCGCTGGCGCCTGCGCCGCCGGGTCGAGAAGCTCAACGAGATGGGCTACGACGTCGCCGAGCTCACCATGAACACCGACTCCCAGGGCAACCACATCACCATTCAACCCAAGGTCGTCGACGCCGGCCACTACCACCGCCAGGTGATGCGACTGACCGGCCTGGACGTCCAGGAGCGCCAGGGCCAGCGCATGCTCAACGACCTGGAGGCCTACCGGGCCATCACCGGGCCGCAGCGACGACCCCATCGAGCTCGTGGCCCACGCCTGGCTGGCGGAGGTCTTCGAGCCCACCATTCACTCCGTCCCCGTCGAGATGCGCCGCAAGCTGGAGCCCGCCGAGATCTTCCACGAGATCCTCGAGCACCGCTGGTACATGTCCGAGGCCCAGAACCGCTACGTCACCACCCAGGAGGCGGTGGACGACTATGTGGCCACGGTGCTGCCCCAGCACCGCGACGAACGGGCCTACCTGGGGAACGGGGACACCCAGGAGATGGAAGCGATCGTCGTCGACGACGACACCGATGAACCGACGCCCGAGGACGACGCCGAGTTCGCCGCCCGCGACGAACAGACCCTGGCCGACTACGCCGCCAACCCTCACGGCTTCACCGCCGGCATGAAGTTCAAGGGGAGTAGGTCGCGCCTTGCAGACCGGGGGTTGCGAGGGCGCCGGTGGCGTCCGGCCGGTTGATAGTCTGGCCTCGATCAGCTGAGGTGATGAGAAGGGCCGTGACGGGGATATGAGCCAGGACTTGCCCGCATTCCAGGCCCTGCCCGGGGCTACGCCGCAGAACAGTGCCTTCATCGACCTGTACTTCGACCCGTCCGTCAAGGGATACCCCAGAAGGTCGAGGGTGTCGCTCGTCATCAATGGTTACCAGCTGTGGCTGGGCTTCGGTCAGTCCGTCGCGTTGGCGGTTCCGGCCGGGCCGGTGTCGATTGTTGTGCAGCAGATCAACCAGCTCCTCTACAGTTCGACGGCACGGCTTGACTTTTCTGTGCATGTCGGTCAGAGGGTGCCGGTGTTCTATCGGGCTTCCCATTTCGAGCGCAACCCGGGATCACTGACGTTCCAGAGGTTCGAGGGGCTCTCGCCCTCCGAGCGGAACGATCTCAACTCCATGAAGATCATGTTCGCTGTCATTCTCGGCTCGATGGCCGTGTTCGCCATCTTCATGGGGCTGGTGTTCTGGTTTCTCAACAGCCTGGGCGCGTCCTAGCCGGCGTCGCGTATCGAGTGAAGACTGAGGGAGAGCTGGGATGAGTGCGAACAGTCAAGGTTTTCAGGCCCTGCCCGGGGCTACGCCGCAGAACAGTGCCTTCATCGACCTGTACTTCGACCCGTCCGTCTCACTGCCGGGAAGGAGCACCGTGTCCATCACGATCAACGGCTGGTCGATGCGCCTGTCCGCGGGCCAGTTCGTGAGGGTCGCGGTGCCGCCGGGGCCAGTGAGCGTTGTGTCCCTACCGTTTCGCGGCCTTCCTCAGTCCCAAGCCGCGTCTTGAGTTCGTCGTGCAGCCCGGCCAGGTGGTTCCCGGTGTTCTACCGCGCCTCGATCCTGAACGGCGACCCGGGGCGCTGAGCATAGGAAAAGCACCGCGGCATGTCCCGAACCGAGAAGGGTCGCTGATCTTCGCACTGGTGGTGCTGTTGTCTATTCTCGTCACTGGCGCGACTTTCGTGGTGCCGTTGCTGATCCTCTTGAACTCGGGGATGCCCGAGTAGTCCGTTTCAGCGCACCTGCTGCTTGCGGGTGCGGCCTACAGGGCGGCACCAGGCGCCCGTTACCTTGTTGGTGGTCCCGGGTGGTCCGGGGCTGGGCCAGCTGCTGTGGGCATGATGTCTTACCCTGTCCGCAGATGATCCGGGGGCGAAAGTCACCTGCGGCAGCCGGGCGCTGGTGACCGCTGATAAGGGGAACGGCCTGCTGTGTGTGAGGTCTAACGCATACGTGGGTGCGGGGCCTGTCGTCCACCGGCTGGCCCCGCACCCATGCAGCGAGAGGTGGCAGGAGAGATGGATATCGAGGACATCGAGGTCTTCATCGGTACCGGGCGTCGGCAAGACGGATCACTGGGCCACGGCCCTGAGCCGGGAGGGGCGGAAGGTCCTCGAGCGGGCCCCTGCCCAACGACGAGGACCGGCTGCGTGAGGTCTACCAGCGCCTGCAGGCAAAGGGCAGGTGCTGGTGGTGGTCGATCAGCCTGCCACCATCGGGGCCCTGGCGGTGGCGGTGGCTCAGGACATGGGCATCACCGTGGGCTACCTGCCCGGGCTGTCGATGCGCCGCATCGCCGACCTGACACCGGGCAGCGCCAAGACCGACGCGAAGGACGCGGCCGTCATCGCCGGCGCGGCCAGGGCATGCCTCACACCCTGAGAGCCGTCAGCGCCTCGGACGAGGACGCCGCGGCGCTGAGCATGCTCACTGGCTTCGACCTGGACCTGGCCCGCCAGGTCAACCAGACCGAGGCGGATCCGGGGCCAGTCGTTCACCCAGACCCCGCCCAGCCCTCAAGGCCGTGGTGGGGCCCTGGCTGGAGCACGACGCCGTCTTGGAGGTCATCGCCGCCTGGCCCACCCCAGCCGACCTGAAGCGCGCAGGCAGGACAAGGATTGACGCGGGTTCAAGGCCCACGGGTGCAGGCGGCACGCCACCTGGGCAGGCCAGATCGTCTCAGCCTGGAACTTCAGAGTGTCACTGTCGCCGGCACCGACGCCGCAGCAGTGGTGCTGCCCCGCCCTGACTCGTGACAGCTTGGTGGGTTTTCGGTGGCTCGGTGAGTTTTTCGTTGGTATTGCGGTGTTGAGGGTCTGGTGGTGGGGCACTAAGAGCCCGTATGGTGCGCTGGTGTGAGCCCGTTTGTGCGCAAGGTCAAGACAGCCTCAGGGGCCACGGCCGTTCAGATCGTGTCCAAGTCCGGTGGTGTGCGCCGGATTGTGGAGCACCTGGGGCCAGCCCACGACGAGACGGAGCTGGAGGTCCTGCTGAGGCCGGTCGGCAGAAGATCGCCGACTGGCAGGGCCAGGGGCTGCTGGACCTGGAGTCTCTGGAGCCGGCGCCGGGACGCACCGGCCTGGCTACTACCACGGTGAGTCCCAAGCACTCCAGGTTGTTGTGGGAGGTCCTGCACGGCGCCTACCAGCGTCTGGGCCTGGGTGAGGCGGTCGGGGGTGATCGGGCCTTTGAGCAGATGGTTCTGGCTCGTCTGGTCGAGCCGTCCTCCAAGGCCCAGGTCCCCCGGGTGCTGAGTGACCTGGGCCTGGAGGCCGTTACCGTGCGGACCTTGTTCCGCTCCCTGGCCCGGGCCCAGGAGCGGGGCTACCGCAGAGCCTCTCAAACGCCTTGTTCGAGCACGTCACCGCCAGTGGGGGCCTGGCCCTGTGCCTGTACGACGTCACCACCCTCTACTTCGAGGCCGAGAAGGAGGACGACCTGCGGCGGGTGGGTTACTCCAAGGACAGGCGGGTCGACCCCTAGGTCATCGTCGGCCTGCTGGTCGACCGCCGTGGTTTCCCCCTGAGAATCGGGTGCTGGGAGGGCAACAAGGCCGAGACCACCACCATCATCCCCATCGTGGAGGCCTTCCAGGCCGCTCACGGCATTGAGGAGCTCGTCATCGTCGCCGACGCCGGCATGCTCTCGGCCGCCAACCTGACGGCCCTGGATGAGGCAAGGCTGCGGTTCATCGTCGGGGCCCGCACCACCCGGGCCCCAGGGGATCTGGAGGCCCACTTCCACTGGGCCGGGGACGCCTTCACTGATGGGCAGCTCATTGACACCATCACCCCCAGGAGGGGGTCGCGGAGCGAGCGGGACGTCAGCAAGCGTCGTGAGCCCGTCTGGGACCCGCACACTCACCCGGGCTCATGGAGAGCAGTGTGGGCCTACTCCAAGAAGCGCGCCGCCAGGGACACTCAGACCCTGACCGCCCAGGCCAACCGGGCCCGGGCCGTCATCGCCGGCCAGAAGCGTCCCAAGGGCACCAGGTTCGTCACCACCCACGCCGGTGACGCCACCCTGGACGAGGCGTCCATCGCCAGGGCCCGTTCCCTGGTGGGGCTCAAGGGCTACGTCACCAACATCCCCGCGCATCTGATGGACGCCGGTGAGGTCGTCTCCTCGTATCACGAGCTGTGGCACGTCGAGCAGTCCTTCCGGATGAGTAGGCACGACCTGCCAGCCCGCCCCGTCTTCCACCACCAGCGCGATGCCATCGAGGCGCACCTGACCGTGGTGATGGCCGCCCTGGCCGTCGCCCGGCATTTCCAGGACACCACAGGGATCAGCATCAAACGCATCATCCGTACCCTCAAGCCCCTCCAGGACGCCACCATCAACCTCAACGGCCATAACATCACTGCCAACCCCAAATCACCCCAACCGCAGCCAGCATCCTCAAATCCCTACAGTCCCCAGGGCACTAAGGTGTCACGAGTCAGGTCAAAGTGTCACTGTCGCCGGCACCGATGCCGCAGCAGTGGTGCTGCCCCGCCTGGCTCGTCAGCTCATCGCCCTGCACGCTCAGCGGGCCGATGTCGCCGCCCAGGCCGGTGACCCTGGCGGGCACCCGCCCTCATGTGCCAGGTCCTGACCACACGTGCCCGGGATCAGGGGTCCCGGCCGCAGCCGTCCTTCCTGGCCCAGAGCCCTGGCCAAGGACCTCCGGGCACCGGCGCCCAGCTGGCCTCCTACGTCGGGCTCGCTCCCGTCACACGTCGCTCCGGCTCATCGATCCGTGGTGAGCACGTCTCCCACGGCGGCAACAAGAGGCTCAAGCGCGCCATGTTCCCCTCCGCCTTCGCCTCCCTGCGCTCCGACCCCGTCTCCCGGGCCTACTACCAGCGCAAACGAGACCAGGGAAAGCGTCATAACCAGGCCGTTCTCGCCCTGGCCTACCGCCGCATCCTGACCCTGCACGCCATGATCCGAGATGGAGCCCTCTACGACCCACAACCAGCCACGAAACTACCCACCACCGCCCTTGACACACCACATAGGGGCCCCCGGCGGCTGGCTCTTGGCGCCGAGCTCCTCGGCGACCAGGGCCATCTCCTCGTCGGCGCGGCGATAATAAAGGTGAGCGCTATCCCGTTCTTCGGGGATGCAGTTTGGTGACTGTTTGGACCCGTCTCTGCTTGTGTTCTTCTTGCTGAATTTGAGTGAATCCTCTTATTGGAGATACTTACTGCATTCGATGGGTATGGGAAGGGAGGAACTTATGTTGTCGCGGTGTACGGTGTACAGACTAAGTGAACTGAATGTTCTTCTTAGATGAGCAAAGTGGTGTGTTTCCTGCGCATTGATAACAGGTATCGATATCTTGCGAACCCCCTCATCCTGGGACAATTCGATAAACGTGTCTTTAATTGCTTTGACGGGCGTATATCTCGATTCGTGAGACTTATTACTGCGTTTTTCGGTCCACCTTTTCATGGCTCCTTGAATGCAAGTCGATTCGCTGGCGTTTACTGCTACAATTGTTATACTATCATAGTAGTTTTCTTCGAATAGTTTAATGAGGTTAAAGCCAACGCCTGATGCTGAGGTCGGCATCCAGCGCAGCGTTCCTTCAACAATTAAATTGCAGCGATGTCCTGCGAGTGTGGTGTAGATAATATGGTGAATTGAGGTCGATAGTTTGTGGACAAGAAAGGCCAATTCTCCTCTCATCAGCGGAAGGCCGTCAGGGAGAACCCCATGGTTTTCGAGTAGGCGGTCCCAGTGATCTCTCGCTTTTTCTCGGTGACCCGGGATAGGGAGCCAACTAACCGTGTTCCCCAATAATAGCTGCTTGATGTCATCTGCATCGATAGTTACAAAACCGCCCAGATCAACATCAGTTAAATCCTGCATTCCCTTGAGTGCGACACTCTTTCCCGCTCCAGGTGATCCTGCCGTGATTATCGCCTTTCCCTCACGTTTAATCTTTTGTGAGCCCGCGAGTTCGTAGTAAGAGCGTACTATCTCGTCCTTGAGCTGCGCCCACAGAGAGTTGGGATCTCTGAGGATGTCATCTGGGACTACTTGATTAGACAGTGGCCCTTCAAGGAGATTTTCGATTTCAATTGAGGTGTTTTCAATTGGGTCAGAGTATTTATTGGCCACCGGTATCCTTTTGCTTTCTCGCCGCGTCAAGCAGTTCTCTATACTCTTCGAGCGTCAGATAGCTCTCTGCGTAGAGCACTTCAATGTCGTCCCAGTCGCCGCTCCGCACAACTGCGTCACCTTCGACTTCTGAAAACGTATACTCCCATCCCTTTAGCATTTTCAGCATGTCAGAATTACTGATTTCTCCCGCGCTTCGCTTCCATCCGATTTCTTTTGGCGTCGGGCGATCAAGATCTTCTCCGTCGGCAATACGGTTCTGAACGCGCTGCACAACACGTTGGTTGGGTTCGTCAGAAGCGACTATTTCGGTGATACTTTTTGCCGTCTCGAGGAGTTTCGCGATGTATCTTTCCTTTTTAATTTGTTCGAGTCGTTTCTGGGCCTCTTCTTTCTTTGTAGGTTTCTTGATTGATGCGGGCGATGTTTGAAGAACGCTAATTCTGTCGAACTTCTTTCGATTCCCTTTGCGTTCCGTCAGGATTTCGCTCCAGAAATCTTCTCTGGGTGTTGTAGGCCACTCTGAGTGAAATTTTCGAAAAGTAGCTAGGGTGGATAGGACAACTGGTGTAGGCTTGGCTATTGAGCGTAGTAGTTCACTTTTGGTGAGTTGTCTGGATATTTCGGGGTCGATAGAGATTGGCTCAATCGACAGTTGGCTATCGCCTATCTGTGTAAGTCCTTGAGGCTTTTATTGTCACAACTTTTTCTGCGTCGAGACGCAATGCGCTGGGGTGACTTTCGTGTTCTCGAAGATCTGATCGAGTATGTTGGTGATCATGTGAAATTTTTGTCGAAAGGGGCCGTGGAAGGGGTGAGTATTGGGGTAACTGAAGATGGTTGGATATGTGTCTGGGTCTTGTTTAGGGCTGCAAATAACGTTCTTGAGCTTCTCGTGCTGCTTTTTGGAGTCTTTGGCCCAAGGGGGATCTGTTTGCTCATGGGATTTCGTCTCACTCGGCTAGTGCGGCTCTCAGGCGCCGAGCTCCTCGGCGACCAGGGCCATCTCCTCGTCGGCGCGGCGGCGCAGCTCGCGGTGACGCGTCCAGGAGGCCAGCGAGACCTCGGTGATGGCGTCCACCAGCAGGAAGGCCCCCACGGCCGCCATCCCGCCCGGGATGCTGCCGGTCGAGACGACGGCGCACGGCGGCCCCACGAGGGCCCCGCCCAGACCCGCCTCGAGCAGCGCGGCACCCCGCACCGCCCACGGCTTGTCCGTCACCGTGCGCACATAGCCCCTGCCAGAAGGCCGAGCCCGGGGTGGAGGGGTCGGCCAGCAGCAGGCCCACGCTGCGGCCCACCGCGTTGGACAGCCCGCGCGGCTCGTGCACGACGACGCCGGGAACCTCCACCGGCGCCAGGCGGCCCGGTGAGGACCTCAGCACCCAGTCAGGCAGGCCCAGGGCCTCAAGCATGGCGGCGAAATCCGTCGATGCCGGGCTTGACGATGGCGGCGGCCGCGGCCTCCAGGTCCGCTCCCGGGACGGCGTCGACGATCCCCGACGCATCGGTCAGGTCCGCCAGCAGCTCATCCACCAGGGACCCTCAGGGCCGGGCTGGCCCTTGACCCCGCCCCACACGTAGCGCGACGTCATGCCCCAGGAGAAGACGGCGTCGTCGTCCGGGTCCCCAGTGGGGATGGCGCGGATGGACATGTCCTCGGAGTCGGAGGTCAGCACCAGGGCCGGCAGGGACTCTCGTCCCAGCCGAAGGTGCCCAGCCCGTGCCCTCACCGGAGTACATGACGATGCGGCGGTCCAGGCTCGGCGTCGAGGCCACCGCCAGGGGCCGCTCCAACAGGGTGGCCTGCAGCGGCACCATGTAGGCGCTCATCGGGAGATCACCACGGTGCGGGCACTGGCCGAGCCGTGGTGGAGATCGAGGGCAGCTCGACGTCGTCGGGCAGGGCGTTGAAGGTCGCCGGGCCCCACGGCGACGTCGGCCGTGAACTGCCGGGCCAGGGACTCCACGAGCTCACTGACGCTCGGGCCGGGCACAACGCCCCCGCGCGAGGGCGGCGTCACCGCGACCCGGCCCTCGACGTCGGTCATGAGGGTCAGGCTCAGCAGGGTGGGTGGTGGCCGGGAACCACTCCAGGCGCACGACCACCCCGCGCTCGGCGAAGGCGTCGGCGACCGCCTCCGGCGTCGTGCCCGGCGCGATGAGCACGCCGTCGGTGCGGTTCCAGCGCTGCGAAGCGTCCTGGGCCATGGGGACCTCCTGTGGATCGGATGCGGCCCATTGTGTCAGCAACGGGGCCGTCATGGGGAAGTGTAAACCGGGCGCATTTCCTGCCGGGGCGGCCGGAACCATCGGATCCGGTGGATCGGCCGGCTTGACCGGCGCAGTCGGGGGACGGCCGGCCCTCGAGCGGCGGGGGGTCAGCTGCCGGCGCCGGCGGCCCGACGCCGCAGACGGTCGACCTCGTAGAGGCTGATACCCGTGGCCACGGCCGCGTTGAGGGACTCCACGCTGCGGCTGATCGGCACCGAGGCCAGCACGTCGCAGGTCTCGCGCACCAGGCGGGACAGGCCCGCGCCCTCCGCGCCGGTGACCAGCACCAGGGGTGAGTCGGCCAGGGTGAGGTCCTCGACGACCGTGCTGCCCTGAGCCATCCAGGCCGACGACGAAGCAGCCCCTCCTTCTTCAGCTGCTCCAGGGCGCGCACGAGATTCGTCTCGCGGGCCACGCGCACCCGGGCGGCGGCACCGGCCGACACCTTCCACACGGTGGCGTTGACGCCCACCGAGCGGCGCTCGGGGATGATGACGCCGTCGGCCCCTGAAGGCCCCGGCGCTGCGCAGGACCGCGCCCGAGGTTGTGGGGGTCGGTCACCTGGTCCAGGGCCACGAGCAGCGGCGTGCGGCCCAGGGCGCGGGCGCGCTCCAGCAGGTCGCGGGCGGTGGTGTACTCGTGAGGCGGGCACCTCGATGGCGACGCCCTGGTGGGCGGCGGAGTCGGTCAGGGCGTCCAGGTCCAGCTTGGTGGTCTCCAGCACCGGGGCGCCCAGCAGGGCGGCGCGGCGCACCACGGCGCCCAGGCGCTCGTCGGACTGGGCGGAGACCGCCATGAAGACCCGGGTGATGGGCACCGAGGCGTAGGCGGCCTCGGCCACCGCGTTGCGCCCGCACAGGATCTCGTGGCCCTCGGGCACGTCGAAGCGGCGCTTGATCTTCTCCAGCTGCTTGGCGCGGGTGGGCTGGGCGGCCCGGGACTCGGCGCAGGGCCTTCGCCCGGGCCTTGGGGTGGCTGACGCGGTTCTCCGCGCGCGGGTGGGGCCCTTGCCCTCCAGGCCCTTGCGGCGCTGGCCGCCCGAGCCCTTCGTGGGGCCCTTCTTCGAGCCGGGCGGCGCTTGGCGCCGGGGTACTGCTCGTTGCCGGGCATCCGGCCTCCTGTTCGTGACGGTACGAGTTGATGCGAAAGAGTCTGCGAAAGAGTCGTGGTGGTGGGCGGGCCGCTCAGGCCAGGTGCCAGCGGGCGCCCGAGGGGAGTCTCGACGACGACGCCGGCCCCGGTCAGCTTGTCGCGCAGGGCGTCGGCGCGCGCCCAGTCCTGGCGGCGCGGGCCTGGGCCCGCTCGTCGAGGTCGTGGCGGATGAGACGGTCGAGGGCCTCCATGGCGGCGCCGCCCTGGGAGGAGCCGGCGCCGTCGAGCACCCGGGCGCGCCAGGGCTCGGCCAGCGGGTCCAGGCCCAGGACGTCGAGCTGGGAGCGCAGGTCCAGGGCGAGGCCGGTCACCGAGGCGCGACAGGTCGTCGTCGGGGCCCCCTGGCCGCCGCTCGGGGCGGCCTGGGTGAGGGCCACGTTGAGGGCCTTTGAGGGTGGCGTGGACGACCGCCATGGCGCCCGGCCAGGTTGAGGTCCTCATCCATGGCGGCGGTGAACTCGGCCGGCAGGGTCCGGGCGCGCACCTGCTCGGCGGGGGCGTCGACGGGGTTGGCGTCCTCGCCGTCGCAGAACTCGTAGGCCCGCAGGATCGCGCCGGACAGTCGCTCCCACAGGGCGGCGGCGTCGGCCAGGGTCTCCTCGGAGAACTCCACGGTGGAGCGGTGGTGGACGGTGCCCAGGGCCAGGCGCAGCACGGCGGCGTCGTAGCGCTTGAGCAGCTCGGCCACCACCAGGGAGTTGCCCAGCGACTTGCTCATCTTCTCGCCCTTGATGGTCACCCAGGCGTTGTGGACCCAGTGGCGCGCGAAGCCCCAGCCGGCGCCGTGGGACTGGGCCTGCTCGTTCTCGTGGTGGGGGAAGCGCAGGTCGATGCCGCCGCCGTGGATGTCGAAGGTCTCGCCCAGGTAGCGGCGCGACATGGCCGAGCACTCCAGGTGCCAGCCGGGCCGGCCCCGGCCCCAGGGGGCGTCCCAGGCGGCGTCGGCCGGCTCGGTGGGCTTGGCGGCCTTCCACAGGGCGAAGTCGCGCGGGTCGCGCTTGTCGGCCTCGACGTCGTCATCGAGCTGGGACTCGTCCTCGGTGGTGGCCAGGTCCTCCAGGCGCTGGTTGGTGAGGGACCCGTAGCCGGGCAGCGAGCGCACGTCGTAGTAGACGTTGCCGGACTCTCCGACATAGGCGTGGCCGGCGTCCAGCAGGCGCTGGACCAGGTCGATCATCTCGGGGATGTGGCCGGTGGCGCGCGGCTCGTAGGTGGGGGCGTCCACGCCCAGGGCGCGGTAGGCGGCGTCGAACTCCCGCTCGAAGCGCTGGGCCCAGGCCCACCACGGCACCGGCGGCTCGGCGGCGGCGGACTTGCTGAGGATCTTGTCGTCGATGTCGGTGACGTTGCGGATGAGGCGGACCTCCTGGCCGCCGCGCTCGAGCCAGCGGCGCAGGACGTCGAAGGCGATGCCGCTGCGCATGTGGCCGATATGGGGCGAGCCCTGGACGGTGGCACCACACAGGTAGATCGTCACCAGGCCGGGGGTGGCCGTGGGGGCCAGCGGCACGATCGCGCGGGCGGCGGAGTCGTACAGGCGCAGGGCTGGCGCGCCCGCTCGGGCGGGCGGGAGGTCGGCGGGGCCCGCGGACTCAGGGGGACTCAGTGGGGGTGATGCTCACAGGGCACAGGCTACCTGGGCGCCCGCCACCGGTGTCTACCAGGACCAGGACTTTTTCCCGAGAGTGCCGACGTCGCGGTCGTACCTTATGCCTCGCAGTCGAGGGTTCAGGGTACGACCGCGCCTGCGACCGGAGGGCTAACCCGACGACCGGGCGAACGGCGTCGGGGACCGGGTAGACCAGGGCGGTGGCGACGGCGAGCAGGCCCTCGGTGCGGCCCAGGAAACCCAGGTGGTCAGTGGTGGTGGCGCAGAAGGAGACCCGGGCGGAGGCGGCCTCGGACAGTGCCCGGGAGGCCTCGGCGGAGCGGGCGGCCACGCGCGGGCGCTCGCCCACGAGCTGGACGGCGATGTTGCCGATCTCGAAGCCGGCCTCGCGCACCCGGCGGGCGGCCTCGCTCAGGAGCGCAGTCCCGGAGGCCCCCTTCCACTGGGGCTCGGCGGTGCCGAAAGTTCGAGCCCAGGTCGCCCAGTCCGGCGGCCGAGAACAGGGCGTCGCAGCAGGCGTGGGCGACGACGTCGCCGTCGGAGTGACCGGCCAGGCCCACCTCGCCGGGCCACCCAGGCAGGCCAGGTGCATGGGGGTGCCCGAGTCGGGGGCGGCGAAGGCGTGCACGTCGGTGCCGATGCCGGTGCGCGGCAGGAACTGGGCGATCTGCTCCAGGTCGATCGTGGCCGGGCCGGCGGCGTGGCGGGCCCGGGAAGGTGCCGGGACCTGCGAGTCAGGGGCGGCGGGTGCGGCGTCACCGGGGACGACGTCGGTGGAGGCGGCGTCCATGGGCTGAGCAGCGTGGGATGACTGGTCTGGCTGGCGTGCGGACATGGAGCCGTGTCTACCAGATGGGACCTGGCCGCGTTCTGAGCGGCCCGGCCGATCGTCGTCGGCCCGGTCTGGTGGAGGGGCGCGGCAGGATGAGGAGACGACGTGCGGGTGGAGAGTTGTCCCCGTAGCCCTCCAAGCCGGGCGCCGTTACGTTGCCGTCATGATTATCTGGCGTGGCTGGGGCATTCTCAGCGTCTTCATCACTTTACTGGTGGCGGGCATTGTGGGGTCGACCTTCCAAGCGTTTCTTGGCAGCGGCAACACGTCGGTCTTTTTCGGGTATGGACTCGGGCTCATCCTGGCTGGGGTGGCCAACTACTTCTTCGGGCGTCAGGTGAATGAGCTTGCTCCCGCCAGGAAGATCGAGGCGTTCAAGGAGCAGATGCGCCACGAGATGTGGGACCGCGTGGCTCACGGGTCCTTTCAGGTGGGGCCGGGAGCGCCTCCGCCGGCAAACCGCGACGAGGCGCATCAGCAGGTCGAGCACGTCGTCGAGCAGGCGAGTGCGAACGCTGCGAAGGGTCTCCGTAACATCCACTCCGTTTTCTTCATCCCGGTCCAGTGGATCGGAGCGGTCGAGGGCGTGCTGGGAGTGGTCCTGATCGTGCTGTCGGTCGTGATGTCCTTCTCCGGCTGATCTCCGGCCGAGCAGCCCTCACGGGCGCGATTCCACCGACGGGGCTGGCCTGCGCTGAGCGGGCCGGCCCCGACCTTGTTTCAGGGCAGGCGCCAGTCCACGGGCGCGGCCCCCATCTCGGTGAGGATCGTGTTGGCGCGGCTGAAGGGGCGCGAGCCGAAGAACCCGCGCGAGGCCGACAGCGGGGACGGGTGCGGCGAGGCGATGATGGGGGTCTGCCCCAGCATCGGGGTGAGCGACTGCGCCGGCCGCCCCCACAGGATCGCCACGAGCGGGCCGCCGCGCTCCACCAGGGCCTCGATCGCCCGCTGCGTCACCTTCTCCCAACCCCAGCCCTTGTGCGAGGCCGGCGCCCCCGGGCGAACGGTGAGCACCCGGTTGAGCAGCATGACGCCCTGCTGGCACCACGGCGTCAGGTCCCCCGACGTCGGCCTGGGCACGCCCAGGTCGCTGACCAGCTCGCGGAAGATGTTCTCCAGGCTGCGCGGGGGCTTGACGCCGGGCGCCACCGAGAAGCTCAGCCCCATGGGGTGACCCGGGGTGGGGTAGGGGTCCTGACCGACGATGAGGACGCGCACGTCCTCCATCGGGTAGGTGAAGGCGCGCAGCACGTCGGTGCCCGCCGGGAGATACCCGACGCCGGAGGCCACCTCCTGGCGCAGCCGCTCCCTCGATCTCGTGGACCGTGGGCTCCACGGGGGCCAGGGCGCTCGCCCAGGAGGGATCGATGATCTCAGACAGGGGCTTGGCGGATGTCACGCCATGAGCCCAACGGCCCATCGGCAGCACCCTGCAGGATCTTGTCGGGCCCGGATACCGCAGCCGTGAGCCGGACGTGGTGAGCAATACCCGACGAACGACGCTCGGGCCGGTATCTTGTGAGCGTGAGCAACTATGACTACCCCGAGGACGAGTTCGACGTCGGCGATGATGACGGCCCGGTTCCCGTGGGCGTGCACCGTGCCCAGGTGCCCAGGTGGCGCAGCTGGGTGCCGCTGCTGGCGATCATCGTCATTGTCCCGGCGCTCGCCTGGGGCGCGGTGACGCTGTTCCTCAACGGCTCGGGAGGCTCCGGCTCGTCGGACGCGGTCTCCTCCTCTCAGCCCGCCCAGGGCGGCCAGGCCGGTGGCAACAAGAACGCGGGCAATAAAGCGGATAACGCGGGCAACAAGGGCGGCGCTGCCTCGGCCAAGCCCAGCGCCTCGGCCAGCCCCTCCGGCAACGTGGACTTCACCACCAGGGTCACGGTGGCCAACGGGACGAATACCGACGGCCTGGCCAAGGGGGCCAGCGAGAAGCTCACCAACGGCGGCTTCACTGCGGTGGAGGTCATCCCCGGGATCTACGAGAACGCGGAGCCGGCCAAGTCGACGGTCTACTTCAGCTCCCCGGAGGCCCGGACCGCCGCTCAGGAGATCGGCAAGCGGCTGGGGATCAGCAACGTGGTGGAGGGCACCGCGGAGAACACCCAGGATGCCCCGATCGCGGTCATCCTGCGTGATGACTACAAGCCGCAGTAGAGGGGCATGAGGCCACTGGCGCTTCCCTGGGCGTCGTCGGTTCGTGACTCTCGCCGCGGCGGTCCCGCTCACCGCCGCCGCGGCCCCTCTGGGGCGGGGCTCACCTGGTGGGCGCCGGTCGCCGCGCCCCGACTCTGCTCAGCGGCGGGCCTCGTCGTGGGCGGGGCGGGGCCCTGTACCCCCTGGCCCCGGGTCACACGGTTGCCTACGTCTCGGGGACCCGCCTGCCCCAGGCTCCCTGAACCGTGGGGCTTGACGACCTCGCAGCAAAGGCATCCCTGGCCCGTCAGGCGCTGGCCCGCCGCAAGACGGCCCGCCTCCCTCAAGGCCGGTGGGCGGACCTGGCCGACGGCGCCCTGACCGATCTGCTGGCCCCTGACCGGACCCGCGTTCATGCCCGACCTGGTCAGCCCCGCCGGTCCTGCCGGTCCTGCTGTCCCGTCGGCCCGGCTGACGGCGCTCCCGGCTCCCGTCCCCCACTGCCGGCGCTGCCTCCGCCGCCTCTGGGAGCGCTGGCCTGGAGGGCCGCGACTCGCGTGAACCCCTCCCGCAGGGGGCGGAGGTCTTCCCGCAGGGCGCGGTCGTGGCGGCGCCCGTGAGCATCTGGCGCTACGTCTGGCCCCGGGACGCCGCCTTCGCCGCGGCCGCCCTCAGTGCCGTGAACCTGGCCGATGAGGCGCTGGGCGTCCTGGGCAACCTGGCGTCCTGGCAGCGGGCCGACGGCGGCTTCGAGGCCCGCTACACCAGCAGCGGCCGAGTGCCGGACGCACCGCCCGCCCAGGCCGACGGCGCCGGGATGGTTCCTGTGGGCCGCGGGCCGGCTCCTGGCCGACGGCGTTCCCGCCGCCGACCTGCGTGACCGCCTGGGGACGCCTCTGGCGCGCCGCCTCCCGGCTCCTGGAGATCACGGACACGCCCTCCCACCTGCCCGCGGCCTCGCCCGACTACTGGGAGGTCGCCGAGACGGTGCTCACCCTGGGCACGGCCGCCCCGGTGCTTCTGGGGCTGGAAGCGGCGACAGCGCTGACCCGGGCCGGGATCGGCCTCGGAGGCCCCGCCCAGGCCCTGGCCGACCGGGTGACAGCGGTGCGCAGCGCCATGGAGCGCAACTTCGCCCCGCCTGGGGCCGCCACCTGCGGCGCAACGACGTCGACGCCACGATCGCCCTGGTCCTGCCGCCCTTCACCCGGCCGCTGACCGGGGCCCGAACGGTGCGGCAGACGGCGACCGAGCGCATGCGCCGCCCCGCCGGGGGCCTCGCCCCGGGAGCGGGCTGGCGCGACGACGGTGTCTCCTGGACGCCGGAGACCGCCCTCATGGCCTGGTCGGCACTGTCGCTGGGGATGGAGGAGGAGGGGTCCGGCTGCTGGCGTGGCTGGAGGCGCACCGCACCGCTGCCGGAGCCCTGCCGGAGAAGGTCCTGGCCGACGGCGCCCCGGCGGGGCCCGCGCCCTGGCCTGGACCTGCGCGCTCATCCTGCTGGCCACCGCCTCACGGGCCCGCATGACCCGCCCTCCTGAACCCGGGGCAGCCGCCCCGAGGCACGACCGGCTGCCGGACCCCCTGCTGGATCACCCGCGGGCCCGGCGAGATTCCCCTGCTTCGCCGTCGGAGGATTCAGTGCCGATGAGAACTGAGCTCCTTGCACTCAAGGGCTGAGAGTGCCAGCATTGCGGTTAGCACTCAGGGAACCTCGAGTGACAAACGCATCCTTGAATGCACCAAGTTCATCCAGGCTGGAACGTGAGGGCCGGCGTCGGGCGTGACGTGAACGCCCGGGACCGATCCGTCCGTCGCGGGCACGAACCGGCCGCCCTACCACGCAGTGGAGGAAACTCAATGTCCAAGATCATCGCCTTCGATGAGGAGGCCCGCCGCGGCATGGAGCGCGGCCTCAACACCCCTCGCCGACACCGTCAAGGTCACCCTGGGCCCCAAGGGCCGTAACGTCGTGCTCGACAAGAAGTGGGGCGCCCCCACGATCACCAACGACGGCGTGACCATCGCCAAGGGAGATCGAGCTCGAGGAGCCCTACGAGAAGATCGGCGCCGAGCTCGTCAAGGAGGTCGCCAAGAAGACCGACGACGTCGCGGGCGACGGCACCACCACCGCCACCGTCCTGGCCCAGGCCCTGGTGCGTGAGGGCCTGCGCAACGTCGCCGCCGGCGCCAACCCGATCGCCGTTCGCCGCGGTATCGAGAAGGCCGTCGCGGCCGTCGTCGAGCGCCTGCTGGCCGACGCCAAGGAGGTCGAGACTCAGGAGGAGATCGCGGCCACCGCCTCCATCTCCGCCGCCGACGAGCAGATCGGTGCCTTCATCGCCGAGGCCCTGGAGAAGGTCGGCCACGAGGGTGTCGTCACCGTCGAGGAGTCCAACACCTTCGGCCTCGAGCTCGAGGTCACCGAGGGTATGCGCTTCGACAAGGGCTTCATCTCCCCCTACTTCGTCACCGACCCCGACCGCCAGGAGGCCGTCCTGGAGGACGCCTACGTCCTGCTGGTCGAGTCCAAGATCTCCAACGTCAAGGACCTGCTCCCGCTGCTGGAGAAGGTCATGCAGACCGGCAAGCCGCTGGCCATCATCGCCGAGGACGTCGAGGCCGAGGCCCTGGCCACCCTCGTCGTCAACCGCATCCGCGGCACCTTCAAGTCCGTGGCCGTCAAGGCCCCCGGCTTCGGTGACCGCCGCAAGGCGATGCTGCAGGACATGGCCATCCTCACCGGCGGTACGGTCATCTCCGAGACCGTCGGCCTCAAGCTCGAGAACGCCACCCTGGAGGACCTGGGTCAGGCCCGCAAGGTCGTCGTCACCAAGGACGACACCACCCTGGTCGAGGGCGCCGGCGACAAGGAGGCCATCGAGGCCCGCACCGCCCAGATCCGCCTGGAGATCGAGAACTCCGACTCCGACTACGACCGCGAGAAGCTCTCCGAGCGCCTGGCCAAGCTGGCCGGCGGCGTGGCCGTCCTCAAGTCCGGTGCCGCCACCGAGGTGGAGCTCAAGGAGCGCAAGCACCGCATTGAGGACGCCGTGCGCAACGCCAAGGCCGCCGTCGAGGAGGGCATCGTCGCCGGTGGTGGCGTCGCCCTGCTCCAGGCCGCCGAGGTCCTCGACACCCTCAAGCTCGAGGGCGACGAGGCCACCGGTGCCGCGATCGTCAAGGTCGCCGTGGAGGCCCCGCTCAAGCAGATCGCTGCCAACGCCGGCCTCGAGGGCGGCGTGGTCGTGGACCGCGTGCGCAACCTGCCCACCGGTGAGGGCCTCAACGCCGCCACCGGCGAGTACGTCAACCTGCTGGCCGCCGGCATCGCCGACCCGGTCAAGGTGACCCGCTCCGCCCTGCAGAACGCCGGTTCCATCGCCGGTCTGTTCCTGACCACCGAGGCCGTCGTGGCCGACAAGCCCGAGCCCCCGGCCGCCCCGGCCGACGGTGGCGCCGGCGACATGGGTGGCATGTACTGATCGACGCGACTGCCTACGAGCCAGTCATCACCCGGTAGCCCGGCCGCGACGTCGGCCGGCCCCGGAACCGCGGCGGGCCGGCTCTCACACAGGTGAGGGGCGGCCCGCCGCCGGTCCGTACCTGTCCGTGCTGAGCCGGTCGGCTGGGCCCTGTGCCGGCAGGCGGCGTGGCGCTCACGCTGAGGGCGGGAGACGGCGCAGTCCTCACCGGTCCGCCGTGGACGGCTCCTACCAGGCGCCCAGGGGAGCCGAGCCCGCGGCCGGTGCAGGAGCCGGCGCCGAGCCGGCGAAACGGCCCTGGTTGGAGGTCTCGGCGTCGTCGTAGCACACGGCGGCGTTGTCCAGAGCCAGGCTGATCTGATCGAGGTTGGACTGCACCTGGAGCTGGGTGAGGTGCCAGTCGGCCGCACAGGCGGCCATGGAGTCCGACGCCGTCCCGGTCCAGCAGGACTGGAGCAGGCCGATGTCTCCCCGCATGCCATCGACCTCGGTTTGGATCGTCGCGATGCGGGTACGGGTCCGGGCGGCGGTGTCGGCCACCGCAGCGGTATCGACAGAGTAGGTGGGCATGAGGGGCGTCCTTTCGTGAGAGGCGGCCCGAGGGCCGTGCGCGGTGTGCTGGTGGTGCACTGGGGTGCGCGCTGTGCCTCTCACGGTAAGGGCCTGACCGGTGGCGTACCGGGCGAGGAGCCGGCTCTGTGGAGGGGACCTGCAGATCGTGGCCTGTGGCCCCGCAGACGGCGGGCCGTCCCTGAGGGAAGGGTCGTCCGGGTGCCTCAGAGGTCCCCGGCGCCGTCGTCGATGATCTCCTCAGTGATAGGGGCGATCTCGCCGGTACGGGCCTCGCGCAGCTCCTTGGCCTCCTGGGTCTTGGCCCGCAGCTTCTCGGTGAGCTTGTCCCGCTCGGCCTGGACCCGGGCGCGGCGGTCCTCTGCGTCGTCGGAACGATTGCGCGAGCACATGAGCAGGTCCAGGTCCGCGATGCACGACTCCATGGAGGCGGTGTGCGTCATCGTCTCCTCGCCGTCCTTGTCCTCGCGCCCCTCGCCCCGCTCAGCGGGCGCATCGACGGGGTGACGCGTCGAGGCCACGGCCGGGATCCCGCGGGCGGGGGTATGCGGCGAGGAGGCGCTCGACGGTGAGGGGATGATGTCGGAGCCGCCGGCGATCCTGAGGGCGCCGTGGAGGTGGGGAGGCGGCCGCCGTCGCGCCGGTCGCTGATGCAGTGGACCTCAGGGCCCTGAGCGCGGTGGGGTCCAGGCGCAGGGTGTCGCCGTCCTGGGCGGGGCCGGCCATGGGGTCCTCGGCGGGCAGCGCCTGGAGGCCCAGCGGAGGGGTGCGGGGGTCGTGCTCGGTAGCCTCGCCCGGCTGCCCGCCAGTCCCGGGAGCAGGGTCTGCGGCGGGACTGGCAGATAAGGTCACCGTGGCGATAGGCGCCGCCTGCTGAACGGCCCCGGCCTCCAGGGCCGCCGGGTCGGCCTGAACTCCCTGCCCTCGGCGAGCTTGGTGAGCTTCTCGTGGAGACGTCGCTGCTCGGCCGCCAGGTTCTCCCGGGCCGGGTGCTCCCAGCGCTCGCCCAGCGGGGAGTGGAAAAGGTGCTCACGGTTCAGGAGCCGGGAGACGATCGTCAGGCGACCGCGCAGGTACTTCTCCATGGGGATGTGGGAGTACTCCTCGCGCAGCAGTCGCACGTACTCGGTATAGGTCTGGGGGTCCACGGCCAGGGTCCCCAGGTCGGCGTCAATGAGGGCCTGGGCGTCGATGTCGTCATCGGCGAGCATGTGTCGCTTGAGGTTGACGATGAGGCTGCACACCCGCTTGACCGTCTCCGCCGGGACACCCAGGTGACGCAGGTCGGCCTCGGCGAAGGCGGCTGAGGCGGTCTCGTCCTCGCCGCCGTTGCCGCGGATGACCTCCTCGACGTCGGAGGAGAAGACGCAGCCGTGGTACCAGCAGGCAACCCGCATGATGTCTGGGTTGTGCGACTCCTCGGCCAGCTCATCGACCCGCGCGAGCATGTCGATGAGGTGGCGAAGGTTGTGGAAGCGACGATCCGGCGTGGACCAGCGCTCAATGAGGGAGCTCGCCGGCGGAGCCGATCGCCTCTGGGGGCTGCGTGAGCGCCAATCGCCTTCACCGAGCGGGTGAAGGCGGGCAGAAAGCCATTGCGGTGCTTCGATGACACCCATGGGTCAGTCTCCGTGTTGGAAATGGAACGCGTGCCATCGTAGGACTGTCCTCACCGTGACGTCGACGTGACACAGTGTCTCGCGTGCCACTCTTGTCGTTATCGCAGGTCGACGGCCCCCTCCAGAGGTGCGGCGGGGCGCTGCCTCCTGGCTTCTGGGAGGCTCGGATGTCCGACGTCTCAGGACGCTGGTGGGTGGCCCCCGACCAGAGTCGCCTCCCGAGCGCGGGGTGTTGTGGCGTCTCATGACACTGCTGTGATGCGAGCTGACCGGGTCCAATGGTCGTTGCGCGCTGTGCTGGCGTTGCGGGCCCGAGCCGGTGCTGTGTCGGCACCGCCGGGCCCCCGGGGCAGGAGCCGGAAAGGGTAGGGCAGCGGATGGTGGGGCCGGCCCCGGGTTGAGACCTCCGGCCTCGCAGCGAAGACCCCACGGAATCGATCCGCAGGCAGCCCAGTGTCCACAGCGCTGACATGAGGCGATCCCGCCGTCGAGCTCGCCCGGAGAATCGTTGAATTCCGCGGTTCGTTTTCGTCTCGCGGCGTCGGAGCGGTGTTGATGTCAGCACCGTGGACACCGACGCCCGGCCAGACCTGGCCCATCAGCCTGCCGTCACCTTCAGGGCAGCCGCCCCGGCCCCTGTTCCCGCCAAGAGCGCGCCTCAGACGTGAGCAGACGCGGCAGAGGCGCGACGGCGGGGCCTACCAGGCCGGTGCGGGCGGCAGCTCGATGTGGACGGTGGCGCCGCCGCCGGGGGTCTGGAGCATCTGGACCGTGCCCTTGTGGGCGGCCACGATCCCCAGCACGATCGCCAGCCCCAGGCCGGAACCTCCGGTCTCCCGGTTGCGGGAGGTGTCCGAGCGGTAGAAGCGCTGGAAGACCTTCTCGGCCGCCTCCGGTGGCACGCCGTGGCCGTGGTCGCGGACCTCGACGACGACGACCGGCTGCGCCGTCGGGTTGGCGCGGGGGCGCCATGCCGATGGCGATCTCCACCGGCGTCCCGGAGGTGTGGCGCACCACGTTGCCCAGCAGATTGGTGAGGATCTGGGAGAGCGGTCGCGGTCACCGATGACCTGGAGCGAGGGGGCCTCCTTGCCGGCGGCCTCGTCGCGAGGGTCAGGGGATGAGGCCGCAGTCGCGCTCGGGGCCAGCACCATCATGTCGCTCAGGGCGCCGGCGGCCAGGTCGGTGAGGTTGACCGGCTCCATCGACATCTCCCGGCCCTCGTCGATCCGGGCCAGCTGGAGGAGATCATCAACGAGGCGCCCCATCCGGTTGGCCTCGGTCTCGATACGCCCCATGACCTCGCCGGTCTTATTCGCGGGCACCCCGCCCATCCGGTAGAGCTCGCCGTAGCCGCGGATGGCGGCCAGGGGGTGCGCAGCTCGTGGGAGGCGTCGGAGACGAAGCGCGTCATCCGCTCCTGGGCCACGACCTGGGCGGCGAAGGAGCTCTCGTTCTGGGTGAGCATCGTGTTGATCGCCCGCTGCAGCGAGCCCACCTCCGTGGTGCGCGGCTCGGTGACCAGGATACGGGCGGACAGGTCGCCGTGGGCGATCCGGGCGGCCACGCCCTCGATCTGGCGCAGGGAACGGAACGAGCGGTGAACCAGGTAAGTGGCGAAGACGGCGCCCACCGAGATGATCGAGACGTCGGCCAGGGCCACCACGAGGCGGGTGCGCTCGACGGTCTCCATGACGTCGCTCAGTGGGAGGGCCAGGGCCACGGCGCCGGTGTACTCGCCGGTGTTTTTGGTCTCCGGATGAGCAGGGTGATCATCCGCCACTGGTGGCCGGGCTGATCGGAGTTGACTGTCGTGATCGGGAAGTCGCTCTTGTCCGCGTGGGCCAGGGCGCGCCGGTAGTCCAGGCCCTTGATCTGGGGCCGCCCGTACGTGGCGGCGGTGTCCGGGGAGATCCACTCCCCGTTGCGGCTGGGGTCGAGGTACTCGGCCTTGACGTAGTAGTTCGAGGAAGGTGGTGCTGCTGGTCCCTCCCTCGCGGATCTGGGCCAGTCCCTGGCTTCCGATGGCCACCGAGGTGGTGCGCAGCTGGCTGTCGATCTGGCCCATCATGTGGCTGTAGAGCAGCGAGGTCACCACGAAGGAGACGACGATGAGCCCGATGGCGAGCAGGCCGGTGGTCATGAGGGTCAGTCGCGTGCGCAGCGGCATCGCCTCGCCAGGGCCGCTGAATCGCGGTAATCGGGTGCCATCGGCCCCGTTTGATCGGGCGGTGCTGCTTACCGGACGACTTGGCCGGGCGCGTGCTCCCCACGCGCCGCCGCCATCACTCGGCCTTGGGCTCGCGGAGCATGTAGCCGACTCCGCGACGAGTCTGGATGAGCGGGGTGACGGGCTGGCCATCAGCGCCCTGGATCTGGTCCACCTTGCGGCGCAGGTAGGAGATGTAGGACTCCACGATCGCGGCGTCGCCGTTCCAGTCGTACTCCCAGACGTGGTCGAGGATCTGGGCCTTGGACACGACGCGTCCCGGCGTTGAGCATGAGGTAGCGCAGGAGCTTGAACTCGGTGGGTGACAGGTCCACCTCGACCTCGGCGCGGTACACCTCGTGGGCGTCCTCGTCCAGGACCAGGTCGGCCACGCGCACGACGCCGTCGTCCTGACTCTCGACGGCGTGGGTGCGGCGCAGGATCGCGCGGATACGGGCGATGACCTCCTCCAGCCCGAAGGGCTTGGTGACGTAGTCGTCGCCGCCGACGGTCAGGCCCTGGACCTTGTCCGCCATGTCATCGCGGGCGGTCAGGAAGAGGATCGGGGTGGTCACGTCGCGCTCGCGTAGACGCCGTGCCACGGTGAAGCCGTCCATGTCGGGCAGCATGACATCGAGGACCACCAGGTCGGGGGATGTCTTCTCCACCGTCTTCAGTGCGCCGTTGCCGTCGCCCGCGATCGAGACCTCGAAACCTGCGAAGCGCAGGGACGAGGCCAGCAGGTCGCGGATGTTGGGTTCATCGTCGACGACAAGGAGGTGAGCTTCGGTGCGGGACTGCTGGGAACGCTCCATGAGTCTCACCATTCCTTCAGTTTCTGGTTGTTTCCTGAGCGAGTTCCGAATGGTCGCTGTTGATAGGTCAAGTGATTGGTGTGACCTCAAGCCAATCCTAGCCTCAGGGAGTCTTGGAAATCCCACAAAACGGGGGAGCTGTGTGGTTGCTGCTTGAACAGAGGCGGCGCCGACGACCCTCGGTGAGTCGGGCTGTGAGATGAGGCGGGGCGACGACGTCTGTCGCCGCCCCGCCGTCGGGTCAGAGGAAGTCGGGTCAGAGGAAGGCGAGAGGGTCGAAGTCCTCCAGCGGGATGATGCACACGCGCGGCAGCGGGATGGTGAAGGCCTGACGTCACTCTCCAGGTCGTAGACCGTCAGGCCCTCGCCCTCCAGAGCGGCCAGCTGGGCGTTGAGGAACTCGCGGAAGCACAGGATCCCCACCTTGGCGCCGGCCTGCAGGAGCCGCTCGATGTAGGGGATGTAGTCGCCGTCGTGGCTGCCCAGCAGGACGTGGGCCTCCTGGCCGGACTCGGCCCGTTCGGCCAGCGCCTCCAGGGTGCGCTGAATACCGATGTCGACGACCTTCTCATCATTGCTTCCGGACCCGGCCAGCGGCACGGGGCGGTAGTCCATGGCCAGCAGGGCCTGGATGAAGCTCATGGGCATATGGCCGCTGGTGGCGTTGAGGAAGAACAGGGCACGGGCCTCGTTCCCCTCATCCTCGGCGGCGTCGGCGGAGGACAGTTCATCGCAGTATGCGAGGACCCGGTCCCAACGGGGCCGCTCCTCAGGTTCGGGACGCCGCCCCAGCACGCTCATGCCGAGAGTGGCGTCAATGTTCTCGCCATCGACGAGAAGATAAGTCGGTACGCTCATGAGGCTCATGTTACCGGTCACGGCGTCCAGCAGCCGCCGGCGACGTTCGAAGACACCGCACTGATACCGGCCTTCTCTTGCTGACAACGTCGCTGGGTGCGGTCTGCGCGGCCGGGGACAATGCCCACCCGGTGGGGACGATTCGACGCCGTCGGGTGCGGAATTCTCGTCTCCGCAGGCGTGAGATGTCCCCGGCTGGAGTGGAATGTCCCCGGGCGCGTGGAATGTCCCCGGCTGGGCCCGCGTGGGCGGTGTCGACGAGTCGACGAGGCCGCCCGGTGCTCATCGGAATGATGAGCATCGGGCGGCTTGCGTGGGCTGAGGCGCCTGGGTGGCGTGGTGAGGTCAACTCATATCAGTAGGAGGAGGTCTCCCTCGCCGGCCGGCTGACCCTGGTTCTTCAGGGCCGCGAAGGCGGCGTTGATCGCGTCGTCGTCACCGTCGGTGATCTGGGCGGGGGCCTGCTGCTGGGCGCCCGGAAGGGCCGGGTTCTGCCCGGACTTCAGGGCCGCCAGACGGGCCTCGGCCTCCAGGCTGGTGCCGGAGGCCTCGAGCTCGGCGAACTGGGACTCCAGGGAGGAGCCGGCCAGCTCCATCTGCCCGGCGGCCTGGGCCTCGACCCGACGCACCTGGTCCTCGTAGCGGGACAGCTCGCTGGTGGGGTCCAGGACGTTGATGGAGCGGATGGCGCCCTGCACCTTGACCTGGGCCTCGGCGGTCTTCTGGCGGGCGATGAGCTGGTCGCGCTTGGAGCGCAGCTCGCCGAGCTTGACCTCCATCTGCTGCAGGCCGGTCTTGAGCTGCTCGACGACCTGGCGCTGGGAGGTGATCATCGGCTCGGCGGCCTTGGCCTCGTTCTCCGCCGTGATCTGCTTGGTCAGTGCGATCTTGGCCAGCGAGTCCCACTTATCCGCACCGGCCGTGTCGCCGCCGGAGCGCAGCTGGTCGGCCTTGCGGGAGGCGGCCAGGGCCTTGTTGCCCCAGTCCTTGGCCTCGGCGACGTCGGCATCGTGGTCCTTCTCCGCCAGGCGCAGGTTGCCGATCGTCTGGGCGACGGCGTCACGGGCCTCGGCAATGGACGCCGTGTAGTCCCGTACCAGCTGGTTGAGCATCTTCTCCGGGTCCTCGGCACGGTCCAGGAGCGCGTTGATGTTGGCGCGGGTGAGCTGGGCGATGCGCCCCAGGATCGACTGCTTCTCAGCCATGGTTGTTCGTCCTTCCGTCGAGCTGCGACGTCGGTGTGAGCAGATTGTGGGCAGGTATGGACCTGGCGCCCGTCGGGCGGTTGCCATGGCGGATCAGGGGTCATGATCGCAGGTCGCGGCGCCCGGAGTCACGCGGGCGGGGGCCGCATCGCTCAGGGCATGACTGGAGGGCGAGGAGGGCCGGCCGCCGGGAGGATGCGGCTCAGAAGTCGCCGCCCCCGTCGAAGAAGCCACCGCCTCCACCCGAAGTCGCCGCCCCGTCGAAGAAGCCACCGCCTCACCCGAAGTCGCCGCCCCCGTCGAAGAAGCCACCGCCTCCGCCCCAGTCGCTGTCGTGGTGGTGGTGGGAGCCCCAGCCACCGTAGTTGTGGCCGCCGCCCAGCAGCAGGCCACCCAGCAGGAGCGAACCCAGGTCGAGCCCGCCGCCCGAGCGGCCGTAACCGCGGGAGTAGGAGTAGCTCTCACCGGAGTGCGGGCTCCACGAGCTCGACGACCCGCGCACGTCGGCCTCGGCCAGGGCCTGGGCCTGGGCCACGAGGGCTCGGCCGCCGCGACCTCCGCCAGGGCCGCCACCGGGTCAGTGGTCTGCACAGTGGTGGCGGCCGTGGCGTGACGGGCGGCCTCACTGAGCGCCGTGCGCGCCGAGGGGCCCACCGCCCCGCGATAGGTGGTGATGTAGGAGGTCACGGACTCCACCTGGGAGTTCAGGCGGGCCAGGCGCGAGCCCAGGGAGGCCCGGGCGCGCGAGTCGTTCTCCTCGCGCTCGCGGGCCGGGGCCAGGGCGGCGTCGATGGCGGCCTCGGCCCGGGCCAGGTGGTCCAGGGCGGCCAGGGGATCGCCGCTCGGGTTGGTGCCACTGGCCTGACGGCCCTCGGCGACGGCGGCCTCGGCGTCGGCCACGAGCGGGGCCAGGGTCGCCGCCGGCACCGCACCCTCCAGGCGCTGGGCGTCCACCAGGTCCGAGGAGATCGAGGCGATGGCCGCCTCCAGGTCCTTCGCCGCGCTCTGGAGGCGCTCGCGGGCCCCGGTGACCTGGGCGGCCAGCTGGCCGGCCTGGGCTATGGAGCCCTGGGCGATGCGCACCTGCTCGACGGCCGTCGCCTCCTGGGAGGCCTCGACGCTGGCGCGGGCCTGGTCCAGGGCGGTGCGCCCGGCGGCCAGCAGGGCGGCGGGCCTGCTCGAGGGGCCTGGGCCACGCTGGTCAGGGGAGGAGGCGGGGTAGGCGGCACTGAGCGTCACCAGGATCGTCTCAGCCATGACGATGGCCTGCTCGGTCTCGTCGGCCCGCTGGGCGGTCTCGGCGATCGACGTCGGCAGGTTCGCCTCGATGCCGCGCCGCTTGTTGAAGGCCTCCTCCTGGGCGCGGATCTCGCCGACCGCCTCCGAGCAGCGCTGGAGGATCTCGGTGTACATCTGGCGCTGTTGCGGCTCGGTCTCGGGGATGTCGTCGTCGAGGATCTTGCGCAGCTCGAAGCACCTCGACAGGTGCTTGCGGGCGCTGTCCAGGGCGGCGGTGAAGGAGTCCGTGGCGGACAGGCCGAACTGCGCCTGTGCGTAGGACAGCTCCTCGGCGGCGGCGCGCACTGTGTCGTCGGCCTGGACCAGGGTGCTGCCGGCCTGCGTGCGCAGCTGCTCCACCGTCATCGCCGCGAAGCCCGCGGGCTGGTTCCCGGGTGCGCCGCCCTGATTCCTGCGCTTGCCGAACAGCATGTCGTCGTTCTCCTTGTTCTTCCTGCGCTTGTACACCGTCCAGGCGGCGGCCCCGCCGGCCGCGACCGCGCCCCCGCCCAGCAGGAGCGGAAGTGCCGAGGAGCCCGATCCGCTGGAGCTGCCGGAGCCCGATGAGCCGGACATGTTGCCCGGGATGGCGGCCACGGCGTCGTCGTAGCTGCCCTGCGCTGAGCTGCTTCTGACGGCTGAGTCGATGCGCTTGTAGTCGGACTCGGAGAACTTCGAGGAGTTGTCGTGCGCCTGCAGCTTGTAGCTGTTGGAGGTCGAGCCGTCGGAGGGGATGTTGATGACCAGGAGCATGTCGTCGCGTCCCAGCTTCGTGTCCTTGAAAGCCTGCGCGGCGATGGCGGAGGCCTTCTGGCTGGAGTCGGAGACGGTCAGCACCCACAGGCCGACGCCGTACTTGGAGGACATGGTGTCCACGACCTGCTGGGCCTTGGAGGCATCCAGGATCCCGAGCTCATCGGTGACGTGCTTGGTCAGGGTGGTCGATGCCGCCGGAAGGGCCGGGGCGCCCGCCGAGGCGGCCGAGGCCTGCGCGGAGGCGGTGAGGGGCAGGGGTGCGGAGCCGGCCGTCGTCGGAGCGGCTGTGGCGCCGGTCGAGAGCCCCAGGAACCCCAGGGCGGCCGCCGTCGCGACGCCGCAGAGGGCCATCTGGTGCCAGGACGGGGAGTGGGGCTGCTGGTTCTTCATCGGGGCCATCGTCCCCGCCGAGTAAGGGGTGTGAGCAAGTCGGTTCACCTCAGGCGGCACGCCTGCGCCTGTCACCGCGCGCAGGCAACCGAACCGGCGGCAGAATGTCACCCATGACAGACACGCTCACGATCACCGTCATCGAGCCCGAGGGCTCGCGCCCGTGGGGCGCCTGGGGAGTGGCTCTTCGCTGAGGGCGCCTCGCTGCGCATGGTGCGTCCCTGGCGGGGCGAGCCCATCCCCACCCTGGACGAGATCGGCGACGGACTCGTCGTGCTGGGCGGCTCCATGAGCGCCCACGACGAGGCGACCACCCTGGCTGGCGGACCTGCGTGAGCTGCTGCGCGGCGTCGTCGCCGACGACGTCCCCGCCATCGCCATCTGCCTGGGCGCCCAGGTGGCCGCCGAGGCCCTCGGGGGCTCCACGGCCGTGCCGGCACTGGGCAACGACGAGTCGGCGTCGTCGAGCTGACCATCACGGCCGCCGGCGAGAGCGACCCGATCTTCGGGGCCGTGGCCGCCGAGGCCATCCGCGCCGCCCACCGCGCCGGAATCCCCACCTCCGACGGCACGCGCCTGCCCGTCATCGTCTCCCACCACGACGCCGTCACCCACCTGCCCGAGGCCGCCACCCTGCTGGCCTCCTCCGACCGCTCCCCGGTCCACACCTGGCAGGGCCGGCCGGCTCCTGGCCTTCCAGCACCACCCCAGAGTCCGACCCGGCGCGCGTGGCCTACTGGCGCACCGCGACGCCCTCAACGACCTGGCCGGCACCATGGACGCGGCCTCACTCCAGGCCGCCCGCGACGCCCTGGAGGTGGCCGCCGGCCGGAGCGCTGCGCCGGGCGCCGCCGGAACCCACGGGGCCACGGCCGCCGACCTGCCCGAGGCGGCCGCGAGCGCCGGGGCCGCTGCCCGCGAGGATGCCGAGAGGGTCGACCCCGCCATCCAGGCCTTCGGCCGCAGCCTGGCCCGCGTCCTCGTGCGCAACGTGCGCGCCCGCCGCCTGTCGCGCTGAGCCGGCACGCGCACGGCCGCCGGGCTCACTGATGCTTGGCGGCCTCCCTGCGGCTCCGGCGCCAGCAGATGAACAGGGACAGGAAGGCGGCGAGCTGCAAGCCGATCAGGATCGTGCTGCCCATGGTGAATGCGATCAGCCTGGACGTCGGTATGTACTCGCCCGCGAGGAACTTGTTCACCATGTTCATAGAAGATGGCAGAAAGAGGACAAGGAGCATGGCGCTCGTTGCCACGAGCACCAAGAGGGACCGGAGCAGTGACCTGGGTGCCTTCTCCTGGGCAGCGCGCTTCGTGTCGTCAGTCATGGTTCATACCTCCTCGGCGTCGATGATGGCGTAGGCGTAGCCCTGCTCGGCCAGGAAGCGCTGCCGGTGGGCGGCGTACTCCTGGTCGGCGGTGTCGCGGGCGACGACCGTGTAGAAGTGGGCCTGGCGGCCGTCCTCCTGGGGCGCACGATCCGCCCGAGCCGCTGGGCCTCCTCCTGGCGCGAGCCAAGGAGCCCGGACCTGGATCGCGACGCTCGCCCCGGGCAGGTCGATGGAGAAGTTCGCGACCTTGGAGACCACGAGCGTGCGGATCTCCCCGCAGCGGAAGGCGTCGTAGAGGCGCTGGCGCTCGCGCACCGTCGTCGAGCCCGTGATGACGGGGGCGTCCAGGTGCTCGGCGATCTCGGTGAGCTGGTCCACGTACTGGCCGATGACCAGAGCCGACTCGCCCTCATGGCGGGCCAGAAGGGCGTCAATGATCGGCAGCTTGCGCGGTGAGCAGGCGGCCAGGCGGTAGCGCTCGTCGGGCTCGGCGGTCGCGTGAGGCCATGCGCTCGCCGGCGTCGAGCGTCAGGCGCACCTCGGTGCAGATCGCCGGGGCGATCCAACCCTGGTTCTCCAGGTCCTTCCAGGGGGCGTCGTAGCGCTTGGGGCCGATGAGGCTGAAGACCTCGTCCTCGCGGCCGTCCTCGCGCACGAGGGTCGCCGTCAGGCCCAGGCGGCGGCGCGCCTGCAGATCCGCGGTCATGCGGAAGATCGGGGCTGGCAGGAGATGGACCTCGTCATAGACGATGAGCCCCCAGTCATGGGAGTCCAGCAGGTCCAGGTGCGGGTAGACGCCCTTGCGGCGAGTGGTGAGCACCTGGTAGGTGGCGATCGTGACGGGGCGGACCTCCTTGCGCGAGCCGGGTACTCGCCGATCTCCTCCTCGGTCAGGGAGGTGAAGCGGATGAGCTCCTCCTTCCACTGACGCGCCGAGACCGCGTTGGTGACCAGGATGAGCGTCGTCGTCGAGCTCTTGGCCATGGAGGCGGCGCCCACGAGAGTCTTACCGGCCCCGCACGGCAGGACGACCACACCCGAGCCCCCCGCCCAGAAGCTCTCCACCGCCTCGCTCTGGTAGGGGCGCAGCTGGAAGGTGTCGGGGAGTCGGTCAGGGGTGATGGGGTGGGCCTCGCCGTCGACGTAGCCGGCCAGGTCCTCAGCCGGCCAGCCCAGCTTGATGAGCACCTGCTTGAGGTGACCGCGCTCGGAGGGGTGGACGATAACGTCGGCCTCCCCGAGCCGTGTCCCCAGCAGGCCCTTGGTGCGCTTGGAACGCATGACCTCCTCCAGGACCGGCACGTCGGTGGCGTGCAGGACCAGGCCGTGGGCGGGGTCGGTGAGGAGCTGGAGGCGGCCGTAGCGGCTCATCGTCTCGGCGATCTCGGTGAGCAGGGCGTGCGGCACCGGGAAGCGCGAGTAGGTGATGAGGTGTGGACGACCGTCTCCGCGTCCAGGCCCGCGGCGCGCGCGTTCCACAGGGCCAGCGGCGTGATCCGGTAGGTGTGGATGTGCTCGGGGCGCGCTCCAGCTCGGCGAAGGCGGCGATGGCGCGGCAGGGCCTGCCCGGCCTGGGGGTGGGCGACCTCCAGGAGGACGGACTTGTCGGACTGGACGATGAGCGGGCCGTCGGGGGCCGAGGGCGCCGGGGACGCAGGGTCGCTGGGCGTAGCGGACATGGGCGGGAGTATCCCAAGCCGGGGCGCCGGGGTGCCGTGACGGAGGAGACGTTCCTCTTCCAGCGGGAGGGGCGAGCCGGCCGGCTCAGGCCCGGGGCGAGCGCGGCTGACAGCGCTATCGACAGTGACGTCACGCCAACACTCAGCTCATGCCCCGCGTGCCGGATGGCCCGGATCCTGGGCTGCCGCGGCGGTGCGCGAGCTGTGGGTGCCAAAGCGAGCCCCGGACGCGGGTCGGAAGGCGCTACAAGGGGCCAGGAACGGTGAAATCTGCGGGATCGTGTCCAAATCGGTGACAAAGGCGCGAGACGGACTCCAGCTTGCGAAAAGAAAACCGCATGATTCTGCGGTTCACGTTGCTGGTCTCAGGGGCGGTGAGGTCCCTTTGTCACCGATTTGGACACCGACGCCCTTCATCTCACGCTGCCCGTTCTGTCCGCGAGCGGGCGGGGCGTATTTTTGGTGCGGATGAGCCCTTCTGCTTCCACCCAGGACCTCGCCGTGCACCCTGACGGCGCTGCCGGATCGCGAGGTCGCCGCCCCTGCTGGTGGTGCGCCCGGACCTGGCCGCGCCGCCGTCCTCCTCCTTCCTTGCACTGGCGACCCGCGCGGGGGCCCCGGGCAGCATCGAGCACGCCCTGGCCGGGCTGGATGGGCCGACGCTGGCCGTGGCCGAGGCGGTCGTGGCTCTCAACCGACCCGATGGGTCGGGCCGGAGCCAACGGGGGCGGGTCGACCGAGGTCGCCGAGGTGGCCGGGAACAGACGGGTCGGCGGTGCCGGTGGGGATGGCGGCGAACCGGCCGGCGGCGCGCCCCTCGGCGAGCCGGCAGACCATCCGGCCACCCGACCACCCGGCCGACCCGGACCGCCCGGACAGTGTTGACCTGGCCGGGCTGGTCGCCGACCCACCTCCCGCTGCCCGCTGAGCAGGTCACCGAGGCGCTGGGGCACCTGCGCCGGCTGGCGCTCGTCATCGAGGGCAGGCCCCTGGCCACCTCGAGACCGCCTTCGGGCCGCACCCCTTCGGCCTGGGGCCCTGGGCCGCCGAGCCGGTGAGCGCCGAGCAGCTGCCACCCACCCTGGAGGAACTGAGCGAGCACTCGGCCAGCGGAGCCGGCGGCGGTAAGCCGGTCATCCCGGCGGCCTCGTGGAGATGCTCAGGCCCCTCACCTGGGGGCCACCCGCCGGCACCCTGCGCGCAGGCGGCACCGCACCGGGGGCGGCCCCGCTCATCGAACGCGGCTGGCTGGAGCGCAGCAGCGATGCCCACAGGGCGCACCCGCTTCATCCCTGCCGCGCCAGGTCGCCCTCGCCCTGCGCGGCGGCCGCCTGACCCGCGAGCCCCTCACCGCCCCCGAGGCCGGCGACCTGGAGACGGTGGGCGCCGACGTCGTCGCCTCCGAGGCCTCCTTCCACGCCGAGGAGGCCGTCCCGGCTCGTGGCCGCCCTCCTGGAGGAGTGGGGCCGCGAGGGCGGGACGATCCGCCGCACCGGCGGAGTGAGCGCGCGCCCTGGCCCGCACCGCCGACGCCCTCGACCTGGAGACCGACTCCGCCGCCCGCATTATCGAGATCGCCGCGGGCGCCGGGCTCCTGGGACTCGACGACGATGGCGCCACCTGGGTGCCCTCCTCCCTGGCCGCCGGCTGGCTCACCGACAGCCTCCCCCAGCGCTGGGCGCCGCTCGCCCTGGCCTGGTCGGGCAGCGCCCGCACCCCCTGGCTGACGGGCACCCGCGACGACGACGGGACCCTGCGTGCCGTCCCTCGGCCCGGACCTGGAGGCCGGGTGGGCGGCGCGACTGCGCGCCCGGGTGCTCGCCCTTCTGGGTGACCTCCCGCCGGGGACCAGCGCGACCCCCGCCTTCGTGCGGGCGGCCCTGACCTGGCAGAGCCCCCGGCGCACCATCCCCGGCGGGGCGATCTCCGCGGTCCTGGCCGAGGCCGAGACCCTCGGGATCACCGGCGGCGGGGCGCTCACCGAGGCCGGCAGGATCCTCGCCCGACGGGCGGCGGCGAGCCTCGACGAGCAGGCCCCGGGACTCAGTGGCAGCACCGGTGGCGCCAACCACGCCGAGGAGACCGGCGGCGCCGCACACGCCGAGCCGCTGTCGGACGACGATGCCCTTGCCGCCCTGGAGGCGGCGCTGGCCGCGGACCTGCCGGCCGCCGTCGAGACGATCCTCGTCCAGTCCGACCTCACCGCCATCGTGCCGGGCCGTCCCGCCCCCGAGCTGGCCGCGCTGCTGGAGCGCACGAGCGTCGTCGAGTCGCGCGGCGGGGCGCTCACGGTGCGCTTCACGCCTGAGTCGGTGCGCGGCGCGCTCGACGTCGGCTACAGGGCCGAGGAAATCATTCAGGAGATCAGCCGCTACAGCCCCACGCCCCTGCCGGACTCGCTGAGCGTGCTCGTCCAGGACGCCGCCCGCCACCACGGGGCGGTAGGGTGCGGGCTGTGTCCGCACTGCTGCGGGTCGGCGACGAGGCCACGGCCGCAGGCCTCCTGGCCGAACCGCGTCTGCGGGACCTCGGCCTGGATGAGGGTGGCGCCCGGGATCCTCGTGGCCACGGCGAGCGCCGGGCAGGTGCTGCGCGAGCTGCGCGCCACCGGGCTGGCGCCGGTGACCGAGGACGCGAGCGGCCACCTGGTGGTCGGGCCGGCCACCGCGCAGCAGGCCCGCCGGGCCCCCGAGCCGACGCGCCCCGGCAGCGAGCACTCGGTGCGGCGACGTCGGCCGGAAGGCGCGAGCTGACGACCCTCGTGGGGCGGCTGCGCGTGGGGCAGGAGGTGCTGCAGGCCGCCGGAGAGGCGGCTGTGGCCACCGACCCGGTGCACGCCCCTGGCGGTGCTGCGCCAGGCGCAGTCCTCGCGCTCGCGGCTGCGGCTGAGGCTGGCCGGCCCCGACGGCGCCGTGCAGGAGCGGCAGGTGCGGGTCATGGCCGTGGAGGCCGGGCGGGTGCGCCTGCGCGACGTTGTGCGCGAGACCGAGCTGACCGTGGCCGTCCACCGCATCGTCTCGGTCGAGACGAGCTGACGGTTCACTTGCTGACTCACCGACAAAATCTTCACAATCGACGCGTATCTGTGTCGATTGTGAAGATTCGGTCGAAGTGTGGGAGGGCGGGCCGGTGTGCTCAGGCCAACCCGCGCGGGCCGGGGCAGTTCCAGGTGCCTCCCCTACACTGGCCGAGTGACCGACACGATCGACTCTCACACCGACGCCTCGGGCGAGCCCACGACCGGGACCGGCTCGGGTTCTCCGGCGGGCGCCGCCACCGGGCGCGCACCTCCACGGCGACCCTGGGCGCCCGGCTCAGGCACTGGGCGCGGCCTCGCCCTCTCCGACACCGGCCCCCGTGCCGCGCGCCGGCGCCCTGCCGACCCCCGCTGAGCAGGCCCAGGCCGCCAGGACAAGACCCTCACCTCCCCGGCGGCCGTCGAGCTGGCCCGCCACGCGCTGGAGGAGGTCACCGACCCCATCACCGTCGGCGAGTACGTGGCCGCCGCGCCCGACGCCGAGCGCCTCGTCACCCACCTGTTCGACTGCACCCTGAGCGGCTACCGCGGTTGGCGCTGGGCGGTCACCCTCAGCCGCGTCCCGCGCAGCCGCACCGCCACCGTCTGCGAGGTGGAGCTCCTCCCGGTGAGGAGGCCCTCGCGCCCGCCTGGGTCCCGTGGGCCGAGCGCCTCGAACAGCGACATCACCCGCTCCGACCGCCTGCCCGCAAGGAGACCGACGAGCGCCTCGAGCCCGGGTGGGAGGCCACCGGTGAGGACGCCGACGCCGTCGCCCTGGACGAGCTCGACCTGGGCCGCCCCCGGGTCCTGAGCGCCCAGGGCGTCGCCAGCGCCGCCGAGCGCTGGTACGGCGGCGACCACGGCCCCGACGCCGAGGGCGTCCGCAAGGCCCACGCCACCTGCTCCACCTGCGGCTTCTTCGTGCCCATGGCCGGCGCCCTGCGCGCCATCTTCGGCGTGTGCGCCAACGAGTGGGCCGCCGACGACGGCAGCGTCGTCTCCCTGGACCACGGCTGCGGCGCCCACTCCGAGACCGACCTGCCCGACCAGGGCCCGGAGTGGCCCATCAACCCCTCCCGGGTCAACGACCACCTCATGGTGCCGCTGAGCACCAACGGGCTCGACCTGCGCGAGGGCCGCAGCATCGCCGAGCTCGCCGCCGAGCAGGCCGACGACGTCGACGGCGAGCCGGGTGGTGCCCCCGCCGAGGACGCGGCGGACGTAGCAGGCGCCCCCGGTCAGGGAACCGATACGGAGTCGCCGGCCCGGGACGCCGACGCCCCGGACACTCAGGCCGAGGACGGCGCCTCCGGCACGGATGCCGCGGCGCCCGCGGCCGAGGAGCGCCCGGTGGAGGAGCCCGGAACGAAGACCGGCAAGAAGCCCGCCGCGTCTGAGCAGAAGCCCACCGCGAGGCGCTCCCGCCGTGCGGCCACCTCGACGCGCCGCCGTCGCACGGCCGACTCGCCGGAGGAAGCCTCTGAGGAACGCAGCAGCCGCCTGGTAGGGCTCGACCTGGGAGAGCTCGAGAGGGCGGCCGCCGCGGCGTCGGCCCCATCGGGCCCAGATGCGGCGAGCGTCGCCGAGTCTCTCGCGGCAACCGCGGATGAGCCCTCACCGGCTCCCGCCGGCGGCGAGTCCAGCGACACGCCCAGCGAGCGCGCCGCCTCGGCCCGCGCTGCCGTCACCGATTTGTCCCTGGCCTCGGGATCGATGCGGCTGCCGGGGGAAGTGGAAGAGGAATCGGTTACGAGGCGCTCGGTCTCGGCACCAAGCGCCCGAAGCGCCGACGGCCGCACGGGCGGGACGCCCCAGGACGATGCGGCCACCGAGGACGCCGAGATCACCGAGGCCGGCGCCCCCACGGAACAGACGCCGCGGACCCTCGCCGAGCTCGAGGCCATCCTGCCCAGCCGCTCCTGAGGCCTCGTCAGCCGCAGCCCGTCATCATGCCTCAGCGAGGCGCTTTGGCGGCCTCCAGCACCTCATCGAGCATCGCCTCGGTGAGCCGACCGGTGAATGTGTTCTGCTGGCTGGGGTGGTAGCTGCCGAGCAGCGTCACCGCCCTGCCGTCGGGCCCGGTCAGCTCCGCCGTCGCCCCGTGGCCGAAGCGCGGCTGGGGTCGGGGAAGGGTCCATCCGGCCTCCCGGGTGACCCGCAGCACCGCGCCCCATCCGATCCCGCCCAGCGCCAGCAGCACCTTGACCTCGGGCATGAGGGCGATCTCGCGGGCGAGCCACGGCGCGCAGGTGGCGCGCTCAACGGTCGTCGGCCTGTTGGCCGGCAGGGGCGCAACGCACGGCGGCGCCCATGCGCGCCCCGATGAGTTGCTGCCCGTCACCGGCCGCCGTCGAGGTGGGGGACGCCGCCAGGCCCGCCCGGTAGAAGGCCGCCCACAGCCAGTCCCCGGAGCGGTCCCCGGTGAACATGCGGCCGGTGCGGTTCGCCCCATTGGCTGCGGGTGCCAGCCCGACGACGTAGATGCGGGCATCCGCAGACCCGACGCTTGCCACCGGTCGCCCCCAGTACGGCTCATGGGCGAAGGAGGCACGACGGCCGGTCCGGGCCACCTCCTCACGCCAGGCCACGAGCCGGTCGCAGGCACGGCACACTGTGATCCGGGCGTCGAGTGCGGACATCTCCGACGACGAGCCGGCCAGCCCTGCCACGTCGGTGGCCGAGCGGGCCACGGGTGTGGCGGCAGTTGCAGGATCGTCAGGCCATCCGGTCCCGGGAGGGACCGGGGAATCGAGAACGCTCCGGTGATGGGGTGCGGATCGGCCATGTCCTCATTGTGGACGTGTGGAGAGCACCGTGGGCCGGCTTCTGTCCACCGGTGAAGGGCCGGACCACTCATCGCCAGGTGGCCCCGTGGGGCCGACGGCGAGTCGCATCCCTAGGGTCGCGCACGAAACCGGCCTGACGCAGGAGGTCGCTCACGGCGGGTTCCAGCGCGGTGACCCCGTTGAGGACTCCACCACCGTGCGGCGCCTGACCGCCGCGGCCCCCTGGTACGCCAACATCCGCTGCCTGTCGGCCGCCAGCGCGGCCAGGGCGCGCACCAGCTCCTCGCGCTCGGAGGTGTAGGAGATGAGGACCTTGAGGTTCTCCGAGGCGTAGAGCACCGGGGCGCCATCCAGCACGACGACGCTCGCCCCCTGGCGCCGGACCGGCGGGCCGCCCGTCTCCTCGCCGTGGCCCCCGGCCGACTCGCCGAGGCCGGCCGGCAGCGCCGGCTCAGGGCCACCGCACCCCGCGTCCGACGAGACAGGCCGGGTCCTTCAGATCGAGCACGACCGGTGCCTCCGTCGCGCCGCCGAGGCCGCGGCTGAAGGACCGCAGCCGGTCAATGCTCTCCCGCTCGGCGAACTGCGCCGGCCCCAGGCCCTCAATGAAACTGCCGCGCAGAATCACCCCGGTCTCCTCCATGCGCCGCAGCACCGGCATGAGGGGCCCGAGCCCTCCTGAAGCGCCGAAGGCCAGGGCGAGGTCGCGGCAGACGACCCCGTAGCGGTCCAGCAGCGACTCCACCTGCGCGATCGCCCGCTCCTCATCGCCGGCTGGTGCGCCAGACAGCCTCACCCAGGAGGTGGAGGACAGAACGGAGGACAGCCTCCCGGCCGCCGTCACCTCCCCGGCGCGCGGCATCTCCATCATGAGGCGACGGCCCCGGCGGCTGCGCACCCGTCGTGAGGGCGGGGCGGTGCGTGGCCCGGCCGCGGGCGCCAGCGCCCGGCGCACCGGTTCGAAGGAGCGGCCCGTGGCGGCCCCCTCTCGGACCAGCTGCCAGAGCCCCTCCCCAGTGACTCCCGTCTGCCGACCCGCCGGCGCCTCCGGCTCACCCGGCGCGATCGCCTCCCCGGCGACCGGTGCCAGGGCGGAGTCGGTGGGGAAGAAGGCGATCTCTCCCGGTGCGGGGAGGTCGTCAGCCCCGGCCCGCGCCCGGGCGGAACCGGACCGGGACGCGGCATCGCCGACGGGCCGCGCCTGCCAGACGACCTCCCCGGCGGCGATGAGCTCATCGAGCATGGCCCGGCCGGTAGTCGGCCACGCGCGCGGGCAGCACCACGGACTCCCACAGGCCGGCCGGCAGCCGCACGCCCTCCAGCGCCGCCAGGGCCTGCGCCAGGGTGTCGACGCCGCCGCCCGGCTCATCCAGGCCCGCCCGCTCCAGCACGAGACGCTGGAGGGCCGCGGGTGGTGCCGGCGCGATGGCGGCCCGCGCCCGGGCCAGGGGAGCGGTGGCGTACCCGGGCCAGGGCCGCCGGCTCCATCCACCCTGCCGCACCCAGGTCCACGAGGGAGCCGGCCCCGGCCAGCTCGGCCAGGGGCCCCCTCCGCCACTGCCGCCCCCAGCCCGAAGGCCCGCGCCACGCGTTGCGGTGTCACGGTCGTGTGGGTGCGCGCGTAGCGCAGAACCAGGTCGTTCAGCGGTGAGCGGGCCGCCGCCCTCCGCTCGACCGCTCCACCTGCCCCGACCCGCTCCAGCGCCCGGTCGGGGACCTCCGCTCCCAGGGCCCGCCGTAGAGCCGGGACGTCCTCGACCCGGGCCCACAGCTCCCGCCCACCGACCCGCACCGTGGTGGCTCGACGAGCCCCGGCCAGCTCGGCGAGCGCCCGCTCGACAGTGTGTTCGGTCTCCCGCTCGACCGCCTGCCCGACTGAGTGCTCGACCGTGCTCTCGACGTCGCCGCCGGCACCGTCCGCGCCGTCGGCCCGTGCGTCCTCCCCCGGATCCCGCTGGTCGACGTCGGTGCACCGCTCAGCCAGCTCGGCCGCGCTCAACGGGCCCAGCTCACGCAGCAGATCGGCGATCTGCTCGGCGTCGGCACGCACCCGCCGGCCGGGGGCCAGGTGCTGGAGCTCGGCCTCCACCTGAGCCAGGACCTCGTCGTCGAGCAGCTCCGCGACGCCACCGTCGCCCAGCAGGGCGCCCAGCGCCTTGGGGTCCAGGGAGAGCAGCTGGGCCCGGCGCTCGGCGTGGGGCAGGTCCTCCTGGTAGATCAGGGTGCTCGCGTACCCGAACAGCAGCAGGGTGGGCGAAGGGCGACGGCTCACTGGTGACGGCCTCGACGACGCGCACCCGGCCGGAGGCGAGACGCTCCATGAGGTCGGTGAGTGCGGGCAGGTCGTAGTACTGCTGGAGGCACTCGCGCGCCGCCTCCACGCTGACCGGGAAGTCCTGGAACTGGCGGGAGGCCTCGAGCAGCTGGCCGGCCTTGACCCGCTGCAGCCACAACGGCGTGCGGCGCCCCGGGCGGGCGGCGGGCATGAGCAGGGCGCGGGCGGCGCACTCGCGGAACCGGGCCGCGAACAGTGCCGTCGTCTCGATCCGGCTGCGCACCAGGGAGGAGATCTCCGCGGCGTCGAAGGTGATGAGCCCGGCCCCCGGGAGGCCGCCCTCAACTGGTGGAATCTGTGGGATCTGCAGGACAATACCGTCGTCGGCCACGATGGTCTGCGGGCGCACCCCAGCAGCTGGTACACCCGCTCCCGGATCGCCATCGCCCAGGGCTCGTGGACGCGCCGACCCAGTGTGCTGTGGACGATGACCCGCCAGCTGCCGGACTCATCCTCATAGCGCTCCAGGACCAGGGTCTCATCCGTCGGCAGGGCGCCGGTGGCTCGGTACTGCTCGCGCAGCAGCGCCAGCAGGTTGGTGCGGGCATGATCATCCAGCCCCGCCTCTGTGAGCCGGCGTCGCAGCGCTCGCTCCCCCTCCGACTCCCCGGCTCCCGCCTGCGCTGGCAAGGATGCCTGCGCCTCACGCAGGAAGATGCCCTTGGCGAGCCCGGTGGCTGCGGGTCTTCCCAGCCCCTCGCCCTTCCAGAACGGCAGGCGGGCGCTGCGCTCCCTCAGCCGGGTCGACGACGACGCGGTCCCCGTGATCTGGCGGATCCGCCAGCTCGACGTCCCCAGCGTGATGACGTCGCCCGGGCTGGACTCGTGCACCATCTCCTCATCGAGCTCCCCGACTCGCCGCCGCCCGGCGTCCTGCGCACCCTCGGGCAGGACGACGGGGAACATGCCCCGGTCCGGGATCGTGCCCGAGGACGCCACCGCCAGCCGCTGCGTGCTGGGCCGGGCGCTGAGCTCACCGGTGGCGCGGTCCCACACGATCCGCGGCGAGAAGTCCGCCAGGTCCGCCGAGGCGAAGCCGCCGGCCAGCAGCTCAGGACCGAGTCGAAGGCCGAGCGCGGTAGCGAGGAGTAGGGGGCCGCCCTTCTGACAGTGGAGAACCATGCGTCGGCCGTCAGCCCTCCGCCACACTCACCGCGGCGACCGTCTGCTGGGCCAGCACGTCCAGGGCGTTGGAGGCCAGCTCCGTGCGCTCGATCGCCCCGGCGCGCATCCCTCGGCGGCGACGACGGCGTCCACCAGGTGAGTGCGCTCCACGGGATAGATGACGCCGCGCGGCCGCCCGCCCACCCGGTGCTCGGCGCGCCCCACCCGCTGCAGGCCCGCTGCGACCGACGGCGGCGGCGCCACCTGGAGCACGAGGTCGACCGAGCCGATGTCGATGCCGAGCTCGAGCGAGGCCGTGGCCACCACGCACCTCAGCTCCCCCGCGGCCAGCTCCCGCTCCACGCCCAGACGCTGCTCCTTAGAGACCGACCCGTGGTGGGCCTTGGCGATCACCGGGGCGCCCGCCGCCAGGGCCTCGGTGTGCGAACCGGTTCCCATCTCCCAGGACTCCCGGTGAACCGGCGCCTGCGGCGTCGGCGCCGCCGTCCCGAGACGCGCGGCGTAGGCCTCGTTGAGGTGCGCGGTGAGTCGCTCGCAGGCGCCCCGGGAGTTGACGAAGACCAGCGTCGTGCGATGGGTCAGGACCTGGTCGAGGATCGCGTTCTCAGATGCGGCCAGATTGAGGCCGACACGCGGGCGGGCACCCCGCACCGGGCCCGTCAGCCCGCCCGCCGCCATGGCCCGGCCCAGCGCCTTATCGGAGCGCCAGGCCTGCGAGGACCCCGCCCGCCCGAGCCCGGAGGGCCCAGGGAGCCGCAGCCGCCGCCCGCGCTCGCGGGTGCTGCCAGCGCCCGCTCCATCCGGGTGCGCCGGTCCGAGATCGCCGGGATACGGGCCATGTTCTCCACCGGTACGGCCACCGTGACCTCCGGCGTCGCCCGGCCGTCGTCGGCAATGATCGTCACGGGTGCGGCCCGCCGAGAAGCGGGCGACCTCCTGTGGGGGTGAGACGGTGGCGGACAGGCCGATGCGCTGCGCCGGGCGCCCCAGGAGGTCATCGAGTCGCTCCAGGGACACGGCCAGGTGCGTGCCGCGCTTGGAACCGGCGAAGGAGTGGATCTCGTCGACGATGACCGTCTCCACCGTCCGCAGCGTCTCCCGCACGGCGCTGGTGAGCATGAGGTGAGAGCGACTCCGGCGTCGTGATGAGGATGCTGGGCGGGTGGCTGCGCAGCCGACGGCGCTCCCGCGCGGGCGTGTCCCCGAGCGCACCCCCACCGAGATCGGGCGGGTGGGGCCGACGGCGGCGATCCCCGCCAGCGGCCGGCGCAGGTTGCGCTCCACGTCCGCTCCCAGAGCCTTGAGCGGAGAGATGTAGAGGACCCGCACGCCGTCGGTTGGCTCCGGGCGCTCGCGGGCCTCCTCGCCGGCGTCGAGCCGACCCAGACGGTCAATGGCGGACAGGAAGGACGCGAGCGTCTTGCCCGAACCGGTGGGGGCGATGACCAGGGCGTTCTCACCCCGGCCGATCGTGGCCCAGGCCCGCTCCTGCACGGTGGTGGGCCCGGTGGGGAAGGCGTCGAGGAACCAGGTGCGGGTGGTCGAGGAGAATCCCGCCCAGCCCGGTCTGTGCGCACTGGCCGCCGCGGCGTCGTTGCTGCTCGATGTTGTGCCCGCAGTCATGCTCGATCACCCCCGTTCGCCTTGTGGCTTCAGTGACCATCCTTCCACGAGGGTGTGACAGCAATCCGCGCGTCTTCATCGCGCTGACCGGCTCGCTGCGCGGAGCTGACAAGGCCTGCGGCAGCGGTGGGAGAGCAGCCCCGTCTCCGTTCACCCACCGCCACCGCAGGGGACTGGGTCAGGACTCCTCGGTGGGGGAGCCTTTCGAGTCGGGCTCGCCGACCCGGGCGTCGGAGTCGTGAGAGGCTCCGGCGTTACCGGCCGTGAGGGGCGCTGAGGCCTCGTCCGCCCCCTGGTCCTTCTTGCCCCGCTTGATGACGGCGAAGGACGCGCCCAACGCGGCCAGTAGCACGATCCCTCCAGCAACCAGCCACAGCGGGTTGAGGTCATGGGACTCCTTGGCCTTGGCCTGGGAGCCCGAGTCGCCGTCGTCGGCGGAGATCGTCTTCATGATCCAGTCGTACTGCTCGGCCAGGGGAGCGCATGTGAAGTGGCTGGAGGAGGTGGCTTCGGGATTGCTCTCGTCAATGCTCGCAGTGAGGACCGCCGCCACCTTGTCCCCGGTGAACACCGGGCCGCCGGAGTCCCCCGGCTGGGTCTTGGCGCCGTTGCGGAGATCGACGCTCAGGGACTGCTTGCCCTCGAAGAGGGTGAAGTCCGCGGTGCCCGTGATGCTTCCGGTCGCCTTGGGCAGCGTCTTGGTGCCGCCTGAGCCGTCGGAGGACCAGCCGTAGACCGTTACCTCACCGGAGGAGGGGACCGTGTCAGCGATCTTGGGGTAGCTGGCGAGCTTCATGTCCTCCGTGGTGTGCATCAGCGCGACGTCGCCGGCGGGGGCCTTCTCCCACCGGTCGACGTTGACGACGCGCTGCTTGTCGCCCTGGCCGATGCGCACGGAGGACCCGGAGGCCTTGGGGGAGTTCTCGACGCAGTGCCGGGCGGTCACCACCCACCGTGGGGCGATCGCGGTGCCGGTGCAGTTGCCGTTGGGGTCGCCCTCGCTGCCGATCTTCTCCGGAGACGACGGCGGAACTGGTGGCGTCGTCGGTCCCGGCCGTGTCGGGACTCGTGAGTGCGTGCGCCGCGCCTGCTGGAAGGAGCGCGAGGGGCGGTGACGGCGAGCAGGCCGTGGGCGCGCACGAGCGAGCGGGGAGGTGAAGACGGTGCGGAAGCGGCTGGGGTCCAGGATCGTGACGGTGGGTGACATGGTGTTCTCCTCTGACCTGAGCGGCGGTGCGGTGTGTGGGATGAAGGTGTTCTTGCGGGTTCCGGTGTGAGTTTGGGGCGGTGGTGGTTCAGGTGAGTCCGGGAATCGTCCGGCCGGGACGGTTCTGGTCGGTGGCGGTTCGGACGAGCCGTCGCAGCGCCCACTCCAGGGGACCGTGGTCGAACCTCAGGCGGATGATCGTGGCCAGCGCCAGGGTGAACAGGATCGTGGCGGTTCCCAGGACCGGCATGCGCAGTGGGGCGTCGTCGGAGAGGAAGTGACCGGCGCTCAGGACGTGACAGACGTAGACGGTCAGGGACATCGAGCCCATGGCCTGGAGCGGGAGGACCAGCCGGCCCGCCCAGCCGGTGCGAGTCCCTCTGTGGGCCAGGAGGCACAGGAGACGATGGCCAGGGCTCCGCCCGCCGTCGTGACGAGGTCGATCAGCGCCCCGGAGTGGGTGACCGGATCGATGAGCATCATGGGGATGATGACGCTCAGCTTGTCGGAGGAGACCGCGGCGACGACGTCGATGGTGTTGCGTGCCACGGCCCCGGCGACGGCGAGGGCAGGCCGACGGCGACCGTGAGGGCCTGGGCCCGGGCGCTGCCCACAATGAAACGGTGGGCGAGTACCCCGATGAGCATGTAGCTCGCCCAGGCGAAGGCCGGGTAGGCCCCGGCCAGTGCCTGTGAGGGCACCCCGACGGTGGCGTCGAGGACGTGGCAGACCGCGGAGAGGATGATCGTCCACACGAGGACGACCATGAGCGTGCGGGTGTGCCAGCGCGGTGCGCAGGCCAGGGCGATGTAGCAGATGCCGAAGGCCGTGAGCACCACGTTGATGGTGCCGGCGAAAGGCGTGATCATCTCGCCCAGAACAATGAGAATGGCGCCGCGGACGATGATCCCGTGACGTGATGCCGCCAGCGCTGCCCCTCCCTCACGGACCCCGCGCGATCCCATGATGGACAGCGATATGCCGGCCAGCACGGCGAACAGGGCCGAGGGGAACCCGCGAACGATCTCTGCCGGCCACCCCTCAGGCTCCATGAGGTGGGCCACCACCATGCCGATCAGTGCCAGGGGCACGGGCGATATCGAGCCCGATGATGCGCCGGCGAGGCGGGGAGGGCGTCGTCGACGGCGCTGCCGGTGAGGTACCCGACGGCCTGCGGGGCGCAGCCTCCTCGGGCGGCGTGCTCGACGTCGTCGGACAGCCCGTCGGTGGTTCGAATGAGCCGGTTACGTGCACGGGACAGGACCCTAGGGGCGCTGCTGTTGTGACGGTGTAAATAGTTCTGCCGGCTTCGATAACGCGTCGTGTTGTCGTGAGGCAACCGTCGGGTTTCGCTCAGCGCGTGATGATCTGGAAGAATGCCGCCGTGAGCACACGTACCCCGACGAAGTCCTCATCTTCGTCCTCGCCCAGTCAGGTCTCCCGACTGGATCGGTTCTTCCACATCACTGAACGCGGTTCGAGCATCTCCCGAGAGATCCGTGGCGGCATCGTCACCTTCTTCTCGATGAGCTACATCCTCGTCCTCAACCCCGCGATCCTGTCCAAGGCGAGCCCTCCAGGAACCGAGGCCCAGCTCGCCGCCGGCACCGCCTTCGTCGCCGCAGTCATGACGATCCTCATGGGCGTTGTCGCCAACTACCCGATGGCCCTGGCCGCGGGCCTGGGGATCAACGCGATGGTCGCCTACACCCTCGTGGGCACCCAGGGCATGACCTACGCCGACGCCATGGGCCTCGTCGTCATCGAGGGCGTCATCATCCTCGCCCTGGTGCTCACCGGCTTCCGGGAGGCCGTCTTCAAGGCCGTCCCGGACCAGCTCAAGACCGCGATCTCGGTGGGCATCGGCCTGTTCATCGCACTCATCGGCCTGGTGGACGCCAAGATGGTGCCGCCGCAGCGCACCCCCTGGAACTGGGCCTGGGCGGCTCCCTCCAGGGCTGGCCGGTCCTCGTCTTCCTCTTCGGGCTCTTCCTCATGGTGGTGCTCCACGTGCGCAAGGTCCGCAGCGCCATCCTCATCGGCATCGCCTCGGCCACGGTCCTGGCCATTGCCATTGACGCCTTTGCCCACCTGGGCCCCTTCAACGACGACCCGGAGAAGGGCCCCTCAATCTCACCGGCTGGTCCCTGTCGGAGCCGCACCTGGACGGCTTCCCGGTGGACCTGCCGAGCCCTGTCCACGCTGGGCCACTTCAGCCTGCTGGGCAGCCTCCACAAGGTCGGGATCGTCTCGGTGATCCTCCTGGTCTTCTCCCTGCTGCTGGCCGACTTCTTCGACACGATGGGCACCATGGTCGCCATCGGCGCCGAGGGCGACCTGCTCGACGAGCACGGCAACCCGCCCAAGACGCGCGGATCCTTGTCGTCGACTCCTGGCTGCCATTGCTGGTGGTCTTGGGGGCGTCTCCTCCAACACCTCCTACGTGGAGTCCGCCGCGGGCGTGGGGGAGGGGGCTCGCACGGGCCTGGCCTCCGTGGTCACCGGCTTTATGTTCGCCCTGTCCATGTTCTTCGCGCCGCTGGTCAAGATGGTCCCCTACGAGGCGGCCACCCCGGCGCTCGTGGTGGTCGGTTTCCTCATGATGATGCAGGTGACCGACATCGACTGGAAGTCCCCGGAGATCGCCCTGCCGGCCTTCCTGACCATCATCATGATGCCCTTCTCCTACTCGATCACCAACGGGATCGGGGCTGGCTTCGTGTCCTACCTGGTCGTCGAGGTGGCTCAGGGGAGGGCGCGGAAGATCCACCCGCTCATGTGGGTGGCCTGCGCGATGTTCGTCGTCTACTTCACCCTCGCCCCGATCAAGGCGATCCTCGGCGTCTCTTGACGAGCTGGCGGCCTCCGGCGGACTCGCCGAAGCCGCCTCTCATTGGGTGATGACGGTGTGGACACTCCGGCGCCTGTGGGCGGCATTCCGCGCCTCTTAGCCTCGCTAACCTCGCGCCTCGCGTTCGTAGGGTAGCCCTCGCGTTCGTACCCTGAACCCCCGAACGCGAGGCATAAGGTACGAACGCGACGCCGGCCTACGCGGCCGACTTCGCCGCCAAGGCACCGGCAGAGTCAATCAGTTCCACGGCTTGGTGTCCACAGCGCTGACATGAACGAGCCCACCGTCGACGCACCCGGCGAGAATCGTTGGGATCCTGCGGTTCCCTCCTCGGCGTGCAGTGCCGATTCGGGGTTGATGTCAGCGCTGTGGACACCGACACCCCGTCACGCCACATCCCTTCGGGCCCACCCTCGCCTCCAGGACCACCAGCCTGCCCCGGGTTCCCGCCCGAGCGAGTGTCTCAGAAGCCACGACACTCACATGTCTCAGAAGTGAGGAGACAGCACAGTGATGGGTGGGGACTGCTCGACTTCTTCACGGTTGTCGGCGGTGGGGCGCCACATGCCCCAGGGAGGGTACAGGGCCTGACCTGCTGGATCCACTCCCGCACCCGGCGTCCTTCCGAGACCGGGTCACCAAGCGCCCGCCGTCTGAGGCTGAGGCTCCACCTCATGGTTGTCGCTCCTTTAGTGGAAGTACTGGGGTACTCGACGTAGGGGTCATGCTCGCGGTGGTTGACCCACTGGTCGATGACCTGTTGAGGTGTAATGCCGGGGGTGAGGACGGTGTGTCCGTCGAAGACGCTGGTAGTGAACCACAGCACCAGGTTCGGGTCGGGGTTCAGTGAGCGAACCCAGGCAGCGATATCGGCAGCCGCCCAAAAATCTAGTCCGCTCGCGGAGATGAGTCGATTGCCTTTGAAATGACTGATGATTGTCGACGCTCCTTCTGGATTAAGAACGATGTCACCATCTGTTACGTCTTCCTCGTTCCAGCGCAATGTTCTGCTACCTGGCCATTTTCGTGACCCTTCACGAAGGAATGTGTCGACATCGACGATAGTGTGTCCTGGATTGATGGCCGGGTAGAGGTAGTTGACGCCCATGATATATTTAATGAGGCTTATTCACAAGGCTGGCCGGCTCCAGAATCTGCGCAGGTCAGAGCGCCTTTGACGGATGCTGTGAATAAGCCTCAATGTGTCGATTGTTCGGGCAGTTGCTGTAAGAGTCACCATTGGTTGAGGATGGTGGGGTAGGTGTCGGGGGTGCCGAAGGTGAAGATGGCGCCGTTGCCCACAGGGGCGATGCTGGTGGCCAGCTGGGTGGCGCGCTGGTAGTGGGGTGAGTCGGAGGCGAAGAACATCTTCCAACCCGGCAGGTATCTGTAGGGCGGTGGGGCGGGGGTGACTGGGATGTCTTCACGGGTCAGGGCTCCAACAATGTTGGGTGTGAAGATGCTGGCGGTGGTGTGCATGAGAGCGTCGGCCAGATCCTCGCTGGCGTCCAGGGTGGCCCCGAGTGCCTCTCCGATCATCAGGTCCACGCTGGCGTCTCCAGGGTTAGGCATGTTGAAACTCAGCATGAGTTTGTTGCCCTGGTCGATCTGTCCTGAGAAGGCTGGGGTGAGGCCGAATTTGGGGTCGTCGGAGATGGCTTGTACGCCGTGGATTAAGTGTAGGAGATAGTCCTGGGTGATGGGTGGCGCCTGTTCGGCTTCCTGGGGACTTTCGGCGGTGGGGGCGCCACAGGTCCAGGGAGGGGTGCAGGGGTCTGACCTGCTGGATCCACTCCCAGACCCGGCGTCCCTCCGAGACCGGGTCACCAAGCGCCCGCCACCTAAGACTAAAATCCCATCTCATGAACAGTGTCCTCTCTAACGATTAGTGTTTGATGTTGAATGTTATGACTAACTTAGTTCGGGGGAGTAAATATCAATTCGATTTCAGGTGGAAATTTCCCCTTGTTCTGTTGGCGCCAGAGTTCGTCGAAGGTTTCTTTCTCTGCGATGTGCCATTGGATGGGGGTGTCGGTGCCGGTGGCTCGCACGGCCTTGACTTGGTCCTCGGCGGTCTCTATGAGTCCTTTTTGACACGTTTCACCTCCCCCGTTTCTGGGTCGGTCTTGTAGGTGCTCTTTGGTTCGTCAGACCAAGTAGCTTTTGATGGGGTTGGCGTAGCGGGGCCCTTGGCGTCGACGAGGGCGAAGCCGTTGTAGCCGTCGAACTCTTTACCGTTGACATAGTAGGAGTGTTCGATGGGGACTCCGGTGATCTGCTCCTCGTAGGCCTGGGATCGCGGTGAACCATAGTTCTTCCCCTCACCCCACAGGCCAGGTCCCCCGTCGGAGTGTCCGGGTCTGGGGGTGCGCAGCCTGGGGTAGTGGATGCCGGCACGGGGTTGAGGGCCCCTGCGGGCCTGGGCGTGGGCGAAGCGTTTGACGGGTTTCGCGGCCCGTGCGGTTTTGGCGGCGTTGCCGGCGCCGCGAAGGGCTTTGCCGCCGGGGATGACGGCCATGGCGGCCAGGCCGGCGTCGGTGATGACTTCGAGGTCGTTGTGGGTGTCCAGGTAGTGGCCGGTGGCGCCCCAGGGTCGCGCACGAGCTGGGCGGCGGGGCGGGCGGCATCCAGGGCTGTGGCGATGCCGAGTCCGACGTTGACGGCCATGCCGAGGGTGCCCCCGGACAGGAGGACGACGGCGAGCCCGATGAGGACCAGGGCGGCCTTCTCGGTGGGGCTCATGGACTCCCAGACCGATGCGAGCATATCCAGGACGCCGGCGAACCAGAAAGTGGGCAGCCCGTTCAGGCGCTGGTTGAGCTCGGTCACCGCAGGCGGCACGGCGGTGTAGATGATCCAGGCTCCAGCCAGGGCCGCCGCTGTGGCCAGGGCCGAGGTGGCCCAGCGGTGGGGACCGGCGTCGAGCACTCGTCGTGCGGCCAAGTCGCGGGCGATGCGATGCTCGGCCCAGGCCCGCAGGAACAGGCGGGGTCGGCGGGTGGTGGCCGCCTGAGCCAGGGCGAGCCTGAGCCGGTGGGCCTTGGCCCTGGCGGCAGCTGCCACCTCGACGACGTCGGCGCCCCACCTGCCCGCCACCCCACCAGGCGGGCCCTGGGGCGCGCCCGGTCCGCCACCCGGTGTGGCGAGTACGCGCGCGTAGCCGCCCAGGCGCATCACCCGGGCATCCAGGAGGACCGCGACGACGAGCATCACCAGGAGCAGCCAGCCCCGGCCCTGACCAGAACCAGCCATGCTGCTTGTGGTCCCGACGATCGGCCAGGGAGCCTCACCCTTGGTAGCGCCCCAAGCCTTAACGACGCGCTCGCCCGTGAACCAGTTGGTGCTCTCGGTCGTGGAGTTCGTCGCCATGTGGTCGACGATCGCCACCCACAGCACACGCAGGGCAGACCCAGGGCCATGCAGCGCAGGGCGACCCCGAAGGCGGGGTGATGGTGCCTCGCGCGCCACCACAGGTGCCGCGCCAAGCCGATGCTCACAGCCACCAGGCCGGTGACAATGGCGTGCCCCGCATAGGCCACCGGGCCGGGGAATCCGTCGGAGAACGGCCAGGGGCTGAAGGTGAGAAGTTGCATGCACTCGACGATCCCCGCAGGGCTCTCAGGGCATATCGCCTTGGACAGCTGCAACCCCGGAGTGTTTCCGAGGATGAACGCCAGGCGCCGGGCGACCTCCTCGACCGCCATGAAGCCCGCCCCGCAGGCGACCCCCAGGACGAGCCAGTCCTGAATGAGCAGCCGGCGCACCCGCCCCGGGGCGATGACCGCCACCAGACAGATGGGGGCGAGCTTGGCCAGCTCCTCGACGACGCCGGCGATCACGACCTGCGAGGCCGCATGGTCCACCGGCACTCTCGCCGCGGCGGCGACCTGGAAGGAAATCCACCCAACGACCCCGGCCCACGGCATGGATATGGCGAAGATGCCCGAGGTCATGCCCCAGGAGACGGTCTTGCCCCGCGCCAGCCAGAAGCAGACCGCCACGATCCAGAAGCAGCCGATCCAGGCGCCCAGCACCGTCCGGGCCAGTGGGGATACGGCCAGTGTCACCGCCACGACCAGCAGGCTCACCCAGGTCAGCACCATCCGGATCCGAGTCAGGATGCGGAAGGCCCGAAACTGCAGAAGGAAGCCGCCCAGGCGCTCCCACCACTCCAGGCGCACCGGCGCCCCGTCCAGGTTCAACGAGGACGCGGCCGAACGGTCAGTGGAAGAAGGCGCCGGCGCGGCCGGAGGCGCCTGGGGCGCGGCGACCGGCGCGGACCTCGCGGGCCCCGTCCCCGTCGTCGGCTGTTCAGGTCTTGCCGCTGTTGCCTGCGCGGGCATCAGCCCGTACTGCCCCGTCGAGGCCGGGGGCGCCGCAGGGGCAGGCGGTACGGCGCCGACCGGAACACCTCCCGACGACGCCACCCGACCGTAGCCGGGCGCCGCCGTCGGCCCGGACGAGTGGCCCGTATGGGCGCCGCCGGAGCCCGGCATGATCCCGTACGACGCACCCGACGCTCCGCCATGGACACCAGGACCCTGCGCCTCGGGCGCTGGGGCAGCGGATCGGCCGGCCTCCCTGGTGGGGACGTCCCCGTCGGGCGGCGCCGGCGCCGCATGCCGCCCGCGGGGCTGCCGCTCCTGCTCAGGCTTCTGGCCGTATGGGCCCGGCACATGTTCCTGGCCGTTGTCGTTCAACGTCCGCCCCTCCCTCATGCGCCGTCCAGTGGCGTGACCAGTTTGTTACCAATCGGCCGGGAGAGTGGCGGCTTTCACGCAATCCCGCGTCATTCGCCGTCACCAGGGGTTGCGCCTACCACGGGGAATCGTTGGTGCCTCTAGGGCTACCCTGTCTCAGATGGGGCCTTCGTCGCCCGCCTCGTACCTTTCGGCCCCATCCCTGACACTCGTCAACCCCATCCTCACGTCTTCACAGCTTCAGGACATGACTCGCACGACCTCACAGCGCCGCCCCGGCGGAGGCATCTTCGCCTCCTTGAGATTCCACAACTACCGGATCTGGTTCCTGTCCGCCCTCGTGGCCAACACCGGGACCTGGATGCAGCGCGTGGCGCAGGACTGGCTGGTGCTGCGCGTCCTCACCGACGACTCCGCCTCCGCCACCGGCCTGACCACGGCCCTGCAGTTCCTCCCCATGCTGCTGCTGTCCGCCCACGCCGGCCTCGTCGCCGACCGTGTCGACCAGCGCAAGTTCCTCATCCTCACTCAGAGCGCCATGGGCCTGGTCTCCGCGATCCTCGCCCTCGACGTCCTGGCCGGCACCGCCCGCCTGTGGCACGTCTACCTGGCCGCCTTCCTCACGGGTGTCGCCGCCGCCTACGACGCCCCCGCCCGCCAGACCTTCGTGGCCCGGATGGTGCCCGCCGAGCACCCTGTCCAACGCCGTGGGCCTCAACTCGGCCTCCTTCAACGCCGCACGCCTCCTGGGGCCGGCCCTCGCCGGCGTCGTCATCGCCTGGGTCGGTGCTGGCTGGGTCTTCGCCGTCAACGCCGCCACCTTCGTCTTCCCGGCCGTGGCGCTGGTCGCCATGCGCGTGAACGAGCTTGTGGACATGCCCCGCGTCCACCGCGCTGCCGGCCAGCTCCGAGAGGGCCTGACCTACCTGCGCGGCCGCACGGACCTTGTCGTCATCATCGCCGTGGTCGCCGTCGTCTCCATGCTCACCCTCAACTTCCAGGTCACCATGGCCGCGATGGTGCGCACCGTCTTCCACCTGGAGTCCGACGCCTACGGCACCGTCTCCTCAGTCTTCGCCGTCGGGTCCCTCTCCGGGGCCCTGTGGGCGGCCAGGCGCCGCAACCCCCGCCCCCGCACGGTCGTGCTGGCGGCCCTCGCCCTGGGGGTGTTCACCCTCCTGCTGGCCGTCATGCCCACCTACCCGACCTTCATGGTCATGACGATCCCGGTGGGCCTGTGCGTCCTGACCCTCCTGACCAGCGCCAACCAGACCGTGCAGATGACCACCGAGCCGTCCATGCGCGGGCGGGTCCTGAGCATCTACATGATGTTCTTCCTGGGGTCGACGCCGCTCGGCTCCCCGCTCATCGGCTGGGTGGCCGACACCTGGGGGCCGCGCATCGCGATCGCGGTCGGCGGCCTGAGCGCTGTCCTCACCGCGCTGGTGGCCGCCGCCTGGAGCTACAGGCACTGGAACCTGTCCCTGCACTACTCCTCCACTCGCCCCTACCTCAGGGCCGCGGCGAAGCCAGCGAAGCCGCCACAGACCCCGCAGCAGACCCGTGCCGACGACGCCGACTAGCGCCGACTGACACCCACCGGAACCCACCGGAAGCCGGTTCATGCCGCCCGGCCACCGCTGACCGGGCCGCACGGGTCACTGAACGAGTAATACGTACGCTACCCGTGGCGCATCTCCCAGACACTGGGGAGTCCTCCCCAGCCGGGGATCGGCGCGCTTTCTGGCGGTACTGGCCCACATCACAGGATGCCGCATATCCTGTCGAGGAACGCGGTTCGGTGAGCGAGCCCCTCCGAAGGCATCGAATGGCCGCGGTAACCCACCTCAAGCAGGAGCCCACCCCCATGACCGAGCTGATCGACACCACCGAGATGTACCTCAAGACCGTCTATGAGCTTGAGGAGGACGGCGTCCCGCCGTTGCGTGCCCGCATCGTCGAGCGTCTCGACCACTCGGGCCCCACGGTCTCCCAGACGGTGGCGCGCATGGAGCGCGACGGCCTCATCAAGGTCGCCGAGGACCGCTCCCTCGAGCTCACCGATGAGGGGCGCAGGCGCGCCACCGACGTGATCCGCAAGCACCGGCTCGCTGAAAGACTGCTGCTGGACGTCATCGGCATCGAGCGCCGATTCGTCCACGAGGAGGCCTGTCGTTGGGAGCACGTCATGAGCGAGCAGGTCGAGGAGCGCCTCGCCGTCATTCTCGACGACGTCTCCGCCGACCCCTTCGGCAACCCCGTCCCGCCACGGACCGCGGAGCACCCGAGGCCGTCCGCCGATGAGGTCAGCGTGGACCACGTCGCCGGACGCGATACCACCACGGCCGTCATCAGTCGCATCGGGGAGCCGATCCAGGCCGACGCGGAGATCCTCGCCAGCCTCGAGGACGCCCAGATCGTCGCCGGAGCCGAGGTGGAGCTGCGCGTCAGCGCCGGCGGGGTGAGGCTCGTGGGGCCCTCCGGTGACCCCGTGGTCCTGGCCGACGACGTCGCCCGTCACCTCTTCGTACAGCGCTGAGCGACGGCGCTCGGCCTGTCTGTCAGGACTCTCAAGGGAGCCTGAAAATACCCTGTGCAGGCAGGGGGTTTGAGGGGTGTTTTCTGTCTCAGTAAGTGAGATTCGGGAGACTGTCTCGTTGTCCGAGTGGCGGCCTGCCGGACGCCCTCGCTGTGGGGTCCCATAAATGCCGGGACGCAGGGCCTATGTCAGGATCCCGTCGAGGCGGATGCAATTTTTTTCCGCGGAATATCGCACATTTCCTGTTTCTCCTGCGAGTGCGCCGATGGACTGAGGTCCCTGGGTCAATATGGATAAAAGCGAGAAGCGCTTCATAGTGCTTCGGCTCACAACAGTGTGTGACACCTAGCCGTGACGAAGCGTGGGTCTGTCATGTAGCGTTCAGGTCGTTGCCGCAGACAACCGTCTCGGTGACGTCTCGGATCGGGGCTTAGTCCTGCCACTCGATCTGAGGCACGTGGAACCAACAACTCAAGTGGCAGGAACGGGGAACCAACTACCGGTCGCCCAGGCGAACAGCCGAAGCGGCCTTGGGGTGAAGCCCGCATCTGCGGGCCGGACGTCTCCAGTCCGAACCCGACAGCTCACCTCGTCGGCTCAACAGGAGAAAGCATTCATGTCCTCACGCACCACCGCACGTCACCGCAAAGCCACCCGCGCCCTTACCCCACTGGATGACTTTGCTCCCACCGCACGCCGCGGTCTGGCTGTCGCCGCTTCGTCCGGCCTCGCCCCTGACCATGATCGCTTCGGGAGCCAACGCCGCTGGCCACACCGAGGTCACCTCCTCTGGCACCATCGAGGCTTCCGGCGTGACCCCCGGGGTTGGCATCTTCGCCGCCAACGCCCGCGAGGCCCTGGCTGCCCGTCAGCAGATCACCATCTCCCAGGCGAACTGGGTCACTGAGGCCGCCCCGGAGGTGGAGGCCGTCGCCCCCACCCCTGCGGCTCCTCAGACGCCCGCCGCCCCTGAGACCTCCGCTGCTCAGTCCGAGCAGAACTCCTCCGAGGCCGCCGCCCCCGGCTGCTGCGGACCAGGGCACTGACGCCGCTTCTGCCGACACGCAGGCCACCCCGGCCTCCGCGCCGACCGGCACCGCCAACTCCTCTGTCGTGCCATCGCCATGCAGTACGTGGGCTCCCCCTACGTGTGGGGCGCCTCCGGCCCGAACGCCTTCGACTGCTCCGGCTTCACGCAGTACGTGTACTCCCAGGTCGGCATCAACCTGCCCCGCACCTCCGGCGAGCAGGCCGCGTCCGGCACCCCGGTGTCCGCTGCTGAGGCTCAGCCCGGCGACCTCGTCACCTGGCCTGGCCACGTCGGCATCTACGCCGGTGACGGCAAGGTGGTCGAGGCCGGCAACGAGTCCACCGGTGTGGTCTACCGCGAGATCTGGGGCTCCCCGAGCTTCGTCCGCGTCGGCTGATCCCAGACGCTGAAGTCTTCACCGTGAGGGTGGGTGCCATCTGGCGCCCACCCCTCACGACGTGTCAGGCTGGTCATCGGGGTGCCTCCGGGGAGCAAAATGAGGACAACCGTCTCATGTGGTGGTCCCCACACCCCTTTTCGGGGCAGAATGTTCCTTGGGTCGCAGACCGTTATCTCGAGAAAGGGCAGATCCCATGACTGATGACAACGTCGTCCTCGTTGGAGTCGATGGTTCACCGGAGTCCCTGGCGGCAGTGGACTGGGCCGTGGCGCGCGCCGAGTGCCAGGGCTGGCGCGTCCACATCCTGTGCGCCTACTCCCTGCCCTCCTTCACCACCGCCTCCCTCGACGGCGGCTACGCGGCACTCGACGACTCGGCCATCAGGTCCGGCGCCCAGGCTGTCATTGATGAGGCAGTCGAGCGTGTCAAGAAGTCCGGTGTCGCCGTCACCTCCTCCCTGGAGACCGGGGACCCGGCCGGGGTTCTCGTCGACCTCTCCGAGGAGGCGACGCTGGCCGTCGTCGGCACTCGGGGAGGCGGCGGCTTCGCCGACCGGCTCCTGGGAACCGTCTCTCGGCCCCTGCCCGCGCACAGCCACTGCCCGGCCGTCGTCGTGCCCCGACACAACGAGGGCGCCGACTACACGCCGGTGCGCCGCATCGTTGTCGGGGTCGACGGCTCCTCCTCGGCCCGCCGGGCCCTCAAGTGGGCCGTGACCGAGGCGGAGGCGTGGGGCGCCGAGCTCACCGCTATCGCCGCCGTGCCGATGGCCTCCGGGGCCGGGGCGCTGGCCTGGCTGCCGGCTGCCGTCGACCGTGAGCAGGTCCTGGCTGATGTCCGCTCCGGACTCGACCGCGCCATCAACGAGGCCCTCGAGGGCCACGAGGGCGTCACGGTGCGCCGCCACGCCCTGGACGGCAACCCGGCCGAGCTCCTGGCAGAGTTCTCCACCGCCGTGGACCTCATCGTGGTTGGCTCGCGTGGACGCGGGGGCTTCTCCGGACTCCTGCTGGGCTCCACCAGCCAGGCCGTCCTGTCTCACGCCTCCTGCCCCGTGCTGGTCGCCCCACGCACCAGGCCAGGGGGAGCGGCGCACCTCGCGCACCTCCACCCCGTGGGGCCGGGCCTGAGGTCCCTCCCGCCGCGGCGAGCCCACCTTCGCTCGTCGCGGCGCCGCCCCGTGACCCGAGTGGTCATGGGCGGGTCGATCCGCTGGTAGTCTTCCCCCAGGCCCTCGTAGCTCAGGGGATAGAGCACCGCTCTCCTAAAGCGGGTGTCGTTGGTTCGAATCCAATCGAGGGCACTGACACCAGGGTTCGCTCGGCGAACCTCGTTGTCGGGCAGACCCGATCAGCTCCTCCCGGCGTCCCGGCACGTCGATCGCAGGCGCACCGCGCACCGGCCGATGCCGGTCGGCCCATGTCGCCACTGGCCCATGGGGCGTGCCACGCCGCGGTGCGTCTCCACGCCCGAGGGTCGATCGGCCTATATCTTGAGCGTATGACGCCTTCGTTCTTCTCCTTCGGCCGCAAACGGCGCGATGCTGCCCTGCGGGAGGATGAACGCAAGGGTGCCCGATCCTCGGCCGGCTCGGATCAAACCGCGAGCCGACGGCGTTTCGCCGCGGACCTGGGGGCACTGGCCGCGGCGCCGCGCCAGCCTGAGCCCGCCCCGCGCCGGCGCCTCCGCCCCGGTGCGCCCTGCCCCCGCACCGCCGCTGAGTGCGGCGGACGTCGAGCAGCGCGAGCGCATTGACACGGCCCTGTCCACCTGGCGCAGCCAGCTCGTGGACCTGGGGGCGTAGCCAGCCTGGACGACATCACCCTGCTCGACGGCGTCGTCGACCTGACCGCCGCCCACCCCTCCGGCCTGGCCCAGCTCTACGCCGGCCGCCCCACCAACCTGTCCAGCATCGTGCGCGAGCGCAACGCCCTGGGCGAGGCCCGCCAGTCCCTGCGCGAGGTCTCGGCGCGCACCGACGTCCTGGCCCGCCAGTTCGGCGTCGCACCGGTCTACCTGGCCATCGGGGTGGCCACCTGGAACGAGACGGTCCCCGAGGACGGCGAGGACGACGGCAGCATCAACCTGGCCGACGGCGCCTCACCGGAGGCGGACCTGACCGCCCAGATCCCGCACGTCGAGCGCATCGCCGCTGAGCACGCCGCCCGCAACGCCCTGGCCGCCGCCGGCCTGACCGTCCCCGAGGACCCCTCGGCGCCGCGCGTGCGCACGGTCAACGCCCCCGTCCTACTGCGCCCCGTGCGCCTGACCAGCGCCACCGCGGACGCCACCCTCACCCTCGACCCCACCATCGAGGTCAACCCGGTTCTCACCCGGGCCCTGCGCCGCTACCAGTGCACCACCGACATCGGGGACATTGCCAGCGCCGCCCTGTCCTCGGCGGGCTTCACACCGCGTGCGGCCCTGGCCCGCATCGGCGCCCTGGGGCAGCAGTTCCTGCCAGCTTCGAGATCCACGAGCGCCTCGTCGTCGGCGCCTTCGTGCACCCCGGCCAGGCCCTGGCGGAGGACTCGACGCCGTCCTGGATCGCTCGCGCACCTCCGCCCTGGTCGGCGCCATCGCCGGGGACGAGGGCGCCCGCGAGGCCCCTCAGCGTCGAGCTTCCCCGGCCGTCCCCACCGACCGGGTCCCCGGCGCCGAGCGCGGCGTGGGCGACCTGAGCCCGCCCAGCTCGACGTCATCGAGGCGGTGGGCACCGGCGCGAGCTTCTCATCGACGCGCCCCCGGCTCCGACGTCGCCGGCACCCTGGCCGCCGTCTTCGCCGACGCCGCCGCCTCCGGACGCACCGTGCTGCACGTGCCCGCCACCAGCGCCGACGGGCACGCCGTCGCGGCCGCCCTGCGTGAGGAGGGCCTGGGATCCATGGTCCTGGACCTCACCGAGGACGCCGCCTGGCGCCAGCACGCCTCCGAGGGCATCCGCGAGAGCCTGGGCGTCCAACCGCCCCAGCTCGACGTCGCCGGGATCATCTCCATGCGGGACCGCCTCACCTCGGTCCCGCTCCCGCCTGGACCGCACGTGCGCGCCCTGCACCGGCCTCGCGAACCCTGGTCGGTCTCCGCCTACGAGGCGCTGCAGAAGCTCGCCGAGCTCACTAGCCGCCGCGATCGGGCGACCACCCGGGCCCGCATCGACGCCGAGCACCTGGGCCGCCTTGACGAGGACGGCCGGGATCGGGCCCTGGGCCTCCTGCGCCGCGGGCACACCCTGGGGCTGTTCACCCCGGAGGTGTCCTCCAGCGCCTGGAACGGGATCCCGGTGGAGGACATGGACGAGGCCACCGACGCGCTCGTCCACCTGCGCGCCCTGGCCAGCGACCTGCTGCCCACCATTCAGGAGCACACGGCCGTGGTCGCCCGCACCACCAGCCTGAGCCGGGCCCGCAACCTGGGCCAGTGGATCGAGCAGCTCGACATGTTCGACGGCGTGCGCGAGTCCCTGGACGTCTTCCTGCCTGAGGTCTTCGAGCGCTCCGCCGCCGACATGGTCATCGCCACCGCCTCCAGCGCTGGCGCGACGAGCAGGGGCATCCCACATGGACGGCTCGCGGCGCCGGCGCTTCACGCAGCAGGCCAACGATCTGGTGCGGCCGGGCCGCGTCGTCGACGACCTGCACGCCGAGCTGGTCAGGTCCAGCGCCGCCGCGAGGTGTGGCGCCGCCACGACCCCGACGGCGGCTGGCCCCGCCTGCCCCAGGGGCTGGACGAGATGCGGCGCACCGCCGGGCGCGCCCGCGGCGCCGTGGCCGAGTCCAGCCGCTGCTGGGGCGCGCCCAGGACTCCCCGGTGCTCATGGAGATGCCCCTGGAGGATCTCCTGGAGCTGTCCCGCTCTCTGGCCGCCGACGACCTCACCGCCCAGAGCTCCCCGAGGTCAACCGCATCCGTACTGAGCTCGAGGCCCTGGGACTGAACGACTTCGTGGCTGACATGGCCGCCCGCGGCGTCGAGGCCGACCAGCTCGAGGCCGAGCTCACCTACTGCTGGTGGTCCTCCCTGCTGGCGCAGATCCTCGCCGCCGACCCCGACCTCGGCGGTCTCGACGCGCGCGCCCTGTCCCAGATGGCCGTCTCGCTGCGCGAGCTCGACGCCGCCCACACGCGCTCCCTGTCCGGCCCTGTTGCCCAGGCCTGCGCCCGGCGGGTGCGGGCCGCCGTCGAGCAGGACAAGGCCGACGCCCGCGCCCTGTACATCGCGCTGGCCCGCGAGGACGGTGTCCCGCTGCGGGAGATCATCGACGCCCACCCCATGGCTCTGCTGGCCCGGCCGATCTGGATCGTCCCGCCCACGCTCGTGCCCCAGATCTTCTCGCCCACCGCGGTGGTGGACCTGGCCGTGCTGGACGCCTCCACGCCCATGCCCGTCCCGCAGGTGCTGCCCGCCTTCGTGCGCGCCGAGCAGGTGCTCGTTGTCGGCGACTCCCGGCGCGCCACGACCGGCCTAGCCGCCGAGCTCGGCCCGCTCCTGCCCTCGCGCACCCTGCCGACGGCCCGCAACAGCCTCGACGCCGGCATCGCCTCCTTCCTGGCGGCCAACGGCTACGAGGGGTTGTCGAGGCCGTGCCCTCCCGCCGGGGGACACCTCCCTGACCCTGGAGCTCGTGGACGGGCGGGGCATGCCGGCGCCCGGGCAGACCGCGGTCGAGACGGTGGAGGCCGAGGTCACCCGCGTCGTCGACATGGTCATCGACCGGGCTCTGACCCGGCCCGAGGAATCCCTTGCCGTCATCGCCCTCAACCACCTGCACGCCGACGCCCTGCGCTCGGCCATCACCAGGCGGCCGCCGGCGCCCCCGCACTGGAGGTTCTTCGCCCCTGGGGCGGCAGAGCCCTTCACCGTCGTCGAGCTGGCCGAGGCCCGCGCCCTCCAGCGCGACCACATCATCATCTCGGTGGGCTACGCCAAGACCCCGCACGGACGCACCATCCACAACTCGGGCCCGTCTCGGACCACAGCGGCATGGTGGGGCTTGTCGAGGCCCTGTGCGCCTCGCGGGGCAGCACCCAGGTGGTCTCCTGCCTGGCCGCCGGCGACATCGACCGCGACCGCCTGCGCGTCCCCGGGGCGCGCCTGCTGCGTGAGGTCCTGGCCCGAGCCGAGACTCCTCCCAGTCCGGCAACTCCGCCCGGCAAGGTGCCCGACCGGCTCCTGGTGGACCTGGCCGAGCACCCTGTGGCGCAGGGCCTGTCGGTCGTCCCCCGCTACGGGACCGACGGCGGCGTACGCATCCCGCTGGCCATCGGCCACCCCGACTACCCCGACGAGCTGCTCGTGGCGGTCCTGACCGACGACGTCGACTACGTCTCCGAGCCCAGCCTGCGCCGGCGCGACCGGCACCGCGTCGAACGCCTCGAGCGGCGCGGGTGGCACGTCCACATGGCCTTCTCCGCCGGGGTGTTCGTGGACCCGGAGGCCGAGGCGAAAGCAGTGGAGGAGCTCGTCCTGGCCGTCCTGGTGGAGCGCCAGGGCGAGGCCGTCCCAGCCATGGAGGCCGTGCCCGAGCGGGTCGACGACTCGATGCGAGCCGTTCCCCGAGGAGGCGTCCGAGGCCGAGGCCGCCGAGGCCCATGAGCGCACCGAGCGCCCCCGCATCGCCCAGGGGCTGCCGCTGCAGGCCTACTCCGACGACCAGCTCGATGACCTCATGGCCTGGATCCGCTCCGACGGCGTGAGCCGCTCTGAGGCCGGGGAGGTCGAGGAGCTGAGGTCTGCGCTGGCTCTGCGCCGCCGTGGCTCGGGGATCGACGCCGTCCTGGCCAATGCCGTGCGGCGCACCCGCTGAGCCGCCTGAGCGTGCTGGATGACGCAGTGAATGACCGTGTTGCCATGAATGATGCCGCTGTGACGGGTGGATCGGGTCGGGCGCCGGCCTCGAGGCGGAGCCCGCCGCAGCCAGCGGCGTGACGCCTGGGCGCGGGAGCACGCGCCGTCGCCGTCGGGTGGTGGCTCTCCCGGCCCGGGACCAGGCGCGTGTGGCCCGCGGCCAGAGCCCGGAGGACCTGGCGAGGGCCGACTATGAGCATGACGCCCTCAGCGGCCCCGCAGAGGACTCGACGCCCCCGCCCCCGGTGGTGCAGGCTCAATGACGCCCGCCTCCGGCGCGACGTCCCCCGCACTGGGGCTGATCGTCCTGGAGGCGATGGTGGGCCGACTTCGTGGTGCCTTGGCGGCGAAGTCGGCCGCGTAAACCGCCGTCGCGTTCGTACCTTATGCCTCGCGTTCGGGGGTTCAGGGGTACGAACGCGAGGGCTACCCTACGAACGCGAGGGCGCTCGCTCAATGGGGAGCCCGGTGGCCGGGGTTGTGCGTACTGCACGAGGGCCCCACCTACGCAGTATCCCCGAACCTCCTCCAGTAGCACCCCGCCCTCGTGCAGTACACGCAGAACGCCACCGCAGTATCTATGAACGGCCACGACCGCCCGGGCCGACGTGAGCAAGCGATCTCAGGAGTGCGCGTCCGGCCTCTGCCTCGGATGTCGTGACACCCGAAAGCTCCAGCAGTCGCGAGCAGCACATGACGCTGCGGCGCAGGAAAGCGGAAGGCCCCGCCGATCATGAGGATCGGTGGGGCCTTCCGTCGAGGCGATGATCAGATCGCTGCGGGACTCACTGCTTGGCGGCGTTGGCCGAGAGCAGGTCGCGGATCTCGGTGAGCAGCTCGACGTCGGTGACCTCCTTGGCCTCCTCCTCGGCCTTCTGCTTGGCCATGCGCTCCTTGATCGTGTTCATCGGCAGGACAATGGCGAAGTAGACGGCAACGGCGATGAGGAGGAAGTTGATCACGGTGGTGACGATCGTTCCGGGCATCACGTAGCCCTTAGCGTTTGTGGCGAGCTCCTGGGCGGTGGCCAGGTGGAACGTGTACTGACCGTTCTGGTACAGGGAGAACGCTCCCAGTGAGTCGAAGTTCGGCTGGCCGATGAGCTGACCGAGGATGGTCATGATGACGGTGGTGATCGAGTCGACGATCGGCTTGAAGGCGCCACCGATGATGACGGCGACGACGAGCTCGAGGGCGTTGCCCTGCGCAATGAACTCCTTGAATCCCTTAATCATGGCGATCCTTTCTAGCGGCGCGGGCAGACGTCTGCCGGGGGCGCGCCATCGGGGGGCTGAAAGTGAAAGCGTCTTATCATTCGCGTAAGACGCCGCAGCGGCATTACGGGCTCAGCGCAATGCCGAGCGTGCTATTCGTAGCCGCACCAACTACCAGAGTAACGCTACTTGCGGGAATAACTAGTGTGATAAGTGTTACTTTCTTGTTTCTGTCCATTGCCCACCCTCTCCAGCCTGCTGAATCGCCACTACTCGCGCTCCAGAACAGAGAACTGTGCTGTGCGTTCCAAAAGACGCGACAGGTATTCCTTGGGAAATGCTCTGAGAAGACTCTTGAAATCCTGGTGATCCCTGGTCGGTCGGTGAAGAAGGGGGGTCGGGGTCGGCTGAGGGAGCCGTTGTCGCGCTGTTCCCCGGGCCCTGCGGAGCGGCGGGGGCCTCGGGCTGCTCTCCGGGATTCTGCGCTGTTCCGCCCGGGGGACGCCGTCCTGCTCCAGTGGTGTCCAGTCCGCGGGGGCCTGCCCGATGACGTCCACCCGTGCGCCGGGGTGGGCCAGCTCGGCTCCGACGTCGATGGGCACCTGGACCAGTCGCTCGTCGTCTCCCAGCTGCTGGGCCAAGCCGCCGCTGGTCATCGAGGCCGTCAGCACCGTGCCCCTTCTCCAGAGATCGCGGCCCGGCTCCCGACCGCCTGGTCCGTGGAGGTCAACGGGGACTGAGGCAGGGCGCCGGCCGGAAGCGTGCTGATCGCGACGTCCTGCTCGGTGAGGATCACACCGGCACTGATCGAGCGCGAGGCAACGAGCACCTGCTGCCCGTGTTCGGGGCCGGGACGCAGCACGCTGAGGGCGACCAGGACCGCGGTTCCCAGGCAGAGGGCCACCACCAGGTGGCGATGGCGCCACAGCAGGAGTGATGGACGGCCCCCGGTCCACCCGGCCAGCCTGCCCGGACGGGCTGGGCGGGAGCCGGATGCGACGGAGCGCGGCGACTGTTCGCGGGGATCCTGAGGCTCCCGCGAGGCGCTGAGAGCGAGGGCGGTGGGGCAGTCCGTGGCGAGGTCTCATGCCATCAGGGTCGGTGGCCGGTGGCCTTCTGGCACGCCCGCTCGTCGGCGCTGTGGACGGGGGCGCCTCCGGCGAGCCTGTGGCCCCGGGAGTCGGCGACGTCGGCGGGCTCAGACCTCCGGGGATCTGCTGGCCACAGGTGAGCCGGCGGCCAGCAGGAACCACTCCTGGGCCGTGATGACGGCGTCCACGGGCTCGTCGTGCTCCTCCACCGGCAGCGGCCCGGGCACCAGCTCCTCGGGGTGGAGGATGGCGAAGGTGTGGGCCTCGGGGGAGCGCAGGGGCAGCATCCGGTCGTACCAGCCTCCACCCTGCCCCAGACGGCGCCCGGCACTGTCCACGGCCAGTGCCGGAATGATGAAAGCGTCGACCTGGCCGACCGCGTCAGCCGGCAGCGTGGGGCCGCTGGGCTCCGGAGGCCGCCTCGGTGCCCGCTCCGCCAGGTCCTCACTTCCCTGGAACAGCCCCCAGCAGCGCGCCAGGGCGGGGTCCGAGCACCGGCAGCAGGACCTGGACGCCGCCCTCGTGAAGCCGCTCCAGCAGCAGCCGGGTGCAGAGCTCGGCCCCCACCGACACGAAGGCGGCCACCCTCTGCGCGCCGGCCACCGCCTCCAGGGCGTGCTTGGTCAGTGCCTCGCAGTCCGCCGTGTGCCCCTGGGGCGGGTGGTGGTGATGGGCACGACGGTGCGCCCGCAGCACCTTGCGCAGTTCGTCCTTGGCGTCGTCGAGCTCGAGGTCGGCCCGTATCAGGGAAGGTCCAGCGCGCCGGTCGTCATGGCTTCATCCTCGCAGGTGATGACATCTTGCACCTGAATCGTTCGTCCCGGCGGGGCGCGGCGCGTGTCGTCAACCTGACGGTAACCTGAGTGCCATGAGAACAGTGGCCGAGCACCTGGCCGCCTGCCTGGAGGTCGCCCAGGCGGCAGCACCCTCGACGTGGTCCTCCCCGACGCCGTCGGATGCGTCCTGGCCCAGGACGTCGTCGCCGGAATCGACCTGCCCGCCGTGGACCTGGCCGGACAGGACGGCTATGCGGTCATCGCCAAGGACGTCACCGAGGCCGACCGCAACAACCCGCTCGTGCTCGACGTCGTCGACGCCGTGCGCGCCGGCGACATGCGCCCTTGCCACCTTGTCTCCGGGCCGCCGTCCTCATCGACTCCGGGGCCCCATGCCGCTGAGCGCCGACGCCGTCATCCCCTGGGCCGACACCGACCGCGGCGAGTCCCGGGTCACCATCCACCGCGCCGTCTCGGCCGGCGACAACGTCCGACGCCGCGCCGAGGACGTGAAGTCGGGAACCACCGTCCTCAAACGGGGGGCGCGCATCAGCGCCCGCCATGTAGCCCTCCTGGCGGGCCTTGGGATGCACCGGGTGCGCGTGCGGCCCGCCCCGCGCGTCGTCGTGGTCTCCATCGGGGACGAGCTGGTCGAGCCCGGTCAGTCCCGCGAGGCCGGGGACGTCTTCGACGCCAACGGCCACGCCCTGGCCTGCGCGGTCACCGACGCCGGCGGCCAGGCCTTCGGGTGGCCGCCGTCCCCGACGAGCTGCGCGCCCTGGCCGACACCATCGAGGACCAGCTCGTGCGCGCCGACGTCCTCATCACCACCGGGGGCCTGAGTGTCGGGCAGGGGGACACTGTCAAAGACGTTCTGGCTCCCCTGGGCTCGGTGCGCTTCGACGCCGTCGCCATGTCCCCGGGCCGCCAGCTCGGTGTGGGGACGGTCGAGGGCACCCCGATCTTCTGCCTGCCCGGAGATCCGGTCAGTGCTCAGATCGCCTTTGAGACCTTCGTGCGCCCGGTCCTGCGCCAGATCGCTGGACGCACCTCCCTGCACCGCTCCAGCCTGCCGGCCACCATCTCCGAGGGCTGGCACTCCCCGAGCAGCAAGCGCGAGTTCGTCCCGGTGCGCGTCAGCGCTCGCCCTCCCGCGGATACCGCGCCGAGCCGACGACGCCGCCGGGCACGATCCAGCTGCACGGCCTGTCCGAGGCCAACGCCATCGCCGTCGTGCCCGAGGACACGAGCACCGTGGTGGCCGGCGACACCCTCCACTGCCTCCTGTTGGACGCCTGATGTCCGACTCGGCCTCGACGACGCCCGCCGGCACTCTCGGCGGGGGACTAAAAGCGGGCCGTCGCCGGCCTGCTGCTCGGGGCCGGGGCGCCGGCGCGCTTCACCTGGCCGGTGCGCCTCGAGGCCCGAAGTCGCCCAGGAGGGCGGGGACCCGGTGCCACGCGAGGGCCCGGGCACCCCTCGGTCATCGTGCGCGAGCTGCAGGCCGAGGACGAGGCGCCCTGGAAGGAGCTGCGGCTGGCGGACAACGACCGACTCGCCCCTGGGAGCCACCCTGCCGGTCGGCGGAGGGAGGTTCTGAGCACCTTCCCCGTCTTCCTGCGCCGCCAGACGCGCCGGGCCAGGCTCGCCGAGGCAATGCCCTTCGTCGTCGAGGTCGACGGCGCCTTCGCCGGCCAGATCGCCGTCGACCCAATCACCTGGGGGGCCACGCGCAGCTGCAGGTCGGCTACTGGATCGGCTCGGCCTGGCAGGGGAGGGGGATCATGCGCCTGGCGGTGGCCCTCGTCCTGGACCACCTGCTGGGGCCGGTAGGGCTGCACCGCGTGGAGATCAACGTGCGCCCCGACAACGAGCGGAGCCTGGCACTGTGCCGCGGTCTCGGGCTGCGCGAGGAGGGGCTGCGCCGCGGTTACATGCACATCAACGGAGCCTGGGCCGACCACGTCTCCTTCGCGGCCCCTTGCCGAGGAGGTCCACGGGCCCAATGGCACCGGCTTCGAGCAGCGACTGGCGCGCGGATGACGGTTCTTCATGGCGTGCGCGCCGGTGGGGCGGGGCGCTCGCGGGGTCGTGGCGGGTGCGGCGACGGCGCGTTCGGGCTGGCTGTCGGCCGGTCGGTCACGGCGTGCTCAAAGAGACGGAAGAAACGCGTGTGACTCATGTGGTGGCAGGGGTGTCATGCTGACAGTGTGACGTCGTGAATCCCAGGTATTTCGAAGGAAAGCCGGAGTGTTCCTGCGCGGGGACGAGGGCGGGCGCGCTTACGGTTGCTGTGTGGGAATCGAGATCTGGGCAGTCATCGCCCTCATCACGGTTCTCCGTGTACCTCCTTCCGCTTTTGGTGGGGCGCCGCGAGATGACTCGCCGCTCCAACGTCCAGGACCGCTACTCGGCTGAGCTGCGGGTCCTGGCCACGGGTGCGGCCGCCGTCGAACGCGACGACACCTGCGCGAACAGTGGGCATGCGGAGCTCTTTCGACGTCGACCGGAGGTGAGGGGTGATGAACAGGCCCGCCGTGAGGAATGTGCGCGCCCTGCGCACCGAGCGTGAGCTCGACCGTGCCCGCCAGGTTCACGCCCAGGGGCGTGAGCGCCGCCGGGTCGCCGCCTCGCACCGCGGGATCGTCGCCAGCGTCCTGCTCGGAGTCTCGCTCGGCGCCTGGGTGCTGGGCCTGGTCACCGCACTGCCGTGGTGGCCCGCCCTGCTGCCCACCGCCCTGCTGGGAACCTCGATGGTGGCTGGGCACCGGGCCGCTCTGGCCTCGGCCGCGGCGGACCGCCGTGAGCGCCGCCGCATCGCCGAGCTCGAGCAGACCCTGGTGACCCTGACCGGCCGGCGCTCATCGGCCTCGGTCGTGGCCGCGCCCCGTTCCGTCGTCGACGGTGCGCACAGCGCCTCCAGCGGTGCTGTCGGCGCCAGTGCCGCCTCGCCAGCCGTGTCCGCTGAGGCTGTCGAGTCCGCCGGTGACTCCGGCGCGCAGGATCCCTTCATCGAGCGCCTCGCCCGCGAGGACGCCCAGCGGCCGGCCGCGCGCTCGGCGTCGTCGCCCCCGTGAGGCCGCCGGCGCGGTGCAGGCTGAGCCCGCCGTGTCCGCTGAGACCGCAGCAGGCAGCCCCGCCGAGGCGACCGGGACCAGCACCGCTGCTGCCCGTCCCTCCCAGACCGTCGACTCCGAGGAGGAGCGCCTGGCCAGGCTCGACGCCGACCTCGATGACGAGACCGCCGCCGCGGTGGCCGCCGAACGTGAGGCGACCCGCCGCGCCTCGGTCTACGTGCCCTCCCGCCATGCCGGCAGGGTCACCCGGGACATGGGAGTGCGCGAGGCGGTCTCCCGCGATGGCGACGAGGAGAGCTCGCCGCGCACCAGGGACTTCGTCGCCTCCCTGTCGGCCTCAGCCTCCCGCGGCCTGTCCGGTTGGGGCAAGCTCTTCGCCGAGGCGACCGCCATTGAGCAGGAGGCGCAAGAGCGCGCCGCTGCGGCCCCGTCCCCGCAGGTCGCCGCCGAGCCGGCTCGGTGCACTGCCGAGTCCGCTCCCCGGGCTGCCTCCGAGCCTGCCCGTCCCGTCGGCCGCCCGCAGGCCCTGCTACCGCTGCTCCGGCAGAGGCAGAGGGGCCGTCAGGGGAGGCGACGACGTCGACCCGCCCCAGGGTTGGCGCCCGGTCCACGTGCCCGCCCCGACCTACACGCTGGCGGCCAGGGCGCCCCGGCGCTCCACGCCGACCCGGTGGTCGACCCGGGCACCTCCGCACCGGTGCCGCCCGCCCGCAGTCGGCCCGCGCCTACGTCCCCGCTCCGGTGGAGGACGAGGAGCTCTTCCACCCCATCGACCTCGACGCCATCCTCGAGGGGCGGCGAGCAGCCAGCGCAGTAGTGCAGGGACTGCCGCGGCTCGTCGCTGGGAGGCCAGGTGCGGTGGGCGGGCTCACCGCCGCCGAACTTGCCAGGACGCCGGGCGGCGATGCTAGGATTGGTCCGAACTTGGGGCTATGGCGCAGTTGGTAGCGCGTCTCGTTCGCAATGAGAAGGTCGGGGTTCGAATCCCCTAGCTCCACCACACGCATGAGGCTCGGACCTTTACCATCGTCGATGGTTTCGGTTCGAGCCTCGTTGCCGTCCTGGGCCCAGGCGGGGGTTGTGGGTTATCGGCGTGAACGTGGTGCGTGGTGTCTCTCGGACTGGCGCAGCGCTTGCGGTACATCACCGAGTGGCGCTCGGACACCAGCGGCCCCCAGAGGGCGCCAGCCTTCTCCTGTTCCCTGGTGGCGACGCTGCGGTCCGCACCGATCCTGCGGGTCTGGGGGATGGTCACCAGCGCCAAGATGGGGTGGAACACCTGCTAGCAGGTCGAGGTCACCTCGCAGTGAGTCTGCCGCGCCCGCCGCACCGCTCACTTCGACCAAATCTTCAGAAAAGACGCGGCTCCGGGTCGATTTTGAAGATTCGGTCGAAAGTGTTGAGGTCGACGACGGCGACTTGTCCTGGCACCGTGAGAGTGCTCGCCCGGGCGGTCGTCAGTCCGGCCACTGCCCCTTGCCCGCGGGCAGGCCGACGGCGGCCAGCAGCCCCGGAAAGCGTTGCTCGATGACGTCGTCGCGCCGGGTGATGCGCCGGTGCTTGCCCTCTCGTTCGGTGTGCATGAGCCCAGACTCGCGCAGCACCCGGAAGTGGTGCGACATCGTGGACTTGACGACGTCGTAGCTCAGGTCACCGCAGTACAGGGCGCCTTCACTGGCGATCCGGCGCAGGACGTCGCGGCGGATGGGGTCGGACAGGGCGCCCAGGATCGCGTCCAGGGAGATGTCGGCCGCCTCGGGGTGGAAGAGCTCCCTGTCTTTCACGGATCGTCCCTGCCTTTCTGTCCCGTCTGTCCGACCGTCGCCCCGGCGTGCGCTGGGATGGAGTTGACAACGGTAGCGTCTCGAATAATTCTTAGTTCGTCAAATATCGAACTAAGGAGGTTTGGGATGACGGAAGAAGCTCGTGTCTCAACGCATGTGTCCGCAGATGACGAGAGGGTGCCGCCGAAGAGCGCTCGCGTCTCGACCATGGGGTGGCTGTCCTTCTTCACCATGTTCGCCATCGGGACCGACACCTTCCTCGTCGCGCCCCTGCTGCCCCTGCTCCAGCGAGAGCTCGACGTCCCCCTGTCCCGGGCAGGCTGGCTGGTCTCCGCCTACGCCTTGGGGTACGCGCTGTTCGCCCTCGTGGCCGGACCCTGTTTCTGACCGCCACGACCGACGTCGGGTCATCCTCTCCGGCCTGGCGGCCTTCGCCGTCCTCACCTGCGCGTGCGGTCTGGCCTGGAGCTTCTGGAGCATGGTCGCCGCCCGCTTCCTGGCCGGCGTGAGCGCTGCCTTCGTCAGCTCCCAGATCTGGGCCGCCATCCCGATGACGGTGCCCCGGCCGTCCATCATCACGGTCATGGGCTATGCGACTGCGGGACTGGCGGTTGCGCAGGTGGCCGGCGTGCCGATTGGCTCCTACCTGTCGGTCAGAGGGTGGCAGCTACCGTTCTTCGTGGTCGCGGCGGTCAGCGTCGTCCTGTGGGGACTTGTCTTCCTCGCGTTCCCGCATGTGCGGCCGGTCGGGGAGTCCGTTGACGTCGTCGGCGCCTACCGAAGGGTCCTCGGCTCTCGGGTGTTGTGGCGGTCGCTCCTCGCCTACCTCGTGTTCCAGGCCGGCAACTACGCCTCGTTCTCCTTCATCGGCTCCTGGCTGGCCAAGGACTTCGGAGCCTCGCAGACCGCTATCGGGAAGGCCATGATGATGATCGGACTGGGAACCGCGCTGGGGTCGATCCTCGGTCCGCGGCTCGTTGCAAGGATCGGTGAGCGGCGGTCGCTGTGGGCCGGCATCCTCGTCCAGGGCGCGTTCTACCTCCTGGCCGCTGCGATGCCGCTCATTGTGCACACCATGTGGGGTGCCGTCATCGCCTTCGCCGCAGCCTTGGTGGTCGCCGGCTTCCTCCTGCCGGTTCTCATGGGGCAGCTGCAGGCCCACGCCGGCCAGGCGCGAGGAACCGTTTCCTCACTGTCGAACACGGCGATGTACCTCGGCGCTACGGTCGCCGGCGCCGTCGGCGGAGACCTTCTCACCCGATTCCCCGGTTTCTGGGGTCCCCAGCCTCATGACTGGTCTCGCATTCCTCCTGGCGGTCGCCCTGTACAGGATCGCTGGCGCCCTGGCCTCCGAGTGAGCCGGGCGCTGCATGGCATCGCTTCTGAACACTTCGACCAAAACTTCATAAAAGACACGGCTCCGGGTCATCTATGAAGTTTCGGTCGAAGTGTTGAGGACGACGGCGGCGGCCCTGATCTGTTGTGCATCGAATGAGCTGTAAACGATCGTTTTCGGACGCAGTGCTACTCTCGCCCCCGGAATCATCCCGACATCGAGAGATCTCACCATGTCCACAACAACCTCACGCGGCTCCACTGCGGCGAAGCCGTCCAGTGCCGGCTCCGGCCCGGTCAAGGAGCTGACTGCTCGCGGCATCGTCATCGGCGGCATCATCACGCTCATCTTCACCGCGGCGAACGTCTACCTCGGCCTCAAGGTGGGGACTCACCTTCGCCACCTCGATCCCGGCCGCCGTCATCTCCATGGCGATCCTGCGCCGCTTCTCCGATCACACGATCCAGGAGAACAACATCGTCCAGACGATCGCCTCGGCGGCCGGGACGCTGTCCGCCATCATCTTCGTGCTGCCCGGACTCATCATCGTGGGCTGGTGGACCGGATTCCCCCTACCTCCAGACGGTCCTGGTCATCGTCCTGGGCGGCATCCTCGGAGTCACCTACTCCATCCCGCTGCGGCGCGCGCTCGTGACCAACTCCGACCTGCCCTACCCCGAGGGTGTGGCCGGCGCCGAGGTCCTGCGCGTGGGCGACACCAGCGAAGGGGCCGAGGAGTCCAGCCGTGGACTGGGTGTCATCGTGCGGGGCTCCATCGCCTCGGCGGCCCTGTACTTCCTCAACGCCCTCAAGGCCATCAGCGTCGACATCTCCGGGGTCTTCCGGGTCGGTGCCGGCGCCACGATGATGGGCACCTCCCTGTCCCTGGCGCTGGCCGGCGTGGGCCACCTGGTCGGTGTCGGCGTCGGCATCGCCATGATCGTCGGCCTGCTCATCTCCTACGGGGTGCTGCTTCCGATGCGCACCTGGGGCACGGCGGTCGCCGACAAGGACCTCGCCGACTTCGTGGGCGCCACCTTCGCCAGCGAGGTGCGGATCGTCGGCGCCGGCGCCATCGCCATCGCCGCCATCTGGACCTTCCTGAAGATCCTCGGTCCCCATCGTCACCGGTATCCGCGAGTCCCTGGCCTCCAGCGCCAAGCGCGACGCCGGTGAGAGATCCCCCTGACCGAGCGCGACCTGTCGATGAAGACGGTCATCGGCGTCACCGTCGGCTCCATGCTCCCCATCGGTGTGCTCCTGTGGCTGTTCCTGCACGGGACCTCCATGGCTCACCACGCCACGGGCCTCATCATCGTCTCCATCCTCTTCATCCTGCTGACCGGCCTGGTCGTCGCCTCGGTCTGCGGCTACATGGCCGGCCTCATCGGCTCGTCCAACTCGCCGATCTCCGGCGTCGGCATCCTCGTGGCGGTCACCGCGGCCGCGCTCGTGCGCACCATCGCCACGACCTCCTCGCCCGACGACGTCCGCACCCTGGTGGCCTACACCCTGTTCGTCACCGCGGTCGTCTTCGGCGTGGCCACCATCTCGAACGACAACCTCCAGGACCTCAAGACCGGCCAGCTCGTCGACTCCACCCCGTGGAAGCAGCAGGTGGCGCTCGTCATCGGTGTCGTCTTCGGCGCCATCGTCATCCCGCCGGTGCTCAGCCTCATGCAGGGCGCCTTCGGCTTCGCCGGCGCCCCCGACGCCGGTGACGACGCTCTGGCCGCACCCCAGGCGAACCTCATCAAGCACCTGGTCCAGGGCGTCCTCGGCGGGGACCTCAACTGGAGCCTGCTGGGGCTGGGCGCCCTCATCGGCGCCGTCGTCATCGCCATCGACGAGATCCTGCGCCGCAACAGCAAGTACTCCCTGCCGCCGCTCGCCGTCGGCATGGGCATGTACCTGCCCACGGCCGTCACCGTCATGATCCCGATCGGTGCCGCCCTCGGTCACCTCTACGACCGCTGGGCCGAGCGCACCGCCAACCCGGAGCGGGCCAAGCGCATGGGCACGCTCATGGCGACCGGCCTCATCGTCGGCGAGAGCCTCGCCGGGGTGGTCTACGCCGGGATCGTCGTGGCCTTCGGCGGCAAAGCGGACCCGCTGGCCATCATGCCTGAGGGCTTCGCCAGCGTCGCTCCCTGGGTGGGCGTGGTGCTGTTCGTCGGCACTCTGTGGTACCTCTACCAGGGTGCCCGCCAGGAGAGCACTCGCGACTGAGGGGCGCTGCTGGAGTCTCCGGCAGCCATCGCTTTCCTCCGACCGTCCTCGCGGTCGCCGTCCCTGCACTAGGCTGGGCAGCGGCCGCGAGGACGCGTAGTACCAGGAGGACCTCATGACTTCGACAGCACCAGCAGTTTCCGTGGCATGCGGGATCGACATCGGCGGATCGGGCGTCAAGAGCGCCTTGGTCGACCTGGCCACGGGCACGTTCATCGGAGAGCGCGTTCGCATCGACACTCCCGAGGAGTCCACTCCCGCGGCTGTCGCCGAGGTGTGCCGTGAGCTCCTCGAGCAGCTCGAGGTGGGCGACGACGTCCCGGTCGGCGTGGCCCTGCCCGCTCCGATCGTCCACGGCACCGTCCCCTTCATCGCCAATCTCGACAAGTCCTGGACGGGCGTCAACCTCACCGAGCTCATGCGCGAGCACCTGGGCCGGCCGGTGACCGGGCTCAACGACGCCGACGCCGCGGGGCTGGCCGAGGTCGCCTTCGGTGCCGCTAAGGACGTGCCCGGGACCATCATCGTCACCACCCTGGGCACCGGGATCGGCTCGGCCGTCATTGTCGACGGAACCCTGGTCCCCAACACCGAGCTCGGGCACCTGGAGATCGACGGCTACGACGCCGAGAGCCGGGCCTCGGCCGGGCAGCGCACCGCCCAGGACCTGTCCTGGAAGAAGTGGGCCAAGCGCCTCCAGCGCTACTACTCCCACGTGGAGATGCTCTTCTCCCCGGACCTGTTCGTCGTGGGCGGGGGCGTCTCCCGCAAGCACGAGAAGTACCTGCCGCTGCTCGACCTCAAGACCCCGATCGTCCCGGCCCAGCTGCTCAACACGGCCGGCATCGTGGGGGCCGCCTACCAGGCCTCCCGCGCCCGCGCCTCCTGAGGGGCTGCGTGGTTCGGCTCCCCGCAATGCCGAGTGGAGCAGTGGTGAAGCGAGGCGTCGGAGCGGGCGAGACCAGACCCAGGCATCCTGAGAACTCGGATGTGACGCAGGTCGCGAGAAAGTCGTTTGACAGGAGGCGGTCAGGCGTGGCTATAGTACTCCTCGCTGCCGACGCAACCGCACGGTTCGACGGCGGTACCGGACGGCGGAAACGCCGAACCGGAAGGAGTAATCCTACCGGTGTGGAAAAAGCAGAATAGTTCAGAGATCAGGGTCACGCGATCCGAATTTGATTCCCGAACGACAACCTGCTTATGCTAGTCCGGTCGCCTTCGAGAGGCAAGCAAGGAATTCTTCCTGGTCTTAAATCTCGGTGGGTGTGTTGTTTGAGAACTCGATAGTGTGTCATGTTTTTTATGCCATGGCCCTGGGGGCTGCGCATGGTTGTGTGTGGTTTTTGGGGTTTGTTTTGTTTTGGTTTGCCTGGTCCTCATTTCTTTTGTTGTGGGGGTTGGGTTGGGCCTGGTCTGGTTTTCTGGACTGTTGTACTGACTTTGGGTTCTGGCTGGCTGTTTGTGGTTGGTTGGGGCCTGGTTTTGTTGGTTTTGTTTGGAGAGTTTGATCCTGGCTCAGGACGAACGCTGGCGGCGTGCTTAACACATGCAAGTCGAACGGTGAAGGGACCAGCTTGCTGGTTCTGGATGAGTGGCGAACGGGTGAGTAACACGTGAGTAACCTGCCCCCTTCTTCTGGATAACCGCATGAAAGTGTGGCTAATACGGGATATTCTGGGTCTGCTCGCATGGTGGGTCTGGGAAAGAGTTTTTTTGTTTTCTGGTGGGGATGGGCTCGCGGCCTATCAGCTTGTTGGTGGGGTGATGGCCTACCAAGGCGGTGACAGGGTAGCCGGCCTGAGAGGGTGGACGGTCACACTGGGACTGAGACACGGCCCAGACTCCTACAGGGAGGCAGCAGTGGGGAATATTGCACAATGGGCGCAAGCCTGATGCAGCGACGCCGCGTGAGGGATGGAGGCCTTCGGGTTGTGAACCTCTTTCGCCAGTGAAGCAGGCCTGCCTCGTTTGTGGGTGGGTTGACGGTAGCTGGATAAGAAGCGCCGGCTAACTACGTGCCAGCAGCCGCGGTAATACGTAGGGCGCGAGCGTTGTCCGGAATTATTGGGCGTAAAGAGCTCGTAGGCGGCTGGTCGCGTCTGTCGTGAAATCCTCTGGCTTAACTGGGGGCTTGCGGTGGGTACGGGCCGGCTTGAGTGCGGTAGGGGAGACTGGAACTCCTGGTGTAGCGGTGGAATGCGCAGATATCAGGAAGAACACCGGTGGCGAAGGCGGGTCTCTGGGCCGTTACTGACGCTGAGGAGCGAAAGCGTGGGGAGCGAACAGGATTAGATACCCTGGTAGTCCACGCCGTAAACGTTGGGCACTAGGTGTGGGGGGCCTTTTCCGGGTTTTCCGCGCCGTAGCTAACGCATTAAGTGCCCCGCCTGGGAGAGTACGGCCGCAAGGCTAAAACTCAAAAGGAATTGACGGGGGCCCGCACAAGCGGCGGAGCATGCGGATTAATTCGATGCAACGCGAAGAACCTTACCAAGGCTTGACATGTGCCGGTCGGCTCCGGAGACGGGGTTTTCCTCCTTGTGGGGCCGGTTCACAGGTGGTGCATGGTTGTCGTCAGCTCGTGTCGTGAGATGTTGGGTTAAGTCCCGCAACGAGCGCAACCCTTGTCCCGTGTTGCCAGCACGTTGTGGTGGGGACTCGCGGGAGACTGCCGGGGTCAACTCGGAGGAAGGTGGGGATGACGTCAAATCATCATGCCCCTTATGTCTTGGGCTTCACGCATGCTACAATGGCCGGTACAGAGGGCTGCGATACCGTGAGGTGGAGCGAATCCCTTAAAGCCGGTCTCAGTTCGGATCGGTGTCTGCAACTCGACACCGTGAAGTTGGAGTCGCTAGTAATCGCAGATCAGCAACGCTGCGGTGAATACGTTCTCGGGCCTTGTACACACCGCCCGTCACGTCATGAAAGTCGGCAACACCCGAAGCCCGTGGCCCTACGGGGAGCGGTCGAAGGTGGGGCTGGTGATTGGGACGAAGTCGTAACAAGGTAGCCGTACCGGAAGGTGCGGCTGGATCACCTCCTTTCTAAGGATTGGTTATGCGGGGTGGCTTCCTGGTCGTTGGTTGTCTGGGCCGTTGATGGGTCTGGGCCGGCTGGGGGTCTGCCCTCGCGGAAGGGCTGGGCAGCCGACTGGTCTCGTGGGTTTCCTGTGTGTCGCGGGGTGGTTGGTTTGTCTGGTGCTGGCGTAGGAGACACGCCTGCGTGCTGCTGCCTGCTTGTGTGGTGGTGGCGTGGTGGGTGCCCCTGCGTGTGTGGGGGTGGCATGCTGTCGGGGTTCTGGGGCAGTGCGCCCTGGTTGCCTGACCCGTCTAGGGGCTTTCCTATTTGTTGGGGGTTTGTGGGTGGGTGTGGGTGGGTTGGTTGTGAACTGTATAGTGGACGCGAGCATCTTACTGTATGATTTTCTGCGACAATTGTTTCTTGTTTTGTTCGTGTGTCTTTGTTGTTTGTTTTTTTGAGCGTTCGGTGGATGCCTTGGCATCAGGGGCCGATGAAGGACGTGGTGGCCTGCGATATTCCTCGGGGAGCCGGCTGGCGGGCTGTGATCCGAGGGTTTCCGAATGGGGGACCCGGCACGAGTTATGTCGTGTCACCTGCATCTGAATTGTATAGGGTGTGGGGGGTGACGCGGGGAAGTGAAACATCTCAGTACCCGTAGGAGAAGATATTCCGTGAGTAGTGGCGAGCGAAAGCGGATGATGGTTAAACCGTGTGCGTGTGATACTCGGCAGGGGTTGCGTGTGCGGGGTTGTGGGGCTGTCCTGTTTCTCTTCTGCCGGAGAGGGGGCGCGTGTGCTGGCCGGTAGCTGAATCGTCTGGGAAGGCGTGGCGTAGTGGGTGATACCCCCGTAGAGCGGAACTGGTTGGTGCGTGTCTGGGATGGTTTGCCCGAGTAGCACGGGGCTCGTGGAATCCTGTGTGAATCTGCCAAGACCACTTGGCTGCCTGAATACCTCCTGATGACCGATAGTGGATAGTACCGTGAGGGAATGGTGAAAAGTACCCCGGGAGGGGAGTGAAATAGTACCTGAAACCGGGCGCTTACAAGCCGTCAGAGCCTTCACGCGCTTTGTGTGGGGGTGGTGGCGTGCCTTTTGAAGAATGAGCCTGCGAGTCAGTGGCGTGTCGCGAGGTTAACCCGTGTGGGGTAGCCGTAGCAGAGCGAGTCCGAATAGGGCGATTTGTAGTGGCGCGTTCTGGACCCGAAGCGGGGTGATCTACCCATGGCCAGGTTGAAGCACGTGTAAGAGCGTGTGGAGGACCGAACCCACCTAGGTTGAAAACTGGGGGGATGAGCTGTGGGTAGGGGTGAAAGGCCAATCAAACTCCGTGATAGCTGGTTCTCCCCGAAATGCATTTAGGTGCAGCGTCGCGTGTTGCCCGGCGGAGGTAGAGCTACTGGGTGGCTGATGGGCCCCACAGGGTTACTGACGTCAACCAAACTCCGAATGCCGTCGGGTTGTAGCGTGGCAGTGAGACCGCGGGGATAAAGCTCCCGTGGTCGAGAGGAAACAGCCCAGATCGCCGGCTAAGGCCCCTAAGCGTGTGCTAAGTGGGAAAGGATGTGCGGTCGCGCAGACAACCAGGAGGTTGGCTTAGAAGCAGCCATCCTTGAAAGAGTGCGTAATAGCTCACTGGTCAAGTGATCGTGCGCCGACAATGTAGCGGGGCTCAAGCACACCGCCGAAGCCGCGGACCCATGGCGTTTGTTCCCTTCACCGTCCGGCTTGCCCGGGTGGTGGCAGGGGTTGTGGGTGGTAGGGGCGTCCTGCACCGGGGAAGCCTGTGGGTGACTGCTGGTGGACGGTGCGGGAGTGAGAATGCAGGCATGAGTAGCGATACTAGGGGTGAGAAGCCCTAGCGCCGAATGACCAAGGGTTCCAGGGCCAGGCTAGTCCGCCCTGGGTGAGTCGGGACCTAAGGCGAGGGCCGACAGGCGTAGTCGATGGATGACGGGTTGATATTCCCGTACCGGCGAAGCACCGCCCATGCTGACGCGCGGGTGCTAACCCACGCCCAGCCACCATGATAGCCGCGCCTGCTCCGTTCGCGGGGTGGTGTGGTTGTGGTGGTGGGGTCTGGGGATCCTCCGTGCAGGTAGGCAAGCGTGTTAACAGGGGTGACGCACAGTGGTAGCCCGGCGGACCTGATGGCTTGGTCCGTTCAAGCGCGCAGCCCGTCCTCCAGGTAAATCCGGGGGCAGCTCATTTGATGAGTGGGGGTGAGGCGTGATGGTGACCCTGCTTTTGGTGGGGGATAACAGGGTGATCCTGGGGTGCCGAGAAAAAGCCTCGACGCGATGGTGCCAGCCGCCCGTACCCTAAACCGACACAGGTGGTCGGGCAGAGTATGCCTAGGCGCACGAGTGAATCATGGTTAGGAACTCGGCAAAAATGCCCCCGTAACTTCGGGAGAAGGGGGCCTGATCCCTGAAGCTCCTTTTCGCGGGCTAGGGGGAGGGTCGCAGAGGCCAGGGGAAGCGACTGTTTACTAAAAAAACACAGGTCCGTGCGAAGCTGTAAGGCGATGTATACGGACTGACGCCTGCCCGGTGCTGGAAGGTTAAGAGGAACCATCAACCCCTCTGGGGTGAAGTGGTGAATTTAAGCCCCAGTAAACGGCGGTGGTAACTATAACCATCCTAAGGTAGCGAAATTCCTTGTCGGGTAAGTTCCGACCTGCACGAATAGCGTAACGACTTCCCCGCTGTCTCAACCATGAGCTCGGCGAGATTGCAGTACGAGTAAAGATGCTCGTTTCGCGCAGAAGGACGGAAAGACCCCGGGACCTTTACTACAGCTTGGTATTGGCGCCCGCTATAGCTTGTGCAGGATAGGGTGGGAGACTGTGAAGCTGTCACGCCAGTGGCGGTGGAGTCGTCGTTGAAATACCACTCTGGTTATGGCGTGCGCCTGAACCTGGGCCCGTGATCCGGGTTAGGGACAGTGCCTGGTGGGTAGTTTAACTGGGGCGGTTGCCTCCCTAAAGTGTAACGGAGGCGCTCAAAGGTTCCCTCAGCCTGGTCGGTAACCAGGTGTTGAGTGTAAGTGCACAAGGGAGCTTGACTGTGAGACCGACGGGTCGAGCAGGTACGAAAAAGTAGGAACTAGTGATCCGGCGATCCCGTGTGGGTGGGTCGTCGCTCAACGGATAAAAAGGTACCCCGGGGATAACAGGCTGATCCTGCCCAAGAGTCCATATCGACGGCATGGTTTGGCACCTCGATGTCGGCTCGTCGCATCCTGGGGCTGGAGCAGGTCCCAAGGGTTGGGCTGTTCGCCCATTAAAGCGGTACGCGAGCTGGGTTTAGAACGTCGTGAGACAGTTCGGTCCCTATCCTCTGCGCGCGTTGGAGACTTGAGAGGCCTGTCCCTAGTACGAGAGGACCGGGACGGACGAACCTCTGGTGTGCCAGTTGTCTCGCCTGGGGCACGGCTGGTTGGCTACGTTCGGGAAGGGTAACCGCTGAAAAGCATCTAAGCGGGAAACCATCTTCAAGATGAGGTCTCCGCAGAGGGCACTTTGGTGTTCTGGTAGGCTCCCAGTAGATGACTGGGTTGATAGGCTAGGAGTGGAAGACCGGTAACGGTTTTAGAGAGCTGACTGAGTACTAATAAGCCGATACAAACAACAACACCCACGCCACGCACCATGTGGGTGGGGGTGAAAGCAGTACAGTGGCGTGAGCGTCCACTATACGGTCCACATCCAACCCGTCCACCAAAGCCACACGCTAAGTGTGGTGGGGTAGGCGGCTGGGCATGGATAATCGAATAGCGTCCCACAGACGACGGTTAAAGCGCTGCCCGTGTAGTCGTCTCGGTGGTCATAGCGGCAGGGAGACGCCCGGACCCATTCCGAACCCGGAAGCTAAGCCTGACAGCGCCGATGGTACTGCACCCGCCAGGGTGTGGGAGAGTAGGACACCACCGAGCACAAACCCATTGGTTCAGCCCCTAGGGGGACTCCATGACGGAGCACCCCAGGGGGCTGAATCTGTTTCTGTGGGGCGCTCGTCTCACCTCGATCGTCGAGAAACGGTACGGTCGCCCGTCCGGAGCTCATGTCTGGTCCACACGGTCAGCACAAGGGGCCAGCGAAAGGGGCTCGCGCTCGGCGTCGCCTCGCACCTGCTGCGCGTGGCCGTCGGCCGAGAGCACGGCGGGCCTCACGAAAGGCTGCCCAAGGCGAGATCGCCGGCCTCACGAAAGAGACTGTGAGTGGCACCGTCGTCGTTGCACTGCGCTTGCCCACGGGGTTCGGGAGCGACTTGGCCCGAACTGACAGTCCCGCAGTCCATCCCAGGAGCCGACGGGCCGTGCTCATCATCGGGGGCGCAGCGGCGCTGAGCTCGCCCACCGATCCGGCACTCCTGCCACTGACGAATCAAGCCCCGAACACCTGGCGCTCGCCGTTGTCGACGAGCTGGAGCATCCCGGCGGCGAGCAGTACGTCACCGTCGTCGCCGCGCCCCGAGGCGACTCAGATCCAGGACGACAGGAGCATGTGGGAGGCCCAGAAGCTACGTGAGACCGTCTGCCCGGTCCAGATCGGCCACCAGAAGGCCGTCGCCGCGCAGGCCAGGAGCGTGACCACGATGATGAGACAAATGCCCTCGGTACGGATCTGCCACGTGGGCGCCATCGTCCACTTCGCCAGGAGGCCCACGGCCTGCGCCGGGCGGGCTGCGGCGCCCCGCCGTCGGACCATTCCGGCACGGAGGCGCCCGACGACGTCAACGAGGCCGCGTAGCCGGTCAGCTCGTCATAGGTCCGCGCCTGGGCCGCATCGGCCCTGGGGTTGGCGGTGGGGAGGTCGGGTTCGAGATCGTCATTGACGTCGGTCAGGTTCGGGTTGATGCGGTATATGCCTGGGTCGGTCTCCTCCATCGGCGGCGTCCACACGGGCGTGCGTCCGAATTGCGGGCCGAACCCCAGGAACCTGGCGCCCATGCCGCGCCACGGCCGGATACCGGGACCGATCTGCCGACTTTGGAGGGCCTCCATCTGCGCATCGGCGCTCGCCGAACCAGGCAACGGTGGCAGTAGTCCGGAGGCCATGCCCAGCGCCAGCACGAGGACGAGCACGACGCAGGGCACGAAGGCCACCGTGTAGAAGGTGAAAATGGTGCGATCTCGGTACTGGAACCACGGCACATACAGGCCCAGGTAGCCGATAAGAGGCACCCAGGCCCGCCAGTCGCGGTTCTTCACCCCGATGATGACCACGGCCACCAGCGCCACCACGGCCGACCACCAGATGACGATGTTCCCGATCGAGGTGATCGCCTGAATGCAGTCCCCGCTCCCGCAGGTCTGCGGTACCTGGGCCTTGTCCTCCCAGAAGAAGGAGGTCGGGCGGGTCTGCAGCAGCCAGCCCGAGGGCTTCGACTGGTAGGTGTGCGGAGCATCCAGGCCCACATGGAACTCGTACGTCCTCAGGTGGTAGATGATGAAGTCGTTGATGGTGTAGAGCACCGAGTTGTTGACGTGCCCGGGCAGCCACGGGACAGGGAATCGACCCGCCATTCTTGAGCTGGCTCTCCGCCCAGCCGTGCATGTAGGCGCCGGGGTGGGTGAACCAGGACCGCCAGCAGGCGATGTAGACCACGGTGGCCGCCGGTACCGCATGGAGGAAGTCGCTCATGCCCCGGGAGACGGTCCCTCCAGGAACCAGGCCCGTGCCTGGACCTGCCGCAGTGCGAGCGTGTCCCAGATGACGACGACGATGCCGGAGGCCGCCACCAGGTAGAGCCCCGACCACTTGATGGAGCAGGTCAGCCCCAGCGCGATGCCTGCGGCCAGCAGCCAGAAGCGGAAGGTGGCGTGCGGGGCGCGCGCCCCGGGCCTGGTCCCCGCCATCCTGCGAGCCAGTCTCGTTCGCGCCCACTCCCGGTCACGGACCAGGCAGTACAGGGTCACGGTGGCGAAGAAACCGATGAACACGTCCAGCAGCCCGATGCGGGACTCGGTCAGGGACACGCCGTCGATCGCCAGGAACAGTCCGGCCAGGCCGGCCAGCAGCGGTGAGCGCGTCAGGCGCATCGTCAGGCGCGCCAGCAGCATCACCGTGAGGGTTCCGGCGACGGCCGGCATGAACCGCCACCCGAAGGGCGACGCCGGCCCGGAGATTTCCATGCCGGCGCCGATGAGCCACTTGCCCAGCTGAGGGTGGACGACGTGAGCAGCGTTGTTGGTCAACTTGGAGAAGTCGCCGAGGCGAAGGACGCGTCGGCTTTGTCCCCCAGGTGGCCCTCATGGCCCAGGTGCCACAGGGTAGGCGTCCTTGACGTAGTAGATCTCATCGAACATGAGCGTCTTGGGGTGGTTCAGCCCGATGAGGCGCAGTAGCGCGGCGATGACGCCGACGACGACGGTGACGATCCATCCGCGGACCTCACGGCGCGCGGCATGTCCCAGAACAGACCCGGTAGACGTATCAGCTCGGTGAGGAGCCACGTGACGACGGAGGTGAACCACCGGCGGAGTCTCAGGGCCCGAGGGGCCCTTCTTCAGCCCAATAAGGCGCAGCAGGGCTCCAATGACGGAGACGAGACCACTCACGAAGGAGATTGCGAGCCTCGTGCCGAGGACTCTCATGGTCCACCGGTCCCAGCCCGAGCCGGGTGCGCAGCTCGGCCTCGGTGCGCTCGGCGACGGTGGGTTCCGTGACGGGTTCGACGGCGGGCTCTGCTGGTACGGGGCCTGTGGGCTCGGCCTGCCCCTGGGTGGGTTCGGCCGGTACGGGGTCCGCGGCCTCATCCCTCCCTGAGGCGGGTTCCTGTGCTCGTTCCTGCTCCGCGTCCGGGCCGCAGGAGCTGTCGCGGGTCTGTTCGGGGGACTGCTCTGGGGCCTGTTCGGGGGACTGTTCGGGAGACAGCGCGCTCGGAGTCGTCACACCCCGAGTGTAGGCGGCAGCCTCATCGAGGGTGCACCGAACATACTGTGTCCTATGACTGAGAGCAGCCTGCCCGCACCAGCCGCCGTCGGAGACGGCCACGATGACAGTCTTGGCCCGGGTTGCCTGCCCGGATCCACTACTGCCGACGACGACGCCGCCCCCGCCGCCCACAGCCCGGACCTGCGCGGCGGGACGATCACCCTGGCCGCCACCCCGATCGGCAACGTCTCCGACGCCTCCCTGCGGCTGCGTCGCGCCCTGGAGCAGGCCGACCTCATCGCCGCCGAGGACACCCGCCGGCTGCGGTCCCTGGCCCAGCGCCTCGACGTCAAGCCCGGTGGGCGCGTCATCGCCTTCCACGAGCACAATGAGCGCGAGCGCGCCCCCGAGCTGCTCGACGCCGCCCGCAGTGGCTTACGCGTCCTGGTGGTCTCCGACGCCGGTATGCCCTCGGTCTCCGACCCCGGGTACCGGCTTGTCCAGGCCGCGGTGCGTGAGCAGGTGCCTGTGACCGTCGCACCGGGCCCCTCGGCGGTGCTGACCGCTCTGGCCCTGTCCGGGCTGGCCTCCGACCGGTTCTGCTTCGAGGGGTTCCTGCCGCGCAAGCCGGGGGAGCGGCGTCGCGCCCTGGAGTCCCTGGCCAGCCAGGAGCGCACCATGATCTTCCTGGAGTCCCCCGCCGCGTCCACGACTCCCTGACCGCCATGGCTGAGGTCCTCAGCGACGACCGCCCCGCGGCACTGTGCCGGGAACTGACCAAGACTCATGAGCAGGTGCTGCGGGGCTCCTTGGCGGAGTTGACTCGGGCCACGGCCGACGGCGTCCTGGGGAGGTGGTCCTCGTCGTCGCCGGGCCGAGGGCCCTCGTCGCCCGAGTCCTGAGGGCCGCCGCGCACAGGCCCTGGCGCTGGCCGAGGCCGGTATGCGCCTCAAGGCGGCTGCGGCCCAAGTGGCGGGCGAGGGCGGTCTGCGTCCTAACGAGGTCTACCGTGCGGCCCTGGAACTGCGTGAGGGCACGTGAATGTTCGGGGGTTAATGCGGGGCTTGGGTGGCTTCGGCTCGGCAGGGGTGGGGTTTGTGCTGACGGGTTTGTGGGGTGTGGGGGTGTGGTGGGTGTTACTGTGCGGGTTATGGGTTTTTGTGAGGGTGAGGATCTTGAGTGGGGTCCGGAGTGGATCGAGGAGCGTATCCGGGTGGGGCTGCTGGGCTACCACGACATGCCTCCTTTGGGTGTGGGTCGGGTGGTGCCGGAGGAGTACTTTGAGCGGTTTGGGGGTGTGTTTCCTGAGTCGGTTCTGTATATCTGGAGGCGTTTCGGGTTTGATGGTTTTGGGCAGGGGAGATCGTGGATCACGGATCCTGTTGAGTGGGCGCCGGTGGTGGACGCCTGGCTGGAGGGTGTCGACCTGCCCTTCCCGCCCCAGCGCTGGCACTGCGTGACACGCACCGCCCTGGGATACATGCTTCTGTGGGGGGAGATCTCCGGGCCGGCACTGGACATCGACGTCATCAACGGCGAGATTGCCCCGAACGCCTCCGCTGCGGAGAACATGACTGATCCGGTTGTCAGGGAGCGCAGCGGCTGCACTGTGTTCACCAGCCCGCTTGAGGATGTGTATGACGATGAGGTGACGGGTCGGTCGTTGGCTGTGGAGGGGATTGAGCGTCTGGGGGTGCCTGGTGCTGATGAGGTGCTGGGGTTTGTGCCGCCGTTGAGCTTTGGTGGTCGTGTGAGTGCGGATCGGTTGAGTGTGCAGAAGGCTGTGCCCTACCTGGTGGGGCTGGCGCAGTCCACCCCCAGGTACCTGGGGGCTGATCTCATGGCTGCCTGGGGCGGGGCCGCCACACAGTTCCTCATCGACCAAGGAGCCATACCCTCCACCAACCCAGACACCTCCGGTGGTGCAAGCACCCCAGACGACCCTGGGCCCAGCGACCCCGACGACCTTGAAGCCCCGGTGACCCGGGTGGTCGGAGTGGGTCTGCTGGCTCTGGTAACCAGAGTGGGCCTGGTGCTCGGGCGCGAGCGTCCCCGACACCCTCAGCGACTCTGGTGGCCCAGTTGGTTCTGAGTGGTTTTTGGGGGTGGGTTGTGAGCAGCAGGGGGTTGCGTCGGCCTGGTCCTGAGCGGGTTTGGGGCGGTTATCTCGTCAGTAGCCTGGTGGCTCCTGCTCCTCCGGGGTGGGATCCTGGCTGGAGGTCGCCCAGCTGCTGGTCCCTGGTGGCCTGAGGGGCCTGCCTGGTGGTGGCCTGGGTGGCTTCAGCTCGATAGGGGGCAGGGATTTTGCTTGTGGGTTTGTGGGGTGTGGTGGTGTGGTGGGTGTTACTGTGCGGGTTATGGGTTTTGTGAGGGATGAGGATCTTGAGTGGGGTCCGGAGTGGATTGAGCAGCAGATTCAGGAGGATCTGCTTGACTATCAGGACTTGCCCCCTTTGGGTGTGGGTCAGGGTGGTGCCGGAGGAGTACTTTGAGCGGTTTGGGGGTGTGTTTCCTGAGTCGGTTCTGTATATCTGGAGGCGTTTTGGGTTTGATGGTTTTGGACAGGGACGCTCGTGGATCACGGATCCTGTTGAGTGGGCGCCGGTGGTGGACGCCTGGCTGGAGGGCATCGACCTGCCCTTCCCTCCCCAGCGCTGGCACTGCATCGCCCGCACGACCCTGGGCACCATGCGTCTGTGGGGGGAGATCTCCGGCCCCGCACTGAAGGTAGACGTCATCGACGGGGCCATCTACCCCAACGCCAATGAGGCGGAGAACATGACTGATCCGGTTGTCAGGGAGCGCAGCGGCTGCATCAACTTCACCGACCCGCTTGTGGATCTGGACGACGATGAGGTGACGGGTCGGTCTTTGGCTGTGGAGGGGATTGAGCGTCTGGGGGTGCCTGGGGCTGATGAGGTGCTCGGGTTCGTGCCGCCGTTGAGCTTTGGTGGTCAGGTGAGTGCGGATCGGTTGAGTGTGCAGAAGGCTGTGCCCTACCTGGTGGGCCTGGCGCAGTCCACGCCCAGGTACCTGGGGATGGACTTCATGGCTGCCTGGGGTGGGGCGGCCACCCAGTTCCTCATCGACCAGGGAGCCATACCCAACAGCGCAGATCCCGACAGCACAGACACAGGCACCCCCGGCGACCCTGGAAGCCCCGATGGCCAGGATGGTCCTGGTGACCAGGGCGGTCCTGATGGTTCTGGTCTGAACGGTTCTGGGGGTGGGTTGTGAGCGGCGGGGGTTCGCGCCGGCCTGGTCCTGGGCGGGGTTCTGGTGTGTCTGGTGCTGGTGGTGGTCTGGTGGCTGGGGACATGTTTACCCCAGGGTCTGCTGGGGGCCGGTCGGTGCTGGTGTGGAGGGGCCTGCTGCCTTGAAGGCGGCTGGTGCCCAGGTGAGGGGCTGGTCGGTGGTGTGACAAGGTGGGCCCGGTGGTGGTGTCGTATCACACGGGTGGGCAGGGTCGCTCCTCGAGTGGGTTGCCGGGGAGATGACGCGTCAGCTCGATGGGCAGTTCACGGCTCTGAGCCTGATGAGTGCTAAGAGATCCTGGCTGGTATGGCTACCTTCGATGAGCGCAAGCGCTCCCCAGTCAGCCACACCAAGATCCGCAAGGGCTTCCAGAACGAACTCACCGAGGATCTGAAGCAGCAGCATCATTTTTCTCCTGAGGTGGCGGGGTTGTGGGCTTCTCGGGCGATGAGGGAGCTGGCGGTGCTGCATAATCCTGATCAGCTGTTGTCTGGTCCGCAGGGGCCTTCCTTGGTGGGGGTGTGGTGGCTCTGGGGGACCGGGCGACGAACTCGGCGTTGGGGTCTCAGACGGCTCAGGGGCCCAGGGAGCTGATTCGTGCTGCGGCTCAGGCGGCGGTGGATGCTGGTCAGGGGACCGGTTGCTGCGGATGCGGGTGGTGCTGACTGACTCCCCGGACCTGTCCAAGGACTTGAACAGGGGTTGGAGGCGTTGGAGCCTCGAGGCCTGGCTGAGCGGGAGGCGGTTTCTCCTCGAGGCCGCCACTGACCCCGCAGGTGCTGTCTGACCGCCTGGCCCAGGTGCCCGGCGGCCCCGACGGCCTGGAGGACCTCACCCGCGACGAGCTGCGACAGGCCCTGACCCAACCAGAACAGACCCCAGACACACCCACCCCAGACAGACTAGGGACAGGAACCCCAGACGGAGTGGACACGGGTGCCCCAGACGCACCAACCCCAGACGGGCTGGATGCGCCTGGGCCTGGTAATGAGTCCCTACCTGGCGACGGTGCCCCGGACATGGCCAGCCCAGACGGGCTGGATGCGGCCGGGCTGGACGAGAGTGCCCCGGACATCGGCGCGCCCGACCGGGGTGCACCGGAGGCGCCGGCTTCGGCTCCGGTGGCAAGTCAGCCGGTTCCTGGTCCGGTGGAGCAGGTTGCCCGGCCCACGGACTCCTCGCCGTCCATGTCGGCTCCTACCCCCGACCTCAACGCCCCAGACAGGGCAGCCCCTGACAGGAGCGCTCCCGAGCAGAGCAGGCCAGACGGGGTGGTCCCAGAGACGAGCGCCCCTGAGCAGACCAGACCAGACAAGGGTGTACCTGATGCGGGTGCGCCCGATGCGGGTTCGCCTGGGCGGAGTGCCCCGAACACGGGTGCTCCCGATGGGGGCGCGCCGAGTGCGCTTGGTCGGGGTGCTCCTGATGGGGGCGCTCCGGGTTCGCCTGCCCAGGCGCAGGTGCCTGGGGCCGGGCGGACCACGTCGCCTTCTGTGCCGCCGGTGTCTGCGGAGCCGCCGGTGGTGCCGGCCCGTTCACAGCGGGCTGCCTCGCCCGCGGCCCCCAAGCAACCAGCCCAACCGATCCAGCAGAACCAGCCGGGCAGGCCGGGTCAGCCGGTTCAGTCGAGCCGGTCTGGCCGGCAGAGCCAACTAGCCCAGCCGGGACGGCAGAGCCAGCCGGTTCAGTCAGGCCAGTCTGGTCAGCCAGCCCAACCGAGCCAGCCGGGTCGGTCGGCCCTAGCTCGAGGCAGCCCGTTCAGTCTGGTCAGTCGGGTCTGTCGGGTCGGAGTGTCGCTGGGGTGGGTGCCTCGAGGGCTAACGCCTGGCGAGGCGTCCTCGCGTCTGCAGGCCAGCCAGAGGACAAGAACGCCTCCTGCCCCGGCCCGCTCAGGGCCCCAGGCCAGGGCCCCGCACCCAGCCGGGCCGCGTAGCCAGCGCCCCAGCGCAGCACCACCGGTCGCACCGCTCGGGACACCCCAAGTCGCAGTACTGGGGACGCGCCTGGTCGTGGTGCTGGTGGGCGCACTGCTGGGGACACACCCAGTCGCGGTGCTGGCGGGCGCACCGCTCGGGACGCACCCAGTCGCGGTGCTGGTAGGCGCGGTACCGACACCACGCCCAGGACAGCGTCGAGGTCCACGTCCCGTTCGGGGCCCCGGTCCACGTCCCGTTCGCAGTCGCGCTCGGCCGCTGCTACCGCCTCCCGCGCACGCGCGGCGGCCCAGGATCCGATCAAGGCCTTCCTGGCCCCTACCGGTGACCCCTAGCGAGACGCCGTCCCTAGCCGGTATATCCTCCAAGCTCGACAAGCTCCGCGAGCGCAACCAGCAGCGCCAACCCACTCAAGCGCCCACCCGCACCACCCCCACCCACCACCCACACCGATAACCCCGCCCCTCCTGGGCCAGGGGCGATACTCCGCGAAGCATCTCAGGTACACCATGACGGCAACTCATTTCACTGCTCCAGGTGCCCGCGCTCGCCGGGCCCTCATCATCGTCGACGTCCAGCCCACCTTCTGCGAGGGAGGCGCCTTGGCGGTGGCCGGTGGCAACGCCGTCGCCGAGCGCATCGCTGCCTACCTGTCCTCCCACCGGGAGGACTACGACCTGGTGGTCACCACCCAGGACTGGCACATCGACCCTGGAGAGCACTTCTCCAGCGAACCCGACTTCATCGACACCTGGCCCGTTCACGGCGTGGCCAGCTCCGCCGAGGCCCAGCTCCACCCCGCTCTGAACGGGCTCGGGCCGACGCCGCCGTGAAGAAGGGCCAGTACGCCGCCGCCTACTCCGGCTTCGAGGGCGTGGACGAGGACGGGCGCACCCTGGCGGACATCCTGAGCGCCGCCCGTATCGAGGCCGTCGACGTCGTCGGCCTGGCCGAGTCCCACTGCGTCAAGGACACTGCCCTGGACGCGGTCCGACAGGGCTACCGGGTGCGGGTCCTGACCGATCTGACCGAACCGGTCAGCCCCGAGCTGGGACGCGTCGCCCGCGCCGACATGAGCGCCGCCGGCATCGAGGCTGGCCCTCTCCCACTGAAGGACTGCTCGCACCGGTCACCGGGGCCGGCCACCAGGCTGCTCACCGGGGCCGGTCGCCGGGGTGGCCCCCAGTCGCCCCCGAACACCATGGGTGCCCTCGCCGATTGCCTCGGCGAGGGCACCCATGCGTTGTCTGAGACGGGTTACTGGGCCGGCCAGCCACCGGGCTGCTGGTACGGGCCGGGTTGCCCGGGCTGCGCCTGCGGGTTGTACTGGCCCTGCTGTACGGGCTGAGTGAAGACCGAGGGCTGCGTGGACTGAGCCTGCTGCTGCGACGGTTGCTGACCCGTCCACCCGAACTGGGCGGTCGGGGCCACCTGCGAGTACTGGGGCTGGGCTCCAGCCCCCGCAGCCAAGCTGCATAAGGGGGCCTGCTAGGGGGCCGGCTCCGGGCTGCTGGTACTGGGGCTGCTGGGCGTACTGCGCCGCCTGCGGCTGCTGGTCGGACTGCCAGGCCCCCTGGGTATGAACGGTCAGGGGTCCCGGGTGCTGCGCCGGACGTCGTGCTGAACGCCTCACCCGCCGCAGCCGGAGCAGTACCGGCGGCGGCCAGCTAGAGCGCCAGGCCATGCCGCCGGCGCCCATCGCCAGACCCCGACCGCCATGATGATCGCGCCGACGACCCCGAACAGCGACATCAGGGTGGCCTTCGCCGACGAGGGGGCGATGATCTCACCCATGGAGACTCCCGCGGTGCTGTTGCAGTCAACGGTGTAGGCGCCCGACTTCTGGGAGGAGAAGGTCGAGAAGAGCTTGCCGCCCTTGACCTTCGTGGACGACGAGCTGGACTTCGTGTCGACGTCGTCGCCATCGGGAGAGGCCACTGAGCACTCCGGCGCGTCGTCGCCGTCGCTGTAGAACAGCCCGTAGGTGCTGCCCTTGTCCAGTTTCACCGTGGCGGCCTGGTCATCCGGCAGGTCGGTGATGGTGGCGTTGAACTGGCTGCGGGTGACCGCCGAGCCGATTCCGCCGATGATGGCGATCAGGGAGAATGGCCAGGCCGGCCACCGCCAAGGCTGTCGGGGCGGCCAGGCTCCTGGACGTCGCCGGCTGGCTCGCGGCACCTGAGTAACCGCCCTGAGGCGTCTGGAACGGTGCGGCCGGCGGGTACTGCGAAGGCTGACCGCCGGCAAGAGCCGGGTCGTAGCCGTTGGCCGACCAGCCTGCTGAGCTCGCTGGGTACTGGGAGCCGGGGTACTGGGACATAGCTGGCCTTTCTGGTCCATCGTGTCCGTGTGAGAGGCGCGTGGGAACACGTCATGACGGCGTGCACGGCAGCAACGCGAGGCTGGAAGCTCGCAGCGCACCCGAGGCCTCACAGGAGGCGTCGACATGTCGGAACAATTACCGGGCGGGAGCCGCACGACTCGGACAGACTACCGGCAGGGTGGTGGTGCCTCGCAGGCCGTGGACCAAATCTGTGGCCGTGAACTGAATCGGCCGGGAACCCGATAGGCTGACCTCCATGACCCACATCCTGTCCGCAGTCGCCTGGCCGTACGCCAACGGCCCGCGTCACATCGGCCACGTCGCCGGCTTCGGTGTTCCCTCTGACGTCTTCTCGCGCTACATGCGCATGGCCGGTCATGACGTCCTCATGGTCTCGGGCACTGATGAGCACGGCACCCCGATCCTCGTCGCCGCTGACGAGGAGGGCCTCAGCGCCCGTGAGCTTGCCGACCGCAACAACCGGCTCATCGTCGAGGACCTCGTGGCCCTGGGCCTGTCCTACGACCTGTTCACCCGCACCACCGCCGGCAACCACTACCACGTGGTCCAGGACATGTTCACCACCGTGCGGGACAACGGCTACATGGTCCAGCAGGGTGACTCGCTCGGCGATCTCCCCTCCACCGGGCGCACCCTGCCCGACCGTTACATCGAGGGGCACCTGCCCGATCTGCGGTGCCGAGGGCGCCCGCGGGGACCAGTGCGACACCTGCGGCAACCAGCTCGACCCCACCGACCTCATCAGCCCGCGCTCGCGGATCAACGGCGAGACCCCCGAGTTCGTGGAGACCACCCACTGGTTCCTGGACCTGCCCGCCCTGGCCCAGGCCCTGGGTGCCTGGCTCGACGAGCGCGAGGCCTCCGGCACCTGGCGGCCCAACGTCATCAAGTTCTCCCAGAACCTCCTGAGGGACATCCGCCCGCGCGCCATGACCCGGGACATCGACTGGGGCATCCCGGTGCCCGGCTGGGAGGACCAGCCCACCAAGCGCCTCTACGTCTGGTTCGACGCCGTCATCGGCTACCTGTCCGCCTCCGTGGAGTGGGCGCGCCGCAGCGGCGACCCCGGGCGTGGCGCGCCTGGTGGAACGACCCCAGGCCCTGTCCTACTACTTCATGGGCAAGGACAACATCGTCTTCCACTCCCAAATCTGGCCCGCCGAGCTCCTGGGCTACAACGGCCAGGGGGAGCGCGGCGGCGAGCCCAGGGCGCCTGGGCTCGCTCAACCTGCCCACCGAGGTCGTCTCCAGCGAGTTCCTCACCATGGAGGGCAAGAAGTTCTCCTCCTCCCACGGCATCGTCATCTATGTGCGCGACTTCCTCCAGCGCTACCAGGCCGACGCCCTGCGCTACTTCATCTGCGCGGCCGGCCCGGAGACCGCGGACGCGGACTTCACCTGGGCGGAGTTCGTGCGGCGCACCAACGGCGAGCTCGTGGCCGGCTGGGGCAACCTGGTCAACCGCACCGCCTCCGCGATCCACAAACGCTTCGGGCAGATCCCCGAGCCCGCCGAGCTGGAGGACATCGACCGCGCCCTGCTCGACGCCATCGAGGCCGGCTTCACCTCCGTGGGCGACCTCATCGCCCAGCACCGCCAGAAGGCGGCCCTGGGGGAGGCGATGCGCCTGGTCGGCGAGGCCAACAAGTACGTCGCCGACACCCAGCCCTTCAAGCTCAAGGGTGAGGACCCTGCCACGCAGGCCCGCCTGGCCACGGTCCTGCACACGCTGGCCCAGGCGGTCACCGACCTCAACCTCATGCTCTCACCCTTCCTGCCGCACGCCGCCAACGACGTCGACCGGGTCCTGGGCGGGAGCGGCCGGATCGCCCCGATGCCCCGCATCGAGGAGGTCGACGAGCTCGACCCCGACCACTTGCCCGAGGCCTTCGACGGTCGCACCGGCTACCCGATCATCACCGGCGACTACCAGGACGCCCCCACCTGGGGACGCCACCCCGTCACCGTCGGCACGCCCGTGGCCAAGCCGGCCCCGGTGTTCACCAAGCTGGACGAGTCAATCGTCGAGGCCGAGCTGGCCCGCTACGCCAGCTCCGTGCCCGACGACGTCACCGGTTCCTGAGGGCGCATGGGCTCGAAGAAGCGCGACCGCTCCTGGCCGCCGGCCGACGCCGTCGCCCCTGGCGGTCCCGGTCACCGACAACCACACGCACCTGCCGGTCGCGGCGGACGCCGGCGGCCCCGGCTCCGAGGCGCCACTGAGCGCCGCCGAGCTGGTCGAGCGGGCCGCCGCCGTGGGCGTGACCCGCGTGGTGACCTCCGCCTGCGAGACCATCACCTGGCAGGAGGTCTGGCCCTGGCCCGCGAGCTGCCAGGAGTGCGCGTGGCCCTGGCCGTGCACCCCAACGAGGCCGTCCTCCACGCCGGGTGCGCGAGACCGGTCCCCGACGGGCTCGAGCCGCAGGGCTCAGGAGCACCACGGCGAGCCGCTCGAGGCGGTCATGGTCCCGCCTGGAGGAGACGCTCAGGGCGAACGCCGACGTCGTCGTCGCCGTCGGGGAGAGCGGCCTGGATTTCTTCCGCACCGGTGAAAGGGGCTGCCGCCCAGCGCGAGGCCTTCCGGGCGCATATCGCCCTGGCCAAGGAGCTCGACCTGCCCCTGCAGATCCACGACCGTGACGCGCACGCCGCCTGCGTGGAGGTCCTCAAGGCCGACGGCGCCCCCGAGCGCACCGTCTTCCACTGCTTCTCAGGGTGGGCAGCAGCTGGCCGCCGCCTGCACCGAGCACGGCTGGTACGCCTCCATCGCGGGCCCGCTGACCTACCCGGCCAACGACTCCCTCTGCGGGAGGCGGTCGCCGCCCTGCCCGACGCGCTGCTCCTGGTGGAGACCGACGCCCCCTACCTCCCACCCAAGCGCTGGCGCGGCCGCCCCAACGCCTCCTACCTGCTGGGTGACACGGTCCGCTTCCTGGCCGAGCAGCGGAGCCTGGGTGAGAAGACCTCTGCCACCGTCTGCAGGCCACCACCGAGGCGGTCTACGGGAGCTGGTGATCGCCGTCGGCCGCCGAGGACCGGCGGGACGCCCGGGGCTCAGACCTATGGACCCTGACGTCCTACGGGGAGATGCCCGCAATCCCGGGAAGAGGAAAAGAGTGCGCGGCGGTGACGGCGCGGCCGATTTTGTCCGGACGATACCTCCCAGGTTAACACCGTTCACCCAGGGGTGTCCCAGGTGGGTGGCAGGTGAGAACCAGGGCCTGTCTGCACGGTTCCATCACAAGCGCACAGGGTGTGAGCAGGTGCATTGGCACGTCCCTGGGTCATCGGTTACGGTGACACGCAGTCGTCAAAACGAAGGAAGTTCTATCGTGGGTCGTCACTCCCAGACCAGCTCCCTGAGTACTACACTCGCCGGCCTTGGCTCCTTGGCCTCCAAGAGGCAGACCGCCTCCGGCGTCCGCGGACGTCGTCGCGCCGAGGGGCCCGCCAAGACCTCCCTGACCCCCATGCTCTTCAAGGCGGGGGGCGCTGCAGCCGCCTTCTCCCTGGCGGTCTCCGGTGCCGCCTACGCGGCCATCTCCGCGGGGGGTGACGAGGGGCGCTCCTCCTCGGGCGGTTCCTTCGGCCTGATCGGCGGCGAGTCGGACGGACAGGTCAAGGCCACCGCCACCCAGAAGGCCGGTGCCGGCAAGATCGCCAGTGCCCAGACCTCCACCACCACCGTCGACGAGCCGCAGGTTCACAGCACGGTGAAGAAGAGACCGACTCCCTGCCCAAGGGTGAGACCAAGGTTGAGACCGCCGGCGTTGACGGGCTCGTGCGCACTACCTACGAGGTCACCACCCAGGACGGCAAGGAGGTCTCCCGCACCCCGGTCGCCCAGGTCGTCGTCACCCAGAAGGTGGACGAGGTCGTCCTGGTGGGCACCGGGAGCAGCAGGCTCAGCAGGAGGCCGCCCAGCAGGCCCAGTCCGCCGGTGACGGGCAGACCGCCCAGTCCAACAGGGGGCAGTGAGGGGCTCGAACAGCGCACTCCAGCGCCCGCGGCCAGCTCCCAGCGCGGGGACCGACCCTGACAGCGCCAAGGCCATCGCCCGCTCCATGATGGCCAGTCACGGCTGGGGAGACTCCGAGTTCTCCTGCCTGGAGAGCCTGTGGACCCGCGAGTCCGGCTGGAACTACCAGGCCGAGAACGCCTCCTCGGGCGCCTACGGCATCCCCCAGGCGCTGCCCGGCACCAAGATGAGCGAGGTCGCCGACGACTGGGCCACCAACCCCACCACCCAGATCACCTGGGGTCTGAACTACATCTCCGGCCGCTACGGCACCCCCTGCTCGGCCTGGGCCCACTCCGAGTCCGTCGGCTGGTACTGAGCCGAAGCGGCCTGCCCGGGGCGTCTTCTCGCCCCACACGGCACCTGGAACGTCGTCGACGGCGCCCGTCTCCCTGTGAGACTGGCGCCGTCACCATTGCTATGGGAGGCAAGTCACACGGGAGTGAGGTGGCTAGTGTCGCCACTGTAACGCTTTCCACTACCGTGGCACTCGCCGTCGACTGGAAGGACGTCCCCCATGACTCCCTCGCTCGTTCCCACGCCCACGTCCCTGCCGGAGAGCCGCAGGCTCCGGCCCCGCAGGAGGCGGCCCAGGAACGGCGCGGCATGCGCAGCATCGCGCTGCGCGCAGGTCTGGCGGCCCTGGCCCTGTCGGTCGCGGTCTCCGGGGCCGCCTACGCCGCTGTCCGCGCGGGGGAGCCCTCTCGGGTCTCCGGTGCCGAGGCGGCCGCACAGCGCACCGATGGCCTGGGTGCTGAAGGCGGTCGTAGCCGGGTCTCGAGTCACGCCGAGTACCCAGAAGGTGACCACCGAGACGGTCGACGCCACCGACCCCCACGGCTCCGTCCAGCAGGAGAACGGCGACCTGTCCGAAGGCGAGACCAAGGTAGCCACGGCTGGTGTCGACGGCGTCGTACGCACCACCTACGAGGTCACCACCGTGGGCGGCAAGGAGGTCTCCCGCACCCCCGTCGCCCAGGTCGTCGTCACCCAGAAGGTCGATGAGGTCGTCCTGGTGGGCACCGGCACGGCCAAGAAGCAGGAGAGCAAGCCGGACCAGTCTCAGGGGCAGGCTCAGTCCCAGGGACAGGGCCAGGGACAGGGCCAGGCTCAGGCGCCCTCGCAGTCCGCCGGCGGTTCGGCGTCCGGTGGCAGTACCGGTACGACCGGAGGCGAGGTCGGGGACGATGTCTGGGCCAAGCTCGCCCGGTGCGAGTCCGGCGGCAGGCCGGAGACCAACACCGGTAACGGCTTCTACGGCATGTATCAGTTCACCCTGGAGACCTGGCAGTCCTGGGCGGAACCGGCTACCCCCACGAGGCCGACGCCGCCACCCAGACCGCCATGGCCAGAGCTCCAGGCCCAGTCCGGCTGGGGCCAGTGGCCCGGCTGCGCCGACAAGCTCGGCCTGCACTGAGCGGCCCGAGCCGCACCGGGGCTGCCGCGCACACCCCGGGTCTCGATCATCCCGATCATGCGAGAGCGTGCGGCATGTTCCCAGATATCTCACAGTGACAAAAGGGTGGGCGCCGGTTACTGTGTCCCCATGACGTTGCCGGCCCCGATTCACAGGTGCCCCGGCAGACAGCCCCCACCGACGGGCACGACCCTGCAGGGTGCCTGTGAGGCCACCTCCGAGACCCCCGCCGATGCGGCCCTGCGCGGGGCACGCCCAGTCAGGACCCCGGGATCCCTCAGGGTCACGGCGCCTCCCCGGGCTCCCGTGCCGTCGGTCTCCTGGGCCCCACCGAGGTCCGCGGCCTGTCCCAGGCGCTCGGGCATCCGCCCCACCAAGGCGCTGGGGCAGAACTTCGTCCACGACGCCGGCACAGTGCGCCGCATCGTCAGGAGCGCGGGCGTGCGCCCCCGACGACACGGTCCTGGAGATCGGACCGGGCCTGGGCTCCCTGACCTGGCTCTCCTGGAGACCGGGGCGCGAGTGATCGCCGTCGAGATCGACCCCGTCCTGGCCCGGGCACTGCCCGTCACCGTCGCCGACCGCATGCCGCAGGCCGCCGGCCGCCTGACCCTCATCCAGGCCGACGCGCTGAGCATCACCGGTCCGGACTCGCTGGGCCAGGCCGGGGCCTCTCCCACCCGCCTCGTGGCGAACCTGCCCTACAACGTGGCCGTCCCCGTCCTGCTCACCGCGCTGGAGGCCCTGCCCAGCCTGGAGAGCGTCACCGTCATGGTCCAGGCCGAGGTCGCCGACCGCCTCGCCGCCGAACCCGGCTCGCGGACCTACGGGGTCCCCAGCGTCAAGGCCGCCTGGTACGCCGCGGCCCGCCGCACCCCTGACCATCTCCCGCCACGTCTTCTGGCCCGTGCCCAACGTCGACTCCGCCCTCGTCGAGCTCGTGCGCCGCCGGCCCCCCGCCACGCGCGCCACCCGCGAGCAGGTCTTCGCCGTGGTCGACGCCGCCTTCGCCCAGCGCCGCAAGACCCTGCGCAAGGCCCTGGCCAGGCTCGCCGGAGGGGCCGACGCCGCCGAGTCCGCCCCTGCGCGCCGCCGGCATCGACCCGACGCGGCGCGGCGAGACCCTCGACATCACCGCCTTCGCCGCCCTGGCCGAGTGCTGCAGCCCGTCGCCGCCGATGAGACCGCTGCGCCAACGCCTCCCACCTCACAGGAGCGGTCATGAGTCATCTGCGTGCCGTTCCCCGACGGCCCCACCGGTCCGCGCAGGTCCACCGTGCCGCCCCGCAGCGGCTCGGCCAGCTCGGTGCGCGTCGAGGGCCCCCGGCAAAGGTCAGCCTCTTCCTGTCCGTCGGCGCCTCCCGGCCCAGACGGCTACCACCCGCTCACCACGGTCTTCCAGGCGGTCCGCCTCATCGAGACCGTCACCGCCCGCCGGCAGTCTGCCCAGGACCACGGCACCGTCACGCTCACCCTCGAGGGGCCCGACGCCGACGTCCCCGCGGACGACTCCAACCTGGCTGTGCGGGCCGCCACGCTCTGGCGCAGACCACCGGCGTCAGCGAGGGCGTCGACCTCCTGCTGCGCAAGCGCGTTCCCCGTCGCCGGTGGGATGGCCGGGGATCCGCCGACGCCGCCGCCGCCCTCGTGGCCTGCAACGCCCTGTGGGGCACGGGCCTGTCCCTGCCCGAGCTCTCCGCCCTGGCCGCCCGCCTGGGGCCGACGTCCCCTTCCCCTGACCGGGGCCACCGCCGTCGGGAGCGGCCGCGGTGACCTGGTCACCCGATCGTGACCCGGGGCGTCTACCACTGGGTCTTCGCCCTGGCTGAGGAGGGCCTGTCCACCCCGGCGGTCTTCCGGCGCTTCGATGAGATGGCGGGCGGCGGGCAGCCCTGCCGTGCACGACGTGCCCGGAGACCCTCACCGCCGCCCCTGCGCGCCGGGGACGCTCGCGCCCTGGCCGGCTCCCTTCACAACGACCTCCAGGCCGCGGCCCTCGACCTGCGCCCCTGAGCTGGCCGAGGTCATCGCCGTGGCCGAGGAGGCCCGAGGCCCTGCGCGCCATCGTCTCCGGATCCGGCCCCACCATCGCCGCCCTGGTCGAGGACCCCGGCAGCGCCCAACGGGTCTCGCGCGCGCCCTGAAGGCCTCGGGCCTGGTCGCCGACGTCCTGCGCCGACGCCCCCGTGGCCGGCGCCCGGGTGGTGGGCTGATGGCGCACCTGCTCGGCGTGGAGAACCTGCGCCTGACGGTCGGCTCCGCCTGCTCCTGGACGAGGTCACCCTGGGGCTGGAGGACGGCACCCGCGTCGGCGTCCTGGGCTAACGGCGCAGGCAAGTCCACCCTTCCTGGCGGCCCTGGCCGGTCGGCGCGAGCCCGACGGCGGCCGCGTCACCCGCACCGGCGGCGTGAGCGTGGCCGTCCTCAGCCAGACCGACGACCTGCCGCCGGGCGCCACCGTGCGCACCGCCATCCACGGCCAGGCCCCCGAGCACGAGTGGGCCTCCGACCCGGCCGTGCGAGACATCCACGCCGGACTCATCGCCGACCTCGACCTGTCCGCCGATGTCGCCACCCCTCTCGGGGGCCAGCGCCGCCGCGTCGCCCTGGCCGCGGTCCTCACCCGCCGCGCCGACGTCGTCATCCTCGACGAGCCCACCAACCACCTCGACGTCGAGGGCGTGGACTGGCTCGCCCGCCACCTGCGGGCCCGCTTCAACGGCCCGGGCGGCCGAGCCTCCGGCGCCCTGGTCACCGTCACCCACGACCGCTGGTTCCTGGACGCCATCTGCACCAACGTGTGGGAGGTCGTCCCCGGCATCGATCCCGGCGGCGGGCGCCCCCAGGTGGCCGGCCGCATCGAGACCTACGACGGCGGATACGCCGCCTACGTCCTGGCTCGGGCCGAGCGCGCCCGCCAGGCCGCCGTGGCCGCCGTCAAGCGAGAACCTCCTGCGCAAGGAGCTGGCCTGGCTGCGCCGCGGTGCCCCGCCCGCACCTCCAAGCCCCGCTTCCGCATCGAGGCCGCCGAGGCCCTCATCGCCGACGTGCCGCCCCGCGCGACACCGTGGCCCTGACCGCCATGGCCACGGCCCGCCTGGGCAAGAAGGTCCTCGACCTCGAGGACGTCACCGTGCGCTACCCCGGGCCGCCCACCGACGGCGGCGAGACCACCCAGCGGGAGGTCCTGCGCCGGGTGACCTGGCGGCTCGCACCCGGTGAGCGGGTCGGCGTCGTCGGCGTCAACGGTGCCGGCAGACCACCCGCTGCGCCTGCTCGAAGGCGTCCAGGAGCCCACTGCCGGGCGCGTCGTCCGCGGCAAGACCGTTCAGGTGGCCACCCTGTCCCAGTCCACTCACGAGCTCGACGCGCTCGCGGACCTGCGCGTCGTCGAGGCCGTGGCCATGGTGGGGGAGAGGGTCGTCGTCGGGGACAAGGGAGATGACGGCGGCCCAGCTCGTCGAGCGCCTGGGCTTCACCCGTCAGCGCGCCTGGACCCGGGTCGGGGAGGTCAGCGGCGGGAGCGCCGCCGGCTCCAGCTCCTGCGCCTGCTCGCTGACCGAGGCCCAACGTGCTCCTGCTCGACGAGGCCCACCAACGACCTGGACACCGACACCCTGGCCGCCGTCGAGGACATCCTCGACTCCTTCCCCGGCACCCTCGTGGTCGTCTCCCGACCGCTACCTCCTGGAACGGGTGACCGACCACCAGGTGGCGCTGCTGGGCGACGGCACCGTGCGCGACCCTGCCCGGCGGGTCGAGCAGTACCTCCAGATGCGTCGTGAGGCCATGGGCGGCGCCGGGGGCCCCAGAGCCTCAGCGGGCGCCGCGGCATCCGCGACGACGCGGGCGGCAGCTGAGCCCACGTCTGAGGCGCAGCACCTCAGCGGGGCCCGCCGGCACGGGCCCGGAGGCCCTGGGGCGCATCGAGCGGAAAGATGGAGCGCTCGGCTCAGTCGCTCGCCACGCTGCACGCGCGCATGGAGGGGTCTCAGCCGATCCGAACCGGGTGGGGAGCTGGCCGAGCTCGGCCGTGAGCTCGTGGCCGCCGAGGCGACCCACGCCGATCTGGAGGAGCAGTGGCTCGGGCGGCGGAGGCGCTGGAGGCCTGAGAGCGCCGTGACGGCCCTGGGGCCTCATCGCTGGAAGCGGTGGGAGGAGTGGGGTTCAGGAGAGGGATCAGGAACGGGGAGGTGAGCGGCGGCGTCGCTGCTGACGACCGCCCGGACCGTCCGTGCCGCTCAGACGACGGGGGCGACCTGGCGGGCCAGCTCGACGAGATGATCCAGGTTGGGGGCGATGTCCTCGGCGGCGGCGCCCCAGGAGCATGACCAGGTCCACCGGGACCGTGGGCAGATCCCGCCAGCCTCAGGGACGACGACGCCCTGGGTGGGGTCCGTTGGACTCGTAGAAGGCGGAGAACCCCACCATGTCCGGGCCCGGTCGCAGGCGCACCAGCTCGGCCTCGGGCAGCAGCGCGGCGACGAGCTGGCGCTGGGTGCGCGGCGTCCCTCCTGGAGCCGTCATCGCTGGCGATCTCCAGGCTGAGGTCGATGACGAAGGGCGGGTGGGCGACGTCGTCGATATGCAGGGAGACGGGCGAAGCGGCCCTGGCGCTCCATGGCCTGCAGCTCGTTGAGCAGGGACTCCAGCTCGGAGCGCCACTGCGGTCCGGTCACTCCCAGGTGGGCGCTGCGGTGCCTGGCCTCCTCCCGCGCCCACCCCGGAGGTGGGAAGGGCGGGATGATCACCCATCGCTGGGGATCAGGGGTGACCGCGATCTGCACTGTGTGTTCCTTCCGAGACCTCGTCCGACTGCGAGGCAGTGGGCTGGGCGCCTACCATGTCTGTCCTATGAGGGACCCGAGGCGACATGCGACAATTATGCCTGCATCCGCACGCCGCCGTGTGGTTCGCGTACTGGTGGATGCGGGGCTCATCATCGCACTGTGTGCCGTCACGGAGCGCTGCTGTGAATCTTATTCGCTGTCGGGGCGGTTGTGCTGCTTCTTGCTGTGATGACTGCCATGATGACGATGACAGGCGCCACACCCGGCGGGCTGGTGACGGGGGTCCGGTTGCGGAGGGTGGCGGACACGAACGGCCCCCCTGGGCGCTCAGCGGTGATTTACGTCGCATTTTTGGGTCTGTCTTTGGTGGCAACCGCAGGGTTGGCCCCCCTAGTGTTGTGGATTCTCTCACTCTGGCGTGCTGAACAGCGCACCTGGTTCGACCGACTGGCCGGTACGGTTCTTCTCAGTGCTAGACCGACCTCGGTCTCGACCTGCTCCCTGGTGGTTGAGGGCTCAGTAATCCCAGTTCTGGGGCCGATTGTTCTCGGGCGCCGGCCGGCCCCGATCGAGTCCCACCCCGATGCTCAGCTCGTTGCGGTGCTCCGTTCGGAGGACTCCGTGTCCAAGACGCACGCCCTGTTCGTGCCCGCTTCGGATGGGGTACTCGTCACAGATCTGGGTTCGACGAACGGCACCCACGTCGAGGACGAGGAAGGCGTTCACCGACTCTCACCCGGCCGACCGGAGTACGTGCAGCAGGGGACGGCAGGCATACTAGGGTGACGGTGTCTGTATCGTCCGTTGAGGGAGAAAAATGATGACAAACAGCCCGAACAGCAGCGCGAACAACGAGGTCTGGTGGACCGGTTCTGTGGACGAGCGTGGTCACGCCACATGCTGTGATGATCCTGCCCCCGTCGGTGCCGCAGGACCTCACCGAGCGCCTGTGGCGGCTGCTGCGCAGTGAGGAGGCCTCGCTGACGCGGGCCCTGGATGAGCTGGTGATGGGGATGGGCGGACGTCTGGGTGCGATCCCGGACTTCGTGCTCGCCGTCTCGGCGCCCGAGGACGTCTTCCACGTGGCGCTGCGCGGTGCCCCGCAGATGGAGGTCGACGGCAGGCGCTGGACGCCTCCGCGGTCACCACCTGGTTCGAGACGACGGTGACCGCCCCCAACTCGGTCATCGTCAGCGCGCCCGACGGCGCCGGTCAGGTGCGCCGCCCGGCGGTCGACGCCGTCGTGAGCACCGGCCACCTGGTGCTGCGCGGATCGGAGAAAGTCGAGCGGACCCCGTCCCCAGCCGTGCATCGTCGAAGGGGTCCGGTGGCTCGACGACGATGACCCTGACCAGCTGGTCCTGACTCCTCCACCGCTTCTGCCGGTTCCGCCGGCACCCGCTACTGCCGTGAGGACCTCTCGGTCCTCCCGTCGGGCATCGCGTCGCGCCTCGCGCCGTCAGTCCGCCTCGTCGGACCACTCGGAGCAGGACGACTCGTCTGAAGGGGCGCCTGCTGAGACCGCTGCTTCCGCCGACGTCGTCGACGACCTCATCGAGATCGCGCAGGACAACGCCGAGCAACAGGCCCTCGAAGGTGCCGAGCTCGCCGCGTCCCTCGAGAGCGCTGAGGCCGCTGAAGCCGCCGTCGGTCAGTCGGAGGACTCCGACGCCTCTGAGGAGTCGACCCTGAACGCCGAGCTCTGAGGACCCGCTGACCTGCTGGCCGTCGTGGCCGGCATCTCTGAGGCCGCTGAGGGCGACTGAGGTGACGCCGTATGCGAGTCGGCCGAGTCGGCCGAGCCCCGTCGCGACCCTGGACGCCCCAGACCCCTGAGGCTGCCGAGGGCCGCTACCAGTCCTCACCGGAGACCTCCGATGAGGATCTGCTGATCGCCCCGTCTTCGATATCCCGCCCTGCCGATCCCTCTGCGCTCAGGAGGCAGAGGCCATGATCCGCCCCTCCGCCCCCGTCGAGCGAGGATCTTGAGGCTGCTGGTATCAGGACGCTGCCGCTGAGGTCACCGAGGTCGTCCAGACCCCGGCCGACTTCGCGCCCGCTGGAGGCCGCCGAGGGCTGCCGTGGTCGCGGGAGGCCACCGCTGATGCCGAGGCCGCCGCGCAGGTGCACGCCGAGGAAGAGCCCGTACGTCCGGGGACCACGACGGACAGACCATCAACGGCCTGCCGAGGACCTCTCCCAGGGAGCTGCGCGCCGAGCTGCTCAGCCAGGGGCTCGGCCCCTGGAGCCGAGCCAGTCGGCGGAGGTTGCCGAGTCTGCCGGATCCGCGGCCGCGGATGCCGCAGTGGTCGAGCCCGTGCAGCCCTCCGGCGACGAGCCGGCGACCGCAGAGCTCGGTCGCGGGGACCACGACGGACAGACCATCAACGGCCTGCCGAGGACCTGGTCGGCGAGCTCGTCTCCTCGTGGAACCGGGCCCCTCCAGCCCGGCCTCCCCGGTCTCGGCGAGCTCTCCCAGTGAACCCGACGCCATCCGGATCGTGCTGTCGGCGGTGTGCCCCCAGGGCCACCCCAACCCCACGAACTACACCGTGTGCCGCGTCTGCGGAGCTGAGCTCAACCGTCCGGCCAGTCGGTGGCCTGCCCTCCTCTGGGGCGCGTGGTCACCTCCGGCGGCGAGAGCATCGAGCTCAACCGTCCCCTCCTGGTGGGTCGCAAACCCCTGTGGCCGACGACATCACCAGCGTCGTGAAGGTCCCCCTCCGCCCGCTGACCGTCGCCAGCCCGAACCAGCTCGTCTCCGCAACCACATCCTCATCGACCTGGATGCGTGGAGCGTTCTGGCCCAGGACCTGGGCAACTGCAGTGGCACCGTTCTCAACCGCCAGAACGAGGCGCCCGTGCGCCTGTCCTCGAGCGAGATCCGGTGCTCCTGCGCAGTGGAGACGTCCTCGACCTCGGCGATGGTCAGACCCTCGCCTTTGAGAACCTCCCTGATGCTGGATCACAAGGGACCGCCTCCGGTCATCTCGGGTTCACGTACCTGGAGAGACTCGGAGCGGGAGAGCTACTCCACGGTCTACCTCTTCGAGCAGCACATGCCCCGCCGCGAGGTCGCGGTCAAGGTCGTCGAACGCTGACGTGGAGGACAAGACCGCCTCCCGCTTCGAGTCGGAGGCGAACCTCATGGCGCGGGTCTCCTCCCACCCGGCCATCCTGTCCATCTACGGCGCAGGCGTCTCCGCCGACAGCCACACCCTTCCTGGTCATGGAGTACTGCCCGCCGCCGCAGCTGGGCGCCATCTTGCGCCAGGGTCCCTCAATGTCGCTGAGACCCGTCACGGCGATCCAGATCGCCGGAGCGGTGGAGACCGCTCACCGGGCCGGCATCGTCCACCGGGACATCAAGCCCGCCAACATCCTGTTCACCACGTACCGTCGTCCGGTGCTCTCGGACTTCGGCATCTCCGCCATGAGCGGGCCGGAGGGGCCGAGGAGCTGCGGGGGATGAGCGTGCCCTGGGCTCCCCGGCAGCTGGTCGGTATGCGCTCGGCCAATCCGGCTTCCGACATCTACTCCTGGGTGCGACCACCTTCGCGATGCTCACGGGGCACAGCCCTTCGAGACCGACGGCATCCCGGACGTCTACGAGCTCTCACGCCGTCGTCAAGGACCCCCTGCCGCCGCTGGGGCGCCAGGACGCCCCGCCGTCGTTGCACCGCGTGCTGTCGGTGGCGATGGACAAGAACCCGGACTCGCGCTACCCAACGGCACTGGCCTTCGCCCGCGCGCTCCAGCAGGTCCAGGCTGAGCTCGACCTGCCGATCACGACTGTCGACCTGTTCCAGGAGCCGGACAAGGCCGCGAAGTCAGCCCGGCGGCCCAACCCCGACGAAGCCGACACCGCCACGAAGATGGGGGTGTTCAACCAGGTCGATGTCACCAGCGAGCACATCGCCATGCGGGTGGAGCCCGACAGTGAGGTCAACGGCTCGTCGTCGGACTCGGAGGCAGGTGAGCCGAGCCGCCCGAACCGCATGCGGGCCGTGCTGACCGGGCTGCTCGTCGTGGCCATGATCGCCGCCGTCGTCGCCGCGATCGTCGTCTCCCAGAACCAGGACAAGCGCAAGAAGCCCAACAATCCCGTTGCCACGATCGCCCCGCAGCCCGACGCCAACCCCCTGCAGGCCTCGGTGCCCATGGTTGGCGATATCGTCGGCGAGGCGCAGGGCGACGGCACGGTGAAGTTCACCTGGGGCGAGCCGGAGACGAACTGGAGTGGCAGCTACCTCTACCGGGTCAAGCTGCCCGATGAGGAGACCGAGCTTGACTCCGTGCACACCAACGAGGTCGTCGTCGACGCCCAGCCGGCGCGCACCTGCCTGGAGGTCACCGCAGTACGCTCGGATGGTAAGGCGTCCCCGGCCAAGACCGCCTGCGTCGACACTCCCTGAGGTCGCCTCCCGAGGGGATCACGCCCGAGGCGTTGTTGAGCCAACGCCGCCAAGACCCGCAGACACTGGCCCCGCACTCCTGGAGAGGTGCGAGGCTAGCGCTGAGGAACGGTGCGGGACTCAGACGAGCCTCCACCTTGAAGGCGATGCGGCCGAAGAAGATCGTGCTGCCCTCCAGGGCGGACAGGGGCCTTGTCCGGTACAGCCTCGACAGTGCGCCCATCGCGGTACTCACCCGAGTCCGTTGGTGGAGTGCAGGTCGGTGACCCACTCCGTCCAGCAGCGGGAAGATCGCCGCATGCGTCTTGGACACCGAGCGCGTGGGATCGTCAGAGCGACGCGCTCCGCCCCGGGGTAGGCCGAGATGTTGTCGGGGTCGCGGCCCACCACTGTGAGCTCGTGGATGAGGATCGGGTTGCCGCCCAGCAGCGGGACGAGACGCACCGACAGGGCCGGAGCGGCCGAGGAGGCCGACGGGAGCGACGGCGTGGCGGTCTGGGCACTCGCGTTGGGAACCGGGGTGAGCGGGGGCAGGGAGCCGCCTGCAGCGGGGCGGAGGCCGGTGCGGCCGCCTCCGGCATGCTGCCGGCACTGCGCCTGGACACACCGGTGCGGGACTCACCGGGGACGGCGCGTCCGTCCGCGGGCGAGGGATTCCAGCCCCGAGAAGCGGTGTGAGGCGTGGGACCGGCGCGAGGAGCTCTCCTCCGGAGCGGCCGCGCTCGTCGCGCTGTCGGCGGAGGCCCGAGCATGGCTGCGGTGACTGCGCACGGTCGGGTGCGCCGTGCCCTCCGAGGCGGCAGGCAGGCCACCGGGCACGGTGGCGGGGTTGGTCAGGTCCATCGGGGACGCGTGCTGCGCAGGCGCCGACACCGTCTTCGGCTGCTGAGGCAAGCCGTCGTCGGAGACGATGGCTCCCTCCGGCAGGGAGTCCACCGTGGCGGCATCGACCGAGGTAGGAACCGAGGACCAGGGCACCGAGTCGATGAGGGCCTGCGTGTTGCGGTCCTCCGAGGGCAGGATGCTGGAGGTGTCGAAGGTGTGCGCCACCTCCGGGACGGGGCCGGCTCCGGCAGCGAAGCGCTGCCGCTCGGTGGTGAAGAGGCTCTCGCGACGAGGTACGCCGGGCTGTGACACCGACTCTCGCTGATCCTCGGCAGGTGCAGCAGACGAACCGGAGGACTTCTTGCCGGTGTGACCGGGCTGAATCCTCCAGCGCTGGGCGTGGGCGTGTCGTGGTTCCATCGTTTGTGATGTTACGGGTTTTGTGGCTTTCGAGCGCGGGACTTGTGGTGTGGAAGTCGCATCGTGCGACGTGGAGGACCGGGATGCCTCGGAATCGGCAGCAGTTTTGGAGGATTCCGCTGAGGGCGTCGTCGCTTCGGACTGCTGCTGATCGGCCGGGTGCTGAGATGGGGGCGGCGCGTGGGTCGAGGGCTTCTCGGCCTCGTCACCTTGACTGTCGGCGTCATCCGTGGACTGAGACGGCGCGTCCTCCACGACGTCGAGCGTAGCGGTTTCGGTGTCCATCGGCGAGGGGCTGCTGCGACGCGGCGTCGTCGGAGCTTGACGATGCGGCTGCCGACGGCTCCTCGGCTTCCTCGGCCGGCTCCTCGGTCGATGTCGGGCTGGTCGGCTCTGATAATGCCTCCGGTGCGGCATCGTGCGCTGCCGGCTCCGTGGCCTCAGTGAGGTTATCCGGTGCTGTGTCCGCGTCCCCCTGAGCCGGGGAAGCGGCACCCTCCAGGGGCCCTTGGGACGGTCGCGACAGCGTCCTCGTCGGCCGGCCCCGCCGAGAGCCTCGGGCCTCCTCCACCGCCGGACGGGACTCGGCACGGGCCGCAGCCATCGCAGCGGACGCCTGAGGGTCCATGGGGGTGGCGGAAGCGACTGCGACGGCCTCGGCGTCGGTCTCCACGATCGCCGGACCGGCGGAGGCCGCCGACTTCGCAGAGGCGGACGAGGAGACGGTCGCCGCCTTGGTGGCCTTGGCGGCGGTATGAGGCGCGGCCGCGGTCGTCGCGGCAGAGGTGCTCACGGCCTGTTCCTCGGCGGAGGTTTCTGAGACCGCTGACGCGTAGCCGCTGGACGAGCCGGTGTTCAAGGCGCGACCGGCATGAGCGTGCGGGCCGGGCCGGGCGGGCCGGACGGGGCCGACGGATCGAGGAGGAGACCGGATCCGACGTCGTCGGGTGCGCGCTCCTGCCGGAGGACTCGGTGATACCTGCCTCGGCGGCGCTCTGGGCGCCCGCGGCAGTGGCCTGCCGGGTCTCCTGCGCTGACTCTTGACCGGACCGTGCGCGTCGAGCCCGGGCGGGGGCCGCGTTTCCTGGCCTTCTTGCCCCGTGCCGCCTTCCCGGCCTTCTTCCGGCCTTGCGCTCAGCCCGCTCGGAGGGCTGAGCGCGAGGCTGGACTCGTCTGGCACCTCGGTGGCCTGGGCGGACGGTTGTTCCGAGGCGGGCTCCCGGCTCGTGGCGCTCTGCTCGTCGGAGGAGAGGGACGCGCGCCTGGCGGCGTCCCACGCCTCACCGATGTCCCGGAGGTGGACTCCTCCGGCGTGTCGGTGCCGGCGTCGGTCCGAGGCCGGAGGAGGCGGGTTCGGTGATGGGGTGGCGCTCCGATGCGGCCGCTGAGGGAGCGGGGCGCCTTGTCCTGTGGGCGCTGAGCAGCGCCATCCCGGAGAGCTTGTCGTGCCAGCCGCGCCCCTCAGAGTCAGCGGCCGCCGTGCGTCATGAGGGCGATGGTGCCCAGGCCGAGCGTGGTGATGCTGACGGCCAGGATGAGGTCGGCGTGGAGGAAGGGGCCCAGCGGTGAGGGGTCTGGTTGCGGGCCCCCAGCATGCGGATCCTGAGCAGTCTCCCGCCCAGGGACCAGCCGGTGGCGGCGATGGCGAGCCAGCGCGCACCGACGACCAGCCCGAAGGCGATGAGCCCGCTGGTCAGGACCGGGCGCCCGCCCACCTGCCAGATGACGGTGGTCAGGCCTCCCACCAGAAGTGAGCCGATGACGAGGTCGATGACCCCGGCAACAATGCGTGCCCGCACCGGGGCCGGGGGAGGCGACGATGCGCAGAGGAGGGCGTATGCGCAACCGGCCGGGCCGCATCGGGCTCCGAGCCTCGAGGAGCCGTCGCCGTGCGGGTGGTCGGGGGCGCTCAGCGCCGTGCCGTATCGGACTGACGACGTCGGTGTGCGGCGCGCCATCGGACACAGGGGAGGACGTTGGCGGGCCCGCAGCGGTCGAGCGCTGCTACGGGCGTCAGCAGTGATCGTCATGACCGCAACCTCCTGGGGGACGTGACCGCCTGCCGGCGGGATGGACGAGGGCGCGGGGACAAACGGGCCCATACCCGCCCCAGGCGCGAGCGTTCCGCCCCATGCAGCGGACGATCGCATCTGAGGATTCCCACAGCTCCCCTAGAGCGTACGATGGCGGCTCCCCCGGAGCTGAAGACCTGGGGAGTCAACTGCTCCGGCGAATCGAGGCAGATCGACCTGCGGGAAGTGAGGGGCCAACTGAGCGGCCGCCTCCCGCCGAGTGGCTCCCCACCCGGGGAAGCGCCCCAGGTCACGGGCCCGGTCGGATCTCCTCCCAGGCCCCAGGGCCTTACCGACGCCGGTGCGTGCGCGCCGGCGACTGCTCGCCAGGCCTTCCACCCAGGACTGAGCCCACGATCATCGCGATCGCCAGGATGGAGCCGCCGACGGCGATGACCGCGGTCGGTAGGCCGCCACCCTGTCCTTGTCCTGGGGTCGTCGCGCTGCGGGTCCTCGTAGTTGGGGGCAGCTGGGCGGGGTCCTCGATTGGGCAGCAGGGGCTGGAGGACGTTGGGCTCGGGGTTGGAGACCTTCTGGGTGGTCTGCTGCTGGGGAACCTGGTTGCGGTCCGGCGTGACGTCGAAGGACACCCAGCCCAGTCCTTCGAAGGGATCTCCACCAGGCCTTGACGTCCTCACCGGTGACGGTCTTGGCGTCGCCGTCGGTGGCCGGGTCGAAGCCCATGACGACGCGGGCCGGGATGTTGAGCGAGCGGCACATGAGCATCATGAGCACCGAGTACTGCTCGTCGTCGCCGATGAGAGTCGGCCTCCACCATGGAGGCGATGCGGGCGGCCCCGTGCCCCGGGCTGGGAGGGCTCTTGGTGCCGTCGGGTAGTAGCTCGTGCGCAGGCGCTGCTGGAGCGCCCGGATCTGAGCGATGGGGTTGGACTCGGCCCCGACGATCTCCCTTGGCCAGGGCGGTCACCGACGGCGGTACCTGCTCGACCGGTCCCAGTGAGGGTCTGCGCCAGCGCGGCCTTGTTGAGGGCGGCCTCGGAGGGCGCGGTGTGGGGGCGACCCGCTCGGTGAGGACGTCGCCCGAGGCCAGGCCGCTGGTGGCGATCCCAGTGGAGGAGAACTTGTCGTGGTACATGCCCTCGCGCAGGGCGGACTGACGCGGCCCGGAGGACTCGATGCGGATCGTCTCGGGCATGGTCGGCACCAGGGGAAGCTGTGAGTCCCTCGATGGTCAGGGAGGAGGTCTGCTTGCGCCCATTGAGCCGGTTGGCCGTCAGCTGGGTCTTGTCACCGATGCGCTCGAAGCGTGACTGGCCGTTCTCGTTCTGACCGATGTGGGCCGACAGGCCGTCGTAGGAGTCCAGGGCGGCGATGCGGATGCGTCCCCGAGGGCAGGTTGACGGGCTTCATGAGTCGGGTGTGGGCCTTGTCCGTCTCCAGGGTGCGCACCAGGGACAGCGGACTGGCGTACTCGGTCACGTCCAGCGGCGGCTGGAACAGGTCGCGCACCACCGTCCGGGAGGCGGGAGCGGCGGGCGTCAGCACTATGGCGGCCAGGGAGGTGACCAGCAGCAGCACGGCGGCGATGACCGTTCCGCGCAGGGGCCGCTCGGCCCAGGTCCCCGGTGGAGCAGGCGCTCGTAGCGCCCGAGGTCGTCGAGAAGGAGCTCAGGTCAGGGCCTCGACGACTGTGGCTGCGCCGCTGACGAAGCGAGCCGCAGGTCCACAACGCCAGGATCGACGACGAACAGGACGCCCAGCACGGTGGGCGCACGGTCTCCTGCCCACCCCAGCCGATGCCGACGGCGGGCAGGCAGGCAGGTCAGACCGGCCAGGACCTCGCGGCCCCGCCAGGATCAGGCGGGTCGCCAGCGCCGAGACCACCAGCCCGGTCATCCAGGGCAGCACCGTCATGCCGCTGAAGGAGCTCAGCGGCATCGGCACGGTCAGGGCGTCGCGCACACGGTGATCGTGGAGCCCAGCACGGTCTTGATCGCCGCCGTCCCGGAGCCGACGTCGGTCAGCAGCCACAGGGGCCACCAGGACGTGGACCAGCGCCAGGGCCGCCATGCTCGGCAGCACCGACAGGCGCAGGCGTGAGCAGATCAATGAGGTCAGGGCGCCGATGAGCGCGCCGTAGCCGACGGCCAGGCAACCGACCACGGAGGCGAAGACCGGCAGGAAGGGGACCGCTCCGATGGCGAGGATCCCGGCCATGAGGACCAGCTCGAGGGCGGCGGCCGCCGGCGTGGGCGGCTAGCGCCGCGCCGGGGAGGCAGGAAGCGTCGGGCGGAGAGCGCCGGCCGGGAGGGGCGCGACAGGAGCGGGCCTGCGCCGGTGATGGAGCAGGCCTGACGAGTCGTCTCGTTGCTGGAGAGGCTGCGCGTGCGACGACGTCGCCGTCGACCACGAGGAGGGCGACTCGCCCGAGCCGCCTAAGGGCGCGGCGGTGACCTGCGAGGGGGCGTCGGCCGGAGAGGACGCCCCGGCCGGCGAGGCGCCCGAGATCGGGGAGCCCGCGGTGCGGGGGACGCGGTGGTGAGGGTCGTCGTGGGGTCATAGTGCTCGCCTCAGGGCGGTGGGAAGCTGCTCAAGACGGTCCATGTCCACGACCGGCATTGTTCCGGCGTGGTGGCGCGACAGACCGTGCTGGCCTGCGCGCGCAGGCAACGGTCACCATGGGCAGCGGGGCGAAGCCGCGAGCCCGGGCCAGCACGGCGCGGTCGACCTGCTGACCGGTGACAAGGACGACGATAGAGGCATCGGGGTGCGCCGTACAGGGCGTGTCCGCACCAGGAGGTCGCAGCCGAAGTCGTCCTCACCGGTGCTCAGCAGGCAGGGACGTGTCCAGCATCCGCAGGGCGGAGGAGGTGGGCAGGGCCCCGATCTGGGTGATGAAGCGGACCTCGCGCCCGTCCTGGATCGCGTCCATGGCCAGTGAACAGGCGATGGACACCGCGGTCTCGAAGTCCTCCTCGCCGGCGTAGTCGTCCTGGCGGGTGGACAGCAGGACGAGCAGGCTGGAGCGGCGGGTCTCCTCGAGACTGACGCACCATGAGCCGGCCGGTGCGGGCCGTGGTGCGCCAGTGGACGTTGCGCCGGTCATCGCCGGGGACATACTCGCGCAAGGCGTGGAAGGCGACGTCGGGCTGGACAGGTCCTGGGTGACGGCGCCCTCGATGTCCCGCAGGACGCCGTGCAGGACCGTGCCCAGGCGCACGGTACGCGGGTGGATGTGGATGTGCTGCGGGGTGCTCAGGGAGCGCTCGCGCTGGAGCAGCCCCACCGGATCGCGCTGGACCGCCAGGACCGGACCGACGGTGACGATGCCGCGACGCTGCGTGGGCAGGACGAATCCCGCGCTCGTGGACGGCTCCGGGGGTCAGGGTCAGCGACGACGAACGGCGCGCCCGGCCCCACCGGCATCTCCATGCGCGAGGGCAGCAGCGGCCGGGTGCGGGGTTGGTGACGGTCAGGCGAATGAGGGCGTGGTCGCCCACGGTGACGCGGGGCTCGAGGCAGGTTGTGGTTGACCGAGTAGCCGCGGCGGGGATGAGCCACAGCCAGGCGCTCACCGCGACGATGCCGACGGCGGCCGCGGCCTCACGCCTCCTGCCAGCCCATGACGGCCCCGGTCAGTCCGCAGGCCGCCAGCAGCACCAGGCTGCCCCATCCGATCAGGGTCACGGTGGCCATCAGCCAGCGCAGCGCCGCAGCCGCCGCGGCCAGTGCGGTCAGCCGGGACTGCGAGGGCCTGGCGCTCAGGGCCTCGCTCGCGGAGGTCGACGACGCGGCCGATGGCGCGGACTGCGCGACGCCGGCGCACCCGGGACGTGGGGGCCGCAGCGGAAGAGGGGATGCGCCGGACCCGCCCGCCGAGCCCGGACGGGCCTGGCGGGCAGGTTTCTGCGACGTCGTCTGAGGGCGTCATGCGGCTCAGTCGCGCGGTCGTGGGGGCGGGGACCTGGGCCAGGGCGGCGGTGATGACGCCGGAGGCGGTGGCGCCAGTGAACTCGGCGTCGGGGTCCAGTGACCAGGCGGTGGGCCCACACGACCTCGGCGAGGGTCCCTGACGTCGTCGGGCGGGACGTAGCTGCGCCCTGGGAGGCGGCCCACACGGGCGGCCCGTGCCATGCCGATGGCGCCACGGGTGGACACGCCCATGCAGGGTCTCGTCGGCTGCGCGGTGGCCTCCACCAGCGCCCCGATGTAGTCCAGCACCGAGTTCTCGATGTGGTTCTCCGCGGCGAGGTCGGCCATGGAGGCCACCACGGAGGAGGCCACGACCGCGGACAGGCTCTTGGAGCGGTCCGGGTGGGCCGAGCTCGACAGGATCCGGGTGAGCGCCTCCCGGTTGAGGGTAGCCCACGGAGGTCTTCATCAGGAAGCGGTCGAGCTGGGCCTCAGGCAGGCGGTAGGTGCCCGGCCTGCTCGATGGGGTTCTGGGTGGCGATGACCATGAAAGGGCGCTCGGTCGTGTGGCGCACGCCGTCGACCGTCACCTGGGACTCCTCCATGACCTCCAGGAGGGCCGACTGGGTCTTGGGGCTGGCCCGGTTGATCTCGTCGGCCAGGACGATGGAGGAGAAGATCGGGCCGGCGTGGAAGTCCCACGTGCCGCGCTCTTCTGGTCGTGAATCGTCACGCCCGTGATGTCGCTGGGCAGGCAGGTCGAGGGTGAGACTGGATGCGCGAGTGCGTCCCCTGCCCAGGCCGCCAGGGCGGAGCCAGGGCGGTCTTGCCGGTGCCGGGGGCGTCTTCTGAGCAGGGTGGCCCTCGGAGAGCGCATGGTGGTCAGGGCCAGCTGATCCGTCTTCCTTGTCGAGCAGCGCCTGACCGACGTTGTTGACAATGGTGGAGAAGGCGTCAGCGAACCATGTCGCGTTCTCGGAGTCATCGGCGTAGGAATCAGCGATCTCGGTGAGAGTGGAGTGACTGTTTGCGTTCCGGGCACCGATCTGGTTAATGATCCGGTTATCGTGCAGGTGACGGTCTGGTTCCATCTCGGTGTGCAGTGAGGGAACTTAAAAGGGCGTAACTGTTCTCATCGAGCGACCACCTCTCGTTCCAGGCGGGCTGCCAGTCCCAGGTGTCCCAGTACCAGTAGCCGCAGGACAAGTTGATGAGGTTGCCGGAGGTCGAAGCACCATCTGATAGCAGGTGCCCCAAGGGCAGGGCCGAAGGGCGGCATGTCTGCAGTAGTCACGGAGACACTGCGCGTGCCAACCGCGACGGGCTGCTTTCTTGTCGTCGTCTATCGTCGTCATCGTCGCCGCCGTTTGGGCGGCCTGGTGACGGTGTCGCAGCCCCACCGGAGGTGCTGGCGTTGTTCTTGGCCCGCACGCACCAGGTGAGCGACTCACCGCGCTTGAGCTTGCCCGTCGTGGGTGTCACCGATCTCGACGTTCTCCACGGACTTGCCGCCGTCGTCGGTCATGCTCTGTACCTGCGCTGCGCCGTTGTTGGCCCCGGGCCCAGACGGAGACCTTCTTCTGTCTTACCGGTGAGCTCGCAGCTGACCTGAGGGAGCCGACGGCGGGCCGTGGCGCCACCGGCGAGGAGGCGACGACGTCGAGTGCTCGCCGCTGCTGGCGCGGGCGTGAACAGTCGTGAGCCTGCCCGTTGGTCAGTCGGACGGTCGAGGAGCTGGTCCAGGTGACCTGGTCGACGGAGTACTCCACCGTCAGCTCGCCCCACGCTCCAGCCGCTGCCGGCTGCGAGGAAGCCCACGTCGCTCGCCGCTGTTGCCGCCGGTGGCCTTGACGGCGGTGTCGACGGCGTCGCGGGGTCGGCTTAGGTAGTGGCTGGCCTGGCCTGAGGTCTTGGAGCCGTGACCGTTGTCGGCCTCGACCCAGCAGGTCCAGCGCGCGGCGGAGGACCGAGACCGTGGTGAGTTGACCTGCGTCACCAGGTCGCTGGTGTGCCCGCGGTGCGCGTGTTGCTTGGCTCACGGTGCCATTGCCGCTGGCGGCCCGCCAGCTGCGTGACCGTGCCCCGGGGAGGTGATGACGGGGTCCCGGGGTGCCAGGCTCGCCGTAGGGCGTCTGAGTTGGACGAGAGACCACTCCAAGACCGTCCTGGCTGGACCTGGCGCGCTTACCTGCGCGGTGTGAGCGCGTCAGGGGGCGTCGAAGGAGGCGAGCCCCAACAATACGTAACTG